>Ga0207433_10000531_pt1 | contig 88445 bp, 61 predicted proteins | sample YelNatPaOPGAMG01_FD_187559 | JGI IMG/M metagenome (GOLD analysis project Ga0207433, IMG submission 187559) | Hot spring thermophilic microbial communities from Obsidian Pool, Yellowstone National Park, USA - OP-RAMG-01 (SPAdes) (version 3) | ecosystem: Environmental > Aquatic > Thermal springs...
TGTCGGCAGTTTTTAAAATTTTACTCTCTCTACACTAAACGATGCCTCCAGGTCTCTGCTCTACCCGTCTATGGTCTAACAGATCGACTCGTACTTATGGCCAAGGTAACAGAAGAACATCCTTTGCTAGATTCCAAATAGAGCCATTCGATTCTGGCTGAGGAAATGGCAAATCTGGATATTTCGATCTCAGCTTCACAGATTGGCAGAAGGCTGACAAGACGTGATTCTTCCTCATAGGTAGTAGAACAGCCTTACATTGTGCTACACAAATCTCAACGCATGCCAGTTGGCTCAATCAGGTTGAAGCATTCTTTTAGGTTCCGACACGTAAACTTTTACGCCGAGGGGGAGTTCTCTTCACGAGATGACTTGGTTGCAAAAATGATGGCCTTCATTTCACATCACAGCGAAACAGCCAAATAGTTCAAATGGGTCTACGATGCCAAGCGGACAACAACATGAGTTATATTCAACAAAGGTATACGCGGTAGTACTAGGTCAAGGTTATAGGGTAGTCAAGACCAATAAACTGAGTAAAAAGTAGTCTAAAGTCAGCTTGTAGATTCCAAAAGATTCAAATTCAATAACAGATCTAAATTATGTGCTAAATTAAGAAGGCCCAAAGATTCTATGGTCATTTTACACAATTTTTCGACCACACTCTACTTATCGCATTGTCACTACCAACTGATACGCTACATCACAACGAGAGGAAACAAATGAAACGATTTTCAGTATCAACACTTGTGCTCGCAGGACTCATCATCTGGAGCACCCCTGCATGGACATTTGCTGCTCCTGTAAAAATCTATTCGAAACCAAAAGTACTGGTAACCATCGTAAAACCAGAAAAACTTCCTGCGTCTGGTGGAGTCATCAGGATCATAGGCAAAGACAAGTTCGCAACAAAGTGCGCTATTATGATACTCCCTAAAATCAAAGGCTTTCCACGTACTCTTCCTTGTGATAGTGGGCATTTCGCCCTTGTAACACGTATTGTAAAAAATAACGTACCTCATGTTAAAATAATCCACTTACGTGTAATTGCTTATGGTCCTGGTGGCCGGTCACTAGTCCTCACTAAAATCATAAGGCAAGCAGCTAAAACTAAAAAAGCCGGGACCACCACCACCACTACCACCACTACTACTACTACTACTACACCACCACCACCAACAACAACACCAGCAACTACAACGACTACAATGGCAGCCGTAGGCCAAACGACGGGAATGATAGGCGCCACGTTCGGTGTGCAGGACGAAAATAATAATACGCTTGCAGTAACAATGACACAACTTATCGATCCGGCAGCCGGATCTTCTGGCTTTTGGACGCCCAATCCCGGAAATAGGTTTGTAGCCGTTGAAATGAACCTCACTAACCAGAGTTCTGCTACGATCAGCGATGACTCTAACAGTGACACAACGCTAATCGGTACTGATAACCAGGTATACACTGCAGACTTCAGTTCTGTGAACGAATGTACTAATTTTGACTACGGTGTATTTACTCTTCTTCCTGGGTCAAGTGAGTCAGGTTGCGTCGTATTCCAACTCCCCAATGACGTAGGTGTAAAAGCCATACAGTTCTCTTTCGATTCTGGGTTCCTCGACACGGCACAATGGAACGTCTAGTCCAACCATAATAAAGCCTAAAAACGAAAATGTGCTTGTAAAATTACGAAGGCTTGCCGTTTTAGCCCGAAGTTACTTCATCTGGGTAGTATGATCTGCTCCCACCTGTGGTTTGGTTTCTAGATTTCTGCTGTCTACATCAGTCGGATAGAAACCTATACTCCCAGTAGTTCGAATACACGTCGCTGAATCGGAGTTAGTACGGTAACCAAGTCGAAGGTGGCTGTCACAGCCCTCTGTCAAGCTAGTTGACGCTTGACAGTCACCGCAACTTTGATATGGCGAAAATCTCCTTCTACGTTGGAAACTGACTTGTAAGCACGGCTAATCCAGCTGGGTCTACTTCCTCTTTTTTCAAAGTAGTGCGAAGGACATAAATCCTATCAAGATTAGCTTCTTGATCAATAGATTCTTGGTATTTAGAAATTGTCAGGTAAGTATCTGCTGCTACAACATCAAAGTGTTTAGCCATCTTGAACTTATTTAGTACGTCGCCTACTCTAAGTTTGCACCTACCCCCTAATTCCGGACATATTTCTTATGCTACTTTCTCTAATAGCTGTGCTTCAAATAAAGCCGGTGAAACATATCCCAAAGAGCTATGAATCCTCTATTGGTTATACCAATTGATCCAATCAGATATAGCAATCCTGGCTTGTTGAATTGACTCAAAGTTCTCAAGAGTAATTTGACTCTCTTTTTAGAGCGACCAAAGATTTTTAGCCAGTGCATTATCATAACTATCTCCAATACTTCCCATCGACTGTTTCATGCCCATTGTCTTTATCAGGGCTCGAAAATCAGTTGATGTATACTGAGAAGCGCGATTTAAATGAAATATGGTTCCGGTAAATCTTGAGCGGCTTCGGGTGCTTTGAACCTGTCTTATGGCTTCTAAGAACAGCTCGGTTCTCATATGGCTACCCATAGACCAACCTACAATTTACTAAGAGCCCGGGTCAAAACCATTTTCTAATGCATGCTCATGCAGGATGCTGTTATTTTTGACAAATAATACTTGGTCAATTGAATGAGAATCGGGAATAGCACATAGTAATACAAAATTATCGAATGCTGGCCCCGCTCCTAGTGCTTGCACTAAATTATGACGTGACGTCAAAAATCACTTATTTCAGATTAGACTATACCAAGGTGTAATATCAATAGTAAGATTAGGCAATCTTTTGCAGATCACCCATGGCATATCTGTCGTTTTAGAAAATAAAGCAAACGAAGATCTATGCTAATCGAGCTATGTGTATAGGGAAAAGAGAGTCGCGGTTTGCTCTGATATGATTTACCGGAATTAACCGATGTCGGCACTATTTGAGGCAACTGATAACAAACCAATATAAAATGAGTAAATATTCTTATTATTCAGATGAAGTAATCTCGCTTAGAAAGCAAAAAGCTGCCCAGCTTATCAGCCATTTAACCCTGCAATCACAATTGCCGATAGCGGCACGACGTGATGAAATCATTGAGGTGATTGCAAAAAATCAAGTTGTTATTATTACCGGTGAAACAGGATCAGGCAAAACAACCCAATTACCAAAAATACTTCTTGAAATGGGTAGAGGTGTCACAAAGCTTATAGGACATACGCAGCCGCGTAGGATTTCAGCCAAAGTTATAGCCCAACGTTTAGCTGACGAAACAGGTGTTGAGGTAGGCAGTGAAATTGGATATCACGTCCGGTTTGATAGCAGATTCAGCGATAATACTCTTGTCAAAATAATGACAGACGGCATATTATTATCGGAGATAAAGAGCGATAGATTATTTGATCGATACGACACTCTGATAATTGATGAAGCCCACGAACGAAGCCTTAATATAGATTTTATTCTTGGGTACCTGTCTAAAATACTTCCTTTGAGACCTGACCTGAAAGTTGTGATTACTTCCGCCACTATAGATTCTGAACGCTTTTCGCAACATTTCAATGCTCCTATTCTCAACGTTTCCGGTAGGAATTATGAGGTTGAGATTAGGTACAGACCATTCTTGGCCGCCGCAAATGACCATCGCTCGAACAATCCAAGATATGAGGCGTCTTCGCCTGGCGGAAGTAATGACTTTCTGGATACCGCTACGGATCTACCCACCGCCATCATCTCTTCCCTTAAAGACCTATTGATATTCCCCAAGGGCGATGTCCTTGTTTTTTTGCCAGGTGAGCGTGACATAAGAGATATAACAACTGCCATTAGATCGAGCGATATAACAGATATAGAGGTTATTCCTCTCTATTCAAGGTTGAGTACCGCAGAACAACACAAAGTTTTTATGCCGCATAAACTAAGACGGGTAATATTGGCGACAAATATAGCGGAAGCCTCGCTTACGCTTCCGGATATCAAGTATGTGGTTGATTCCGGGCTTGCGCGTATATCAAGATTTAATTATAGAACTAAAGTTCAAAGACTCCCGATAGAAGCTATTTCTAAAGCGTCGGCTGACCAAAGGGCAGGGCGATGCGGCAGGACAAGTAATGGTGTGTGCCTACGGCTGTATTCGCAGGAAGACTACGACAACAGACCCCAATATACAGAGCCTGAAATATTAAGGACAAATTTAGCGTCAGTCCTCCTACATATGGCGGCAGCAGAACTTGGAGATATTAAGCATTTTCCTTTTATCGACCCTCCTGATGCAAGGGCTGTCAGGGAAGGCGAGAACCTTTTACTCGAGCTCGGCGCCTTGGAAAATAGTGGGCAGACAACCATCATCACAGAGTTGGGACGTTCGCTGCTTGATTTTCCTTTGGATCCAAGATTGGCCAGAGTAATACTAAAAGCGATAGAGCTCAATTGTCTTTACGCTGTTATCATCATTGTTTCGTTCCTGTCTATCCAAGATCCACGAGAGGTGCCGACGGAGGAAGCAGACAAAGCCACACATTGTCATAGTCGCTTTGTTCATCCAAAATCAGATTTTATGTCGGTATTGAAATTGTGGGAGCATTTGTCTGCGTTTCAGAAAGAGCTAAGTTCCAACCAGTTCCGCAAGAAATGCAGAAGCGAATTTCTAAATATACTAAGAATACGTGAATGGCAAGATATAGTCAGTCAGATTACGCAAATATGTCGTATGAAGAGAATCCATGTTGATCATAATTATATGATTGAATATGATGCCGTACATATAGCAATTCTAACCGGATTTATTTCACATATAGGTAATTACGATATAAAACGGAAGATGTATAAGGGCGCGAAAAGCAGCTCATTTTATATCGCAAGATCCTCCGCTATCTTTTCAAAAAAGCCGAAATGGATCGTAGCTGCCAATCTTGTAGAAACCTCAAGGGTCTTTGCCTATATGGCTGCAGAAATTAACCCTTCATGGTTGCTCAGCATTGCCAAGGATCAATTGCAGTATCGTTATAGCTCTCATTGGTGGGATCCTTCGAGAGCAGAAGCTATGATGAAAGAGACGATAACTTTATATGGTCTGGCTTTGTTCCAAGAAAGAACAGTCGGTTTACGTAAAGCAAACCCATCTTTGGCGCGCTCACAATTTATCGAGAATGGACTTTGCAAACAAAACTGGGAAACCGATATATCTGCTGTACATGAGATGTGGAATATATTAAATGAAAACGATTTTACTTTACAAGAAAGTCACCATTTTGCCGGAATATCATTTGATGAAGAGAAGCTTGCAGAGTTCTACGACAAGCTAATTCCTGATTACATAGCAAGCGGGATACAATTCAGAGATTGGTATCGCAAGAAAAATATTGATCAAAAAAAATATCTACAAGTTAACTGTAAGAAATTTATTGAAAAATACTATAAAGATGCAGAAGAATCAGGATTTCCAAAGTATATTTCAGTAAGAAACCATAAGTTTCCTGTTATCTATCCAGGCGAAAATGGCAATTTATCACAGAGCGCAATCATCAAAATTAATTTAGAAAGCCTTTTGGATCTCGATGACAGCGTATTTAGCTACTCTGTTCCGGGATATAGACCCCAGATTATAACCAGGATTCTTAAATCTTTGCCAAAAGAAATTAGAAAAAATCTTCCTCCGTTAGAAACTGTGGTAACCCGTATTGCAGAAGCAATTAACAAATATACAGATGATTATTCTGAAACCAGATCTGTCCCGATGACAGATCTGGTCGGAAAGTATCTATCCAGAGAGTATGGGATTGATTCGGAGGCGCCAAAGACTGAAAATATTGCTTTACCGGACTATCTGCAATTTACATTTTTTATATACAGCAACGATGTATTATTGGCAATAGGCAAAAGCATATTAGAACTGCAAGATGAACTGCGACTTGAGATTAGAAGTTATCTTAATGCAGATATCTCCCGCACATTAAACCCCGCAGATACCAATACCTGGATATGGGATCATTTTCCAGAAATAACTCCTACACAATACGGTATGGGATACCCAACATTATTGCCAAAACCAAATTCAGTCTCTGTCGCAATTGTTGAAAGCAGCACTATTCAAAAGCAAGCAATGGCATACGGGATAAGGAAATTACTTGATCTTGAGATTAGCATAAGCAATAAAGTCACGGATAAATTATTAACCGGCAATATCAAGAAAACTTTAGGGAAGTATCAATATAGCCCTAAAGAATTTTTTGAAGATATTAAGGTAGCTTTGATAGATTATGTTGTCAGTGATTATAAAAGTAATCTTTTATCTAAAGATGATTACGGGTATCTGCTGAGATATACTATCGATACAACCTTGAAATCATATATACAATTCTTCTATGAGGTTGTAGAAGTTATGCAAATGGGATTGTCTGTCATTGCCCGTATAGAAGATTTTGAACAAAGAACAGGTCCTAAATTATCAACATCGATAGCTGATATCAAATCTGTCTTGGATTCTTTGTTGCATAAACATTTTATATTATGCGCTGGTTATAAAGACATCAAACATTTTACAAGGTATCTATCGGCACTCAATAAACGGATAGAGGCATTGACAACAGACCCCTATCGAGATGTTTCCAGGATGAATCAAATGAGCGAAGTAACAGATGAGTATCTCTCGGCTGTTACGGCTGTATCAGATGGCATTGAACCCAAATGGCCCCTTTGTAAGAACGCGCATTTATCGTTAGATGATGACATTACAGATAGTATATTGGGATTTGACAATAGATATCCAGATGGCAAAGGGTCCAGTTTTATCTTGCCCGTATCCGGTAAAGACCTAAAATCCATGGAGAGGCTCAACTTTATATGCAATTCTGATAATTGTTTTCAGTTGGTCCACCTATTCGGCAGGGGGACTTTACCGGATGGGTTGCAAGCTTTTTGGAAAGTGCGGTTTCTCTTGGAAGAGCTCAGAGTTTCTTTGTGGGCACAGGAGCTCGGAACTTCACAAAAAATCAGCAGAGAGCGGGTATCGCGTGAAATTGGGCTCTGCACAATACGAAAATACTAAAATCTCGATCGCTAAGACCTTGACAAGGGCACAAAACCAAGAAAATCTTCTAGGAACTGCTCAAGGTAGCAGAACAAGCACAAATTGGAGCCAAAGCGCGCTAAAGAACACATAAAGTCGCTAATATATCACTTATAGTAGTTATATGACTACTATAAGTGATATAGAGGATATGACCCTCACCTGGAGGCTTTATGCAATTTTATCATAGGAAAGTCCGCTTTAGCAGTGATGCGGGTAAAGCATCACAAGCTTCCGGCGGGAATTTGAGAAATAATGTTTGTGGGGGTACTCTCTTTGCGGAATCATATGCACCGGACGATGTCATCGGGAAATTAGCCCATTGGAAGCATAATGCTACGGGAGATTCTTCCCTTGTCAACCAAGGGATATTTTCGGAAGACCATGCTATCCATCAGGAATATTTATTGACGAGGTTTCACGGGAGAGACTTTTCTCGTAATTTGCGTAAAAGTAATTTTCTTATCGGATATCCAAAGAAAAAGTATAACGAGAACGGAAGTGCGCTCCTCATTGTGTTGATCATTTGCCTGTCGCTCATGATAGTGGTGGGAGCAGTCCTTACCGTCTCTACGAACTCTTTATCACAATCGTCTGACTATACTTTCCACTCAGAGGTTTCTTTGGCTTCTCAGGCCGGACTGTCGGCAGCTGTTTCCGCAATAAATTCTGCTTTGCCATCCGGTCCGGCAAGTTATCCGTGCTCGCTCAGCTCAGAATTGTCGAACGGCAATACGTCTACTGTCTATTCTGTCACGGTGACTTATTACGCAGGATCGACACAGGAGGCATGCAGCGGAGGTGGGATCGGCGTGATGTCTTCTACCCTGGGTCCGCAAACAAATCCCCCGACCAATGCGACTATTTTGTCTGTGGGCGACATGACATCGAAGGCTGCGGCAGCCAAGAACAATCAAGTTGAGATGGAAGAAAACGTAGTTATTACAAGCGGTCAATCAGCCGTGCCCAATGAAGCTATATTGACCGAAGCTCCGCTTGTACTCAATAACCAGGACAATATCGCAGGAGGACCAGGCGTCGGGCCGGCCGACGTATCAACGCCTTATTTTACTTGCTCTGCAACCACAACAGTGCAAGGAAGCGTCATCACCGGTACGTCCGGTGCCCAAATCCTAGCCCCATGTCAAGTGACTGGCAACCTCCAGTCCGACGGACCGGTTTATATTTCCGGAGTCGTCGCCGGCAACACTACAGCCTGGCTCAAAGGGGCACAACCCGGCTCGTCCGGCATTACCATCAACAACGGTGGGTATGCGGGGGGAAACGTTACATCCTATGGAGCCGGCATTAGTATAGGCCAGGCGGCAGTGCGGCCGATAGGCGCAAGCGGCACGTCTATTGACGCTTACGACGGAAATCTTTCTTTGGAGTACGCGAATGATGTGGCCAAAGGGGTCTCTTACAATGCCACAGGGACGGTTACTGTGAACTTTGATACTTCAAAAGGCACTTTGGGAGCTTCAACCGGGATACCCACCTTTCCGCCTCCTTTCCCCAAGGCCGCTCCGATGCCTGTAACCGGTAACCAAAATGTAACCGAAAATATAATCAACTGCAGTCAATTCACAAGTCTGTTCGCTCAAGACGTAGCCAATTTTGCCAGGTTCTATCCCGGCAATAATACTCTGACGATCAACGCCTCTATGTGTCAAAACGTGACGGTTTCCGAATCGATATTGTTTCAGGAAAATGTCAATCTGTACGTGGGTAGCTTGGACATAGGCGGGACATCCGGTTTTGGACAGGCCTGTCTTTACACTGCCGATACGGAGAGTACCTGCAACGCGTATTTAGGGTGGCAACAGCGATTCCCGTCAGGGCCTCAAAGTGCTCCATACTATGCTTTCAGGGTTTTTGACGGCGTGGGTTTTTCTTCCGGCCAGAGTTGCGGGGCATTTGGTTCCACCAATGCGAATGTGGATATAACCGGATCAGGGGCCGCGATTATAGCTTCCGATATCCACCTTTTTATCTATACGCCCGGCAGTGTCAGCTTGGGTAACAGTGTCAATATCACAGGTCAGATTTACGCCTGCAGCGGGTTAAAGCAAGGTTCCGGAGGTATAGCTATTACGTATTACCCAACCTCCTCTCTGCTAGAAGGCATACAGGGGCCGCCAAGTATTTCCGTTGTCAATGAGTACTTACTCAAAGGGTGATTTTCCCAGGACATGATAAGGGTCTTTCGAGAAGCGATACAGTTTTGCAACCTCGATTTCAAACGATCTAAACAGTTTCATTTTCCTGGTGGCAATGGCAATAAATACCCCGAGGAACGGCCCTATGACATATACGTAAAAGCCGGACCAGTAATCTCCTACTACCGCCGGCCCAAGACTCCTGGCCAGATTGGTGCTTGTGCCTGAAATACCGGCTTCCAAAGTTACCATGATTGCAAAGAGTGGAGGAAGAATAAGCGGGGTAAAGCGCCGCAGGGTATGTGAACCCAGGAAAATAAACAATCCCATAATCAGGCAAAACGTGGCTATGGTTTCGCCGATGATTGCCACATACGGCCCTTGGGGTCCTACTTGGGTCGCTCCGTAGGATAAGGTTTTACCCATCCCTCCAAAGAGCAGCAGGGGAATACCACCTACGACTGCTCCCAATAGCTGTGCTATGACATAGCCCAAAAAAAGTTTAAAATGGATTTTTTTCTCCAAAAGAAAGGCCAAACTGACCGAAGGGTTGATATGGGCTCCGCTCACTTTGCCTACGGGAGAAAATGTGATAGCGGCTCCGACAGCACCAAAAGCAAAGCCGGTTAAAGCGCGCCGCTCGATGATGGAGGGTATCCAGTTGACTATAGGACTATTATGCCCGAAATCAACAATTACGATTGAGAGCCCAAGAGACAGCAAAAGTGCGGTTCCTATGAATTCAGAAAAAAGTAATTTGATGGGAACTTCTTCGCCAAGCTTAATAATTTTCTTTTCGGCATTTTTGAAGTTATTCATAGGACTGCGTTTTATCCGTTCTATAAAATTCGCTATCGATTTTTTTGTGGAATATTTAGCGCCAAGACACCGTTTTTATAATAGCAAATGTGAATTTTTATAATTATATAGAGTGACAGAGGAAGATAATGCGTCTTGAAGTTATTATTACAAGTACACGACCGAATCGCAGCGGCAAACCAATAGCTGATTGGTTTATCAAAGAAGCAGCTAATTATCAGGGATTTGATATATCCGTAAGTGATTTGGCGGAAATAAATTTGCCTTTGCTCGACGAATCAGGACATCCGCGCATGGGTCAATACGAACATCAACACACTAAAGATTGGGCCGCCAGAATTGCCTCCTCCGACGCTTTTTGTTTTGTAATGCCGGAATATAATGGTGGCTTTCCCGCTTCTTTTAAAAATGCCGTAGACTATTTACACAATGAATGGCAATATAAACCTGCCGGGTTTGTCAGTTATGGCGGCCTATCCGGGGGACTGAGAGCAGTACAGATGGCCAAGCAGATTCTTACTGTCCTGAAAATCTTCCCGGTCTCAGAAGGAGTGGTAATACCTTTTGTCTCTCAAATGATAGATGATAACGGAGTATTCAGTCCTAATGATATAGTGGCCATGTCCGTAAAGCCGATGTTGGACGAGCTTTACAATTTGGCCAAAGCTTTAAAACCTTTAAGAAATGTCGATTGAGTTTTCAAGATAAGCGGCAACAGGGCAGAAAAATTATTTGTTTTTCGACTTCAATGAACCTTTTATCAATGTCGTTGAAAAATTAACAATTAATCTCGTTCCTTTATGAGCCATGTGCAATACATCGTCCAAGGCCTCTGTGAATTTATCAACTTCTGTTTGCTCAATGATCAACGGAGGAAGAATTTTCACGACATTCATTGAATCTCCGGCTACTTGTGTCAAGATGTGATGTTTGGTAAACAACGGGCCTACGATTAATTGTGAAAAAAGTCCGGTCCTTGCTTTTTCCAAAAGTTGGAATTTGGTTCTCAGTCCCAAAGACTTAGGCTTGCCAAATTCGATGCCGATCATCAGGCCCAGGCCTCTGACCTCCTTTAAAAGTTCATATTTATCGACCAAAGGAGCCAGGGACTTTTCAAAGGCAAGTCCGCTGAGTCTCGCTTTCTCCACCAGATTATCTTCTTTTATCACATCAAGGGTAGCGAGGGCAGCAACCATGGCAAGCTGGTTATTTTTAAAAGTAGATGAATGGACAACGGCTCTGTCCATGGAACTGTATACGCTGTCTGAGATCTCTCCTGAGCAGATCATAGCGCCGACAGGGATAAAACCACCGGAGAGTGCTTTTGACACTGTAATGATGTCAGGCATCAGCCCATAGTGCTCATGGGCCCAAAGCTTACCCGTCCTACCCAACCCAGTCTGCACCTCATCAATGATCAGGAGAGTCCCCGTTTGTTTACAGATTGCTGACAGCTCGCTAAAGTATTCCAGCGAGGCCATATTGACCCCTTTGCCTTGTATCGGTTCCAACAGGACAGCCGCTACGTCTTTACTTCTGAGTTCTTTGACAAGAGGTTGTAGATCACCAAAAGGCACTTGTGTGAAACCGGGGAGAAACGGCCCGAAGCCCGTTTTGAAATCTTTGCCTCCGTTTGCGGATAGTGCCCCGTAGGTTAATCCGTGAAATGCATGATCGGCATAAATAACTTTCGATCTTTTTGTGGCAGATCTCGCAAACTTGATGGCGGCTTCGACGGCTTCAGCTCCGGAATTAGTAAAAAATACCCTTTGCATGCCGCTGTGGCAGTGTTCCAAAAGTGTTTTTGCTGCTATTGCCGGCAAAAGGGCAGCATCGAGTTGAATCAAATTCGGCAGATCTGCATCAATAGCCTGGTGCAGGGCTTTTTTGATCGCGGGATGGCTTCTGCCCAAAGCAAATACACCGAATCCGGAGAGAAAATCCAAATACTCATTACCGTCGGCGTCATAGAGATAAGATCCTTTGCCATGGGTGTATTTCTTGTCAAAACCAATGCTTCTCAGGACTCGTACCAGTTGGGGGTTAATGTTTTGAGAATACAAAGAGAAATTTTGTCCCCTGTAGTCAGAAAGTATATTATTTAAATCAAAACCCATATCCGGCTCGCAGTTCCCATCGTATCTTGAAGAAAATGATATTTGTATTTTAGCCTCAATCGCTAGATGGGTTAATGGCGAATAGGCAAGTAATAAGAATTTCTAAAAATGATATGTACTGACGGGGACTTTTATCGTATCTGCCGACCAAAGAAAAGATCTTTTGAGTTCCCAGGAGCAAAATGGTGGGGCCGGCAGGGATCGAACCTGCGACCAAGGGATTATGAGTCCCCTGCTCTGACCGCTGAGCTACGGCCCCATACAAAATAATTGTTTTTCGAAAAAACAGAATGGTGATTATCGCTCCGGGGGAGAGACTCGAACTCTCAACCCTGCGGTTAACAGCCGCATGCTCTGCCAATTGAGCTACCCCGGAATATAGCGCTACCTAGGCGTCGAAGTTTTTTTCATCAACAACGATATACTATATATGAATTCCAAAGGGTAATATGGCAAAATTCGTATCAAAATATAAAGCCTCGTTCCATAATATGTAGATTGCTTGAGTTAGCGGATTGATCGGTGGCTAAAAGGTAATGATCTTCTCTGGCAAAGCTGTTCGATGCAATTATTGACTGTCATCAAGGAAGTCCCAGAGGAGAGAAGACAACCCGGGTTGTCGCAATTTTTCCAGGGCTTTATGTTCTATTTGCCGTATTCGCTCTCTGGAAACATGGAACAGCGTCCCGATCTCTTCAAGAGTCCTCGCCTGTCCGTCATCTAAACCAAACTTTAGTCTGATAATCGCTTTTTCTCTAGGCTCCAATCCGCCCAGCGCGGTATCCAGAGCTTTGTCGAGCATCGTTTTGGTGGCCATATCATCTGCATGGCTAGATTCGTCTTCCAGTAACTCTGCCAATGAATATCCGTCGTTTTGATTTAGCGGTGCTTCCAAAGACGCCGTGACGGTCGAAATAAGCTGAAGGTCTAAAATTTTTTCAATTGAACAATGCATTTCGGCGGCCAGCTCTTCTATGGTCGGATCTCTGGAAAAGTTTTGTTCAAGCTTATGCGATGTTCTATTCAATCTATTGATCATATCGACAATGTGTGTGGGAATCCTGATAGCCCTGCCTTGATCGGCTATGGCGCGTAAAATGGCTTGGCGAATCCACCAGGTAGCATAAGTGGAAAGTCTGAATCCTCTTGAATAGTCAAATTTTTCGATGGCTTTGATCAATCCCAAGTTGCCTTCCTGGATCAGATCCAGAAGAGGAAGACCCTGGTTTTGGTAATGTTTGGCGATCGAGACCACAAGGCGTAAGTTCGATTTTACAAGAAATTCTTTAGCCTTTTCTCCCTCCAGTACAGACTGCCAAAGCTGTTCCTTGGCCAAGCTATCGGCATCGGCCAGCGCAACGAGCCGAATAGGGTTTTTTTGGCCAAGATGGGTTTTTGTATTTTTGATGTCAATATCATGGCCTTGAAGACTTGTCAGTATAGATTTGGCTTCTCCGGCTCTGGCTACCTTTTCGGCATAGGCGCTTTCGACCTCTTTGGAGATAAGTGATAATTTCCCTATAGAGCATAAGTAGATATTGATGGAGTCGCCTGTATTTACATAGGGAACGGTTTTGTCGCGACGGTTATCCGGACGCTTACTTCCCTTAGAGGGAGTCGCATTTTCGTGGATGCGAGCTATGGATCTGCTTTTGTTGGTATTGTCTAATCTAATCGGTTTTTTGATTTCTGTTTTTAGGTATTTTACAGGGGGTTTATGATGATCGATACCTTTGATGTGTGATGTATCCCACTGGATAAAGTTATTCAATGCCAGATTATTCTCAACAAAAAAGAAGTTGTAGGTGGGCGTGATATGGCAAGAAGTTGTCATAAATGATGCGACACTCATTTGAACTTGTTCGGTAACGGCCTTGCTTTCAGATACAGCTGTTGTATCAAAATTTTGACGTATATATAAAATATTATTGGGAGAGCTGTTACCGGCGGTCATTGCTTCTCCTGTCGCAGAGCCAATCAACCAGTTCTCCCCTTGCCGTAATGGCTGAACTTCTGTAGACCCCGTCAGCCTGTGCCGATCTGATAACTTCCAATTTGGTTTTGGCAAATGTTATCTCGCGAGATGCTTGCTCCAGTAGATCGGTGTCTTCGGTAATCCTGGTCTCGGCCAGGATTTCCCGGATCTCCGTCTCTACGGCCAATGCACATAAGGAAGACAAAGTATCATTGACGTCAGCACCGTCAGGAAGATCTTTGGTACTCAATCTGTAAAGGTAGTCTTGAACGTCTTCGGCGGAGTTTTCTATCGCGTCCATAAGACTGTCAGAATCAGCCAATGTGAGGAAAACTCGTTTTTGTAGATCATCGGTAAATAAAGTTTCGGTCAATTCGCCCGCCATGAGATCTGGATGGTGGACGGCAAATAGGAGTGCAATTTCACCCGATATCGGTCCTTTGGCCGTCTTTCTTCCGGAAGTTGACAAGGTTTTGGACAGAGTCTTTTCATCTCTGCTACTAACGGCTGAAATATCTTGGTCATTGACCCCAACGCGGCTATCGGTTTTTGCATATACCCTTTTTTGTGACGAGGAATAGCTTGTGCGAGCTTTGTTATTTCCCGATACCTTTTCTGCTTTATCGAAAGGTGAATGTATTCCGTTGTCATAGCGCCCGGTTTTTCTATCGTCAGATGCATTCTTCCCGGCGGAATCTGAAATCAATTTTTCCAATTTAGTCCGCAAATCTGAAATCGGTAATCTTGTGGAATCGGCAACTTTACTCAAGTATTCATCCCTGATTAGCTTATTCGGATGGGAAGAAATAACCAATAAAGCATTTTGCGCCGCTTTAGCCCGTTCTTCCGGATGGGAAGTGCCTATTTTGTCGACAGCCCTCGCAACCAAAAACCCAAGATACGGCTGGGCCTCGTCAACGATTTTTTTTAGCAACTCCGGATTTGCAAGTGCCAACTCAGCGGGGTCGCTGCCCGGGGGGAGTTTTGTTACCAGTAAAGAGACTTGATGCTTTTCCTCCCAACCGTAGAGGCGTGCCATTGCTTCTTGGCCTGCCAGGTCAGCATCGAAAGAAAGAATAATTTTTTTTGTGAAATTGGATAAGGTTTTGATATGGTGCTCGGTTAGGGCAGTCCCGCATGTTGCCACGGATATGTTTTCGCCGATTTGGTAAAACGCTATGACATCCGTATATCCTTCGCAAACTATCACTCTGTCTTGATGGGAAATTTCTTTCTTGGAAAAATTGAGACCGTAGAGAACGCGACTTTTGCTGTAAATCGGTGATTCTTTGGTATTCCTGTACTTGGGTCCCACTTGGGTGGTGATCGTTCTAAAATTCTCAGGCAGAATTCGGCCACCGATGGCTATCGGATTTCCGCCTGTATCAAAAATAGGAAAAATAACCCTGTCTCTAAAAATATCTATATGTTCGCCAGAGTAATTCCCGGCTGAGATTAAACCTATTTCAACGGCCTGATCTATTTTATCCGTCAGGAGAGTGGACAGGTTGTGGGAGCTTGGAGGAGCATATCCAAGTTTAAATTGACTGACAATTTCCGAGGTATATCCTCTTTGGCGTAAGTACTGGCGGGCTTTTCTGGCCGGATCAGAATGTAATAATTGTTCGTGATAAAAGTCAACGGCTGTCGATATGGCAGCTGATAAGTCTCGCCATCGCGATCTCTTTTGTCTGCTCTCATAGTCTTCGCTCTGGAGGGTGATCCCCGCTTTAGCCGCCAGCCTTTGCAGCGCTTCCAGAAAGTTAATACCGTCAATTTCGCAGATGAAATTGATGATGTCTCCGGAGGCCTGGCAACCGAAACAATGATAAAGACCGAATTCTTCGCTCACCGTAAATGAGGGTGTTGACTCGTTGTGGAAAGGGCAAAGCCCCACCCATCGCCTACCTACCCGTTTCAGCGCTGTGTGTTCACCTATGATGGCGACTGTATCTACGGCGGCTCTAACTTTTTGTATGTCTGATTGATCAATCGCCATTTTGTTCTGCGCTATCGTAAGACGTCTGCCGCCCTCATAAAGTTTAGCATACGGTGAAGGTATCTGCCAAAACGGCAATCTGTGAGTTCTTAGAGGCATTGCTGGAAAAATATATTTATGTCTAAATTCTAAAATAATACAGACCGGACAGAAGGCTAATGCTGAAATAAGGTTACGTCTACCGGTGCAGACCATCCGTAGGTATGCGTATGAGCTACAGGGTACAGTCTTAATATCGCTCTATAGAGATCGAAGAACCGATAGTAATGCCTGGCAGAAATCTTTGTGGTATACGGGTCTCCTTGATGTGAGGAAATCAGCCATATTCTCGGGCAGGTGATGGCATCTGATGCCAACTGCTTGGGTGAAAGGCTATAATAATCTTCCACATATGAAGGCATTTTCGTCAGCGCTACTTTGGGTAAGATCGGCTTAAGGTATTGGGCTATTTTCTGCCCTTTTTTACCATCTCTTTGCAAATAGTAGACAATCAGGGTCCTTGTATCGGCCGGATAAAATGCGATACAGTCGTTGTGGTGAACATTTTGTATCAGGAGGCTGGCAGGCTCTTCCCAATTCTCCGGAGAGACGCCGTAGGCAGGTACAACAGAGGCAAGGCGCAAAGCTGCAATAATCAAAAAGATGACAGAACTTACATATAGGCTTGCTTTATGACTGACAGTACCGGAAAATAGTATGTAGCAGATGATAATGGAGACGGGAGCGGCAAAGGGAAGAAAATATTTTGGGTTATAGATTGATTGTCCCAGCCATGATTCAACGAGAATTGCCAATGAGGGCAAGAGAAGCCATCAAAGTAGCAGATAAAAACCGAAGACGTACTCTTCTTTGTTGGCAATTTTCACCTTGGTATTTTGATAAATCAGGAATTGATTTTCTTGTAGTAACCTTTTACCCTTAGGAATTCTGCTTTTGCCAGATTTAAAATAAGCGGCAGAGACTTTTTTGTGCAGGAGCATCGTTATCCCGAGTATCAAGCCAACCGCAATAAATATATAAGTCAGTGCATTCAAAACACTTCCGGATGATACCTGTTTAAAGTTGTTGTCAACTCCGGTAGAAGCCAGAAATTGAATTATGGGATCTGTCAATTGCCAACTGGGTTTCGCGATCCAAAACAGCTGCGAGCCCCCCCTCGCCAATGCCAGTCATCCCAAGGGATACATAAGACAGCATCTATGATCAGCACCCCTAAAAATTGTTTCAAGGGTCTTTTATATTGGAGCAATAAAACAAATTGCGGGATAACAACCAGTACCGCGATGAAGCTCATATATGCCCCAAGGAGGATGCACACACCGTAGCCAAATAGATGCCAGCGGTTGAGATGATTATCTTGCCGGGCCGAAAACAACATAACGAAAAAGTAGTAAGACCAAATTACGGCAGCGTCTAAAAGGGTATAACTTCGTGCATTTTGGGACCAGTAGATAAAAGGCAGGCTGAGTGATGTTAAAACAGCAGAGATAATGGCTATGAGGTTATTGAATAATTTCGAGCATACCAAAGTCACTCCGAGGACGGATAGGATCCCTCCGATAACTGCAGGCAACCTCAAAATAATGGGACTGTCTCCAAAAATTTTGATAATAAGATGCAGTATAAGATAATAAATAATCATATTGCCGCCGTCTCTGGCCAGGGCATTGGCAAGAGCCTGTCCGCTTTGAGACGCTATGGATAAACTGGCGCCTCGTCTATCCAGAGACTCCTTGTACCAAGGTCCGTGAAGAGCAAGACAGCGGAAACTATTGTAGGAATCAGCAGGAAGTAAAAAGATCTAAGGTATTTCATCTAACCGATACAGCCTGCTATTTTAGATATACTTGCTATGGAGATACAGAAGCTAAATAGGTTTTTTGAAATCACCATATAATTTTTGTTTTCTCTTATAAAGTATCCTGGAACGCAATACATGCCTGCATGTTTGCTATGTTAAGTTTAATTGATATCAATCTTCAAAGTGCTATTTTTTGATTCCTATAACCTGTTTGAACAGGAAATTTTTTCCTAGACAGGGATTTGATAAGGCGAATTGCTTTACCAATCTATGTTAACTCTTTTGTCGACACTTTCTATTATCTCATCCACCGGAATCCTAATTTGTTCCGTAGTATCACGATCGCGTAAAGTAACCTGATTGTCTTCCAAACTCTGAAAATCTACCGTGATACACAGAGGGGTTCCTATCTCATCTTGGCGCCTATAGCGGCGACCTATGGATTGCGTATCATCAAATTCGCACATAAAATGCCGACTGACTTTTTTGAAGATAGATTTTGAAAAGTCGGTCAACTCTTGTTTTTTGGATAAAGGTAAAATGGCAATCTGATATGGGGCTATCTTGGGATGGAGCCTCAGGACGGTTCGATTTTCACCGCTGATGACATCTTCATCATAAGCGGAGATCAAAAATGCCATCATCGTCCGCGTTGCGCCGGCCGCAGGCTCAATAACGTAAGGTATATATTTGGTTTGAGTGCTTTGGTCAAAAAATTCAAGCTTGACTCCGGAGTGATCGCTGTGGGCGCGCAAGTCAAAATCTGTTCTGTTGGCGATCCCTTCAAGCTCTCCCCACCCCCACGGAAACAAAAATTCTATGTCGGAAGTGGCCGAAGAGTAATGGGACAGTTCTTCTTGGTCGTGTTTGCGAAGTCTCAGAAGGTTTTCACCTATCCCGTATTTAAGGTACCAATTGTATCTTTCACCGCACCAGTATTCATGCCACCTGTCAGCTTGTTCGGGGGGGACAAAATACTCCATTTCCATTTGCTCGAATTCCCTTGTTCTGAAAACAAAATTGCCCGGGGTAATCTCGTTGCGGAAACTCCGACCTATTTGGGCTATCCCGAAAGGGGGTTTGCGTCTGGTGGTATTGAGGACATTGGTGAAGTTGACAAACATACCCTGAGCTGTCTCCGGCCTGAGGTAGGCCAGCGATGAGCTGCTTTCCACGGGACCGACAAACGTTTTAAACATCAAATTAAATGGACGCGATTCGGTCAAATTAGTTGAACGGCAATTGGGACAAAACGGCATCTGCTTTTCGTTGGAGGGAAGCTGGTCTTCTCTCCAACGTTCATGACATTCCAAACAATCCACCAAGGGATCGGTAAAGGTTTCCAGATGTCCGGAAGCCTCCCAAACTTTTGGATTTGTGAGGATTGCGGCATCCAACGCCACTACATCATCACGTTCCTGCACCATGGCTGCCCACCAGGCATTTTTGACGTTCCGCAGCATCAGGGTACCGAGTGGGCCATAGTCGTATGTGGAGCGGATTCCTCCATAAATTTCAGAAGAAGGAAAAACAAAACCCCTCCTTTTGGATAAATTGACTATTTTGTCAAATAATTCCTGGTTTGGATTTTCTGTTTCTCGGTTTTCAGTGGTCTTTGTCATAGCTTTTCTTATCGGTCATTTCCGTTTAATAACTTTATTTGTGGCAGTTTAGTGCATATCCACAGTTCATGTTCTTAGGTTGAGATGAGATTTCAACCTTTGTTCAAGGTGGTGTTCGACCGTGCGGATCCCGACAGATTCTACTTCGGCAGCCAGGCGTTGGTCCAGCGAACCTGCATGTAATGCTCTGGCAACTTGTCCGTCGGAAATTAGGCGCAATGTATCGACAGCCTGTTGTGAGATGAGTTGTCCGCTTTGACACTGGCGGCAAAGCAGCCCTCCTGCCTGGGCATTAAAAGCCACCAATTCTGCTTTGGAGTTGCAGGAGCAACACCTGTCCACTTGCGGTCCGAGCCCTTCGATCATCAATACCCTAAAGCAGAAGGCACCAAGGATTATAGGAGAAAAGCTTTTGTTGAGAGTCGCAAGTGCTTTGCTGAGGAGCAGAAAAAAGTCTGTATTTTCGTGTTCGTCAAGAGTGAATTTGTCAATAATCTCGACCATCGTGGAAGCCATCAGTATTTTATCGAGGTTAGATCGTATATCAAGGAAATTATCAATTACATCGACACCCGTGACTGTAGCGAGGTTTCGTCCCCGCCATAAAATTACGTTCACATGGCTGAGTGGCTCAAGACGCGCTCCGAGCTTACTGGTAATTTTGCGGGAACTTTTCGCCACAGCGCGCAGCTTGCCATGGTCTTTTGTGTAAAGTACAAGAATTTTATCAGCTTCACCGGTCTTATAGGTGCGTAAGATAATAGCCGTGTCCTGCAACGAGGACATAAGTTTTATTTGCTCCTGATCCTGCCGCCGACAATGATCATCGCCATACCAAAGACTACTATCACCAACAAAACCAGAGCATCGGTAAAGCCGGCAATAGCCAAGAAAACCACGCTTGCTACAGCCAAGAAAGCGATAATGAGACCCGAGATCACACCGATATGATGCCAAAGCCACGAGAGCAGAGAGTCTCTCTCCTTACTGGAAGGAGGAGACGGTAAAGAGTTATTTTTTTGATCATCTCCGGTTTCTTGTGCTCCCGCATTGTCATGGGACACATTATCAGGGAGATCGTTGTCATCGTATCTGCCTGTATCGTCAGGTGCATCACTCATTATTGTCCTACCCTTCCAAATCTTCTGCTTCTCTGCTGAAATTCGATTATGGCTTCATATAGATGTTGATGTCTGAAATCTGGCCAAAGCATATCAGAAAAAATTAACTCCGAATAAGCAAGTTCCCAAAGTAGGAAATTCGAAATTCGATATTCACCGGATGTCCTGATCACTAAATCCGGGTCAGGCATGTCAGGGTAGTATAAACGCGTCCTGATGGCCCGTTCGTTTATTTTATTGACAGGTACTCCTTCAGCAACGATCTTTTTAATGGCGTCTATTATTTCCGCTCTTCCTCCATAGTTGAAACAGATTGTCAAAATCAACTTATTGTTATTTTCAGTCATGCGGATACTGTCATCCATATGGCGCTCAAGTTTTTTTGGTATGCGCCAGTCTCTGCGTCCTGAAAAACGTATTTGAACACCTTTTTGATTAAGATCATCTCTGTTTTTCAACAATAGATTTTCGTTGAAATACATTAAATAACGGACTTCGTCCGCTGGCCTTCTCCAATTTTCTGTGGAAAAAGCATAAAGAGACAGCCATGGCAGACCGATAGCCAGTGCCCCATCGATCACATCCAAAATAGCTTTTTCTCCGGCACTGTGACCTTCTGTACGAGGAAGGTTACGGCTTTTTGCCCACCGGCCGTTGCCATCCATGACTATAGCTATATGTTTTGGGATATTGCCCAAGTCGAGCAAATCGTCTGTCATGTGTTAAAAATCTTTCAAGTTGTAAGATAGCCGGTAAATTTCTTTATGACCCTCATCAGCCTGGGTATAAAGCAATTTATAGTGATAGTTTACTAAACTATTTACTATTCGGGTATTACGTAAAGGATATTTGTGCGGCTTTATGTAGTTAATTAGTTATTTTTCGGTGAAACGGCTCGAGAGTGATTTGTTAGAAACAGTTCAATTTGCTGCCGGACCCAAGTTTTGTTTCCGTTACGCAACTGTTCCAACAATCCGGAATCGAGCAGCTCTCGCCACAACATTTTGTCTGGCATGTTCCCGGACTTTTTGAGGGCGGATCTAGTTTCCTTGAGCATTTCGGCCAGAACAGCGATCTCCTGGCCAAGATCGGCGGCGATCAAGTCCCTGATCCATGTCGCCAATGCCGGACTCGCTCCGCCGGTTGAAACAGCCACTTGGACTTCTCCGGCTTTAAACCTCGCAGGTAATATAAAGTCGCAGCCTTTTGGATAGTCGGCGGCGTTAACAAGGACGTTTTTCTCACTCGCATCGCCATAGACGGCTAAATCGGTAGCTGCGTCTCCCGTCGCTGCAATAACCAAGTAATAATTGACAGCCTCACCGGCAGCATAAGGACGTTTTTGCAAAGTGAGATTTTGGTCTGCCGCCGCCAATTCTCTAAAAGCAGCGGTAAAGGTCTTTGAAACTACATTTACGGAGGCACCGGCTTGCAAGAGCCCCGATGCCTTTTCACAACCGACATTTCCGCCTCCGACGACAAGGCAATGCTTATTTTCTAAATTCAAAAAAATTGGATAGTATCGCTTTACTGTGTTCATTTAATAAGCATATGGTGTTAGGGAGAGATATAAATCGAAAACATGACTAAAATAGTCAGGTATACTATATTTATGTGATTGGGCCGCAGACAGAGTATGGATGCCGGAATATGGCGAATGTATTATAGGAATATTTTTCAGTTATTAGAAATCGCACAATAATCAAGCAGAGACTTGAGAACAAAATATAAAGCGGCAACAATAGAGTAAGTCGTTATAGTAGGTTCAGTCTATAAGGAGTGGAAATGGTGTTGGGAAGTACGGATATAGAGTCTCTGGAGAGAGAATTGGAAGAAGTCAGCTTATCGTTTGAGAGCTCTTCTGCCATCGATATTTTATCTTGGGCCGGGGGCAGGTTCAGCGACGGGCTGGTAATCACCTCTTCATTTCAAGATTGCGTCTTGATAGATCTTGCCGTTAAGGCTTTGAGCAAAACCAGGATAGTTTTTTTAGATACAGGTTTTCACTTCCCGGAGACTATTGCCTACATGAAGAGGATAGAAAAGAAATATGGCATTGAAGTAGAGGTAGTAAACTCAGGGCTGCCGGACGATGTTTCTCCTTGCGGAAGCCCTGATTGTTGTCATATGAGGAAAGTCGTTCCCCTGCTGAAAGTCTTAGAAAGCGCAGATGCCTGGGTTACCGGAATCAAACGTTCCGATACCAAAGAGAGGGAATCAGCCCCGATCATTTCCTATGATGCAGCCAAAAAAGTTGTCAAGATCAACCCCATTGCCAATTGGAGTGATCAAGATGTTGCAGATTACGAAGATGAGTGGGATTTACCCCGTCACCCGCTGACATTTGTGGGCTATCGTTCCATAGGATGCGCCCCGACGACAAGGCCGACGCAAGATGGCGAGTCGCCAAGAGAAGGCAGGTGGCCGGGAATGAATAAAACAGAATGCGGTCTGCATATTTAAGTTAACTTCCAAAAAGTACATTCAAGTTTTTCTTGGATCATCGAATGACACTGTTTCTCGAGGGTCCTATTCATCACAGAATCTGGACGCCCCGGTTTCTCTCGCCGGTTTTTTGGCAGAGGAGAATATTTTGTGCCGACAGTCGATTGTCTGCAGTAGTTTCCGCGGTATTAAGTACTGTAAAGTAAAGTTTATTTATGGTTACTTTGTACAAAGCAGTATTGATTCCTGGCGATGAGAAATTTTAATCTAACTCTCAGTGCCCCCGGTGAATCAATTAGGTGTTTGATTGACGCAGTCGAAAAGGTCAAAGACGGCGATCTCACGACAAAAATTACAGTTATCGTAAATGACAAGTTCACAGGCAACAGGCTAAAGCTATCTGTCAGAGATTACCTCAGGTGTCAATCTGACGATCAACAAGTTAGGGCTTCGTCCTCAGATATCTGCCATTGGAGCCAGCTATTATTCAACGTAACTTTTACAACCTCTGACATACTTATAAAAGAATTGTGGCAGCAAAATACTCTCCAGCCCGATAAGGCGATACTCAGCGATTTTGCCATCAGATATGCCTCTGGCATTGGCGAGGGGACGCGGGCAGAATTCGGATTGTATAGAGACGTGATACCGGATCTCTATGGGTACGTCCGTTATAAGAGCAGACCGAAATCAATCAGAGCTGTTCTAAACAATTTCTCTTCAAAAGAGATAGAAGAATACATAGACAAAATTCACAGTGTTACTGCTCAAAGTCATATTGATAAAACCGATATGTTGGAAGAGCTCATTACTAATATGACCGGGTCTAAAAATAATATTTTAAGCAACGAATTGACAAATATTATTGTATTTTTGCCCCAAAAAATTAATTATTTGGAAGAGAAATTCTATCAGGCACTTCTCGGAGAGTATGAATTTGCCGGACCTATGAAACCCTCTTCCGGTGTATATACACACCGAGAAACCTCGGATAATAAAAATCAAGGCTTATTTAATTTTTCTCCGGGTAAAGGTGATGAGAAACCGGAGCATTTGGAGATTATTTGCAGTGAACTTCAAAAAGATCTCCTTTTGCAGGAGATGCAACCCGGCCATATGGATACCGACAGTTTCAGAAAAAAACTGTATGAAAAACTTTGCAGATACCAAAATAAGGAAACTCTTCGTCAAAGTGCCATAAAAACTCAGAATAACTTCTTGTCCGAGGCTGATATCGATCCTGTCTCGAGGTGGGAGCCGGACTTTTCTCAGAAAGAATCTGATCACCAAGACTATATCCCGAAAAACATTATTTCAACTCAAAATAATCTTTCCCGACAGACGTTTCATTCTGTCTCAACGGATAAGGCATTAACTCTAAGGCAGGAACTGCATAAGGCATTGGAATGGATTACGAATAAAATTGCTGACGGGCTTAATCCTATGAACTGTGCCATAGTTTATTTTGCCGCGGATCGCTATCAAGAAAGCATACTCTATGAGACAGCGGCATTGCAGGTAGATTATTTTATTTATAACACGGGATCACAAAGAAAGAATCTATTTTGCGAATTAGCTTTAGCACTTTTTGGAATTGATAAAAAATCAATATCATCTGCAGCGATAATAGAGTTATTATCGTATGCATTTCTGATGAGCTCTGATAAATCAGAATTTCTTATTGCAGCTGACATTATTTCTGATATGTCAATAGAGATAGGGTCAATAGAATATTGGTCCTATGTGATAAAAAATAGCGCAGGCGATACTGAAAATAGCTGCAAAAAGAAAATATCAGCACTCCTTGATATATTTAAAGAATATTTAAAAGATCGTGATAGCTTAGACAATGTAGTTAGTATCTCCAATTGGCTCTCATCTTTAGTTGCCGACTGCTATATGACAGTGACCAAGGTACCTTTCCCGGGCGGAGATCATTCCTATGATACTTTTCAAAAAGTGCTTTTGGAATTGAGATCACTGGCCCTGGTTAAAGAGAAAATAACCAGGGAAGATGCATTGGTTATGCTAATGAATATCTCAATCAATTATGATCCTATGGAAATAAAGAGAAATACAGGTATTTTGATTGCCCCCATAGAAGAAATATCTTATTTCTCTTTTGACGCCGTAGCGATATTGGGTTGTACCGCAAATTTTATCGATAGTAAACAATTTATTAATGAGTATAAATATGTTTGTGACAGTATTTATTCAGAAAGTAAAGCGATAAGGTTTAGTTATCCAGTTTATGATTCAACCGGCAAAAGACGGGGATCTATTGCCGGGTTCGTCAAAGATTACGTAAAAGCCAGCGAACAAGAGAGTGCTACTGTAACGTATGATACTCGGATAATCGAAGAAAGCAGCAGCAACTTTACTCTTATGTCTTATGGGGATATGCTGGCCCACTGCCTTTCTAACATGCACGGACAAAGCATTGAAGACCTGAAATATATAGGGATGCCACCTGCATTGGTGTTTTCTTTGGAATCCTTTGAGAACAGGTCAGATAAGTCATTCAATGACTACATGGGTAAAGTGGGAAAAGATATTTTAGCCAATCAATCATTTACATATTCTCCTACGTCACTTGAGGAATATCTGAATTGTCCGTTCAGATATTTTTTACATCGTATGCTGAATGTAAAAGGAGAAGACAGAAGAGACAATTCCCTTTCTTATCCTCCCAATAAAATAGGTTTATTGATCCATAAGATACTTGAAATCTATGTAAAGGTCCTGATGGAAGTGCTTTCTACTGGGAATTTAACTTTCGGTGATCTAAAATTTATTCTTGGCAACTTTTACTCAACTCAAAATTTACAATCATTTGATGATCGCCTTGGGCTATGTGAAGAGTTAGATGTCATCGATGTCTACTCAAATGATATTCTCTTGGCGATTATTGATATTGAATTCAATAAATTACGCCAAGGTAGTGACTATATATTATCTCCATTGATTGCCAGACTCAAAAAAAGATGGACATATTATCTCATGCTTTGGCATAACTCATACATAGAGTTACTTGCTGACAACTATAAAACGTTAGCAGCAGAATGGGCGTTCAAAGACAAAAGGTTATTTGATATAAATAATAATTCGATACCATTTATTTTATCAGGTTTTATAGATAGAATTGACATAGATGCAAATGGCACTTTATATATAATAGATTATAAAACAGGCTCTCCTGATAAATACCAAAAACTTAACAGTAATGAGCGTAAGTTATCAGGATTCTTGCAGTTGCCTTTGTATGCTTTGGCATATTCAGAGGAAATGCCGTCTCCAATTTTTTATAGCAGATATGAATTCCTTTCGCAACCTGAAAAAAATATTTCTCTTCTCATCGACGACGACCTTATAGCTGAACTACATAATTGCGTGGAGAGCGCATGTGATTTAATCCAGCATGGAATATTTCCCCAGAACCCCGGGGAGCGTTCACAAACTACATTTACCAATTGCAGAAATTGTTCATATACGGCTGTATGCAGCGATGCTCAGAAGTCACTTTGGCCCACTGTCAAAGAAGATACGAGCCTGGCTAAGTATTTGGAGATATAAGTCTTGCTTTCAATGAGGGTTATCCGATAAAGATGAAAATTATAAGAGACAATGCCGCAAGGCAAGAGGCTATTTACAGCGATCGCGATGAACTGCTGGTAGAAGCCGGAGCAGGTACAGGGAAAACATCGGTTTTGGTTTCCAAAATAGTGCATTTGATCAAGGACTGCCAAGTGCGGATCCAAAATATTGCGGCCATTACCTTTACAGAATCTTCAGCGCAAGAACTCTCAGAGCGTATCAGACTGGAGCTTAAAGCCGAACTTGGGCGCTCGGGCGATAACAAGGCCTTGTCTGTGGCTTTGCTGGAATTAGAACAAGGGACAATAACAACAATCCATGGCTTTGCTCAATCCATACTGATGCGTTACGGAGATAGAATCGGGATTCCTCTCAATTTCACCATTGCCGACGAATCAATTGTCAAGTACCAGTTGAAAAATAAACTGACTGCTGTCATTTATGAGATGTTGTCTGATCGCGATAGGCAGGCTGTTCTTGTGTTGGCTCAATCATTGGGGCTGACAGACTATCATTTGAATACAGTTTGGCAATTATGCAATGAAAACTGGTATTTATTTGATACGGAATCTTCTGATGATGACACCACAAAATATTTTACCGAAGACAAAGTGCCAGACAAGATAGCTGAGAAGGTCCAAGCAATTGGCCTTCTGGCAAACTCTTGTTATGGTGCAGTAGAAAACTGTACTGACAGCAATGACAAGCTGTTCCTCCTGATAAAAAATATATATAAGTGGAACAGTATTTTAGCTGACAAGCCAGGATTATCAGAAGTCTTGGAGTGGATTTCACTTATTATAGATCCTAAGTCAAATAAGAAGGGCAATAAGAAAAATTGGCCGGGGACAGATATCAATTATTTGCGGGGAGATATAGAAGAAATAAGTCTTCTCAGAAAAGAGATTTTACAACTGTCACTGGATTCTGTATTACCTGTCCTTGTACGATACTTTGCTGAGAATGCAAGAAAAGTAAGCTATCAGAGGAAATTATCAGGAGAATTGCGCTTTCAGGATCTGTTGGTATATTGCAGAGAATTATTGATGGAAAATATTGATATAAGAGAAAAAGTTATATCTCAATATTATTGTATCTTAGTTGATGAATTTCAAGATACTGACCAGATACAGCTGGATATAGTGAATTCTTTATCAGCTAAAGTTAACCATGTCGGAAGTAAATTATTTTATGTCGGTGATCCAAAACAGTCGATATATAGATTCAGGGGAGCCGATATAGGCCTGTATAGGGATGTGAGGTATAAAGTATCAGGCAATACGCCTTTGGAAATCAGTACGAATTTTAGGTCAAGGCCTAAAATATTAGACACAGTCAATAAAATTTTTATGAATTTACTTCAAGCTAACGGCGATATTATACAAAACAAAGATGCCACAGCTCTCAAGACAAATCCTTCCGAAGAGTACCCGGAGTTTCATCCGCTTCTCCCGGCAAGGGGGGAAAACGAAGACGGCACTCATGTAATGTTTCTCGGCGGGGTAGCACCTGAGGATTTGAAGGCTTCAGAGAGAAGATATCTTGAGTCTGAAAAGATAGCAGCCATTATCAAAGAAGCGCTTGATACCCCTTGGCTTGTAGAGGATCATGGCCAGATGAGACCGGCAGCATTGATAGATATTGCTGTTATAATTCCGCAGCGGACAGGGCTGCTTGAACTTAAAGACTCTCTCAAAAGAGCAAATATTTCTTATAGTTTACCGTCGTCTGAATTAGTTTTTTCTAATCTGTTCGTGCAGGATTTTATATCCTGCCTCAAGGCCATCATTTTCCCTTATAAGCAATACTATCTTCTAGGGGCTCTAAGATCGATAGTTTTTGGCTGTAGCGATACCGATTTAATCCAGTTTAGAATAGCCGGTGGACAGTGGATTCCTGAGAATAAAGACGAAGCGATTTTTACCAGAGACCATCTTATGGGAGTAGCGGAAGGCAATTTTAGTTATATAAGCGAATCATATGTCGGCGGGGCGGTTAAAGTGTATTCAGCTTTACAGAAGATATATGAACTGCATAACCTAATGCATGAAGAAGGCATTATTTCGATGTTGGGCAAACTAATCGATATAAGTAATTTATATGCCATTGCCAGGGTATCAAATGATTCTCTTCCATCTGTGACAGCGTTAGACTATGTAGTTGATAAAATACTTATATACTGTAAAAAGAATAATACCAATCCATATGATTTAGTCGATTTTATCGAGGCAGAAAAAGCAAATTCTCCAAGAGCTGAATTATTCAAAGAAGTCCTTGAAGATAATAATTCGATAAATATAGTAACTATCCATGGCTCAAAAGGACTGGAATATCCCATTTGCATCCTCGCCGAGCTGGGGGGCGCTACAGTATCATGGGAGAGACCTGCCATTATTTTTACTGATAATTCGACAGGACATAAAAAAGAAATATCCGTTAGAATAAATGAGCAAATCAAAACATCAGGATATGACGATGCCAGCAACGGGTACGACAATCTTGAAAGAGCGGAACTCTATCGTTTGTGCTACGTGGCATTTACAAGGGCCAGAGATCATTTAGTTGTGATGCTGGATCATAAACCATCTCCCGGAACCAATCCGTCTTTGGCACAGGTTCTGTATGAAATTGTCTCAGACAACGAGTACTTGTCGTCACTAATTCGTTTACCGGGACCTGAAGAGAGTGCTGACTCAGGTGGAAGTGTGACTGCTTCGCCGGATGAGAGTAAGATAAACGGAAGCAAAACAACTTTTAATCGCGATATATATACTGCTTGGCAAAACAGATATAATGCTTATCGTGAACAAAAAAGTTATATCACTACGTTAAAGATCGACTCTCTTGATTCTTGGACAGGCGCGACCAATGGGGATATTTTCAATGCCGTCCTGCGAGGAAGGTCTTCTCCGAAAGCTGACTTGGGCCTAAGCCAAAGAGAGATATCATCGGACGGACAAGCCGCTTTTGATGCCGGAGTGGGTAAAACAGTCAAAAAAATGATGTTATGCGCAATAGATAAATTGAATGAGAGCGATACAAAGAATTGCTTGTTTTACAACGAGGAAAATCGATATTTCAATCACGACCCGGCAGAAATGGTCGAATACGCAAACGCTCTCTTCAAAGAACATCTTTTGCCTCATGTGGACGAAGAAACAATAGTTTCTGAGGACATGCCCATCATCTTTGAGGCGGAAGGTTTGACTTTTGAAGGTGAAATTGATATTTATTCCAAAGGGACCGGCGGCTTGACTGTTTTTGATTGCGGAGAGCTAATCCGGTACCCAATCCGCTTGGAGCAGCCGGCGTCGTTATCCGATAGACTGAACGACGCTTGTCTGAGATTGGGCGCCTATGCATTGGGTCTAAAGCAATTGGGTCTAAACGCTGAGAAATTTGTTATGCTTTATTCACCGGGGGAAAAAGACTATCGTTCTGCTGTGTTTGAAGATATCGACGCTTTGATAGGGCTTTTTAGCCACATCCTTCCTTACTGGAAGGAGAAAATTGTAAATGCAGTTAAATAATATTTACAATATCGATTCCGGCAGGCGGCTATGAAAAAGAAAAAATCAAGTTACGCCATTCTTGAAGAGAGCTTGTCACAAGTTGTCAAGACTCTAAAACAAGCCGGCGAAATTCGTCCGGGGCAAATGCAGATGCTGAAAGATGTCAAGGACGCGATCGATGACAATATCAATATCATTATCAAGGCCGGTACGGGAACAGGAAAATCATTCGGTTATCTCATTCCTGCACTGTTGTCAAATAAGAAAGTCGTGGTTGCTACTGCGACAAAAAACTTACAAGATCAACTTGCAAGGAGTGATTTACCTTTAATCATAAATGCATTAGGTCTATCGGCAACATACGCCGTACTCAAAGGCCGTTCCAATTATTTATGCCTCAAAGCTTTGAGCGAGTTGAGCGCTACCGGGGCAAACAGTTTATTTGCCAATTCTTGGGGTGAAGACGGAATTGATCAAAGCGATATTTATGGAAAAATATATGATTGGTCGCTTACGACAGAAGTGGGGGATTTGGCGGAGCTGGATACAGACATAGATTTTAATGTTTCAAGACGGATTTCGGTAACCTCAGAAGAGTGCATAGGTATGCGGAGATGTCCCAAGGGCGATGTATGTTTTGCCGAAAAAGCGCGCAGAAGAGCAGAAGATGCCGATTTGCTCGTAATAAATATGCATCTTTTGGGGGTAAATATAGCCGCAAACGGTAAAATACTTCCTCCCTATGAAGTTTTAGTGATCGATGAAGTCCACGAGCTGGAAGACATATTGACCAAAACGTTAGGCTTTTCTGTCACTTCGAGGCGCCTAAAAAAATCCATAGCAGAGCTTGAAGATGCTTCCGAGGAAATACAGGACAGCCTGGGCTCTCTTTTTTCGCGAATTACAGATTCAAATGCCGGCCCCGGGTTTGTTGATCAGATCAGTGGTTTCGGGGCGATCATAGAGAGCTTGTCGAGATTGGCAAAAGACTTAGATTATTATTTGGAACAGGTCATAGGGCAAAGATTAATATCGAATACAGAAAATCCCGAGCAACTGGAATTGCTCAGGCATCTTGACCTGATCGCCGCCCAATTGCGTCTTGCGATCGGTGTGTTGCAGAGATATCTACGGGAATCATCTGAAAATACTGATAAAGAGGCGGGAGGTTCAGAAGAAGACGATGAGCCTGACTTTTCCGGATATCCGGCAAAAGCACCTTCGGACAAAACACTTCGAGCTTTACAGGTGGCAAAAAAATTATTGGGTGATATAGATGCTGTTGTTGAGGGAGGGGAAAATTTGGTTGTGTATGCGGACAGAGACACGCACCCTAAATTGGAAGGAATGCCCCTTGACTTATCCGTATTGCTAAAAGAAACTCTCTTCGGTGGTTCTTCTGTAATCATGACGAGTGCCACTGTGGACGAAGCAATGCCCGAACGTTTTGGCTTGGGAAAAGAAGATATAAAATTTGTGGAAGTGGAGAGCCCTTTTGACTACCGATCCAATTCCCTCCTCTACATACCTTCGCATTTGCCCGATCCGAGGTTGTCCGGTGCGTCCGAAAAGCGTTACAAAGAGACAGTCGATCTATTGGAAGCTTCCCAAGGCAAGGCTTTGGTTCTGTTCACCTCTTTGGCGTCCATGCGAAACTCGTTTGCGTTCTGCGCGGATAAAGTCTCGACAAATATGATTATGCAGGGGCAGCATTCCAAAGGATTTCTTATCGAAAAGTTTACGGCAGAATTAAACACGAGCCTGTTTGCCACAATGGGATTTTGGCAAGGGGTCGACATACCCGGGTCATCCCTTTCTCTGGTCATAATAGACAAGATTCCGTTTTCCAGACCTGATGACCCATTATTGGTTGCAAGAAGGGAATTGGCCGGAAGTAATGCATTTATGACGATTGATTTGCCAAGAGCTGCCAACCTATTGGCGCAGGGTACCGGACGGCTGATTCGAACGGCGACAGACAAGGGTATGGTCGCTATTTTGGACTCCAGGTTAAACAGTGCAGGCTATAAAAATTATCTTATCTCTTCGCTCCCTCCGATGCGCATCACGAAAAACGTTTCGGAAGCAATAGCGTATCTGCGGGAAATTAATGGATCAGTCTAACCGACTGGTTTAAGAGTCATAACAGATCTAAAATGTTTAGCGTATAATGTATAATCAATTGCCGGGGTCCGAGGACAGTTGTGATATGGGTGGGAGAGTAGTATGAAAAATAAGTCGAATCAGAAAATATGGCCAAAAGTGCCATTTGCCATCCTCTTGGGAGCGGCGTTGACTGCCATACCCCTTTCGGCGGTTTTTGCCGAAAGTCCAAACGTAGCCGGTGCGCATGTCTCAAATACCAAAGTATCTCACCGTAAGTCAGGCTCAAAAACAGACAATCTTCCTGCTTACCTCAACATCGCGAAATTGGCTTCTCTCAAAAATTATACATTTACATCGGTCACGGTAGATAAAGGCAAACTCACTAAGACCTACGGCTCCGTCTATTCTATGAGTAATTTTAGTCTCAATGGATCTGCAAATATTATCTATGCAAAAGGTCAGGGTTATGAGAAATTTAAGAATTCATTCAAAAAAATATCTATTTCATCTCCTCTTGCCTATATAGAAAAAGTAGATGAATATACATGGGCTAAGCAGCTTATATCCAATATACATTCTGGGACAACAAGAGTAGGCAGAGTAGCTACAATTGGATCATGTAAAATTGCCAATAACAGTGGCACAAAATACGAAGTTTATAGTAGTAAATTGTCTAAGCCATTATCGTTGGTTTGTATTTCGGCAAAAACCGGTGCTCTTTTATGGTATCAGTCAGACAGCGGCAATGTAAAAAATAAAAATTCAGCAGAACCCAATTTCACCGTAACGTCAATCGGTAAAGTAAAACCCATTACGGTTAGAATACCAAAAAGTGCTTCTGTTAAAAAACCCAAAGGAACTACAAACTCAGTACCTGTGATTCTGCATTCTATCCCGGCTTCGTTCCCGGCCTCCATTTTAAAACCACCGGGGAATCTGTCAGATGCATATGTGCAAGGAAATCCAAATTCCATATGGATTATTCTTACAAGTCCACAATCTGCAACAGACGTAACAAGGTATATAAGCTCGCTAAAGTCTGCAGGCTTTAAATTATACGGTAAGCAGTATACGAATTACACGACAACGCTGAGAAATTCATCTTACTACGTAACTGTTTCTTATGAAACTCTCGGACCGAGTGTCGTGGAAATGACTACTTCCATCAAGAAGTATTAGAAGTAGTCCTGTTGATTGCCGGATCTCCGATAAAGAGATCTGAGTTTTTATCGGCGTCCTTGTCGTGTCGAACGGTTATTGAGCATCTTTTAGGATGTAGCCCGCTGCTTTTTCAGCGATCATCACCGTGGCTGCATTGGTGTGGCCTCTGACGGTTGACGGCATCACCGAGGCATCTGCTACCCTCAAGTTCTCGAAGCCCCTGAGTGAGAGCTCCGGTGTTACGCATGATGATGCATCGGTTCCCATACGGCAGGTACTGACGGGGTGGTATAGGGTTTGGGCTAAAGTATTTATTGCCTCTTCTGCGATTTCGCCTGCAGACATTTTCTTGCCGGCAGCAGGGGCTATCATTTCGCCTGTCGCCGATTTCAGGGGTTCAAGCTGTAATAATTCGAGCAGGAAGCTTACTCCTTTATAAAGACGATCTCTGTCGAGCCCTTCGCTGTCGGAGAGGTAATTCGGATTTACCGCAGGCAGTTCTTTCGGGTCAGGAGACGTGATGGAGACGGTCCCGCTGCTTTTTGGACAAAGTAGAACTGCGCCAAGTGTGGCGGCATCCATAGTGGGGATAGCTTTTCCCTCTCCCAGAAAGGCTGCCGGCAAAAATATCATTTCCATGTCGGGAGTTTCCAGCGTTCCATCGGATTTATAAAAGGCATAGGCTTCGCAAACAGGGGAGGTAAGCATACCTTTGCGTCTGAGAGCGTATTTTAGTATTTGAGCCGGAGATCCGGCTTTGGCTATGGACTCAAAGCCCGGAGTACTGACAGCTATTCCTGCTGTAATATGGTCTTTTAAGTTAAAGCCGATTTCTTTATTTTCACCTACGACATCAATACCAAGCTTTTGTAGTGCATTAGCGTTGCCTATTCCCGAGCGCATCAAAATAGCGGGCGTGGATAACGCTCCGGCGCATACAATAACTTCGTGTTTTGCAGATGCTGTGAGCGAATGTGATCTGCCGACGGCATAACTGACACCCACAGCTTTTTTTTGGCGGAATAGAATTTTGTGACATGTTGCCCCCATGCGGACGACAAGGTTGGAACGATTCATAACTTTTTTTAGGTATGCATCGGCGACGGAGACTCTTCGTCCGTTCTTTTGGGTGACCAGTGACAGGTGCGCTCCGTTTGCTTCGTCTCCCGGTGAGCGATTCGGATCTTTTTCCAGTGCCGAATGCCGAGCCGTTTCGATAAATTTTAATGTGATCTCTCTCGGGTCTCTCTGATCGGAAATGGCGATCATGCCGTCATCGGCAAAATTCGTATTCCCGTTTTCCTCTGCGGATAAAAGCTTTTCGGCTTTGTGGAAAAACGGCAAGACATTTTCCGGCGACCAGTCGCTCCCCGCTTTTGATTCCCATTCCGAAAAATCGGCTTGCATGCCACGAATCCAGCACATGGCATTGATGGAAGAGCTACCTCCCAGTACCTTCCCTTGAGGAAATAAAATAGATCTGCCATTTAAGTTTTCTTGGACCTGAGTTGTAATTCCCCAGTCGAAATTAGAGGAAAATAATCTGGGGAAAGCAGCCGGCCAGTGGATAAATGGATGCATATCACCGGTCCCCGCTTCCAGCAGTAAAACCCTGTATTTTGTGTTTTGGCTTAATCTGTTGGCCAAAACACAACCGGAGGAACCTCCGCCTATAATGATAAAGTCAAATTCTTCGGTAAAGGCTGTCTCTGCCTGTCCGGTCTCAAATTCTGAAGTCATAGTATCTACACAATTGCACAGATTCTTTTTCTTTGCAGCAGAAATATGGGACGGAGGGATATTTTTTGAAAAATTGATCACAATCGGCGGACGGGGAAGTGTCATTGCCATACATATCAAGAATCAGTGCAGAGATCGCTAATTGGCCAATGGATCAGGCATACCCCGGTGACAAAAGGATCATATCGCTCTGTCCTTGGTAGCGGTGGAGCAAAATTTCACGCACCCGACAAAAGAAACTATGCGCTAGCATGAGTTTTAGCGAATAAACACAAATGATTTATGCACAGGTTCCTCAAGAAACAGATATAAAAATAATTATTTACTTATATATAAAGTGATCAATTCAAAGCTGAATACTGTCCTAGAATGGAAACCGTGCGACGAGTTGGTTTTGCAATGATCATTTTTATATTGGCAGGTTTGCTCGGAACGGCGTGCAATGTCGATCTGACACCGTATGCGGCCAAAGTGAACGGAACGTCGATCTCCATGTCCACTTTATCGCTGGCTTTGCAAGATGCAGCCGGAAACCAAGCCTACAGTTGTCTGACCGGGAACAAACCTATTGTGGGTGCCGGCGGATCCGGTACTTACAGCTCTTCCTTTACGGCGGGAGTACTGACGATTTTAATTGAAGACAAAGCTTTTTCTCAGCTTGTTAAAAAAATGCATTTGTCTGAGTCATTGCTAACTTCAGAGGTTGCTGGCAGCATTTTAGCGCAATCTTTTACTTCTTCGAACCAGTCTTGCACTACACCTGGAGATGCCGTATTGGCAGCATTTGGTTCAACTTTCAGAGATGCGCTTACGAATATTTATCAGGCAGAAGCAGCCTTGGCTCTAAAAATTTCAGGCATTTCGGTAGCCAACGGAGGGATTATGCGATATGCCGCACAGCATCGAAGCTTGACCGATCTGTCGTGTGTATCTGCCATTGCAGCCCCCAGTAAACAAACTATTGATACAGTCAGAGCAAAGATTAGAGGCGGCATGTCTTTTACCAATGCAGCAGCCACTTACTCCAGCAGCCCTACCGGTTCTAACGGAGGCGCGTTGGGTTGTTTCCCGATCTCAACTTTGCCGGGCAGTCTGGCTGGTTCCCTGCAAAACCTTCAAGTCGGGAGATTAAGCCAGGATGTAAAATATCAAGGTCAATATCTTTTATTTGAAATCACATCGAAGCAATTCCCCAGTGAACTTGATGTGGCTACGCAAATCGTGCAGGAATATGCAGCCAAAGCTCAATCTGTGTTGAATAATTATTTGGGCAATTCTCAGGTATTTTTGCCTCCCGGCACCGGTAAATGGGGCAGGAGTGCCAATAATCTTGCAGTCATAGCGCCAACCGGGCCGTCAAGTTCTATTATTCCGAATCCGATAAGCATCAAGCCTTAGAGCCGATGCTGTACAGGATAATTGTATAAAGCCATGAAGCTTTGGGCAGATATTACCCAAGTGTCATCTTGTCGTCTATGCTTGCTAAAAAATAATAAGGCGGTTAAAATATGACAACTATTTTACCCGAAGTGATCATTATAGGAATGGGGCCAGCAGGACCGGACCTTATGACTAAAGAAGCCCTTGATTATTTGGAAAGCCCCATAGCAAAGTTTGTACGCACAGAACGTCATTTGGCCTCTGAGAATTGGATCAGGGCAGGTGCCACACCACTTGATTTTCTTTATTTGAAATCTGAAAGTTTTGAGAAAGTCTATCATTCGATAGCGCAAAAAGTAATATCTGAGGCTGATAAGCACGGCCGCGTTATCTACTGCGTGCCCGGCTCGCCTTTGATCTTGGAAAATAGCGCCGATATAATCAGAAACAGTACCAAGGTCAGGACTAAAATCGTTCAAGGTATGTCCTTTTTGGATTTGGCATATGAAAGATTGAATTTGGATCCGGTAACGGCCGGACTTTCTCTGCTTGACTGGAGCTCTTTCCAAAATCCATATTTCCGACTGAAGACCCCCGCTCTGATCGGACAATGCTGGAATTTGGATATTTTGTCTGAAATCAAACTCAGAATTTTGGAATGCGAAACAGCGGACAACAAATTAGCTGAGGGGGCGGCAGTAATCCTTCATCATCTCGGACATAGTGATGAAAGAATTGAACATACGTCAATCAGAAACTTGGATCAAACGATCGAAGTAGATCATTTGAGTTGCATCTATTTACCGGCACTCAATATGATGTCGGATTCCTATGGCGATGAGCTGCTTGCTCTGACAAAGCTTTTACGCTTGAAATGTCCTTGGGACCAAGAACAAACACACCTTTCGCTCGGCAGGCATCTGCTCGAAGAAACCTATGAGGTCCTTGACGCGATAACAGATTTAGATGGGCAATTGCCAATTGATAACGACCTGATGCATGACACAGAACCTCTTGATATCCAGGATCATGATGACAGCGCCATAACTTCTGTCAATGTATTGTCAGCGGATTTTTATGCAGCCGCTGAACATCTTCAAGAAGAATTGGGTGATCTTCTGGTCCAGATCATCTTTCATGCCGTCATTGCAGAAGAAGAGGAACTATTTAGTATAAGAGATATTATAGTTGGCGTATGTAAAAAGTTGATCATAAGACATCCGCATGTATTCTCAGATAAAGAGATAGATTTGACCCCTTTCCTCAACCATCTTTTAGCTGAAGTCATGGAGGAAAATAAAAAGTATAGTGATGAGCTAATTTTCAAAGATCCAAATTCGTCTTTTCAAGTAGAAGGCAATTGGGAACAGATTAAGAAAAAAGAAAAGCAGCGACAGAGTATATTCGACGGAATTTCTGACAGCTTGCCGACTCTTTTATATATAGAAAAGTTAGAAAGGAAATTACGGAGTATTGATCTTGGCTTTACGACAGATGAGATAAGCTTGACGAGATTGCAGGATTTGCTGTTCGATTTCCATAAAGGTGATGTCGTCAAAGCGGGAGATCTTTTCCTTGAATTGGCTCGCTATGCTCTGTATCTCGGTATGGATCCGGAACATGTTACGCGCCAAGCCGTACTCAGATTGGAATCGCATGCCAGGGAATTGGAAGAAAAAAGGTTAGATGCAACTTAGAATATTGCATATCAACTTGCTATGTAAGTACAGTATTTTACTGTGTAAATAATTCATAGACATAAAAAAATTTTTGTCGGCTTCTTGGTGTTGTCGGCAATTCACCGCTTTTATTTGCGGTAAATACTGGATTATGTATTTGTTTTGTTATATCTTTAGTATGGATAAGTATCGAAGGAGTAAAAATGAGTGTGATTGAAAGTATTACGGCAAAAGAGGTTTTGGATTCAAGAGGAAACCCAACGGTTGAGGTAGTTTGCGAACTTGATTCCGGGGCATTCGGAAGGGCTATAGTGCCATCCGGTGCTTCCACGGGGGAACATGAAGCTGTTGAGCTCAGAGACGGCGGAGAGCGCTATAACGGTAAAGGGGTATTGAAGGCAGTATCAAATGTCGAGGGTGAAATCGCCTCTCAAATAGAAGGTATGGATGCCTTAGACCAAAGAGGAATTGATCTGGCCCTGATAGATTTGGACGGAACACCCAATAAGCAAAGGCTTGGAGCAAATGCAATTTTGGGTGCCAGCATGGCCGTTGCCAGAGCAGCTGCAGACGAACTTGGACTTAGTCTGTATCGCTATATCGGAGGGGTATCAGCTCATGTCCTTCCCGTTCCGCTGATGAATGTATTAAATGGCGGTGTTCATGCCGATAATAATATAGATTTCCAGGAATTCATGGTGGTTCCGTACGGAGCATCTTCTTTCGCCGAGGCCTTGCAGTGGGGTGTAGAGGTTTATCACTCCCTTAAGTCGGTGCTCAAGCAAAAACGATTGGGGACTACGGTCGGTGACGAAGGAGGGTTTGCTCCGAATCTTGATTCCAACGAAGAAGCCATAGCCATTTTGGTGGAAGCCATCAAAGCCGCAGGCAAAGAACCGGGCGAGGATGTGGCTATAGCCATGGACCCTGCCGTCAGCGAAATATACAATGATGGGTTATATGAGCTCAAAGGGGAAAAGCGCAGTTTGACAGCATCTCAGTTGTCAAGCTATTGGGCAGATTTGGTCCATAAGTACCCGATTGTCCTGATCGAAGACGGCATGGCGGAAAACGATTTTGCCGGTTGGCAGGAACATACCAAAGTATTGGGTAATAAAATAGAACTGGTAGGAGATGACGTATTCGTAACGAATACCGAGCGGTTGCAAAAAGGTATAGAACTTGGAATTTGCAACGCTTTGCTTGTCAAGCTCAACCAAATAGGGACTTTGACGGAGACCCTCGCTGCTACTTCGCTGGCAATATCGTCGGGTTATAAAGCTGTTATCTCTCACAGATCGGGAGAGACGGAAGACACTTTCATCAGTGATTTAGCGGTCGCAACCAATTGCGGGCAAATTAAAACCGGTGCGCCTGCCAGATCCGACAGAGTTGCCAAATATAACCAATTGCTGCGTATCGAAAAAGAATTAGGCGAAGCGGCAGAATTTTTGGGAAAAAAGGCGTTTAGAGCATAAGCAGGAAATAGCTTACCGAGAGGTGTGGGAAACTGGCAAGACTTACTTTTGCAAGATTTACTTTGGTGGCAGTCGTTGTGGCCGCCGCCATGCTTTTGCTGACCCAAGTTCACATATCAGAACTTTCTCAGGAAAATTCGAAAATAAGTTTGGCCAATAATGAATTGCACTATGTGACTTTGCAAAACTCCTCTCTGCGATCACGGATCACTTCTCTCGAAAAGTTATCATCCATCGCTCACCTCGCAACGGTGCAATACGGATTAATTGGATCCAAGCAAAAAGAATATGCCATTACATCGATGCTCGCAGGCGGCAAAAATACCGGCGTTCCAAGATCAAATATATCGCCTGGTCAATTGGAAGAGGGAGATGCTGCCGCTTTAGCGGGATCCCCATTGCTCCCGATCGCCAATTCCGGAGATAAAAAAAGCTCTTCCGAAGGGGTTCTCCATAAAATGTTGGATCAATTGGAATTTTGGACTTGGTCTTTTTAACACCCTGGCCTATAGGCCAAATACAGCGAAGGCTATAATCTTAGAAGATGACTATGCTAATATTTGGCGCGGCTTTGAAACTTAGATGCTTCAGCGCCCGATGACTCGATAGAGGTGTGATAAGTGGATAATAACTCAGATCCTGTTTCTGATATGGAGCCTACCGGTTTGGATATGCTGGCAGCGGCGATCAGATTTGATTCCCAAGACATCCACGCTTACGGCAATGTTCTTGTGAAAACCATTTCTGATATTTTTCCCTCGACAATGCTCAATATCGAGAGAGTGAGATCTTTGAGCGATAAGCTGAAAGGCCAATCAGGCTATGTCAAATCGATAAAAATTCAATTTGATGATTTGTCGCTCCTTTTGCTTCTGGAGGCTTCTGGACCGCGCAGCTATATCGTGAAAGAGGTGAGAGGTGTGACGATCAGCAAACAAGATGTCCCTCTGGCCGAATGGATTACCAGGTTGCAAGCAATTTTGCAGGATACGGCATCAAGGAACGCTGAGAATGCGGAGGCTCTGAAAAAACTTCTTGGGTAATAAGGCCAAGATCGGTTGATCGGCTCGTGCCGATATCCGATTGACCTTTAGGGTAGCCCCAGACTTGCTGCACAGGCTGGCCAAGACCCCCAACCGCTTTGTTGGTATAGCTTGTATGCGGCAGAATCCTGCACTTGAGGCGCTGCTTCGTTGGGCAAACCGCCTTCTCCTAACCCGGTCCATGTGGATGCGCTGAATTGGTATGCACCATAATATCCGTTACCTGTATTGAGTGTATAAACACCTCCTGATTCACAATTTCTGATCCCGGCAAAGTCTTGGGCGAGTGTGGGATTCATGCCGCTGGTTTGGAGAGTTGTTGTGGTCTGGACGGTTGTTGTGGTCTTGGCTCCGTTGTTTGGCGCTGTAGTAGTCGGACTGTTATGTTTTGTCGCCAAACGTTTCGCCGCCCTGGCTGCCAGGCGCTGCTGCAAAAGCCTTTCTTGCAATTGCAGTGCTGCTGCCTGTGCTTTTTCCCGCGCTGCCGTCTGGATGGCTACCAATGTGCTCAGACGGCTGTTTACTTGAGAAAGCAGTGTATGTTCGCTATCCAATCTGGCAATTACCTGCTGTCTGTCGTTCGTCGCCTGGATAAGATTGGAAGCCGCAAGTTTCAGGTTGTCTGTCCTTTCGGTCTTTATGATGGCCAATTGCTGTTCTTGTCCTCGAAACGATTCTTCTTCGCCGTTTAGCTTATCTGCGGCAACTTTTAGATATACGCTCCCTGCTCCTTCTTCTCCAAGATTTGATGCGAAAAGAAGCATGAATGAACTTGTGGTGCCGGAGTCTGTATAGGTAGAAAGGGCAACTTGGTATAGTTCACCTTTGGTTACGGAAAGTTTTTTCGTGACGGATTTGAGTTCCGTTGCAATGGCTTTCAGTCGTTCTCTGGCAATTCGCAGTCCCTGCATTGCCAATAGATAGTGGAGTCCATCCAGATTGGCCTGCGCATTTGTAGAAGCAATTACAGAGGCAATCCGGTTGGCTTGCGTCTGCAGAGCGGTAATTGATTGCTCTCCGGAGTTTACCCCGGGAGTACTGAAAGAACTTAAAAGATGCGCGCTCACTAACCTACCGGATGCATTAGAGGCTCTTACAGGTTGTATTCCTACCAGAATGAAGGCCAATAATAGGACAACGGCTATCTGCCTATTCACAGAAAGATATATTACTATTGAAATAGGCTGTTTAGTTACATTATTTAGAGATGTTTCCTAAAAATTAGACTAAAAGTATCAGGCATGACCACTCGGTAGGTCTGAAGCCAGCAATTACCTCTAAAACGCCTATTCATTCTGATACAGTGATCCTGATATCCATCTGAGCCAGCGATATTTTTATAATTTGCAACGTTTGGCTTTTGATCAACTTCTACGCTTTATCTCTCAGGGTATCATTGTATACGATATGTATAGAAAAGTATTGTGTATATAACATGCAATATATATAATATATATTTTAGTATAAGGCATGTAAAAAATATTATTTCAATAAATACTGTACTACGGGTCTTTTATCTGCAAAAATCTGATGTAATATTTGGATAGATCATGTTTAATCCTACAGAAAAAGACAGAGAGCAAGTAGCCTTGCTATTGGGCCGTTTCCCTGACAGTGATTTTGAAGTAGTGTTGCGCGGCGAAAATGGTTTTCCGGTAGTGATCAAGAATTCACCTTTTCTCAAAGATATGACGCCCATGCCAACCCTTTTTTGGCTTGTAGGCAAAAGAGAAAGAGAAGCCGTTTCCCGGTTGGAATCCTGGGGTTACATCAAGATCATCAACGATACATTTCCGCCTGAGATTATTGCCGAAGACCACCTGACTTATGCAAAGCTGAGGGACGAACTTATACCTCAGAATCATACAGGACCCCGTCCGGAAGGAGGGGTCGGTGGAACAAGGCGCGGCGTCAAATGCCTGCATGCGCATTTGGCTGCCTATCTGGCAGGAGAGGGGGACAGGGTGGGGCGTTATTGTGCGAAATTACTGGCCAAAGAATTGTATGCTCCCGTGGCAGCGATAGATTGCGGATCGAATTCCACGAGGCTCCTTATTCTTGGTCCGGACAAAGAAGTTCTTTTGCGCCAAATGCGTATTACCCGTCTCGGAGAAGGTGTCGACCGATCCGGATATTTAAGCGAAACAGCCATGGCGAGGGGACTTGAGGTATTGAAAGAATTCAGATCAGATCTGGATAAATTTGCCGTATCTCAAGTTAGGGCTATTGCCACCTCGGCAGTCAGGGATGCAATGAACGGGAAAGGCTTTGCCTCGAGGGCTGCGGATATGCTGGATTGCGATTTTGAAATCCTGAGCGGTGAAGAAGAAGCAAGGCTTGCCTATAAAGGGGCAACACTCGATTTAGACCAGAGGAAAGGACCATATTTACTGGCAGATATAGGCGGAGGATCAACCGAGATAGTTCTCGGCGAGATGGGGGAAGTCTTATCCCTGACTTCTCTCAATATGGGTTGCGTGCGTATTACGGAACGGTTTTCTTTGACGGCAGAATCGCTTCCTGACTCCGGCTCAGCAGGAGAATGTTCTTCTTCTCTAACGGAGGCAGTGGCCCAAGCAGGAGGTTATATTAAAGGTTTGTTGGAAGCAACCGCCCGTGAGATCCCGATGTTTTCTCAGGCCAAGGTTATGGTGGGCGTGGCCGGGACCGTTTCAGCGTTGGCAAGGATAGACCTTGGGATCGCAAGTCATGATGAAACCAAAACGCATCACCATCTTTTGAGAAAAGATTTCATCAAAAGAATCGCCGATTTGCTTCCCGGCCTTTCTACTGAAGAGCGGGTCGAAAGGCTGAGTATCGAAGAGGGTAGGGCGGATGTCATTCTGGGGGGTGTCCTGATTTTAGAGCAGCTAATGGATGTATTTCAGCACGACGAGATGTTGGTTTCCGAAAAAGATATTCTCGATGCAGCGGCACTGTCATTGTTTGAGAAATGAGATGCAACCTCAACCACAATTATTATAATTAACGAAGAAAATAAGGTCTTGACAAATACAATATCAGCTACAATAATAGAGTAATGAATACTACTGTAATTGACAACTTACTGTTGATATAGCGGCAAATAACATTGCCGCTGCCTCCTGTGCTTTTTGCCGGGAGGCTTTTTCAATTATGCGGGAGTGAAGAAATTATAATTTATGAAACGAAAATGCTACCTTAGAACAAAGAATGGTATCGATAAACCTGTGAACAGGTTAGCCATGATTTCGCTTAGGTGATTTGAAAGCAAAAAAACGCAGCATAAGGGTAAGAAAAGTGAGGGATCATGACAGAGCCCAGTGAAAAAATAGAGCAAATGCCGTTTGGGAAATACCGTCCCTATTCCCCTTTGGATCTGAAAAACAGAACTTGGCCGGATAAGGTCATTGACAAAGCACCATTATGGTGTGCCGTTGATTTACGTGACGGAAATCAGGCTTTGATTGACCCGATGGACCCCGAGCGCAAGCTCCGAATGTTTAAGGCACTTGTAAAAGCAGGTTTTAAAGAAATTGAAGTCGGATTTCCAGCAGCCTCCAAACCGGATTATGAATTTATCAGGCTATTAATTGAAAAAGATCTTATTCCCGAGGATGTAAATATACAAGTATTGGTACAGTGTCGCAAAGAATTGATTGAACGAACCTATCAGTGCCTGGAAGGCGCCAGATCGGCTATAGTCCACTTTTACAACTCAACATCCGAACTGCAAAGAAGGGTTGTTTTCAAACTTGACAGGCAAGGGATCATCAAGATAGCAACCGATGCCGCAAAGATCTGTCGAGATCTGGAATCTTCTTTTAGGAACGGTAAAATAAGTTACGAGTACAGCCCCGAATCTTTTACCGGGACTGAGATTGACTTTTCGTTGGAAATTTGCGGCGAGGTCATGCGAGCCCTTGAGCCGCAAGAGGGCGAGAAAGTAATTTTAAACTTACCGGCTACGGTCGAAATGTCCACTCCGAATATCTATGCAGACTTGATTGAGTATTTCCATAATAATATCGAGCAGCGGGAAAAGACAGTTATCAGCCTTCATCCTCACAACGACAGAGGGACGGCTATAGCAGCCGCCGAATTGGGTGTAATGGCGGGAGCAGACAGGGTCGAGGGTTGTCTTTTCGGCAACGGCGAGCGTACGGGGAATGTGGATTTGGTGACTTTGGCGCTCAACCTATTCTCTCAGGGCGTCGATCCTAAACTTGACTTGAGTGACATAGATGCACTGAGAAGAGTCGTGGAGCATTGCAACCGTCTGCCCGTCCACCCAAGGCACCCTTATGTGGGAGACTTGGTTTACACGGCTTTTTCCGGTTCTCACCAAGATGCGATCAAAAAAGGTATGGCCGCTATCTCTGATTGCTACAGCTACTGGGAAGTTCCCTATCTCCCCATCGACCCCCATCATGTGGGTAGGAGCTATGAGGCCGTAATCAGGGTAAATTCTCAGTCAGGCAAAGGCGGGGTAGCCTATATTATGGAAGCTGAACACGGATTCCGCTTGCCCCGCAGATTGCAGATCGAATTTTCTTCGATGATCCAAACGGTGACGGAAGATACAGGGACTGAAATTACTCCCGAACAGATGTGGGAGGTTTTTCAAGAGAAATATCTTTCAAATACCGGTTATATATCATTGATATCTTATGAGACATCCTCCAAGGATCAGCAAGATTTTGTTACCGCCCAGGTGTTGGCGGATCAAAAACCCAATACGGTAATGGGAGTCGGCAGCGGGCCCATAGCCGCCTTTGTCAACGCGATCAATGATATGCTGGATATGGGCCTTGACGTAGTGGATTATAGCGAACATGCCATTACCTCAGGGGCATCCTCACAGGCCGTTGCCTATCTTGAGATAAAGCAAAAAGATGGTATGCTCAGGTGGGGTGTCGGTAGAGACAAATCTATATTGGCGGCGGGATTGCAAGCCGTGGTATCGGCCGTAAACCGCTTTTATCAGGATAATAAAATAAGCAATGAGTAATTTTTATGACGAGAGATAGGTAGGTTATCTGTATGGAGCCTGTAGTTTTTATAACCGGAAGAGTGTTGCCGCTGGAAAGATCAGACGTTGATACGGACCAGATCATACCGAGTGAATGGCTAAAGAGGATAGAAAGAACCGGGTTCGGTGCAGGTCTGTTTTCCGAATGGCGGGACAACCCGAATTTCGTATTGAATAAAGCGGAATTTCAAGGGGCCGATATCCTGCTGGCCGGCAGGAATTTCGGTACGGGATCTTCGAGGGAACACGCAGTTTGGGCCTTGGTTGACTATGGCTTTAAAGCCGTGATAAGTTCCAAGATCGCTGATATTTTTAAAAACAATTCCACCAGGTCCGGTCTTGTTCCGGTAGAGGTCTCCGAAGAAGTTTCTGAATTTTTGTTCAATGCCGTACTTGCCGATCCGAAATTGGAGATTACCGTCGACGTCGAGCAACGTTTGGTGGAGATAGCAAGTCTGGGATACAAGGCGCCTTTTGCTTTGGACGGTGCGGCACAAAAAAGACTTCTTCTCGGATTGGATGATATCGGATCCACCTTAGTCTATTTCGATAAGATCGAAGAGTTCGAGAGCGGTCGGCCCAAGTGGCTGCCGGCTGTTGCTTTATAGATTCTGGACTAATGACAAGACAGAAGTTGTAGGGAACGACATGGGACAATACCATGTCGTTCCCTACTTATAAAATCTACAGCCCGAAACTGTTTGCGGCAAAGATTATATGTTGGCGGGGTCTTCAAAATGACCGGTTATTGCCGTTGCAGCCGCCACGGCCGGGGAGACCAAATGGGTTCTGCCGCCTCTTCCTTGCCTCCCTTCAAAATTGCGGTTGGAGGTAGAGGCGCATCGCTCGCCGGGAGACAAGGTATCAGGGTTCATTCCCAAACACATGGAGCATCCGGCTTCGCGCCATTCAAATCCGGCCGAAGTAAATATCTTGTCAAGCCCCTCTTTTTCTGCCTGTGCTTTGACGCGCATGGAGCCGGGAACCACCAAAGCCCTGATTCCATTGGAGATATGTCTTCCCTCCAGTATTTTGGCCGCCAAACGTAAATCTTCTATACGTGAATTGGTACACGATCCTATAAAAACGGTATCCACCTTGATTTCCCTGATTGCTGTCCCCGGTCTAAGATCCATGTAACCGAGAGCTCTTTCGGCAGATTCCCGCTCGTGGTCGTCTTCGATCTCATCGAGGAGGGGTATGCGTCCGTCAACCGTGGTGACCTGTCCGGGATTTGTTCCCCATGTTACGCCGGGTCTGATTGTCGCGGCATCGAGTGTAACTGTTTTATCGAAAACAGCATCTGCATCCGTTGAAAGTTGTCTCCAGTATGCTACGGCCTCTTCAAAAAGAGAACCCTTTGCCACATAAGGCCGCCCTTCCAGATAGGAAAAAGTTGTGTCGTCCGGTGCTATCATGCCGGCTTTTGCCCCGGCTTCTATGGACATATTGCATACGGTAAGTCTGCCTTCCATCGACAGCGCCCGGATGGCTGACCCGCGATATTCAATGATATGTCCTATTCCTCCGCCGGTTCCCAAGCGTCCCACGATCGCGAGTACGATATCTTTAGCCGTAATTGCATCCGGTAAGTTACCGTTTACCTCGACGGCCATAGTCTTGGGCCGTTTTTGGCTAAGTGTCTGTGTCGCCAATACATGCTCAACTTCGGATGTGCCTATCCCAAACGCCAGTGACCCCAAAGCCCCGTGTGTAGAAGTATGGCTGTCACCGCAGACAATGGTCATTCCCGGCTGTGTCAACCCCTGTTCGGGACCTATAACATGGACTATTCCTTGGTTCATGTCTCTCATTGGAAAGTAACGGATGCCAAATTCCCGGCAATTGTCCGCCAGAGTTTCCAGCTGTCGCCTCGCTATCGGGTCTCTGACGATCTGGTCGGTGTTCGTGGTGGGGACGTTGTGGTCGGCCGTGGCTACGGTCAGGTCCGGGCGATGGACTTTTCTGGAAGCGGAGCGCAACCCGGCAAATGCCTGAGGTGAGGTTACTTCATGTATCAAGTGCAGGTCGATAAAAAGAAGTTCGTTGCCTCCGGGCTCTTCCGCCGGTGCAACTACATGTGATTCCCAAATTTTTTCTGAAAGAGTCTTGCCCATCGTTATCCAATCATGTCGCTTTATTGTATTTAAATATTAGAATATTTTTGAGACAGGTTTGAGCCGGCGGCGAATATTTTGATCGGTCGGCATTTGCCGCAGGTAAAAAACCAGGTAATCTTACCTCAAAGATACAATTGCTGCGTCTTGGTAAGAAAATATCCGGTGCTATGCTATGTCCAATATCGTCACTTTGATCTCACCGCCGGGTGCCAGATATGACGCGCTGGCTCCCGTTGATTTGTTTAACAGCGCTTGTCCCAAAGGAGAGTTTGGCGACAGGACCGTCAGGCCTTCCCGTCTTTCTTCTATCGAACCGACAAAATAACTTTCTGTTTCGTCGTCGTCTTCGTAACGAATCGTTACTACCGTGCCTATGGAGACAGAAGAAGGTTTTTGTGTATTTCGTTCGACCAGCTCGACCCCATCCAACATGGCTTGAAGTTGCCTGATTCTGGCCTCCATCTTGCCTTGGGCGTCTTTTGCGGCATGGTAATCACCGTTTTCGGACAGATCACCCAACGCTCTGGCAGCCTCAATTTGTTTGGCAATCTCAATCCGGCCTCTGGTGGTCAAGTCTTCTAGCTCTGCCAGAAGCCTGCCGTGTGTCTCTTTGGTCAATTGTGTAGGGGCCATGGTATTTTTCCTTTATGACTTTTGCAGTTATCAAGTATTGTATTACACACTCTGCTGCTATGTATATAACTGCGGATATGTCTGTATTGATTTTACGATATCAAATCATTGCGCAAGTACTTTGTCAAACTATATATCATATCGGACAAGCATTCTACAATTTGATAGATCCGATTAGGAGATACGACAATCATCAAGATCAAGCCGCTTGCCTCGATACAATTTTATGGCTGCAGGTTGATATGTAAAATCGGCGATCAAGCAAAAAAGTGCTTCAACGCCTTCTCTTCATATAAATAACAAAAAAACAAACACTTATGATAAAAATTGGCGTGAATTCGCGTGCCATCATGGTTGCCGTTGCCAAAGGTGCTAACAGCAGATAGAGCAATATAGCCATAGCCACCGTCATCCTGGTTTTATGGCGTTCGGTAACATGATGTGCGTGCCATGCCTCCAGATCAATATTGTCTTGAGCACTTTGATGCAATTGGACGAGAGATGCAACCGGGTCGTCCGGTAAATCAACACATAAATCTTGCAGTTCGCCAAGGGTCTTTGCTGCTATAGCGGTCTGCACCCTGTCACTGAGTTCATTGACATCCAGTCTGCCTTCATCGGCACAGGCTTTAAGGTGCTCTATTACTTCCTCGCGCTCTTGGTCTGAAGCTCTGATTTGACGCTGCTCTTCAGTTAGGAAATCCATACTACATATTGTCGCACAAAAAAGGTAAACTTGAAAGGGCACGGCTGGCAATTTCTCCGATGAGACCTCAAAGACGAGATATAAATATCGGTTGTTTACTCAGATACGCATGAAGCAGCAAAGTTATTCGGAGCAACAACCAAGAACCGGTTTCACATGGGCAGAGATGACCGGGATGTTGAAGATAATCTATCGTGATAAAATAGACAGTTTCAGCAAACGGGTGTTTTGCAAATATTAGTATGGTAACAAGCAGAAAGAAGATCAGATGACGAAATCAAGGTATAAGGTTGCCGTTATAGGCGGAGACGGCATTGGTCCGGAAGTTACCGAAGAGGCATTAAAAGTGGTCAGTGCGGCAGGCATTGATTTGGAGACAGTAGTTTTTGAACTCGGAGCCAAACATTATGTGGAAACGGGAGAAGTCTTATCTGATCAAACTTTGACAAAGCTCCGTTCTTTTGATGCTATTTTGCTTGGGGCAATAGGCCCGGCGATCGGTTCCAAAGAGGTCCCATCCGGTATATTGGAAAGAGGATTGTTGCTTAAGCTTCGTTTCGCTTTGGACCTGTACATAAACCTACGCCCGTTTTCGGCCACCAAGTCTTCGCTTGCCGCAGGAAACGAGCTATACGTAGTCAGGGAAAATACGGAAGGCCCCTATGCCGGGGAAGGCGGACAATTGCGTGCCGGTACTGATTTTGAGGTGGCCACTCAAGGATCTGTCAACACATACCACGGAGTTGAAAGATGCATACGCTTTGCTTTTGAATTGGCCGAAACCACTTCCAGAAAGCATTTGACAATGGTACATAAGACAAACGTCCTGGTGTTTGCCGGAGGGTTATGGCAGCGCGTATTTGAAAATATCGCCGAGGAATTTCCAAACGTGCAAACTTCTTACTGTCATGTCGACGCGGCCACCATTTATCTGGTCAACGACCCGGGACGCTTTGACGTGATAGTCACCGATAATTTATTCGGCGATATCATTACCGACCTGGCAGGCGCAGTCTACGGTGGCATAGGATTGGCCGCTTCGGCGAACCTCAATCCGGCCAAGACCGGGCCTTCGCTGTTCGAGCCGGTACACGGAGCCGCTCACGACATAGCTGGTACCAAGAGGGCTAATCCGCTCGGAGCAATCAGCTCTGCCGCTATGATGTTAAAACATTTGGGGGAGATAAAAGCAGCGGAAAGAGTAACAAACTCAGTTCGTTTCGTGTCGGATGAAATGACGGAGTCAACCAAGCAATTGTCTACCACAGACATAGGCGACCTCGTCGCAGAAAGGTTATGAGATGCCGATTACACCCACAGCTAAAATATGGATGGACGGACAGCTGGTAGATTGGGATAAAGCTCAAATACATGTGCTGACTCATTCCCTGCACTACGGAACGGCTGTATTCGAAGGGATAAGGGCCTATGCGACAGATGACGGTCCGGCTGTTTTTAGGCTGGGCGAGCATGTAAAAAGGCTGTTGGATTCAGCAAAACTGCTCTCCATAGAGTGTCCTTATAGCCAAGAGGAGCTGGAAGATGCCATTGCGCTGACGGTAGTCGAGTCAGGCCTTGAAAGCGGATACATACGTCCCCTTATCTATCTTGGTTACGGTGAGATGGGCCTGAATCCTTTACCGTGTCAAAGCAATGTGGCAGTAGCCATATGGCCTTGGGGAGCTTATTTGGGTGACGAAGCCATGAAAACGGGAATTTCTTTGATGGTCAGTTCATGGGCCCGGCAAGATCCAAGATCATTGCCCACGGCGGCTAAAGCAACAGGAATGTATATCAATTCCTCCTTGGCAAAGGTTGAGGCTTTGCAGGCCGGCTATGACGAAGCTCTCTTGCTGAATATAGACGGATATGTTTCCGAAGGAACGGGCGAGAATATATTTTTAGTCAAAGATAACGTATTGATTAGCCCTCCGGTATCGGCCGTGGGAGCTCTAAAAGGTATTACCGCAGACGCAATCACCACTCTTGCCAAAGAGATGGGCTATGAGGTAAAAGAAGAGCTTATCCGCCGGTCCGATGTCTATTTGGCAGATGAGGCGTTTCTAACCGGTACGGCTGCCGAGTTGGTACCCATCAGAGAACTTGATCACAAAAAAATAGGTTCTTCGCTTCCGGGTCCGGTTACCAAGCGCTTACGTGAAGCATTTGATGCTTGTTGCAGAGGGACGTATCCCAATCACCGTGAATGGCTTACTTTTGTCAAGAGATAAGCATTTCTCATAGTTGTACCAAAGCTAAATGGACTGGCAATAAAATATTTTAGTATTTTGTCAATGAGGTGTAACCCAAACTGTATTGTCTCGGCAATACATATATCGATATGTCATAAACAATGTTTTTAAAAGCATTTATGGATAACAATGATGAGCCAATATCGAAGTTATTGTCGGTTTACAATTATCAAATAGAATACGGATTAAGATTACAATCTTCATTTTGATATCAGAGCTTGCCCGCGTCTCTCGAAGCAGATTAGGAAGAAAAAAGTTTTCAATTATCTTGTCAATAGCGAAAAATCAATTGACAATAAAGACAATGGAGATAAAAGTCATCTCACTCAAGGAGCCTTTTGCCGATAAACTGCTCCGGCGATAAAATAATCAATGAATCGCTCGAAGGCAGAGCATTGTTCTGGTATAAAAGAAATGATGATAGATCAGTGAAAATGATTTAAAGAAAATTTAGGGCATAGCCTTGGTGTATGTGATTATTGACTACTGGGACAATTGATACGGTGTTTTTGATAAAGTCAAAATATTTTATTGGGCTAATGACCTGCATCGGGATCCTTGTCGGCTTCTATGAAAGGTTTTATGTTGCTGTCCACCCCATAGGCACTCTGACTTCGGATGGAGCCACAATAGGGTTGATGGCGCTTGAGATTTTGCATCATCACAGCGTGACTGCATATATGTGGGGACAGTCCTATGGAGGTTCGCTTGAACCGATTTTTGACTCTCTTGTTTTCCTGATTTTCGGGAGCGGAACAGCTCAATTAATTTTTGCTTCCATTCTTGCAAGTTTTTTGGCAACCTGTGCCCTTTTATTTTTTGCTCTCCAAATAATGGACAGACGCGCCGCATGGTTCGGGACAATCCTATTTTGGCTTTGGCCGGCATCGTTGATATGGCGATCCACCAAACCGGGAGGCACTTATTTTATCGGGTTGGCGGTATGTCTTGTGGCCTCGGGACTGTTTATAAAACTGATTAAAGATAAGGCTAATTTTAAACTATCATTGGTTTGCGGATTGTTTGTGGGGCTGGCGATTTGGTCGACGCCAATGTCATTTGAGATTTTCATACCGCTTTGCTTTTTTGAAATACGTGAAATCCTCAAATTGGCCAAAGCTCTGCTGAGCCTATTGGCGGGCTTTTTTATAGGGCTAAGTCCAGTCATATATTTCGGAGCTTTTCATAAATGGTCAAATTTTTCACCGCCCGGCGGCGGGGGAAATGCGGTGAATGGTTTTTTATCCCGGTTTGTACAATTTTTTACCGACGAACTCCCCCTCGAGATGTCGTTAAAGATCCAGCGCTCTCTTTCATGGAACTTTTTTGATACCGTCCTATATATACTCCTTGGTGTATTTTTATTATTTTGTATTTTCAGGTCGCTGAGAGCAGGGGTTTCGGGATCGGCGGCAATGATCGTCATATTTCTCCCTTTTATCTACAGTGCCAATCATCTGGCGGATCACTTGGGGCAGGCCAGATATGCAATGTTCGGATTTTCAATGGTTCCTCTTTTGTTTTCATTTGGTATTTTTGAGATATTGAATTCCTTTAACAGACAAGAAATACTGTCCAAGTCCGGATCAGCGAGTAAGCCAACTTTTGCTTTGGCTATATTGTGCGGCACGGCTATACTTTCTGCAGCGTTGGCGATGACCGCTTTGGCGGATGCGCCGAGCAATTTAATAGTGGGCTTCCCTGCCCCCGATGTGGCTATGCCGGTAAATGACACTCAACTGGTTCAGGCACTGTTAAAATACCATGTGCACACAGCCTATGGCACATACTGGATGGCTTACAGGGTGACTTTTGAAACAAATGAATCCACACTTGTTACGCCGTATCATTTTATAAGAAGTCGCCAGATAGAAAAGCAAGTGTTGAGCAGTAAAAACCCTGCATATCTATTTGTATCAACTTCTCATACCCTAGGTAACTTCAGGAGCTGGTTGCAAAGGCATTCAATCAAGTACTCAGAAATTAACCTAAATAAATTCGCAATAGTCATTCCGGCCCAAAACATAAGACCTGCAAGGCTGGGCAAGCTCGTTACGGATTAGGAGGTTATCGTTCTTGTCCGGAGCTAACAAGCATGATTTTGACGGCGCTTAGGAGCCGGCCGAAATAAGCCCCCCTTTTTTCTCTGCACAGAGATCACAATGAAGATTTCGGCTTAGGGGGAGAACCTCGGGCAATTGTATATAGGAAAATTTTTGATCTTCTGGGAATCGGAAATAATGTCTTATGTCATAGGTCGGGAGTGATCAGCTGTTGAACAGCCGATCTTATTTCCGGAGATGTAGGAATCTCGGTATCTTGTCGGGCCCAACCCCGGGAATGACGGTTTCCTCATCATTTTTAAAGGAGGGAGCCGCGGCGTTTGATCTTTGTAAAAACACGGGCTAAAAAATGTTGTGTTGCTGTCATCAGATGAAAACCTGATCAAAAGTATCTGTCTCGTATACCTAAAGGAAAAGATAGTTTCCGCATCAGCGACAAGAGCAGCTTGTTGTCAATTGCAAAAGGTGATCTCTCTGATAGTTGAACAAAGATAATTTTTCCCGGAGAAATCCAGGTTCGTTGCAGAGAAGCGGATCTGTCAGTTTATTTTTAGGTAAGGCGCTGTTGTTAGCGTGTCCGAAGGGAAGAAATCATATCCTGTATAAGGAAGGATAACATTAGCATACAATAGAAATAATTGAGATGTATATAATGTAGATACAGATACCGGATACCGGCTAAGCGTTGTCTGGCATTTTTTACTCACTAGGATACGGGAAATATAGGTATGACACATTCTCACGGAACCGATCATGTTCAAATCGATCAGATGGCTTTGCCATCCAACATTGATATTTATGACACGACCCTCAGGGACGGTTCGCAGCAGGAGGGTATATCTCTGTCTGTTGAGGATAAACTGAAAGTAGCGATGCAGCTGGATGATTTAGGGGTCGCCTACATTGAAGGGGGATGGCCGGGGGCAAATCCAAAGGATGCTGAATTCTTCCGGCGTTGTGCTGCGGGTGATTTGAAACTACAAAATGCCACGTTGGTGGCTTTCGGCTCCACCAGACGGCCCCATACCAAGGCGTCCCAAGATCAGACACTTCGCCAATTGGTTGAGGCGAATGTTGCTGCAGTATGTATTGTCGCCAAAGCTTCAGGCCTGCACGTGGTGGAAACCCTGAGGGTTGATCATGACGAAGCTATTTCTATGGTGGAAGATTCCGTAAAGTTTCTCGTCGCAAACGGTTTAAGAGTTTTTCTCGATGCGGAGCATTTCTTTGACGGTATGTTGGCCAACGACGGGTTTGCCATCAAGGTGTTGGACGCGGCTGAGCGAAGCGGAGCGGAAACGCTTGTTTTGTGCGATACCAACGGAGGCACTTTGCCTGATATGGCTGAAGAGATCGTTACGAAAGTAAAGGATTCGACTTCTGCTGCCATAGGAGTTCATTTCCATAACGATTCGGGATGTGCGGTCGCAAGTTCGCTGGCGGCGGTCAAAGCAGGAGCGGTACAGGTACAGGGGTGTATCAACGGTTACGGGGAAAGAGCGGGGAACGCCGACCTTTGTGCCACCATACCTAATCTAAGTTTGAAAATGGGAATAGAGACAATAGGCAGAGAACGCATTCGTCTACTTTCCTCGGTTGCCCGTCATGTAGCAGAAATTGTAAATATAAGTATTGACCCGCAAAAACCATATGTGGGTACTGCTGTATTTGCCAATAAAGCCGGGATACACACCTCGGCTATTGCCAGACGTCCGGATGCGTATGAGCATGTCAACCCTTCGTTGGTGGGCAATAGTTCCAGAGTAGTCGTAAGTGAGCTGTCAGGAAAATCAACCATCGCCATGAAAGCGAAAGAATTGTCTCTGGATATAGACGATGATTCACTGGCTAAGATACTCGTTTTGCTGAAGGATTTGGAATATAAGGGGTATCATTTCGAAGTGGCCGACGGCTCCCTGGAGCTTTTATTGCGGAGTGCCACAAAACATCGGGATGTTAAAAAATTTGAGATAGAGTCCTTTAATGTAGTGACCAATTGGACTTCCGTAAAAACTGCTAACAGCGAGACCGGGGAACAATCCGGAGAAGATTCCAAAGAGGCCGGGAGTCAAATCAAAGCTCATCCTTGGCTGCAGGATGGTGTTCTTGTTACCGAGGCCACCGTTAACTTATTGGTGGACGGACAACGCATTGCGGCAACTTCAAAAGGCAGTGGTCCGGTTCATGCCCTTGACCAAGCTCTTCGCAAAGCTCTTCTTCCGCATTTCCCGCAATTGGGAGAGATAGTGCTGACCGATTATCGAGTGAGAGTTGTCGATACGGGACACGGCACACAGGCTGTCACAAGGGTACTGATAGACAGCGCCAACGCCGATGGCAGCTGGTCGACGATAGGGGTATCTGATAACATTATCGAGGCTTCATGGGAAGCATTGGTTGACGGCGTCATGTACGGACTGAGTAAATAAGGTATATGACTTTTGTCGATACCGATAGTTCCAACAAGTATGATGAGTGTGTGCTCGAAAGAGTTTTGTATATAAATATTGCGGAGGTTATATGTCACAGCCCAAGTTTTCTCCAATTGCCCAATCGGCGGAGGTGAGGCAGTCTTATCATCTCGGAGCCCCGCAACCTTGGTGCTTTTCACGTCCGGCAGAGTTGTCGCGAGATTATAGCCATAGTTACAGAAGCGGAATGGGTGATACCGGTCCTGATCAAGGCTTTGCCATCAAGCTTGCTAAAAAAATATCCGATAGGATAGTTCTTGCGAAAAATGAAGATTTGCATGATGTCTTGGCGGGGATGGTCGCGATAGCTTTGCGGCGGGCGTCATTATTCGGAAGAGCCCCGGTTATCTCAGACGTACTGTTGGCCGGCAAATTATTCGGATATTTGGGCGAAGCGCGGGAAGAACTGCTCGGATACCGAAAAGAATTGTTTTCCGGTATTGCTCACGATAAATACAAAGAACGTATTCTCGTCGCTTCAATACCTGAAAATGCATTGGTTGCCGACCCGAAAGTAGTCGTTGATATTTTAGGGCGGTTGGACAATTTGTCATCCGTTACAACAAGTTGATCCAAAAGAAGCTCCCGAAGATATATCGTGACGATGTATTGCCTTGTCGACGGTAAACGAGCGATGATATTTTAGCCATACAGTCTTAATGAGGTGATTCGAAAGAGATTTGCATACTCTTTTACCGACTAAGGCATCGTTATCAACAACTATCTTCTAGGCCTTGGGCAAGCCCAAGCCCCTTGATCCAGGGTGAAATTCCTGCTAGTATTTATTGTTAACACGATAGCAATTTATCAGAAAGGATTATCACTATGGGTCGTATGGATAGAGTAAAGCTTATGGCCGGTCAAATTACAGACAAAGCACAGGAGGCAACTAAAGCGGGGCAGGCCAAGATAGAAGCCTTGCAGGCAAAGAAACATGTAAAGCAAGTTTTGTCAGAGATAGGATCCAAGACTTATCTGGAGCATGAAAATCGCTCGAAGGATACAACGAATCAAGAGTTGGAAGCATTGTTCGGTGAGGTAAAGAAATATGAAGAGGATTACGGTCCAATAGATGCTACAGACTTCCAAAAAGATGCAGCACAATAAAGAGATTTTATTTGTCTGACTTAGCGGACTGATTTGGATTTTATAAAAAAGTTGAATCCTTTTCGCTTCGGCCAATGTCAACAGATACAGAGAGCTTCCCTGTTAGCAGATAGGCCGGATGTGTTGTATGAGCGGTTATGGTCAAGAATCAAACGGGCAATGTATTATTCTGTTCTAAACCGCTTTGTCGGGTGTTGTATCACAAATCCTGCCATGATAAGTATGGATATGTGTCGGTCGGTTTAGTCTGCCGGTGTCGATGATAAGTCGGGAATACCGCTGCTTTAGAGCTTGACGCTACTTTTGAGGCTTATTACCGCAGAACTGCTTGAGATAAGCAATGAGGAGAGATACTATGGTAAAAACTGCTGTCAAAATACATGAAGAACGAGAATATGCTTCCATCGGTGCGCAAAGTGTGATTCCGGCTCAAAACAGAGCCGATGGCGACTCTTCTTCTCGAATAAACAAAGACCTTACCTTTCCGGAAAATAAGACCGGGTGGTTTAGCAAAATACTCACTTTGATCGCAGTCATCGTGCCTCCTCTGGGAATTCTTAGTGCCGCTAAGATTTTATGGGGGACGGATTTGCATTTTCTGGATATCTATCTGTTTTTGGGTTTTTATGCCTTTACGGGATTTGGAATTACCGTGGGCTACCATCGTTTGTTTACGCACAAAGCTTTTGAAACAAACACGGTTATTAGAGTAATTCTGGCTATATTGGGAGCAATGACATTACAGGGACCTCTTACGCAATGGGTTTCCGATCATCGCAGGCATCATATGCTTTCTGACAAAAAAGGAGATCCCCATTCACCCAACTTAGATGGAGATAAAATTTGGGATCATATTACAGGTTTGGCGCATGCCCATGTCGGATGGATGTTTCGCACGAAAGGTCTTCTGCGCAATAGCAAGTATGTAGAAGATATCTACGACGATAAATATCTGATGCTTGTCGACAGATTGTATTTATTCTGGGTATTGCTTTCTCTGTTCTTACCTTTTTTGTTAGGTTATTTAGTATCTGGCAATCTGGAAATAGCTACAGAGTCGTTTGTGTGGGCCGGTTTAATCAGAATAGCCCTTTTCCAGCATGCAACGTTTGCCGTCAATTCTATTTGCCATAAATTTGGCAATAGACAATACCGGACACGAGATAACTCCAAAAATCAATGGTTGGTAGCAGCCCTAACCTTTGGAGAAGGATGGCATAATAATCATCATGCTTTTCCAAGATCGGCCAGACATGGATTGGGCAAATTCCAGGTTGATATTTCTTGGCTGGTGATCAGCCTGTTGCAAAAAATGAAATTAGTACACGGTATCTGCTTGCCGAAAGAAAGTCAAATGCAAAAGCTCAAGGTTTGAAAGGCAAGTTGTATTATATTTGATCTCTAAAATCAGGCTTTGTAAAAGAAAGCTGTACGTCGCTGATACGCCTTTCGGCAAATCCGGCCTCGCAATAACAGAAGTAAAAAATAAAAAGTCTAAACATTTCTGTATTGAATTTTTCCGACAGGATTGCCTCTCGGGCAGCCTCTAAGTTCTCACGCCATTTTTTAAGTGTGAGTGCGTAATGGGCGCCAATATCTTGCATGGAAAACAGACGCATATCACTCGATGAAGTAACGGCATCAATGACAGAGGTTATTGAGGGGATGCAAGAGCCCGGGAATATATATTGCTTGATAAAATCCTCGCTGTATTTAGCCCTGTCAAATATTTGGTCTGCAATAACTATTGCTTGTATGACGGCAACGCCGTCCGGCTTTAGCAAAGTGGAACATTTGTGAAAGAACGTATCATAAAGACGCCAATCAACGGCTTCCAGCATCTCGATTGATACCAATTTGTCATAAGTCCCATCCAGATCACGGTAGTCTTTATTTAAAACGGTTACCAGGTCATCAAGTCCGTCTCGGTGGATCTTATCTTTTGCATAGCTGAATTGGGCATCTGAAATCGTGGTTGTGGTGATCCTACAGCCGTAATGCTTGGCCGCATGAATTGCAAAGCTACCCCAGCCTGTGCCGATCTCTATAATATGATCAGCGGGGGAGATAGAGAGAAGCTGGCAAATCCTGTCCAGTTTATTTTCTTGCGCAGTCCCCAGGGTTTGCGAGGAGTCAGAGAATATAGCGCAGGAATATGTCATCGTTTGATCCAGGATTGATGAAAATATGTTGTTCCCTAAGTCGTAGTGGGACAGAATATTTTTTTTATCCCGTTCCTTTTGATCCTGTCTTCCGTGTCCGGATGAAAGAAGAGCCCTTGCCGGAGCGGTAAGTCTGTTGGTCAAAGTGCTGACTCTTTCGATCTGTTCTAAATTCCTGACTATAATTCGCAGAAAGGTGACCAGTTCGTCGGTATTATCGCAATCGATCCAACCGTGTACGTAGGCTTGGGCGAAACCCGAGCTGCCGTGCTTTGCTATCTCACTCCATGCACGCACAGATGTAACTTCCAATTTGGGTATAACTTCACCGGCGGCAGGTCTGCCGCACAGATGTTTCTTTCCGCCGTCGTTGATGATCACTGCGCCGCTCTTTAAACGACTAAGTAATTTAAGTACCACTGTCTTTGCCGCAACGTCTCGGGCAGTTTTTCTGTCGTTAGCCATTATGCCTCTCTGTGATATTCAAAGTTTATCGGGATGTTTATGGAACTTGGCGGAATGGATTTTCAAGGCAAAAGCCTGCCGGTAGATGGCAGCTGAGGTTTTTATAGGCCCCAAATAGCCGTGCAAAAGCATGCTCCTGATAGCGGCAGTGTTCAATTGCCTGAATTTAAGCCATAAATCGGCATCAAAAATTATTCTATTTTGTTCTGATAGCCTAAAGTTCAAAGTCAGTTTCTTGTGCGGGTAAGTAGCAACAATTTGATAGGTAAGGTCCATCGGCAAAAATGGGGATACATGCATTTGCTTGTTGAATAGTTGCCTTGTGGTATCGGACGCTTTCATTACGTAGTAGCTGCGTTCATTCCAAGGGGTATTGGTGACTTCCATCACTATGCTATCAAGGCTTGGTGCCTGGTCATCTGAGTCAGTAAACAAATAGTAGACACTGATGGGATTGAAATTCCAGTTAAGGATTCTGATGTTGCTAAGGAGAAATATTTTTCCTGTCGGATGGGATCCGATTCTGTCGGCTGCCAATTGACGGACGGATTCCTCCAAAGACAAAGAAGAATCCGGCATATAATCGGACCTTTTGAACTTGAGCAACGCCCCCGGCCATTTCAGAATGGCTCCTTGTGCCTCAGGTGTTAAGGAGTCTCCCTGGATTTCCAAAAAAAACATGGCCGTTTTATAGGTGAAATTCCGAACCGGTTCGGTCATCCTTCGATGCCTTACCTGACCGAAATAGATACCGTTTGCCAAAGGTTGATAGCCGGCGATTCGGTCACGGTTTCGGGAGCCCTTGACGGAGATATTCGGCGTATCCAACGGTTGAGATTCCATATGTTATCAATATATTATAACGGCTGTTCTTCCGGTAGGTCAGGGATATCAATGCCTCGGGTACTTTTAATCACTCTCGGGAAAAAGTCGGGGCAATTAGCTGTTTATGCCGGAAGATATTGATTTATCGTCATATCAAGAAGTTATTATTCCAGAAAAGTATATGTTCTGTCGGATGTCTTTTTGTAAAATTTCTTTACGGCCTCCAGCGCACTTCTAAGTCCGTCTTCGTGGAATCCGTATTTAAGCCATGCCCCGGTGTAATAGGTATTTTTATATCCTTGTATCTGACCCAACAAAGCCTGACCGTTGACGGCGTTTTGATCCAATATGGGATGCTCGTAATCAAAAGTATCGATCACCGCTTCGTCTCGGATAAATTTTTCCATGCCGAGACTGACAAGAATAGGGCGCCTAATGTTGATGGGTTGCAGCTTGTTTAGCAGATATGTTACCGTGGCTTTTTGACTGCTTTCTTCCGTAACATGAAAATTCCAACTGGCATGTACTCTTTCATGTTTCGGTAACAGCGAAGAATCCAAATGAAGCAGAACTTTATTTTGAGAAAATTTAAATTTGCCGAGGAACTCTCTTTCTGCCGGTGTCGGATCTTTGAGAAAATTCAGCACTTCATTTGCATGCGTTGCTATAAAGATGGCATCAAAACGTTCTGGATGGCTGTTCGCATACCCTATTTCGATACCGTCGGCATCTCTTCTGACGGATAATGACTGACAGGCGATCCTGGGAGGGTATTTGAGACGCGATGCTATGGCTTCCACATAGTTTTTTGAACCTCCGGGGATGGTCTTCCAGGTCGGCTGATTTCCGAAGGAGATCAATCCGTGATTATACATAAAATTTGCATAGGTTCTAACCGGCATTTCAAGCACATCTCTAATAGAGGATGACCAGATACTGGAAGCCAGAGGGGTAACATAATATTTAGTAAGAAATGACGAAAATTTATGACTTGCAATGATCTCTCCGAGTGTGTATGACTGTTCGGAGACCATCGCTTTCCTGGCAAAAAAGTTAAATCTCGGTATTTCGGTGAGCATATTGAGAAATGATAAGTTATGCAGATTGGATATATCGGGAAATATTGTCCTAAGTCCAGTCGGCCTGAATTCAAAGCCGCTTTTCTGATCGGATACGGAAAATGACATTTCCGTATCCGAAGAATCCACGTTTAGGTAAGCCAAAAGAGCGGTAAAAAGGGGATAGTTTTTTTGATTAAATACCAAAAAACCGGTATCGACAAAGATCTCCTGAGTGTCAACAGTAAGGCGAACAGTGTTGGCGTGCCCGCCTAATCTATGAGATTTTTCTATCAATGTCACGTCATGTTCTTTGTCCAACAAAAGAGCCGACGCCAATCCGCTGATACCTGAGCCTATAACCGCAATTTTCATCTCGACCGTTTCATTATTTGGTGTGGAACATTTCTGTAAGCAGCAAATATCTAGGCAGTAAGGAAAATTTTCTCAACAGCCTCAAAGGCAGATATTTTTTGAGATATGGGGGAAATCGTTTTCCTCAAAAAAGATGTTCTTCTCGGTTTCCTGTCCAGGAAGAAGCTTCCGTTCATGCTTTTCAGATCAACTGATTTGCCCAGCATGGACAAATACAAAATAGTGTCTGCTCCCTGGGCGCTATTGCGCAATAATGGCTTCATAATTTTTGTAAATACGGGGATTCCATCTTGGATCGCTCTGGTATCCACAAAACCCGGATGCATGGAAAATGCCAAGCAATTTTTCGTTGCCAGGCGAGCCGCCCAAATTTCCGCCAGTTCAACTTGCATCCGTTTTGCATAAGCATAAGTAACGACAGATTTATACCTGTAGCCATATGGATTAAACAATCTGTCAACATCGAGTTTTACGCCGTACATACCGCCTGAGGAAACCCAAATAATGCGAGGTATGTATTCTGAAGAGGAATCCGTATAATCCTTGATTTCCGGATCGCTACCCATCATCTCCAAGAGTAAGTTTGTCAGCAGATGAGGACCTAAAACATGCAAGGCAAAAGTTGACTCAAACCCTTCCGGGGTCATAGTGAGTTTCGTATATATTTTACCGGCACAGTGAACAATCAAACTGATGTGATGTGTATTTTTTCCGATGAAACCGGCGGCAGCTTTGACATCGGCCAAGCTTGATATGTCGGCTGTAATTCCGTAAGAGGCAAGTGGGTCCGGCGGGATAATATTTCTGTTATCGGAATGCGTATCATACAAAAAGTCCTGATTTTCACCGCTCTCAGACAAATTGCCGTCCGGTCCTGACGCTAAACGGATTGTCCTGAGCGCATTATGGCAGCGTTCTTTGTTGCTGGCAATGCCTATTACCTGCCATCCGTGGCGTGCAAGGCTAAGAGCCGTTACGAGTCCTATTCCGCTCGAAAACCCCGTAATGACGGCAACAGGTTTTTTCTTTATTGAGCTGATCGGCGACTCAGAACTCTGAAGGCGGGTTACCGGCGATGCGCCCTGGTTTTGGTCGATGGTGGATTTTACGGAAGTATCAAGATAATCCAAGGAATAATTGTACATTTTGCTTCTTATCCCAAAACCAATTTTTGAGAAACTGCCTATCACGCTTACTTCAAGCAGGTTATCAACCAAATCCATACCGTATTTTTTAGATATCAAAGGGGCTCCTTGTGGTAGGGACTTCTTCTGTCATATATCCTAGCCTGAAAGAAGGCGGGCAAAGCACTCCGGTCTTGACGAAGGCTGTGCAAAACTTACAGATGATAGGTAATAGTCTCTATGTCAAAGAGATCCATTGCCAACCTTTGCATTAAACACCTCGTAGGGCCATTTTCTTGAGTAAATTCAGCGTCACTGCTTGGCTGAAGTTTGCCGGACAAGCCGGCGTATTTTTTGCACAAGCCGTCATGGACGCAATCCAATTGTTGGTTCCGCTGTCGAAGATTAAAGCATTTGAAGGTTTTTCAAGGTGATAAGCCATATCTGAATAAGCAAAGCCGTTGACTAGGTTAGACGGCTGGACATAAGCATATTGCGTGCTGATGGGGGAAGATGCGACTACGGTTACATTGTCGGCCTTGGTGCCTGAGGTGTCGATATCTGAAGCGATGATACCCGGGATTTTTTCTCCGTCATAAACAGGCTTATGGAGATACAAAATATCTTTAAAAAGAAAAGATTTACTGTCGGTAATCACCAGGGGCTGGCCCTGGGATTGGCTTTGTAAATAGCCTATATAATTTTCGCCCACAAAGCTGGTTTCAGGCCAATTGCTTGGCGGTGAGGACCAGGTATTGCCTGTCACTAACATGGGATTTTTAGGATGTCCGTTATTATCCAAAGGATCTGCGTAAGAATCTCTGTAATCCACCTCTTCCCTGTCCGGCCCGAGGGGAGAAGCTTGGAGCCGCACATGTCTCAGCATTGCCGACGCTCCAAAAAAAGCAACATTCAGTCCGTGCAGTTTCGCTGCCTGTTCAACGGCAAAACGTTCGTTATACGACCAACACTCATCATGTCCGAGGGACAACAGCGCAGAATGGTACTTTAGTAAACCAGGGTGCTGGATCAACGTGATGTCTGTAATATAGGTAATGTTGAGTCCGTGTTCTTCCGCCAGATAGATGAGCGGATATTCGTTGGTAAGGAAGTCACCGGCGCCGTCTCCGTAAGCATAAGGTCTGTCAAATGAAACTACTCTGGCTCTTGAACATAAGGGGTAGACATCGGTCGGACAATTTCCTGCTCCCGTATAAAAGTCATATCCGCCGAAACCGTTCCATGCCTGCCAGGTCAAGACGTCATTTTTGATTACATAAGTAGCCTTACTGGAAGGGTCCCAAACAGTCAGAGGTATGTAATTTTTTAAATTTCCTTTTGCCACCAGCTCAAAGAGGTAGTCTCCTTGGACGAAAGCTTTTGAAAGCCATAGGTGCAATGACGGCTTCCAATTGTCGCAGCTGACCATATTGACATGGCCACTCAGCTTACATTGTCGTTGAACCGATCCGGTTAAGAGTTTGGAAACCCAAATTAGTCGGGCTCCCTTTCCTTGGTAATAACCCATTCTGAATGCTCTGACTCTATAGTGAAGGGCAGTGGTGGAAATATAGAAAGTTATATCTTGTTTGTCTGCGGTATAGGTCGTATTGATGAAGCCCTCCAGCTTATTACCGGCAGAAGAACCATTAATTTTCCAGGCAGTGCTACCCTTGAGACGATTTTGTTCCGTTACCCAGCCGATAGTGGACGAATTTTGGATTTTAGTTGTTCGTAAACGGCTTATCGGTACGGCAGCGAAGCGCCGCTGGGAGTTTTTTGATGTCAAACCTGGCTTTGTCGATCTGCTTGTTAGGAGAAGTGGAATCAAAACCAGGAATACGATAAGAATAAATAATAAAGTTATACGCTTAATCTTATGTTTTGTGATAAACATAGCTCCAGTATAAGAGACGGATCTTCGGACGGCAAGCAGGAATGGCGAGAAAGCCGAGTTATATATTCCTAAGGTAACCAAAAGCAATTAAGAAATATATGTAAGTATATGTTGGTGCTAATTCTAAGCACAAAGAGTATTTTTTGCTTGAGATAAGACATAAAGTAATCTATTATGACGTTATAGAACCATGAATAATCAAAAAGTGTGTTGTTATCGGATTCATACAAGAAATAGCGATATCTTTTATGCAGTAGAACTAGATATAATTATTTCCGTATTCAACTCTTCATAAACTGCTGATTTGAAAATGCTGCGAGACGGTAAAAGATACTGTGATTTATTTGCGCAAATAGATCTCAATTATGTCAAGTCTGCGATGACAGCCGAGGAATGAATTTTTTAAAACAGGAATGGCTTTATATTTGTTGGATTTAGCTATATAAGGATTTATTTTGACATTGAGGGCAAATACCCCAAAAAGTTACTTCTGCCTCATCCAATATAAACCCTTTTGTATCATTGGGTTCTAAACATGGCCTTAGACCTAAGACACAATCGATATCCTGTATCGTCATGCAGACCCTGCACACCACATGATGGTGGTTGTCTCCTACCCTCAACTCGTATAAAGCATTACTGCCTGCCGGTTCGATGCGTCTGACGATTTTTGCTTCGCAAAAAGCCGACAAGATATTATAGACGGCTTGTGTCGAAACAGAGCCGAGCTCATCTCTTACTTTGGCAATAACGAAATCTGTATCAGAATGGGGAAATGCCTCAAGTATTCTAATAACGGCCAGTCGCACAGCCGTTATTCTTAAGTTTCCGCTGTGCAGCAGATATTCGTGCGCCTCTGTTGACATGATGTAATAAATATATACATATATTTATGTATCGTATCTATTTTTTGAAAAAATCAATTTTTGGTTCAGAGATAAATGACAGAGAGTTCTATGTTAACTTTTTCAACCGGAGGCTTATCTTAGAATAGGGCAAAGGCTCAATGACGACAATTCTTCCGATAACGGCTGATCCGTTGTTACAGGTATCAGTTATATTGGTTTATGTCGAACATAGATTTTGATGACTCGGCACGGTTGCAAGAACAAGAGGCTAAATTGGAACAAATATTTTTGCTTTGAGAAAATAGTAAAATTTTTATAAAAGCTGTATTTCCCATTCCAAAGACTGATAAATATAAATAAGAGTGTAATCTACTCTTAGTAGCACCTTGAGCGCACAGGGTGAATAACATATAACCCGGGGTGCACATGACATCTCTACTCAATAATTTGCTAAATCTGATTATAGATTTAGGCGCGGGTACCCATACTGTCGCAAAAGGTACCTTGAGTGATGAAGTAATACATATTTTGGCGAAATCGTTTGCAGACAATGCAGCGGTAGCCGTTGCGATGCTGTCAAGTGAAGCGGTACAATTTTTGGAATGCAGTGATGAAGCAGCACGACAGTGTACTACAGCACAACTTGAGGCCAAACAAGGTCCTCTGTTGGCCGCAGTCGATGACGTAACGGTTAAGCTGTGCAGTCTAAAGGATAGCCATGAAGAATATCCTGACTTTTTTGCCGAGTTGGCGGAGAATCATTCCTTCTCTGAAGCTTTATTTATTCCGCTGGCGATGGAAAACGGCTCATTGGCCATTACCTGCTACTACTTCAGGGCCCAGCAACATTGGCAAGAAGACGAGCTTCAGGCGATAGAGTCTCTCAGTACAATTCTTGCTTGGCAGCTATGTTCCAGAAGAATAATTAATGAGTTATCTCTCCAGGTAGAGCAATTGGAAAAAGCTATTGAATCGCGAGACATTATAGGACAAGCCAAAGGCATTTTGATGGTGCAACAACATATAACCGCCGAACAGGCTTTTGCACTTTTGCGTTCAAAATCCCAAGTACTAAACAAGAAACTGCGAGAAGTAGCCGAGTTTGTATCATTTACCGGAGAGCTTCCGTCCAAAGATCACAAAAAATACACCGATAAGAAGGCATAAAGAAAAAAGCTTGAAATGCGAAACCGGACCGGACATCTCCGTAGTGCTTCCTGCGATAAGGCATAACCATATATTTGCAGAAAAGCCGGTTGAGAAGTATTTGACAGATTAGCTAGAATTGGCAGGCACAGAAAATATTATCTGTGCCTGCCAATTGTTGTTTTACTTAAAGACAAGGCCGGCTATTTTTTAGCGGCATCTCCGCAAATCGTTTCCACCATGAGTTTTGCAACTACATACGGGTCACAATTGGCGTTTGGCCTGCGGTCTTCCAACCATCCCTTTTTAGCTTTTTCTACAGCCCAGGGGATGCGGACGGAAGCACCGCGATCTGATGCTCCGTAGCTGAAATGATTCCAAGGGGCTGTTTCATGGGCACCGGTCAGGCGATCTTTGATATCGGCTCCGTAGCCTTCGATATGTTCCAAATATCTTTTACCCAAAGCTTCGCATCCTGCGATAATGGCATCGTAATTTTCACGCATGGCTTTAGTGGAGAAGTTGGTATGTGCGCCGGCTCCGTTCCAGTCACCGGGAATCGGTTTTGCAGCCAAGCTGACTTGTACGCTGTAGTCTTCGGCAATTCGATAAAGCAACCAACGGGCCAACCAAATTTCATCACCGATGGCCGGGGGTGCCAAAATGCCGATTTGGAATTCCCATTGCCCTTTCATGACCTCGGCGTTTGTTCCTTCTATGGATAAACCGGCTTCCATGCAGGCTAAGGTATGGCGTTCGATGATTTCTCTGCCGACGATGTCGTCACCGCCTATGCCGCAGTAATAAGGTCCTTGCGGGGCGGGAAAACCTATTTCCGGCCATCCGAGCGGGCGCCCGTCCTGGAAAAAAGTATATTCTTGTTCAATACCGAACATCGGCTCTTGGTCTTTGTATAAATTCGCAATCTCGGCACAGGCAGCCCTGGTGTTGGTGGGATGGGGCGTAAAGTCCGTAAGCAAAACCTCACATAAGACAAGCTTGTTGGCGCCGCCCCTGATCGGATCCGGGGTTACATAGACCGGTTGTAGGACACAATCGGAATTGCTTCCGGGAGCTTGGTTGGTACTCGACCCGTCAAATCCCCATATACCTGGTTCTTTGCCGTCAGCTATTATTTTTGTTTTACATCTCAGCCGGGCCGTTGGCACGGTGCCGTCAAGCCAGATGTATTCAGCTTGGTAACTCACTCTTATACTCCTAATGTCTAGACGCTTGGTTATGTGCCGTCAAGCGTTCGTTTTTATTATCGCAGTTACTGCCATCGGCATTAACATTACAACATGCCAAAGACAACAAGAGCGCCAGAACAATATTCGCATTATTTAGTTTCGCATTGATTCCGCCAATATGAAATCTGTGTAAACAAGTTTTATTTACACAGATTTCCCCCGCCGTGCATCCGGAAATGACCGACGGAGGTATCATCAGGCTTTTCTTCTGTTTAGACTGACTTTCAGACAGCAGGATGGCGTACGAGGGGCCTCTCCCACCTGGGAGGGCTAGATTACCGAGCGAACCCTTTCCCATACCTCAGCATCTAAGTTTTCCGCTATTTCCAGGGCCGTCAGATTCTCTTTTATCTGTGAGGCCTTGCTGGCTCCGGTAATAACAGTGGAAACATGTTCATTTTTGATACAGAAAGCGATGGCAAGCTGTGACAGAGAAACATCGTTTTCTTTTGATATTTGGAGAAGGGTGTCAACTTTTTTTACAGATTCCGGATCGTTGATCCTGTCCCGCAACCATTCATAACCCGGAAGGGCAAGCCTGGAACCGTCAGGAATCCCATTTTGGTATTTTCCCGTCAGAAGGCCGGAGGCCAAAGGACTCCAGGTGGTAAGACCTATCCCATAGTTGGCGTAAAGAGGGAGAAATTCTTTCTCCACCTTGTCCCGGACAAGCAAATTGTATTGCGGCTGTTCCACCACCGGAGCCCGGAGGTGATGCCGTTCCGCTATTTGAAAGGCCTCTTCAATGGCTTCGGCGGGCCATTCAGAGGTTCCCCAGTACAGGGCTTTGCCGGAAGTTACGATGTCGTGCATGGCAAAGACAGTTTCCTCAACTGGGGTTTCGGGATCAGCCCGATGGCAAAAGAGAATATCAACAAAGTCCATTTGAAGCCTCTCCAAAGAACCGTCAATCGCTTGCATAAGATATTTTCTGTTCAGGGTATTTTTCATATTGACGCAGTCGTGAAGCCCCCAAAAAACTTTCGTGGAAATCACATAACTGTGTCTTGGCCAACCAAGTTCTTTGATGGTGGCACCCATAATTTTTTCAGATTCCCCAGCCGAATAGGACTCTGCGTTATCAAAAAAATTGACACCCATGTCATAGGCAGTTTGCAGACACTCAGCCGCCGTGTCTCCGTATAGTTGAGGACCAAAAGTCACCCACGATCCGAATGATAAAACACTGACTTTCAAGCCGGATTTCCCAAGCCTTCGATATTGCATATCTCTCTAAATTCCTTCCTCCGGAAATTTTGTTATGGTCATTTCCGGATATCAGTATCGATATCAAAAGGCAGCCATCCCCGCTACGATTACAGACTACCCCTCGGAAGCCTCCGGCTTTTCATATTTTTGGACTTTGCCGGGTTTTTTGCTGATTTTTACACTAATGTGAATCAGAAAATAATGGCGGCGGGTCTTACTCCGGCTCATATGTTCGAAGGATACATCTATTGAAAGCTGACAAAGATATGATTTCCGGCGATACGGGAAACGGACAAAATCTTGACGATCAGGTAAATCTCGTTGATGTTTTGGGAAACGTAATCTCTGCGGCGACGAAGCTCGATGCCCACAGCGGCACGGGCCGGCTCCATTTGGCGTTTTCCGTGATGCTGTTCACGGAAAACGGAGACGTGCTTTTGCAAAAAAGAGCGGAAGACAAATACCACTTTCCGGGGAAATGGGCCAATGCCTGTTGCAGCCATCCAAGACCGGGTGAAGGGTTAATTTTAGCAGCCAAGAGGCGCCTGTCGGAAGAATTGGGCGTAGAGACTGAATTGACAGCAGCCGGAAATTTTATTTACAGAGCCGTGTGCGAACAGTCCAACTTGGTTGAATATGAGTTCGATCATGTTTTGCTGGGTGCCATCCCAGAGAAAGTACTGCAGCAATTGAATCCTGACCCAAACGAAATTCAAGATATGGCATTGGTCGGTGTCGATATTTTGAGATCGGCAAGCGGTTTTGTGATAGAAGAAAGCCTGCTACTGCATAAAAAATATGAACTTAGCCGACATGATCTGGCTCCATGGCTTTTGCCGGCCTTATCCGTCGGTGGGCAATACAAAAAGTAGGCTTTTACCCGTACTTACGACAACATCCATTATGGATGGGAATTGATGCTTTGTCCCCTACATAACAAGAATGAGTTTGCCTACCTTTTTCCCCTCCCGGAATTTATCATACGCATCTTTGGCTTTCGGCAAAGGAAATTCTGAGTCAATGGCTACAAAGAGGTCTTTTTTGGTAAGATAAGGTAGCAGTTCTCTTTCTATTTGTCCCGATAAGATTGCTTTTTCTTCGATACTGCGCGACCGCAGGGTCGATCCGAAAATGGAGGCCCTTTTCCCAAGTAAAAGTGTCAGATCTATTTCCGAAGTCCTGCCGCCCAAGAGACCGATAACAGCTATGGTGCCGTTCCGGTTGAGCATTGACAGGTCTCCTGAGATCCTATTGCCGCCTACCAACTCCAGGATCACATCATATCCTTTGTGGTCGGTTTCTGTTTCAGGAGAGCAGACGGTAAGGCAAGCGCCGTTGGCAAATCGCAAAACACGGTTTTTAGATGAACTTTTTTCCGGAGAAACATCGTGGTGATATTGCAAAAAATAATCTGTCAATGACCCCCAGAGATCTCGATGTCTGACGCTTGCCGTGACATCACAGCTCTTCAGGATTCCCAGCTGAATCGCAGCCATACCCACTCCGCCGGCTGCCCCGGTTACAAGAAGGCGATTTTTTTCCTGTAAGCGGGCTTTGGCAAACAGAGCGTCATAGGCGGTAAAGAAACTTTCGCTGAACCCCGCAGCTTCCCTGAATGACAGCCCCTCCGGAATTCTCAAAGCCAAGCGCGAGTCTATAGCTAACTTTGTCGCGTGTGCTCCGCCGCTCGTAAGACCCATAACCCGGTCGCCGGGTTGGAATGCGGCGACATCTTTCCCAATCTGAAGGACCGTTCCGGCATATTCCAATCCGGCTATGTCCTCCCTTGTCCCCGGAGGCGGCGGGTAATCACCGGCTGCTTGCATTAGGTCGGCAGCGTTGATACCTGATGCTTGGACTGAGACCAGGATTTCTCCGGCAGATATTTGGGGATCGTCTGTTGTCTCATAATGGACAGATTTGTTTTTGATAATTGCGGCATACATATAGTTATGAAATTATCACGAACAAAAGGCAAATGTCGGCCGGGCCGTTTTATATAAATCGCAATAGGAGCCGGCCGTATCTAAATGTTTGTCAAGTTTTGTAACAGCCGATTGTTGCCTGATGTCGGAGCCATCGACCCAAGGGCTCCCGATGTGATATAGCCAGATTAATTGTTTGTGGCAATTTTATCAGAAGGCAAGCGGCGGCATCTGGTATTGAGGAAAACGTATCGCTTGTTATGGTCGGCCTGCGGCGAATGCTCCCGGCAATATCGGCGTGTAGGAGATGTTTGTGCCTGTCTCTTCTGCTTGTATAGCGGTGTTCTGTCCGTATGGCCCTGTTCCGACATACATAATAACGTGATATATGTATCCGTTGTCCGCATAAAATATCAGGTCCCCAGGCTGCAAATTTTGAAGAGATACATGCGTTATATCCATATACTGCAGTTCTGCGGAATGGGGCAGGGAAATACCGGCTTGTGCCCAAGACCACATCGTCAAACCGGAGCAGTCGAAGCCGACACCTGGAGCTGCACCGCCCCATACGTAAGGGACGCCCAGTTGTGATTTGGCCGCGTCAACGGCGCGTAGTCCCAGGGTGTCAGAGGAACTAATGTTAGTGTTGTCAACGGCAATTTTGTCGGGTGGTATCGATGAATTTGTGGCCTGCTTGGTCGCTTGGCCGATCACCGTATTGTTGACATCGAGCACTTGTTGTGAGCTATTTTCCTGTCGGACCAGAACGGCCAACTGCCCGTGTACAAGGCTCAACTCTCCGCTCAGATGCTCGGTTATCGACATCTCTTTGGAACGTTCGTTTGCGAGTTTTGCTTCGGTCGTTGAGGCTGTATTTTTGGCTTTTTGTAAGGTTTGTACATGAACGGTTACTTTGTGCTCAAGAATATTCAATAATGAAAGTTCATTGGTGACGAGACCGGCTGCTGTCTCGGAGTAAGTTTCCTGTAGCGGCAAAGATTCTATATTTGTTTCTCCAAAAAGAGATTGGGCAAGTGAAGAGGGGTTGTTTTGGGTGACGTAATCTGAGACAGCTATCGATCTCAATTTGGATTTCATCGCTCCGATTTTAGTTTTTTCCAGGAGGATAACCATACTGTCGTGTTTTATCAAACCTGTAAGTTGAGATAATTGTATTTTGCTTTGAAGATACTGCTCGTCGAGAACTTCCAAACGGGCCTGGTCAGTTGTTATCGCAAGGCTGAGGCTAAGTGCTTGTTGCCTGAGTGTCTGTTGTGTGGAGGCCCGGGCAGTGGCAGAGTTGAAAGTCAAGTTTAGGCCGGTGATGCCAAAAGCCAAAAAAATAGCCGCAACTGTTGCTGTTAGTAACCTAAAGGAAACTAATTTTATGTTGCTAACCGTAAGTGCTGCCTTATGCCGGCGATGATACAATGAGCTACGCATAACCTGACCGAGGCTAGCATGGCTCCATATCAAGGGGCAAGCAGCGTATTCGGATAAAGAGAAATCGATATTTTATATGACCTAAGTCACATTTTTTATCGAGATCGCTTCCGGAATCGGGAAGAGATATTGCCAGAGCCGTCATTACGTGCACTTCAACGGCTGGAGGCTCGAAATTAGTCTTTCCCTGAATGAATTATTACTTAATCGGAAATTCGGATACTTGTAAACCGGGTTATTTGTTTGGGCTAATCTCCAATTATAAATCCATTAGTTATAAGGAGGCATTGATGTCTGATCAGGGATCGATTGACGGCAAAGGATCGGGGGAAAAGACCAGAATCGAGTCAGATTCGATGGGAGAAGTTCTGGTCCCGGCCCATGCCCATTGGGGTGCTCAAACCGAAAGGGCGGTTCAGAATTTTCCCATATCGGGGGAAAAGGTCAACCTTGAGATAATATATGCCTTGGCTTTGATCAAAGCTTATGCCGCCAAGATAAATTCCGATCTTGGAATCATCGATCCGGATATCGCAAGCATGATAACAGAAGTCGCTTTGGAAGTATCGGAAGGAAAATACGACAATGACTTTCCTATTGACGTCTTCCAGACCGGTTCGGGTACTTCCACCAATATGAATGTCAATGAGGTGGTATCGAATTTGGCATCAGGCCGGCTGGGAAAAAAAGTTAAGCCCAATGACCACGTCAATGCCTCTCAGTCATCCAACGATACCTTTCCCACCGCCATCCATCTGGCCGCGGCCGTCAACATCCAAACAAGACTTTTGCCCTCTCTCGAACACCTGAAACGCTCACTGCTTGTAAAAGCTGATGAATTTGCCAACATCGTCAAAACCGGGAGGACCCATCTGATGGATGCCACCCCCGTGACGCTCGGGCAGGAATTCAGCGGGTACGGCGCTCAAATAGCTTACGGTATCGACCGAATCAACTCCGCCATGGACAGGCTTTGTGAACTTGCATTGGGCGGAACGGCTGTCGGCACAGGCCTGAATACCCCGGATGGATTTGCCGGGAAAGTGATATCGTTGCTTGCGGCAAAAACCGGGCTTCCGCTGTCCGAAGCAAGAAACCACTTTGAAGCACAAGGCTCACGCGATGCTTTGGTCGAGACATCCGGCATGTTGCGCACGGTAGCCGTTTCATTGTTCAAGATAGCAAATGACCTCAGGTGGATGTCATCCGGCCCTAAGTGCGGCTTGGGCGAAATCCATCTTCCGGATCTGCAACCAGGATCTTCAATCATGCCTGGCAAAGTAAACCCTGTTGTTCCCGAAGCCGTGGCTCAAGTGGCGGCACAAGTTATAGGTAACGATGCGGCCGTGACTTTCGGGGCTGCCGCCGGTAATTTTGAGTTGAATGTCATGCTGCCCGTATTGGGTAAAAATCTGCTGGAATCGATCAAACTTATCTCTGCGGTTTCCAGGGCTTTAGCGGATAAATGCATCGACGGGATCAAGGCCGATGAAAAAAAATGTTTGACATATGCCCTTTCTTCTCCCTCCATCGTTACCGCCCTAAATCCTTATCTGGGCTATGAGGTAGCGGCGCAAGTGGTAAAAAAATCTTTGGCAAGCGATAAGGATATCAAGACGGTTATCCTTGAAATGGGTTTACTGGATGAAGCTACTTTGGATAAAGCTCTGGATGTATTGAGCATGACCAAAGGAGGAATCATTTAGCCATGTTCGCTCAATCTGCATGGAGAAACACTGTTATTTCTGGCAGATAATTTGTCAGAGAGGCGGGGATAATTCAGGTCTTTTGCCGCAACAATGAAAGGCGTCGCAAAAGACAAGTCAAGGTTTGGCTTACTGTATGGATTTAGGCTTAGGCCCGGTCTCCGGGCGCAACATAGGTTGCTTGCGGAGGCGTGTGCCAGATATTCATGCCTTTACGGTATTCCCGTGATCGAAGATATCAGAGTGATCTCTTGCTATTGCGGCCGGAGAGTCTGATTTTTTTAAAAATTGCAATTGCCGCAAAGATTGTTATGACAAAAAGAGCAACAAAAAAAGCAGCAAGGGCAACCGTTAGGTAGGCGGGCCAATAGGAAAGAGTAACATCGGAAACACCCTTGGGGAGCCTTACCTGCAGCAGTCCTCCTGTATTGTGACCTAAGTTTCGTGTGGCAAGAAGTTTTCCGTTGGTTTTGGCTGTCCATCCAGATTCTCCGTCTATGGCCAGACTGACCCATCCGGAACGTCGCATGTCGAGCGTAATCTTGGCCGTATTGTTATCCGTATAGACAAGCGATTGCAGTATTTTGCCTTCTTGGTTTGACAATAATGCGCCGCTTAGACCTGGTATCTTATAGAGTTTTTCTGATCCGATTGTTGCGACTAGGTGAAAACCGACAGGTACCTGACGCGTGACAAGGCCGCTCAGTTCGTTTTGGATGGCACCGTCATTTTTGGCTGATGCGGCGATGGCTTGTGCCGATATTATTCCGAGTGAGCTCGGCGGGGAAGGATTGACATTTTGTCCGTCAGCCAGACTGCTGAGGTAATCGTAGATAAATTGGTTTTTTGTTGCGGGGAATTGCCTGGCAAGAAGGGGCTGTTGGATTCTCCACTCTATATCATCCAGAATTCCGGTTATAATATTGTTGCGCTGATCTTTTCCCATATGTTTTAATACGGGCGACAGTACTACTGACAACCTTTGCCGTGGGTTTGTGACGAGCCTGAGCGGCGGATGGATAGGTTCCAAAACATAGCCGACTCCGAACATCTTTGCCTGCCGTAAAGTTGTAATGTCGGGAGCAAAATTGGTCTGATCATCTGCCAATTCTGATTTTGCCAAATTCGGAGTGGCGGAAGCGGCTATCCACTCTTTGTCCAAAGCTTCCGGGGTGACAGCGTCGTATCCGGCCAATTCTCTGATCTGGTATGCAGCGTTCAATTCCGGGAAAATTCCCAGGCGGGGGGCTTGCATTGGGGCGTGGTCTCCACCCAGGGCGACAAGAGCCGTTTTGGTGTCTTTGGCGAGCTCAGAGATGGCTTTATTTTGCGGAAGATATGAATTCGACCAGGTATTGATCTGTCCACTTGCGGCAATGAGCACTACCGCTTCGATCAGGATCATGAGTGCTATCGAGAATTTGACCAGGCTATCTTTGTGAGCGATGAGTGTTTTGTTGAACAAGACATGATGTTCTTGTCGTATTGCTATATAGAGAATAGAACCAAGGAGAGGAAAGAGCGATAGGAATAATCCATGGAGGCGTAAGTTCTTCTCGAGCTGAGACAGAGTGCCGTTGAGGTAAGTATCTATCCCCAAACCGGCCCATAATACAAGCATCAACAAAGCTATGGACAGATCTTTTTTATCGGCACGGTTATTTCTTATTTCCTCCAATCCAATAACTCCTAATATGACTAACAACGGACAGATCAGCAGCAGAGAGCGTCCGAAAGCTATTGTCTTGATGACAGGTATGGAAATGGCAATATTGTAGAAGGGTGCAAGCCCAAAAGCCAAAAAAAGCAAGATGACAAGGACTCCCAACAGAGCTATAATATTATGATCGCGATACCTCCTTCTGATCCCAATTAGCGCTCCTATCAGGATGAGCGGTCCGACAAAAGAAGCCATTTCATAATAATTGGACGGTCCGAACCAAATACTGGCAGATGTCGGGAGTCCAAACCATGTCGGATCGATAAAGCCGAATAGACCGCTCAAAGGAAGCGTAGGTTGTATCGGTCTGACAGAACTCACGCTCACGGACAGCACCTTGATCGCGGGTATCCAAGCCGGAGCCGACAGCAAAGCCCCAAGTAGGACAGATAAAATACTTACCAAACCCGATTTTAGTAAGTATTTATTTTGTAAAATATTCCTGAAAAATACTTTATGCGGCGATACAGAATTATCGGGAAGTCCCAATATGTCTCCCGAGGGCTCTTTTTGCTTTTCGGAAAGCGCCGACAGTACCCGATGGTTATCTTTCAGATAACTATATGCATGATATAAAAATACTGCGCAGATAAATATGACTGAGGCAATGGCCAGGATAGCGATCATTTCCGGAAAGCCGCCGGCTATCAAAAATGCCGTTACCAAAGCCAGACAGAGTCCATAGTGCAATTGAGGTTTGCGAAAAATCAAAATCAGGCATGCCAGCAACCAGCAAAACCATTCCGCAACGGTTGTCTGCGGCCACCCTGCCCATGCGGCAGTGGGCCCGGCCAGTTCTGCCGCTATGCCCGCCAGTATCGAAAGGGCAAAAGAAACCCGGAGGACGCGTGCCAGTACGTAGCAACCCATGCCGGTGATAATAATTTTCATGATAACTATAACGGTGTAAGAAATATTTAATGGAAATAGATATGAAATAAGTGACGGTAAGCTGAAAGGTGCCGATTGGAAATTTGCCAATTCCGGCAGTCCCAAATCGCTGTAGGGATTCCAGAGTGGCAGACGTCCGCTGTGAACGGCCAGGTAGTTCAAGTTTGCCCATACTGCGTCCTGTCTTGCTTGATCGCCTGCCACTATGTTATGCACTTCAGGTATTAAAGCCTTGCCAATTCCGGCATGCAAAGCCAGATCAAACGTACCGAAGATAAAGCCATTTTTGAAAGCAGGGAGACACCATCCGAGCGCAACCAATGCAAAGATTGAAAAAGGGAAAACTCCTTTTAGCAAAATATTTTTTGTTATATTTGCCAAAGTCTGTTTTGTCGTTTGCGACGGCTTATATTTCACTATCGGCCTTAGTTTGATCTAAATATTGGTATTTTGTCTTATATGGAACAAGAATACGATATATTACCGATTGTCGGCAGGTATTTACTTCTCGGATTGGGAATTGGAAAACATATTCCCGGTTTTGTAGATGCCTATTACGGACCGGCCGGTCTGGCTGAAAAAGCCGTGGAGCTCAATTTATCACCACCTCTTCTTTTGGAAGAAGCCAGATCTCTCTTGGTCGATATAGACAGGGGAGAGCCTTTGGGAAACGCTTTACCTGGCGGTCACGGCCAAGTTGGAATTGTTGCCGATCTCGCCAGTGCAGAGACATCTTCAAAAAGAAGGTCTTTTTTGAGAGCACAGACAGTAGGACTGTTGACGACTTGCAGGAAGTTGTGCGGGGAGGACATTGCATACAAGGAAGAGGTCGAGTTGTCCTACCAGGTGACCCCGAGCAAAATAAGCCAAGATGAAATTTTATATGCCCACGAACAGTTGGACAGCATTTTACCCGGTAAGACTAATTTAAAAGACAGGTTTATAGCTTGGAGAGAAAAACAAGTTGTCCCCGGAGATAAGTTGCTTGAACTGGTTAATCGGCTGTCGGAGGATTTCCGCCTGCGCACAAAAAATATATTTTCTCTGCCCGATGGGGAATCGGTCGAGTGGATTTTTGAGTCAAATAAACCATGGTCCGGTTTTAATTATTATTTAGGCAATTTAAAATCGAAGGTGGCTATCAATGTGGATCTGCCGGTTCCAATAGGTTCTGTAGCACATTTGGTTGCGCACGAATCTTACCCCGGCCATCACAGCGAACATTCCAAGAAGGAAGCGGGCCTGGTCCGCAAATACAAATTTTTGGAAGAATCGCTTTTTTTAGTCGGGACTCCGCAATGTCTTATCTCTGAAGGCTTGGCAGATTTGGGTTTGGAAATTTTATTGGGTGAAGAGGCTGAAGTCAACCTCAAAGACCATTTTGTAGCTTTGGGCATTCCATATGATCCGGAAGAACATGAACGGGTACGAAGGGCTGCAAGTGTGTTGTCAAAAGTAAGGTCCAATGCGGCCCTGATGCTTCATGACGAACATCTGGACTCAGATTTTGTAACAACAGAAATTGAGAGACTTGCATTACTTCCAAATTCAAGGGCTAAGAAAACGATTGATTTCTTATCAGATCCTTTGTGGAGAACATATATATTTTGTTATGAGGAAGGGTTGCCGCTGTGCAGGAAATATACAGGAGGCGATCATAGAAAATTTCTCGAGCTCCTCTCCGAACAGATGCTTCCTTCCGAGTTGCAATGATTCATGTTCCCAAAATGATAGGGTTCAGCACTTTTGCCAAATGCGGACGGATCCTTTGGATCATGTCTGTATCATACGACAACTAAAACGACAACCTATATGAGAGGATGGACATGATTTGCCAAGATGCAAAGATGTTGGGCTATACTCAGGAGGTTTTTGAGAAGGCATGTCCTTATACGGTAATGAGGTAAGCAGATAATACTTTTGTAAGAGGGATTCTTGTCTTGTCGGAAAGTTTAGACTAATACAGATATCGGGTTGCAGAGCCGGGCAAGGTCTGTTATCAGAGGAGTTGAGAAGAGCCAAGAGTAATTGCAGACCTATTGTATTATACATATGTTATTGACTCAAATAAAGCATCCAAAATTGGCCCTGTTGTAAGATATTTCAAGAAAAAGATGCTTTTATACGTACCTCGGTATAATATCGCAGGTATTTGCAAAAGCAAAAATTGTCCGGGAACGTATTTTGTTGGACAGAGTTATTTTATATTTTGAAAGACTATTATTTATATCAGCATATAGATTGTAGATTGATTTATAATCAATAGTCCGAAGCGAGATTGCTTGATCTAAAATCTTTCCCCTGCAAGCTGCCGTGGGAAATACCACAGGGCTATGTTAAAGTAATGCTTGACCATGGAACAAATGGAAACATGTCAAAAAGCTCAAGGTCCTATTTTGGCGACATCTGATTCATCAAATGGCAAAGTGCTCAGTCAGAGGTCAAGTATACTTACAATCGCGTGGCTATTCAGGGATTTTAGTGTCCAAAAATATTCGAGACGGACAAGAGAAGAAGTAAACACTTTTGTTTTTACAGTCTGATAAAGGAGTCCTGTGGGAGATAAGCCATCTGTATAAAAAATCTATTTGGAAGATAGCGACTCTTGTGTACTGTTCTTAGAGATAGAGGTAAGTACTGCCACGGATCAAACATGACAGCACAAAGTTTTATCGCCTGTAAATAGATGGGCAAAAGCAAGAACCTTCCAATAAGATACTTCCTAAGATGAGCTCATGTAGTCCAATAGATTTGGAACTAAAGCATGTATGCCCCAGCTTTGGGCAGAAGGTTTCCCAGCTTTGGGCAGAAGGTTTCTATGTGTTCAGAACGTCTGTGATGGCAGAGCCAAACAAAAAGTTTGCGGGAAGATCATGACAAAGTTTCTATCTCCGATCTCTTTAGGAGAAAAGCCAGAGAGAAAATCTCGTAAACGTTATCATAATACAGAGACTCAGAGGAAGCACCAGCTTAAGAGATGCCAAATTTGGTTGAGAGATATTATTGGATGGTCAAGTAAATAAGAAAGCTTGGGGCTATGTCACATTGAATTCTGGCAAATATACCAACAGGTTAATTTATCAACAGGTCGTTGAGATGAAGGATAAACGGCAGTATGGATAGGCGACTAAAAACCTGTTAGGCAAAGTTGTGGCAGTGTCAGAAAGGTCACAGTGACCAAGGTCCAAGTTCGCCCGTTGCTTTTTTACCAAACATGCATATTTGGATGATAATGAGATCAACGGCCATTAGGTGCATTTGAGGCCGCGATGGATCAACGATCCATGAAGTCATTTTGAGAGGGTAACGATAGTTGAGCTTGACATAGCAGATGGTCTGCTATTCCTGCCGCATCGAAAGATGACGCGATGCTTTAGGTGAGCTGATACGCCAAAGGATTCGAAGCTGTGAAACATGAGAAAACCAGTCGATACTCATGCAAGGGCGGCCTAGATAACGGAAGCCGTATCAAATTTGATGTACCGTTCAACGGATAATCAAGGAGTTGTATACTGCTAATGTCGTCTGCCGATGTGTGCGGTAACGAGGGTAAAATACTCTTCCATGGCTGTCAGGTATAATTTTTTGGAAGTAAAAGGAATTTGGTAACTTCGGCATTAAATAGGCATAATATATATGTGCTATAAATAAAATTATCTTGGTACATGTGCTAACGTATATAAAAGTTAATTTTGTGTATCAAAATTGTGCAGCAGCTGTTTATCGCGGAGGGGAATAGTGTGAAATTTATACTTCAACGGCTATGGTTTTACATAGTAGCGGCCTATATTGCTGTCACTATTAATTTTATTATTCCTCACCTTATGCCCGGAAACCCGATACAATCAGAACTAGCTACTTTGAGTAGGGGTGGAGGAAACATAAGTCCTCAAACTGTATGTGCGGTAGCAAGGTCTACTCAGACATACACCCCTCATTGCGGACTGCATAAAATTGGAATTTTCTCTCAATACTGGAGTTATTTGGTCAATCTTGTCCACGGCAATTTGGGATTTTCTTTTAGTCAAGAAGCTACTGTTGTCCATGTAATATCTTACACGCTGCCATGGACTCTCTGCTTGGTCGGATTTTCAACTATTATTGCATTTATAATAGGTACTCTGATAGGTATTATAGCTGCTTGGCGTCGCGGCGGCGTCATCGACGGCTCCCTGCCGGGCTTATCGTTTTTTCAAGGGGTTCCTTATTTCATCTTGGCTCTTATTCTCCAGTATTATTTGACAGTTGTATGGAAAGACTTCCCTGTCAGCGGAGGTGAAGGAATAACTAATGTTACCGGTTGGAACTGGCCTTTTATAGCTTCTGCCCTTGACCATTCCGTTCTTCCGGCTGTGACACTGGTACTTGCCAGTATGTCAGGCTGGGCTGTAGGTATGCGAAACGTCATGATAACAACCGTCAGCGAAGAATATGTACTTGCGGCACGTGCCAAAGGGCTCTCCAATTGGCGTATTATTACAACGTATGCTGCCAGAAATGCTATTTTGCCGAACGTAGCGGGATTTGCCAATGCTCTGGGTCTGGCAGTATCCGGTGTGCTAATTATGGAAGTTGTCTTTTCTTATCCAGGCGTCGGTAATATGATGTACTCTGCAGTCAACGTTCACGATTATCCTTTGCTGCAAGGACTGTTCCTATGTATTTCCATAGCAGTATTGGCAGCCAACTTTATTGCCGATTGGGTATATTTAATTCTTGACCCGAGAACGAGAAGAAGAGGGGCCGAATAATGATCAATACATCAGCTGATCTCCCATCAGATAATAATACAGCATCTAATAGTACGCTGGCAAACGCTCTCAAGGTTGAACAGCCTGCGACTAAGAAGCATATCTTAAAAAGAGTAGTCAATCTCTATATGAATACTCCCTTGAAGTTCAAAATAGGGTTTGCAATAATAGTATTTTTTCTTCTGCTTTCCATTATCGGTCCATTTGTAAGACCGTATGACCCAAATGCAAACCTTGGCAACCCGGTACCGTTTGCCGAGCCCTCATGGTCCCATCTGCTTGGTACTGATTATCAAGGTGAAGATATTTTATCAGAAATACTGGTAGGAACTGGCCCTACTATACTTCTTGGTCTGATAACAGGATTGATAGCTACAGCATTCTCTGTGATCGTTGGAGTGCTTGCCGGATACTATGGCGGCATAGCAGATAATATCATCTCGCTATTTACAAATGTTTTTCTTGTCATTCCTGCTTTACCGTTATTGATAGTATTGGTGGGATTTGTGCAAGGGGGCTATATAACGATGGCAATTGTCCTTAGTGTCTTAGGATGGCCATGGGGAGCAAGGGTGATTCGCGCCCAAACTATGTCGTTGCGAAATCAGGATTTTGTGGCGGCTTCGAAAGAAACCGGTGAAAATAGTTTTCGTATTATGGCTATTGAGATTATGCCAAGGATGGTAAGTTTGATAGCAGCCAGTTTTATTTTTACTGTCCTATATGCCATTACGGCATCTGTAGGCTTGATGTATCTTGGTTTGGGGAACAGCGGATCGACTATCAGTTTGGGAAGCATATTATTTGATGTCAACAATTCTTCGGCGATTGCAAGCGGTGATTATTGGTACTACCTACCCCCGGCTCTCATCGTAGCCGTCTTTGGTATGGGTCTCGTGCTTCTCAATTATGGGCTTGATGAAATAGGAAATCCAAGGCTGAGGGATGCAAACAAGCATCAGAAGATAGGGAAAAGGAATATTCGTCCTTCTGACCCTACGCCGGTGCTTGGCTTGATCAATGATCGCGGAGGAGTATTCAACCTAAGGCATACCAATAAAGATGCTATCCAAATGCTTGCTAATAGTAAACGTAACTCCGAAGGATAATTATTATGGGAAAATTATTTGGTTCTAAGAAAAGTTCAAATTTACTTTTGGATATTTCCGGTTCTGCTGGTCCTGATATAGATAAGCCTGTACTTTCTATAAAAGATTTTTCCATAGCATACAGATCCATCAATGGAGATGTAAAAGCCACAGATCATGTTTCCATTGATTTGAGGCGCTCGGAAGTACTGGGTTTAGCTGGAGAAAGCGGATCCGGTAAATCTACATTAGCCTACGGCGCATGCAGACTTCTTGGTGCTCCGGCAATGATTACCAGCGGACAAGTAATGTATAGAGGTCGGAGAGCTCCCAAAGAGGGGATAGATATAACAGCTTTAGGGGCCAGAGACCTGCAGAAACTTCGCTGGAGGGAAATTTCTATAGTTTTTCAGAGTGCTATGAATTCTCTTAATCCGGTTATAACGGTAGGTGACCAGCTAACCGATGCCATCAAGGCGCATATTCCCATGAATAAGAGCGACCGCTATGAACGGGCCGCATCTCTTTTGGATTTGGCGGGAATACCGCGCAAAAGGATGAAGAGTTATCCTCATGAGCTGTCCGGCGGCATGCGTCAAAGAGTAATGATTGCGATGGCTTTGGCGGCCGATCCGGAAATTGTGATTATGGACGAGCCCACAACTGCCCTTGACGTAGTAGTTCAAAGAGAAATTCTTACACAAATTATTGAGATTAAACAGAAATTAAATTTTGCCATTATATTCATTACACACGATCTTTCACTTCTTCTTGAGATCTCTGATAGGATAGCGATCATGTACGGAGGTAAGTTGCTGGAAGTAGCGCCCTCCAAGCAGTTGCAAATACAGCCTGCTCATCCGTATACCGAAGGCCTCTTGGGGTCATTCCCTTCGATTCGAGGTCCGAAAAAAACTCTGACAGGCATACCAGGCTCTCCTCCGGATCTCCGGAGCCTTCCTCCGGGATGTCCATTTTTTCCGCGTTGCAGGCATGCCGGAGCTGCGTGTAGGTCGGTTAGCATGAATTTACAAAATGTGTCAAAGGATTTTGAGGAAGTTCATTTATCGGCATGTCCATTCCATCCGGGTCCGGGAGCCGACAAACGATGGAAAGCTCCTGATATAATTGGAGAAGATACTGATTTTAGAACATCAACTTCTGTTGCCAACGATAGGGAAAATCTCACAAAGGGTTCCGTGCTATGACTCAACTTTCATCTCAGACCTCACAATTCCCATCTGCTGATGGGAATGACCAATCGGGTTTTATTTCGGCCGCATCCCTGCGAGGTCGTTTGGTTTTGGAAGTTAAGGACCTGACAAAAGTTTTTAAATTGGGTTTTGGGTCCCATGATTATATATCGGCCGTGCGTAAAGTGAATTTTTCTTTATACGAAAAATCTGTCGTAGCGCTTGTCGGAGAGAGCGGATCCGGTAAATCTACGATCGCACGTTTACTTGCCGGACAGATTCCTAAAACAGGCGGTGACATTTACCTTAATGGCCAACTGGTGAATATCAGATCTAATAGAAAATTTCGAGATTATAAGCGCGAAGTACAAATGGTGTTTCAGGATCCTTTTGGATCGCTTAATTCTATTCATAAAATTAGTTATCATTTGCGGCGTCCGATTACCATACATCAGTCTCATTTAAACAGAGCAGCCGTTGCAAAAGAAATCAACTCTCTTTTGAACCAAGTAAGACTTTTACCGGCAGATCAGTTTATCGATAAATATCCATATGAATTGTCAGGGGGGCAAAGACAAAGAGTTGCTATAGCTCGCGCTCTCGCTGCCAAGCCAAAGGTTCTTCTTGCCGATGAACCAGTATCCATGTTGGATGTATCTATTAGATTAGAGATTTTGAGCTTACTTGATGACTTGAGGGATCGTTTCAGCCTTGCTATGTTATACGTTACACATGATATAGCCTCCGCCCGTTATTTTGCCGATGAAACACTAGTGATATACGGCGGTGACATCGTTGAGCGCGGGCCTTCCGAGGATGTTACCCAAACTCCGGCTCATCCGTATACTCAATTGCTTGTAAGCTCTTCTCCCGATCCTGATAACCTGGGCGGGAGTATCCGGGATGCGAAATTATCCACGGCTGTAAGCAAGCCCAGGCAGACAGAAAGCGCATTAACCACATTGCCGGGATGCAGATTTGCCCCCCGATGTCAATTTGCAGATGCAAAATGTATCGCAGAGTTTCCACCTCTGACAATGATTTCTCCAAATAGGCAAGTGGCTTGTTGGCATGTGGATAAGTCGATTGCCAATCTATCTTTGAAACAAATTCCCAGTAAAACTTCTCAGCCTCCGGCACAGGGGGAGATGGTGACTTTACATGGTGCACATGCGGCACCAAGGACTGAATCGGTCAGTCCGGTGCCTAATCATATTTCGCCTAACGCTTCTGACTCGGTTACTTCTGTCGGAAACGTTACAGTTTCTCAAACGGCTATACCAGAAAGGGATTCAGAGGATGGTATTGCCACATGAGATGGTTTATCTTTTGATACATAGGTAGCAAAAGATAAACCACAGTAGCAAAATAGGAGTTTTATATAAATTCCTATTGATAATATAAACCCGCAGCATAAAAATAAAGAAAGAGGTACAAAATGAATCGTATCTTTAAAGAGCTTCAGGCGACAAGGGCTGTTACAGCTACTGTAATGGCCACAGCACTTGGAGTTACCGGAATAGCAGGCGGTCTCGCTACGGCATCTGCCAGCCAGACTAAATCTGCAACTCCTCCACCATTGGTCATGGAATCAAGCCAGGAATCAAGCGTAAACCAGACTTTCAACCCGTTTGAGGCCAATTCAGCCTCCACAACTCTTGGCATGAACTCATTGATCTATGAGCCACTGTGGCAATTTGACCCTGCCAACACTAAGGTAAGCTACCCATGGCTGGCAACTAAATACAGTTGGGGCAAGGGAGGCAATTCCATTACATTTACCATCCGATCAGGCGTATCATGGAGCAACGGAACAGCGTTCAGCGCTGCCGATGTTGCCTACACTTACAATCTGCTGAAGTCCAACGCCGCACTGAACACAAGCGGTCTCCCCCTCACCGGCGTCAGTCAATCAGGCAATACTGTCACTCTTGACTTCTCCTCATCTCAGTATCACAACCTGCAGGCAATTGCCAGCGTCTACATAGTGCCAGAATCAATTTGGTCCAAGATCAGCGACCCGGCAACATATACTGACGCAAACCCAGTCGGCACAGGACCTTTTGTCTTTGCTAACGGCGGCTACAATGCTTCTGGTATTACCCTGACGGCAAACCCCCACTATTGGCAGGCCAACCACGTTCCTGAGGTTATTTTCCCGACTTATGCGTCCGGTACGGCCGCAGAAGACGCCTTGCTGAACGGTAGCGCAACATGGGAAGGAAACTTCATCGTAGGGATCCAAAAAGCCTTTGGTGACACCAGCAAGAACCACCTGCTGTACTTTGCTCCTGTTAACACCAACGCCTTCTTCCCGAACCTTCACAAATTCCCGACCAACCAGTTGGCAGTACGTAAGGCCATCAGCCTTGGTATCAATAGGACTCTGATCGGTAAAATTGGTGAATCAAATCTTGAGAAACCAGTTACAAATGCCGGTGGTCTTACACTTCCTGCATTCAAGCAATACCTTACGCCTGCCGTGAAGGGCCTAAAGGAGAATGTAACACCAAACATTGCTGCCGCCAGAAAAGTGCTTGAAAAGGCCGGATGGCATATGGTACATGGTATCTTCCACAACAAGCAAGGCAAAGAACTTACCCTGCAGATATCTGATCCGTCCAACTACTCAGACTACTACTCAGACGATGGACTGGCTGTCAAGGAACTAAAGGCAGTAGGGTTCAATGCACAACTTGTCGGAGACTCAGACAACGGTTGGTATGCAGATATAGCTGACGGTAACTTCGAACTTACTCAGCACTGGTCACTCACCTCAGTTGACCCCTATAACCTATATGACAACTGGCTGAATGCAAACGTAAACTCTAGTGCCGGTAACTTCGAGCGTTTGCGTAACCCGGCAGTTGACCGCATGCTAAATAAGGTTGCTGCTTCTACACCAGCAGGAGAGGCCAGCGCTCTTGTACCGATCGAGAAGTTCGTGGCCAATGACCTCCCGGTAATCCCGACAGTGTACGGTGCCGCGTTCATGGAAGCCAATAGCACAAACTACACCAACTGGCCAAGTGCGACCAACACCTATGAATCAGGTTCTCCAAACGCCCCGACCAACGAGGTAGTTGTTTTGCACCTGAAGCCGGTCGGCTAATCTGTTTCACTAAGTGCCCTATGAAGTGTACTAGTACGTTTTATTGAAGGCATTTGCTTTAAATGTACAAAGCCCCGATTTTATCTCGGGGCTTTGTACATTTAAAGAATTAAGAAGTTATGCTGTTTCTATTTTCTCGTATAAAATTCCTCAGGCACTTTTTCGATACAAGATCTCCACTTGTCTACATCGCTTCACTTTCAAAGGCATCTGACACGGATGATAAGATTGTAGAGATCCGTGACAATATTTGACAGATACCTGTATGAGCAGCGGATCTTTTGGCAGCGTGTTATGTAGGTATAAGTTGTCCACACAATGAAGCAAGTGCTGCGGTGTGTCGGGCAGATAACGGGTCAATTAGCCCTTTGAGTTCCTTTAGATGAAGGTTATCATGAAGCTAAGTCTCGCTCTGCTTTGTAGGTTGGCATACGACTGCATGCGTACCGGTTTTCCCTCTTCATCCATGGTTACTGTTTCTTTACCATCCTATGGAGTATTATCCGGGAAGAAATGTTACACAACTCTTAGCCAGGCCCCAGACTTAACTGTGTGTCTTTCTGCGATTACAACCTATTGCAGTATGTAGAACATCTTGTTGATACAGGTAAAGCACCCAAAATTTACTCTGCTAACACAAAAAGCACGAATGCTCCAATAAGACACTGTCTGAGATAAGCTCATGTAGCCCAATAGATTTAGAACTCAAAGATGCATGACATGCATGCAAAGACTTTCTTTGTATGCATAAAACCCAGCTTTGGACAGGAGGTTTCTACGTATCCAAAACGTATCTGATCAGAGGGGTTTTGGATTGAGGCAGTTACAATATTGCCTAATTGCGACAAGCTTATAGTTGAACCACTGATAAACATAGTGTGACCCAGTTCGCTGATGATTTCTAATCGTACGAGCCCTTATCGAAATAAGTATTCAACCCACATGCCTTGTCTGAAGGATAACTTCCCATCATGCCTATATCAGTGGGATTAGGCCTTAGGTTAACGGTAACTGTATAATGAAAAAGTATCCAGCCTATAGAGTGAAAGATC
>Ga0207433_10000534_pt1:0-42500 | contig 88193 bp, 73 predicted proteins | sample YelNatPaOPGAMG01_FD_187559 | JGI IMG/M metagenome (GOLD analysis project Ga0207433, IMG submission 187559) | Hot spring thermophilic microbial communities from Obsidian Pool, Yellowstone National Park, USA - OP-RAMG-01 (SPAdes) (version 3) | ecosystem: Environmental > Aquatic > Thermal...
TGAGAGGTGTCCCCATGGGAAGCTCGTAGCAGCCGGGCCTCGAGACAGCTCCGCTCACGCAATAAAGCTTGGTCCCGGAGCCCGATGGGCTCCTCGACAACCCCTTGAACCACTCGGGCCCATTGGCAATTATGTGGGGGACACAGGCCAGGGTCTCCACATTGTGGAGCAATGTGGGCAAGGACCAGAGTCCCTTCTCCGTAGTCCTGGGAGGCGTCTCTCTGGGATGAGGTCTCAGTCCCATTATGGCATTTATCTGAGCTGTTCCCTCTCCGCAGATGTACCTGCCTCCGCTTCTGTGGACCTTGATATCCATGGAGAAGCCACTGGAGAGGATGTTCGGTCCCACGAGGTTAGCCCTCCTAGCCAATTCCACTTCCCTCTCCAGAATCTCGGCTATTCTTCCATATGCTGGTCTGACAAATATGATCCCCTGGGATGCTCCCACAGCATAGCCAGCTATGAGCATACCTTCTAGGACCTGATGAGGGTCAGCGTGGAGGAGCACCCTGTCCTTGAAAGTCCCGGGTTCCATCTCATCGGCATTGGCTATGAGGTACCGGGGCTTAGGGGCATCCGGGGCAATCCCCATCCATTTCCGACCTGCGGGGAATCCGGCCCCTCCTCTGCCCTGAAGGCCGCTTTCCAGGACCATGGCACACACATCCCCTGGAGACAGTTCCCTGAGGGCCCTTTCCAGGGCTTTGTAACCACCCGAGGCCTTGTATTCCTCGAGAGTTGCGATCCTTCCAGGCTTGCGATTTCGCAGGAGGACCATGAGCTCCTTCCCTTCCCTCGGCGCTCTACCAGTCCAAGAGCTTGGGTGGCTTTCCTTGAAGGAGGATCTTCTCTATGATCCCTCGGATCTTCTCTGGGGTGAGTCTACCGTAGACTTCTCCATTTACCACCATGGCCGGGGCCATATCGCAAAACCCTATGCAACAGACTGGAAGCAAACTGAAAAGCCCATCTCGGGTCGTCTCGCCGAGCTTTATCCCCAGAAGATTTTCCAGCTCGGCCAGGAGTTCCTCTCCTCCCTCTGTGGAACAGACTAGCCCGTCACAGATCCTTATGACGAATTTCCCGATGGGCCTCCTGTATATGAAGTCATAGAAGCTAGCTAGTTCTTCCACCTCCAAAGGACTCATCCCCACAAGGGAAGCCACCTCCTCCACAGCCTCATCGGTCAGGTAACCATATTGCTCCTGCAAGGCAAACATGGCATCCACCACGTACTCCCGAGGATGCTCGGAGGCCTCGACAAGTTTCTTCAACTCATCCCAGCTCTTTCCCCACCCCATGGCCCTTTCTTCCCCTTGCCCCTCTCTTCATTTAGCGGTCAATATCCGGGAGTATGTAGTCGATGGAACCTATGATGGCGAGAAGATCCGATATCGTCGCCCCCCTCGCCAGGTCCGGAATCACCTGCACGTTGGCAAATCCAGGTGCCCTTATTCGTAGCCTGTAAGGATATCCAAGACCCTCGCTCACCAGGTAGTATCCTTGCTCTCCTCTTGGACATTCCGTGGCGAAATACACCTCCCCCTCGGGGATCCTGGGGCCTTGGGTCACGTTTATGAAGTGGTGGATGAGGGTCTCTATATGTCGGAGGGACTCCTCCTTAGGTGGCACAATGTACCTGTATTCCTCAGGAAGCCATGGCCCATCTGGCATCCTTTGTGCAGCTTGCTCTATTATCCTGACGCTCTGTCTCATCTCCTCCACCCTCACGAGGTAACGGCTATAGCAATCGCCATCTCGGCCGGTGGGGACATCGAACTGGAATTCCTCGTATCCAGAGTAAGGAAAGGCCTTCCTGAGGTCCCACTCTACTCCGCAGGCCCTGAGGTTGGGCCCGCTCACGCCCCATTCCAGGGCCTTTTGGGCATCCAGACACCCGATCCCTTTGGTTCTCGCCTTGAAGATGGGATTTGAGGTTATCATGGCCTCGTATTCGACCAGCTTGGAGGGAAAATCCCTCGCAAAGCCCATCACGGCTTCCTTCCAGCCATCTGGCAAGTCCTGGGCAACTCCCCCTATCCTGAACCAGGAAGGGTGTAATCTGGCCCCAGTTATGAACTCCACTATGTCCAGAAGCCTCTCCCTTTCCCTGAAGGTGTAGAAGTTGGGAGTCATGGCCCCCACATCGTGGGCAAAGGTGGCAAACCAGACCAGGTGGTTGCTTATTCGGAACATCTCGGTGAGCATGACCCTTATGAATTGGGCCCTGGGAGGTACCTCTACTCCCGCGAGCTTCTCCACTGCGCAGAGGTAGGAGAGATTGTTGGCAGCGCCGCTCAGGTAATCCACCCTGTCCGTGTAAGGAATGAACTGGTGCCAGGTCTGCCTCTCCCCGATCTTCTCGACCCCCCTGTGGTGGTATCCTATGTCCATCCCCACATCCACAATCTCCTCCCCATGGAGCTCCAGGACGAACCTCATGAGGCCATGGGTACCCAGGTGATGAGGCCCAAGATTCAGGATGAGGGTCTCTTGGGAATCTGTCTTCCGAGGTATGATCTCCGATGCATCCAAGGGCTGAGCCCTCTTGGCATCTTCCTCGGTGTACGGGGGCATTTCCGTTGCCCTTCCAGGCTCGTCTTTGCGCAAGGGATGGCCTTTCCACCACGGTGGCATGAGAAGCCTCCTGAGATTGGGATGGCCCTCGAAAATGACACCGAACATGTCGAAGGCTTCCCTCTCGTACCAATTGGCGGATGGCCAAATGGAAGTGACGGATGGGACCTTGGGGGGATCCCCTGCGAGGGCCACCTTTACTCTCATTCTTGTGGGAGGATCGAAGGCCAGCAGGTGGTAAACGACAGTGAAACGGTGATCCGGCCTCCTGGATCTCCTCGCTGACTCGTCTACGACGGTCAAATCCTCGAGGCGCAAGAACTTGGGGATGGATTCCCTTTTCAAAAAGTTGAGCGCATCCAGGATCCTCTCCCCTTGCACCCACACGCATGGCATGTCCACAGTTGGCACCTCGAGGTGAGCTGCACCATTCAAGAGCTCTTCGAGCTTCTTGAGGTAATGGGGAGGTCCTCCTTCCATCTGAAGACAGGGGGCTCGCGGGGTCCATATCATGTGATAGCGGTTTTCCCGAAACCGAGGGGGAGTTGCACTGGTGCCCCTCACGGGAGTGGTCTCCAAGCCCGTCCCCCTCGGATCCCTGGTCTTCGTCGTTCCATCCACCAGAGGTCCTCTCTCCGTTCCCTGGCTTCCTCCTTCAAGTCCCAATATCCTCCTCGCTGGTCTTTCCTGGGCTATTTTCTTCTGCAGTTTCACCAGGGCCTGGAGAACCGCCTCGGGCCTCGGAGGACACCCTGGTATATAGAGGTCCACGGGCAGAATTTGATCCACCCCTTGCACAACGCTATAGACGTCGTACATTCCCCCCGAGTTGGAACAAGAGCCCATGGAAATCACCCACTTGGGTTCGGCCATCTGTTCGTAAAGCCTCAAGACCACTGGAGCGATCTTCTTGAAGACCGTGCCTGAGACTATCAGTAGATCAGCCTGCCTGGGAGAGCCCCGGAGAACCTCGGCGCCGAAACGGGCTATGTCGTACCTGGAGGTGAAGGCCGCGGCCTCCTCCACAAAGCAACAAGAAAGCCCGAAAAACATCGGCCAAAGGCTTCTCTGCCGGGCCCAATTCACTATGATGTCCACAGCCCGCAAGGGAAGATCCATATTTCTTGTTACCACCCCTTTGCGGCTCTGAAATCCAAAGCGCCCTTTCTCCATGCGTAGGCGAGGCTGATCATCAGGAGTGTCAGGAACACGACCATCAAGACCCATCCTGCCCACCCTAGCTCCTTCGCTACAACTGCCCAACAAAGCACATATATAGCTTCCACATCGAAGAGGAGAAATAGGATGGCCACAAGGTAAAAGGGAACCGGATATGCCAGACGTGCACTGCCTGTAGGGACTATCCCGCACTCATAGGCCCTGAGTTTCTCTAGGCTTGGTTTTTTTCCCCCCAGCCAATGGCAGAGAACTGAAACCAGTGCCACAACCCCTATCACGCTCGCTCCATAGAGGGCAAGTCCCAAAAGCCAGCTCGGTGCAACGCCCCAGGAAGAAGCCCCCATCTCCACGACCTCCTCTCTCTCTCGGACAAAGGCCTGATGGATTCCATCCCGACTGTCCTCGACGTCGCTTTCACATCCTCACTATCTCCTATTGTCGACCCATTAGGAGTATTTCAGGCTAGCAGCAAAATCCGAAGGCAGTCAAGAAGCCCTTCCGGTGATCCTTTTTGGGGGCCTCGGAGAGGCTCGCAAAAATACACCCATTCCATGGCTCGCCTTGCCCTTCTCGCAAGTTACTGGGACAATAGGAGAGGATCAAGGGCTTTCGATGCATGTCCTTTGGTGCTCAGGGGAATTTCCGTGGACAAGGATGAGTTTTGCAGAGCAAGACAGTATTTGGGGAAATCTCAGAGGGAGCTCGCCAATCTCTTGGGAGTTTCCGTGAGGGCAGTCCAGAGCTTCGAGCAGGGCTGGAGGCCTGTTCCAGTCCACGTGGAAAGACAGATCCTCTTTCTCCTTGCCATGAAAAATGAAAAGGACTCCATCAGATGCTGGGAGGTGAGAGACTGCCCTGAGGCCATGAGGAAGAAGTGTCCAGCTTGGGAATTCAGGGCTGGAAATCTATGTTGGTTCATAAACGGCACGATCTGCAGAGGCTCTGTCCACAGGAACTGGAAAGAGAAGATCGCCCTCTGCAGAGAGTGCCAAGTCTTCAGTAGAACCTTCGAATCCTTTCAAAGGAAGCGACCAGAGGAGGAGCCCCCTTCTCCCTCCGGGATCTAAGGGTTGTCGAGAGCCAGGGCCTCCCTCACGAGGGCTTTTTCGTGTTCGAAATCCACCACCCTCTGGATCATTATTTTCTGGGCCATGACGGGGCCTGCTCCGTGCCAAGTGGCCACCCCGTGTTGGCCTGCACACCAGTTCTGGAGGAGCTTGTGGACCTTCATTATGTGCTCCGTGGGCACCTGAGATCCGAAACTCAGAAACTCTTCCACATACGACTTTGTCTCGGGATTCTTGAGCTCCCTCAAGGAAGGGAGGGTCACAACTAGGCCCCCTCCTATGTCCCCTGCAAGGGCCATCACCCTCCAAAATGCGTTGCAGATATTGAGCTTAGCCACATTTCCCATGAGCTCATCGGGGAGGAAAACCCCGGAGCCCGGCGGGTCCTCCTTTCCAAGATAGGCGGCCGCAAGCCCACAGGCCCTTCCCGTCTCTCTCAAGGTGACCATTTCCGTGAGCTGCTCGTTGATGTGAGGCGCCTTCTCGAGGCCTTTGTATTCCTGAATGAGCTTGCAAGCTCCGATGATCAAATTCATGAACCCCACCTTGCAGGTCCCCCCGCAGGTCATCCTGTGGCACCTCGCAAAACGTGCCACCATCCTCCCCGAGTACTTCACCTCTCCGCAGTGGAAGACCCTCTCCCACGGCACGAACACATCCTCGAAGACCACCATGGCCGTCTCCCTCTGACCATAGAGGGGATTGCCCAGCTCGTAGACGTCCTGCGCCTGCTCCCTCTCTGCGGAGAAAGGAGAGTATTGGCATATGTAGGTTATGCCTGGGGCATCGGAGGGGACCGCGAAGGCTATGGCATAGTCCTCTTCCCCTGGTCCTTTGGCAGATTGGGGGAGAACCAGGATCTCGTGGCTGGCATAGGCTCCACTTATGTTGATTTTCGCCCCCCTCACCACTATACCGCCTGGCTTCCTCTCCACGACCTTGAGGGAGAGATAGGGATCTGGCCACTCGAGGGCCCTCTTTTTCCGATCTCCCCTGGGCTCCGTCAGGGCTCCCGCAAGGCAGAGATCCTCCCTTTGAACCCTCTCCAAGTAAGCCCTGAATCGCTGGTTGTAATCCGTGCCCAGGTCCTGATCCATCTCCCAAGTTGTGGCAGCGAGGGCATGAAGGGCATCGTACCCAGGGCATCTGTAAATGCAGGTGCCGAGTCTTTCAGCTGCAACTGTCCCTGCCTGGGCCTTGTTCAGGAGGTCCTCGATGCTCGTGCTCACGTGGGTGTAACGGTGTATGGGCTCTCCGATGAGAGGAGACTCCAAGCTCATAATGTCCTTGAATCTCGGATCATGAGCCCAGCTATAGGTTGCCTTGTTGGCCTCTATCACCGATCGGGTCACGGGATTTGAGAATATATCCTCCACCCTCCTCCCATTCATGAAAACCCTGAGCTTCCTTCCTCTCAGGCTCTCCTCGAATTCCTCTGGGGTCATCAAGCCCATGATCCTCCTCCTGGGAAACAAGTTGGGGGTCAGTCGAAGAGCTTCCTTCGGTCTATCACCCTTCTTGCCTTGAATTGCGTCCTCTCCAGAGTCCCTGGGGGCATGAGTTCCAAAACCGGCCTCAGGCCGACCTTCGCCTTTATCTTGGAAGCCACTTCTTTCTCGAATCTGTCGAGAATGGCCGGCTCTCTCTCCGCTGCCTTCTGAATCTCACTGGAGTACTCCACCTGCACCCTCAGCTCGTCCAGTGCCTTTTCCCTGGAAACTATGATCCTGAACTCCCCGCCGAAGCCCTCGGTTGCCCTCAACACCTCTTCTATGGCACTAGGATAAACGTTCTCCCCCCTTATGACCAGCATGTCATCCACCCTGCCATATATTCCCCTGGGGAGTCTGGGATATGTCCTTCCGCAGGGACAAGGCTCATCGGTCCACATGGACAGGTCTCCCGACCAAAATCTTATCATGGGCTGTGAGGTCCTCTCGAGATGGGTGTAAACAGGCACCCCTTCGCAACCGTATGGAACGACCCTCATGGTTTTGGGATCCACGAGTTCAGTATACACGACGTCGTTCCACAAGTGCATTCCTCGCCTTTCCTCGCACTCTCCATTGGTCATCCAAGGGGTCATCTCCGCTGTTGAACCCATATCTATGCACTTGCACCCGAAGGTCTCCTCTATGAGTCTCTTTGTGGAGGGTATTCCGGCCCCTGGCTCTCCCGAGAAGAACATTATCCTGAAGCGAAAATCCTTCCTGCAGTCGAAGCCGTTCTCCTTGGCCACTTCGGCTATGTACAGGGCATAAGAGGGGGTTCCGTAGAAGGCAGTGGGCTTTATCTCCTTCATCCAACTCAAACCCATGAGGGTCTGACCAGGGACACCAGCTCCGAAGGGGAAACATTTGGCTCCCAGCCTCTCACCCCCCACCAGGGCTCCCCACGAACCCATGTACAGGCTGAAGAAGGATCCTATGAATATGGTATCGGATGGCCTTATGCCCGCCCCCCACATTATCCTCGCATGGGCATTGGCTATCCTGTGCCAGTCCCCCTTTCCTATGGCGAAGGCTGTCGGCCTTCCCGTGGTGCCCGATGTCCCATGAATCCTCAAAACTTCCTCGGGATCTATGCAGAGATAGCTCCCGAAGGGAGGATTTTCAGCCTGGTCCTTCCTTATCTCGTCTTTGGTCACGAAGGGGACATCTTGGAAATCCTCGAGGGTGCGGATCCTATCGGGTTTAACTCCTGCCTCGTCCCACTTCCTCCTGTAAAAACTCGACCGCTCGTACGCCCACTGCATCTGGGCCCTGAGTTTTTCGACTATGAGCTTTTCCCTCTCTTTGGGATCCATGGTCTCGAGCTCTCGGAACCAGTAAGGGCTTCCGGAAGGGGGCATATAGGAATCGTCGTACACAGGGGGCCAAGATACCATCTTTCGCTTCCTCCTCGGCAATAAGGATTTTCGTAGCACCGCCTCGGGTCCTTTTTTGGCCTCGAAACCATATCCCAGAAGCGGGCTCACGAGGGATCTCTTCCCCTGACCTTCTCCTCTATGAACTGAACTATTTGCTTCACAGGGGTATCTGGTCCGAAGACCTCTGCTATTCCCCTTCTTTTCAGTTCCTCCCTGTCATCGGGAGGTATCACTCCCCCCATTATGACCAGCACATCTTCCATGTTTCTCTCCTTGAGCAGCTGGACCACTTTGGGACCCAGGCTGAGATGGTTCCCGCACAGGGTGCTCAGCCCCACCACATCGGGGGATTCTTGAAGAGCCGCTGCGACTATTCCCTCGGGAAACTGATTCCCCAGGTAGATGACCTCCATCCCCGCATCCCTGAGCATTCTCGAAATGGAAACAACCCCCCTCCAATGAATGTCGAGACCGAGCTTTGCCAGAAGAACCTTTATGGGTCTCTGAGTCACCGATCCCATTCGCTTCCTCCTGAATTTCCTCTCCCACTGGAAGTGTCAGATCACTTCAACGGAAATTCCCACAGTCCGAAGCACTCCCTGAAAATCTGCTGGATCTCCCCCAGGGTAGCCCTCGCCCTCACGGCATCCATGACAACTGGCATCAGGTTGGAACCTTCATGGCAGCATTCTCTCACTCTGTCGAGGGCTTCCTTCCAGCGGACCTTGTCCCTCTTTTCCCTCAGCTCCTTGAGCTTCGCTCTCTGGCGGCCTTCGGTCTCAGGATACCGGAATATTTCCATTGGCGGTTCCTTCTTGTCCGAGGGAAGGTAGTTCACCCCGACTATGGGTAGCTCCCCGGATTCGATGGCTCTCTGCTGTCTGTAAGCGAAATCAGCGATGAGCCTGTGGACCCACCCTGTCTCCACTGCTGTCACTATCCCGCCCAAGGATTTCACCTTTTCAAGGAACTCGAGGATCCTCCTCTCTAGTTCCGAAGTGAGATACTCCACATAGTAGGAGCCTCCCAGGGGATCTATCACCTTGGTGACGCCTGTCTCCACCTGTATTATTTGCTGGGTTCTCAGGGAGACCAGTGCGGATGTCTCGGTGGGGGCCGAATAAGCCTCGTCAAAGGAATCCACGTGGAGGGACTGGGCTCCTCCCAAGACAGCAGCTAGCCCCTGGATGGCAGCTCTAGCTATATTGTTGAGGGGTTCGATGGAGGGGAGGGTGATCCCCGCTGTCTGCACATGGAACCTCATGAGATGGGATCTCGGATTTTTGGCCCCCAGTTTCTCGGACGTGACCCTGTACCAGACCCTTCTCGAGGCCCTGCATTTCGCTATTTCCTCGAAGAAGTCGTTGTGGAGGTCCCAAAAAAAGGAGAAACGAGGGAGGAATGAGTCCGGCTCCCTTCCTCTCTTCATAAGCTCTTCGGCCGTAGCCTGCGCATTGGCTATGGCTATGCCAACCTCCGTCACCGCATCGGTCCCCGCCTCTCTCAGGTTGTAGCCGTTGTAGCTCACAGGGTTCCATCTCGGAAGGATCCTCGTTGCATGCTCTATCACATCGCACTGGATCCTGAAGGAGTGCCGAGGAGGGAGAATTTCTGGGGCACTGCCAATTGTGGTCTCCATGAGAAAGTCGTTTTGGGTCGTCCCTGCCAGGGCATGGGGAGCGATGCCCCGCTCCTCTGCCATGACCATATACATGGATAGGAGGATGACGGTTGTGCTGGGAAGATGAGTTACTAGCGAGACGCTCACCTTGTCTATGGGAAGATCTTGGAAAAGGGCCTTCATGTCTTCCACCGAGTCAATGGCCACACCGCACTGCCCCACATTTCCCTCTGCCTGGGGAGAGTCCGAGTCATAACCCCTTATGGTGGGCATATCCAGCACTATGTTCAGGCCTGTTCCCCCTTTTTCCAGGAAGAACTTCATCCTCTTGTTACAGTCTTCCGGGGATCCGAACCCAGCGATCTGCCTTATGGTGAAGGGTCTCCCCCGGTACATGTTGGGGTAAACCCCTCTCGTGTAAGGGGGAAGCCCTGGGAAGCCCAGCTCCCTCAAATAGTCCATGTCCCGGACATCTTCAGGGGTGTAGATCAATCTGAGGGGTATTCCGGAAGCGGACTTGAGGAGGTGCTCGCTCTCAAGATCCTCGGGCCTAAGACACTCTCCCTGCCAAAGGGCCCTTGCCTTCTCTATCTCCTCGATGGCCTTCTCATTGAAGAGTCCTTCCCTTTTCATCTCTCTCCTCCATTCCACTTCCCCCTCGCAGACCTTTCCTGAACCAGGTCTCGGTCCTGAGGAGATGCTCCCTCATGAGCTCCCTTGCCTTTTGCGAATCCTTTTGGGAGACCGCTTCATAGATGCGTTTGTGTTCGTCCAGCAGGGCCATTTGTTCCTTTGGACCTCTGAATATCTTCTCATGGGATACCTTTGTCACCTGGGCCAGAAGATTGAAAATGGTATTGGCCACGTGGTAGTACACGGCGTTGTGGGCTGCCCTAGCCAGGATCATGTGGAACTCAGCATCGAGTTGATGGACTCGGTTACCCCGAGCGATCTCCTTTTCCATCTCATCCAGAATCTCTTCCATGAGGTTGAGGTCAGAGGGCTCCGCGCGCTGGGCTGCGAGGCTCGCTGCCCATGATTCCACCTCGGTTCTGAACTCAGCGAGTTCCACCATCCTCTCTTCGGAGCCTGTGATGAGTGCCTGGAGAGGATCCACAAGACAGTGCTCCGCGGCATTGAGAACATAGGTCCCATCTCCTTGGACCGATTTGAGAAGGCCCATATGCTCCAATATCCCTATTGCCTCTCTGAGAGTAGGTCGGCTTACACCGAGTTGTTGTGCCATCTCCCTCTCAGGAGGAAGTTTGCTTCCCGGAGGCAACATTCCAAGGCCCATAAGGTCCTGGATCTGCCTCACTATCTCTTGGCTCACCCTCCTGGGACGAACTGGCCTGAACACCCCTCTCCCCTCGAGTGTTGAAATTGGAAAAATGGCCAGACCATTTTCACACCCCTTCCCGTCTCTGTCAATGCCCTTAACCCTCCTGCCAATGGTGAGCCAGGCTCCCGTGTGCGGCCAGAGGACAAGATGCCAGGGCCATCAAGCGAGAAAAAGCGTTTTCGGGGGAGTGCGATCTTCGGTTGAGGGAACGCTGCCTGGGGGCAAGCCCAATCATGTCATGACCATCCATGGGTGGACAAACGATTCTCAGAGCCCGCCCCTCCCTGCGAGCCGGCCTGGCCGATGCCATGAGGCCATAGGCCGTGAGTCCCCGGGATCATCGGAGGGCCGGTTTTCTCGGAGGGGCGCGGTCTCCGCGCCCGCGTTGCGAGGCCGTACTAATCCAACTGGGGCACTGTTTTGGGACCTGAAAGACCGGTTTCCTCCTCTTGCAGTCACGTTCGGATTCTTTCGGGTCAATTTCTCGTGACGTAACGTATGGATCTGTCCAAAATGCTCTGTGCATGTTAGGATGGAAACCGAGTGAGGTGGGGGAGGTAAGGATGGAGTGGGTCCTTTACGTTGTGGGGGGTCTGTGGATCGTGTGTGGGACGACAATAGTTTTGTACACCGAGACAGCCAGAAGGTGGTTGAGTGCCCTTTTCAGGCCCGTTCCCTTCAAGATCCTGGCATTTGTCCCCATGGCGGTGGGAATACTATTGATGATCGCTGCTCCCATGAGCCACACCTTTTGGCTCGTGGAGATTGTGGGAGCTTTGGGTGTGGTGAAGGGGCTCCTACTCCTTCTCCTCCCCAAGAGCCAGCATCAGCAATGGCTCTCTGCTTGGTGGTGGGAGAGGGCCTCGGATGTCACGTGGCGTTTTTCGGGTCTCGTTGGTGTGATACTCGGTGTGTTCCTGGTCCTCAGACTCTGACCAAGGACCGAGAAGAGGTGAGAGGGATGGAGACAAGGGTAGGTGATCTCGTGCTCATTTACGTGGAGGGAAAGCCCGCTGCCTATGCTAGGGTGGAGGATATGGAGCCCGATATAAAGCCGGGATGGCTCAGGGTCAAGCTCCTTGTTCTCACTGTCCCGATCCAGTTGGTGACTTGGATTCTTCAACCAGAGCAGGTGGATGGGACACCCTTCACCATGGGGGGCACACCCATGAGGCTGGAAAGGGTGAGAGTGCCCCCACCAGAAGAAGGGGAGCCACCTGAGGAGATTCCCAAGGAACAGAGAGGAAAGGTCATTTCCCTCATGGAAAGAAGAAAGGAGAAGTGAGGCCCCTCTAACCCCACCTTCCGGAGATTTTGGTTTTCTCCTCTGGCCCTAGGATGGCTGCCCCCTTTTGGTTCTCGGCGTCCTGGAAGACGTGGAGGAACTGCCCTCCATGGGAGCTGGGGACATGGATCACTTTGACCACCGTGGAGTAATGGGCCAACTCCGGGAGAAGTTCTCCTAGTATGTTCTCGGAATTCAGGAAGAACTCCTCTCGGAATATGGTGCCAGGTTGGTCCGGATATATGGCGATGGGAAGTATTCTGGCCTCCACAAGGTCATTGAAGAAGTGGGTCCCATAGGAGACCTCCGGTGTAGCCCCTTTTTCCTCGAACGCTATCTCGGCCAGAAACAGGGTCTTGTTTATATCCTCGTAGCCAACCCTCACCCCGAGGTTTATGTCATTGCTCCCCCACCTTCCCGGGCCTAAAAGACCGTAACGTTTTGTGCCCAGAATCCTGTTCAGCCTGCTCACCACCCGACCTATCTCTATCTTCTCCTCATATGTCGAGAGCCTCCCATAGGCCTTGGGATCCACATAAACGATGTACTCGACATTGATCACAGCGCCATTGGACACGCCCCTGTCGTTCGTGAAGATAATCCTCTCTTCCGGGACATCAGCCGGGACCCTTATGCTCTGGTCATCGGGGCCTATTGCCAGGGTGCGACACTGGAGAAGGTAGAGTTTTCCGCCGTCCCATGCGAATTCTATGTCCACAGGGTGCTGGTAGGCCTCTTCCAGCCTGGAAAGAATCTTCCTCATCAATTTGACGAAGGGGGATCGGCTCAAGAACGCATCGAAGGTTATGCAACATTTGGATGGGTCCAAGTGGTGGCCGCGAAACATGGCTGGAGATATGTGTCCATCGTCTATCACCGACAAGGCCTGGTGGATTTCCGGGTGCTCCACCTGATTCATCAGGTCAGACAAGGCCAGGGTCTCCACTCGGTTCTCCTCCAGGTTGAGGACATCCACCATCTTCTGGGAATACTTGCGAATTTGGTCCGCTCCAACCTCAGGCCTCAGTAAAGGATGGCTCAGGGCCACCATCCTCGGGTAGTCCCCGGCCACTCTGTCCACTGCCCTGGTTCCCAGACCCAGCACCAGTCGGACCAGGCCTTCCTCCATCTTTATCTTGGGAGTCCACCTGTAGGTGTTCCTGGAATAAGCGACCCCGGCTGCGAAGGGAAAGAAATACTTCCCGAACCTCCTCCCCGCCACTTTCTGGACAAGGACGCTCATGCGCTCATCGAAGTCCAGGAGGCCATGGTCCATTCTGTAGAGGATGGGGGCAGGGCCGAAGGTGCTCATGTGCACCCTCTTGAGGCCCCAAATGAACTCCTTGAGGCGTTTCTCTGGGTCTCCCTGGTTGGCCAGGAAGACCGAATCGTACTTGCCGGAAAAGGCGTATCCGAAATTGTCCTCCAAAAGGCTCGATGAGCGAAGGATCAGTGGGTGTTCACCGACTTTCTCCAGAAATCCCTTGAACTGCTCCACGAGGTCGGGAGGAAAGGAGGCCTTCTCGAAGAGCCGGGCCATTGTCTTGTACTCCTCCTCTATTGTCTCCCGACTCTTGTATTTCTGAGTGCGGAACTCCTCCAGGCCATTGTAATCCAGGAAGTCCGAGAATATGCCGGAGTTGAAGTAGTAGGATTCAGGAATGGTCACGTACTGTTCCAGTTCGGGATCCCTCTTGGAGAGCCTGGGAAGAAGGATCTTGTAAGCCAAGAGCATCCCAGCTGCCTTCCCCCCTATCCTGCCGGATCTTCTCCGACTCCAGTAGGAGCGCTCGCACAGCTCGTTTATGTCCCTTATGGTGATATGGTGCTTGGCAATGCTTATGAACTTGAGCTGGTTGGAGATGAAGTGATTTATGAGGGCCACCCTGGTCCCTATGGCCTCGTTGGGGGGAATGTAAAGATCTCCCTCTGGTATCTCGCAGAACTCGTTCAGGGCCTTCTTTATCTGGATGGATGTGGCCCCATCCATATTCACCACCCTATTCAGGTGCCTGAAGCGCTCCATCTTCCTGGCGAGGTTTATGTAATTCTCTATCTCCTCGTCCGTGAAATGGGATGCGAAGTAGAGGTCCGTGAGCACATCCTCCCATTCCTTGAGCTCGTCTTCCCCCCAGGAGGCCTTGGTTTTCCTAAGGTGCTCCTCTGCCTCTTTGCGGATGTCCTCCTCGGATTTTATCCCCCTTTCCTTGAGAGCCTGGAGGAAGAGCTTCCTCATTTCCCCTAGGAGCTTGGGGTATTGCATCATCCTCTGGAACATCCTGTAAGTTCTAACTATGTCCATCCTTCAGACCCAGCCCCTCAACTTGCAGGCCTCGGCCACCCGGGCCACTGCCACGAGATAGGCCGCCTGTCTCATGTTCACCTTCTCCCTTCGGCTCATCTCGTATACGCCTCTGAAGGCGTTGGTCATCTTGTCATCCAGACGCTGATGGACATCCCTCAGTTCCCAATAAAAATTGTAAGCGTTCTGCACCTGCTCGAAGTAAGATACCGTGACCCCCCCCGCATTGGCCAGAAAATCTGGCAAGACCACAACCCCCTTGTCATAGAGGATCTCATCGGCCTCTGGAGTCGTGGGACCATTGGCCAACTCGCAGAGGATCCTGCAGCGAACCCTGGGGGCATTCTCCTTTGTTATGGCATTCTCCAAGGCGCAGGGGAAAAGCACCGTGACATCGAGCTCGAGAAGGGCTTCCCGGGGTATCTCTTCAGCCTCCGGAAACCCTTTCAAGGTGTCATGCTTGAGCTTGTAATCCACGAGGGCCTTAGCCTTTATTCCCGAGGGATTGTATACAGCCCCTTTGGAGTCCGATGCAGCCACAAGCTTCAATCCGAGAATCTCCTCCCCCAGGAGCGCTGCATGCTGGCCAGCATTGCCGAAGCCCTGGACGGCCATGGTGCCTCCCTGAAGATTTATTCCGAAGACCTTCGCAGCCTCCCTGGTCACGTAGATTCCTCCCCTGGCTGTGGCATCTATCCTCCCCTGGGATCCTCCAAGGGGAAGCGGCTTTCCCGTTATGACCCCGGGATGCTTTTCCCCTACCATGGTCTCGTACTCGTCCATCATCCAGGCCATGATCTGAGGGGTCGTGTACACGTCCGGGGCAGGGACATCCTTGGTCACCCCCAAGGCCCTTCCTATGGCCCTCACATATGCCCTTGCGAGCCTCTCTTTCTCGGTCTCGGAGAGCTCCTTGGGATTGCACACTATCCCTCCCTTGCCCCCCCCGAGGGGTATGTCCACAACCGATGTCTTCCATGTCATCCAAGCAGCGAGGGCCCTCACCGTGTCGAGGGTCTCATCGGGATGCCATCTCACCCCGCCCTTGGCAGGCCCTCTCGCCGTGTTGTACTGGACCCTAAAGGCGTGGAAGATGCGCGTGGTCCCATCATCCATCTTGACTGGAAGCACCACTTTTATCTCCTGCATCGGCCACCTCAGAAGCTCGTGGGTTGCAGGATCGAGCCCCAACTTCTCCGCTGCCACATCAAGCTGCTGCTGGGCGATGGTAAATGGATTCACCTTCCCGCTCATGACTACCTCCTCACGGAATTTTTTGAGCCCCCTCACCCCAAACCCTGGGTCCCAAGCGAATTATAAATCATAAAAGCCAGCATTACACAACAGCCCTCAAGAGGAGGGCGTGACTCCCTAGACGAGGGCGGGTCCATAGAGAGGATTACGGGAGATCACGGGCTCTTGGAAGGCCACTTCAACGACTTCCAAAAGGGGATGCAAAGCGCCTTAGGCTACCAGTCCCTCTCGTACCTCCCCCAAGGGAGCTACGGGAATCTGGCGCGAGGGCTTCCAACTGGGGGGATCTCCGTGAGACCAAGCAAAGGGGGGATCTCCTCACTCCAGGATCTCCAGGATCTCTATTTCCTTAGTCCCTCCTGGGACCCTCAGTTCCACAACATCCCCCGGCTCCTTTCCTATGAGGGCGCTACCGATAGGGGATGTCACTGAGAGCATTCCTTTTTCGGGGGCCGATTCGTAGGGCCCAACTAGCCTGTATATCCCAACTTTTCCTGTATCCAGCTCTTGCACCTTGACCCTGCTTCCAAAGACAACCCTATCTCTGGGTAGATTCTCCGTGGGTATTATCTTCACAGAAGCCAGCATCTCCTCCAACTTTTGTATCTTTCCCGTCAGGAAGGCTTGCTGTTCCTTGGCTGCAGTGTACTCCGCGTTTTCCGATAAGTCTCCGAACTCCCTAGCCTTCTGGATCTGGCTCGCATTCCTCTGAAGCTCCACGGTCTTGAGGTGTTCCAGCTCCTGGTAAAGGCGATCGTATCCCTCCTTGGTTATGGGAACCCTCTCCATTCCCCTGCTCTCCTCCCAACTCCGAACCGAGATTTCAATCCCATGAGAGCCAAGATTGCTAAGGACTCGAACATAGATTATCCGTCAGATGACTTAGGGGTCAAGCCCCCGAGAGATGGCCATGGTTTAATGGACTCCGGGTGATGGAGGCTCGATCCCCTGTAAGGGATTCGGGAAATTGGGCTTGACAAGGCCCGGTGAACTCTGTTAAAAGCTTATCGCACTCTACAAGGAGGTCTCATGCGAGCTTCGCCCGCGGGGGTGAGGGGCTCTTGGAGTCGGGAGCTGGTGTGCTTCGATGAGCAGCAGCTCGGAGGCGAGTAGGCCTTTGTTTCAGCTCCTCCCCTTCCCGCATCTGGGGAGAGACCGGTGGTTGAAGCTAGCCTTGGACCCGAGTCCATTTGGGGATTTCGGCCGAACATCTTCCCAGAAGGCCTTGTCGTCCTGCTCCCCAAGGGAGCAACCAAAGGGAAGCACTTTTTCCAGGGAAAGGGCTTGCCGGGCTCATGGGGCGAATGGGTCCCTGAGTGGCGATAAAGGATTGGGAGGGAAGTCAGGTGGATACGGAAGAGAAGGAGGACATTTCGAGGGAGGCTCCAGTTCAGCTTGAGGTGGACAGTATCTCCATCTCATTCGGTGGGGTGCAGGCCATCTACAATGTCTCTTTCCAGGTGAGGAAAGGGGAGATCTTCTCCATCATAGGGCCCAATGGAGCCGGAAAGACCGTGACCCTCAACTGCATAAGTGGAATCTACAAGCCCGACAGGGGAAGGATCATCTTCGAAGGCCAGGATATAACCAAGTGGCCGCCTTACAAGAGGGCGGAGGCCGGCATCGCGAGGACTTTCCAGAAGATAGAGCTCTTCTCGGGCATGACGGTCTTGGACAATATCAGGTTGGGAAGGCACGTTCACCTCAAGTCCGGTCTTTTGAGCTCGAGCATCTACCTGGGCAAGACTGCCAGAGAGGAGGTGGAAAGTCGAAAGTTCATAGAGGAGGAGATCATAGACCTCTTGGAGATAGAGCACATAAGGAACAAGGTCGTGGGGATGCTCCCCTATGGCCTCCAGAAGAGGGTGGAGTTGGCCAGAGCCCTTGCCCTGAACCCCAAACTCCTTCTTTTGGATGAGCCCATGGCCGGCCTGAATCTGGAAGAGGTGGAGGATATGGCTCGGTTCATCTTGGATGTGAACGAGGAGGAGAGATGGAAGGTCACTTGCATCCTGGTGGAGCACGATATGGGAGTTGTCATGGATATCTCGGATAGGGTCACTGTGCTCAATTTCGGACAGAAGATAGCTGAGGGCAGGCCCTCGGAAGTGCAGCAGAACCCAGAGGTAATCCGGGCTTATCTAGGAGATGTGGAGGACCTCTATGCCACGAGACGCTGAACCAGAGATAGAGATCACCAAGGAGCTCACCCTTCCCAAACTCTTCTTGAGAATGTGCAAGAAGTTCGGCCACAACAAGGTGGCCATGAGGGAGAAGGAGTACGGGATCTGGAAGCCCATCACCTGGGCTGATTACTTGGAAAATGTCAAGTCTCTGTGTCTGGGTATGGTAGCACTGGGCCTCAAGCGAGGGGACAAGGTGGCCATGATAGGCGATAACAGGCCCGAAGGCCTGTGGGCGGAGATGGCGACTTTGTGCGCCGGAGGTGTAGCGGTATGGCTCTTCCAGGATAGCCTCCTCGATGAGGTCCAATATATAGTGGACCACTGCGATGCCAAATTCCTCGTGGGAGAAGGCCAAGAGGAAGTGGACAAGGGCCTGGCAATAAAGGATAGGTGCCCCAAATTGGAGAGGATCCTTTGGGATGACCCGAAGGGGATGAGGCATTATAAAGACCCCATATTGATGAGCCTCAAGGAAGTGCAGCGGTTGGGCAGGGAATTGGAGAAAAAGCAACCAGGGTTGTTCGAGGAGCTTGTGGAGCAAGGACACGGAGACGAGGTCTGTCTCCTCTTCTACACTTCAGGGACCACGGCACTTCCCAAGGGAGCCCTTCTAACCCATTACAACATGCTCAAGATGGGGCAGAACCTCATGAGGGTGGACCCCTGCTACCCGGACGACGACTTCGTCTCCTACCTGCCCTTCGCGTGGATAGGCGAGCAGATGATGTCCATATCCGTGGGCTTGCAGGTGGGATTCACCATCAACTTCCCTGAGGAGCCCGAGACAGCACAGGAGAACATAAGGGAGATAGGCCCCCAGACCATATTCGCTCCTCCCAGGATCTACGAGCAGATGGTCAGGACGGTCCAGGTGAAGCACCTGGATGCGAGCTGGCTCAAAAAGAAGCTTCACGACTGGGCCATGAGGACAGGATACCAGTGGGCCGATTGCATGTTCGAGAAGAGGAAGCCCTCGACCTCTCTCAAGGTCAGGAGAGCACTGGCGGAGGTTTTGGTCTTCAAGAAGCTCAAGGACCATTTGGGTCTGTCCCGAATCCGTCATGCTTACACTGGGGGAGCTGCCATGGGGCCAGACCATTTCCGTTTTTTCCACGCCATAGGGGTCAACTTGAAACAGATCTACGGCCAGACAGAGATTGCTGGTATATCTGTCCTTCACAGGGATGGGGACGTGAAGTTCGATACAGTGGGAAGGCCAATTCCAGAGACCGAGGTTCGGATAACCGAGGACGACGAGATCATCTCCAAAAGTCCCAGCGTGTTCCTGGGGTACTACAAGAACCCCGAGGCAACAGCCAAGACCCTCAGGGACGGATGGCTCTACTCCGGGGATACGGGATTTATAGACGAGGACGGACATTTGGTGGTATTCGATCGTTCCAAAGACATAATGATCTTGAGCGATGGCCGGAAGTTCTCTCCCCAGTTCTTGGAGGCCAGGCTCAAGTTCAGTCCTTATGTGAAGGAGGCGTGGGTGATAGGCCACAAGCTGCCCTATGTCACGGCCGTCATCTGCATAGATTATGCGACTGTGGGCAAGTGGGCGGAGGAGAGGGGAATCCCTTACACTTCCTATCCAGAACTTTCCCAGAAGCCACAAGTCTACGATCTCATAGTGAAGCCCATCATGGAAGTGAACAGGACATTGCCCCCCGTGGCCAGGATCCAGAAATTCGTGAACCTCTACAAGGAACTGGATGCAGACGATGAGGAGCTCACGAGGACCCGCAAATTGCGAAGGGCATTTGTGGAAGAGCGGTACAAAGACATTGTGAAGGCCCTCTATACGGACGCTGATATGGTCCACATGGACACGACCATAAGGTACGAGGATGGGAGGGTCGTGCCCATAAAAGCGGATATGCGCATAGCTCGAGTGCCTCAAGAGGGAGGTAAGTGATGGAGATATTCCTGAACCTTGTGATCTCGGGTGTGATGGTGGGCTCGGTCTATGCCTTGGTGGCCTTGGGATGGGTCCTCATCTACAAGTGTTCCGGGGTCTTGAACCTGGCAATGGGAGAGCTCACCCTCATAGGAGCCTATGTCTGTCTCACCTTGTACACCTGGTTCGTAAAGGCCATTCCCCAGACCACCACTGCCTTCATGATGGCCCTCATCGGCACGCTTGTGATAGGGGCGATTCTGGGATTGGCGACCGAGAGGGTATTCCTGAGGAAGATGATAGGGGAGCCTGTCCTGAGCGTGATAATGGTCACAGTGGGCCTCTCTTTCTTCTTCAAAGGTGTGGTGGAGTTCATTTGGGGGACCGATACGAGGGTCTTCACACCGGAGGTCTTCAGCAAGAAGCCCATCCCCATCTGGGGGAAGATCTATGTGGATTCGGTTTACCTCTGGAGCTTCGTCGCTGCCATTGTGCTTCTTCTGATATTCGTCTCTTTCTTCAAGTACACCAGGTGGGGTTTGGCGATGCAGGCCACAGCGGATGACGAGATGGCAGCCCTTTCCCTGGGTGTGAGCGCCAAGTTCGTCTACGCCTTGGCCTGGGCCATAGCCTTTATGGCAGCTGGGGTAGGAGGAACTCTCCTGGGCAACGTCAATGGGATAAACATCTCCGTTGGATACCTGGGCCTCCTGGTGCTTCCAGCAGTGGTTCTGGGAGGGCTGAATTCGGTCCCAGGGGCGATAATTGGGGGAATTATAATAGGAGTGCTCCAAAACCTGGCGGATGGGTACTTGTCGGAGTTCACCCCTGGAGGAGTCAAGGAGGTGGCTCCCTTGGCTTTCATGGTCATTCTTCTCCTTTTCAAACCTTACGGCCTTTGGGGCTGGGTGAGAATAGAAAGGGTGTGAGAGATGAGCTGGCTGCCTTGCGGACTGTACCACGAGCACTACAGGGAGGATCATGCCTGGTGGCAGACAACCTTCGTGAAGGGGAAGATGCTCCTTCTGGCTATCTTCGCCATCGTCGTCTTGCCTTACCTGGATTTGGTGGCCCCGGACCTGGGACCTTACCTTCTCAACATAGCTGGGATACTCCTCTACACCATCTTGGCCGCCTCTGGGGTGCAGCTTCTCATTGGCTATTGTGGCCAGGTGACCCTGGGCCACGCAGCCTATGTTGCCATTGGCGCGTACACCTGTTGTCTGGTCCTCATGCACGGGCCTGCCCTTGCGGCCATGACCAATGACCCGAACCCCATTGTCCGAACTCTGGCTGCCTTGTTCTCCCTTCTCATGAAGGCGGGATTGCTGTATCCCGCTGGGATCATCCTAGCAGGGCTGGCCGCGGGATTGTGGTGCGTCATCTTTGGCCTCCCCTCTGCAAAGGTCAAGGGCTTCTACCTCATAATGACCACCATTGCTGGCCAGTGGATCACTGTGGAATTCTTCATAACCCAGTACGTTAGCCAAATAGGAGGAAGGCAGCAGGCCTTCACTGTCCTCCCCGAGCACTTCACCATAGGGCCCTTCACCATAGATTCCGACAGGAAGATATACTACCTTGGCCTTGCCCTAGTTGGCTTGGTCGTAGCAGTGACAGCCAATCTTCTGAGGAGCAAACCTGGAAGGGCATGGATTGCCATCAGGGACAACGACATCGCAGCAGAGGCAATGGGCGTCAACATAGTGGCTTACAAGCTTCTGGCCTTCTTCGTGGCTGGGGCCATGGGAGGACTGGCTGGGGTTTATTGGCTCAATTTCAACTACATAATAAGCCCCGAGCATTTTCAGTGGTTCTGGTCCCTGTGGTGGGTCGGTGTGATCTTGATCGGGGGAGTGGGGAGTATCCAGGGGACCATTTTCGGGTCCATGTTCATGGTGCTGGTGATGGAGGGTCTCAAGGCCTTGATCGTCCCCCTCTCGGGAGCCTTCCCGGAGCTTCTGGACAAGTTCCTCTTCATAAAAGAGGCCCTCTTCGGTCTGGCAATAGCGCTCTTTCTGATCTACGAGCCAAATGGGCTCGCTTACAGGTGGTGGCAACTCAAAAACTACTTCAATCTTTGGCCATTCTCCTATTGATGGAAACTAGGGAGATGGATTTTGGAAGGAAGGAGTTCAGGGGCCTGAAGGCTATGGTGGCAAATGGGACCAAGGGGTCCCTTTTGGCCCAAGCCAGAAAAGGGGGGCCCAGAAAGGGGGTGTGAAGGCCGAGGGAAATTGAAGGATTGGAGGAGAGCGTGAACCAAGAAAAATCAGGGAAGGAGGTGCGCGATGAGAGGCAAGAAGGGGGTTTTGGAACTTCTCGTTTTACTGGGTCTTCTGGCCATGGCCTCCTGGGGTTGGAGTGCCGAGGAGATCAAGGTCGGCGCCATCATGGACATAACGGGGGGCACATCCGATGTGGGCAAAGATTACGCTGTGGGGGTGAGGGAGGCTGTACAGTACGTAAATGATCAGGGCGGGGTCAACGGAAAGAAGATAAAGCTCTTCCTCTACGATTACGGATACCGAATTCCCGAGGCCATAACTACTTACAAGAGGCTCAAGAACTTCGATAGGGTCATAGCCACCTTAGGGTGGGGCACTGGGGACACCGAGGCCCTCTCCCCGATAATCAACAAGGACAAGATGCCGTATGTCTCGGCATCCTATTCAGCCCACCTCACGGATCCCAAGAAGACCCCTTACAACTTGTTTTTCTCGGCCGACTATTCCACGAATGCGAGGGCTGCCATAACGGCTTGGTATGAGCATATTTGGAAGAAGGATCCCATGTACAAAGACAGGGTGGCAAAAGGGGACAAGCCCCGCTTCGTGTGTTTCTATGCAACGGCTGTCCCTTACTCCAGCGCGCCCATAAAGGCCATAAAGGATCAGGCTCAGCTCCTCGGTTTTGAGATAGGAGACGATCAGGACGTCCCCCTCACTGCCCTGGATACCAAGAGCCAGGTGCTCGCTGCAGCCAAGTTCAAACCGGACCTAGTATGGCACGGAAACACGACCATGAGCGTCTCCACGGCCCTGAGAGACGCATATGCCCAGAACCTTGGGGCTTGGCACATAATAAACAACTGGGGGTACGATGAGAACCTTCCCAGGCTAGCAGGCGAGGCTGCCAAAAATGCCATAGGCGCTGCCCCGTGTGCCTTCTTCGGCGAGAATGTCAAGCTCATGGACAAGGTTGTGGAGTATGCCCAGAAGCTCAACCCAGGTGTCCCCAAAGAGCAAAGGCTCATAAGGAGTGTTCAAGCATGGGCAGCGGTGGTGCTCCTCTGGGAAGCCATGATAAGGGCTGACAAGGCTGGCAAGCTCGATGGAGAGGGGATCATGAAGGTGGGCTTCGAGTCCTTGAGGGACTTCGATTTGGGTCTCGGAGCACCTCCTGTGACCTTCACCCCAGAGGATCACAGGCCCACGAGCATCGCCCAGATTTACATCTACAAGGATGGAAAGTTCCAGCTTCTGGACCGAATAGACTTGAAGAAGCGCTGGCCGGACAAATGGGCCAAGGAGTGGCTCGGCTGGTAGCCCAAATCGAGGAGGTAGCTGGGTGAGTGCCCAAAAACCCATCCTTCAGCTCCACAATATAGAGGTGAAGTATCACGAAGTGATCCTGGTCCTCAAAGGGGTGTCCCTGGAAGTGCCGGAGGGGGGGATAGTGGCCCTTCTGGGGGCCAATGGCGCGGGGAAGAGCACGACCCTCAAGGCGATCTCCGGGCTTCTCAAGCACGAGGAGGGCCGTGTCACAGATGGGGCAATTGAGTTCAGGGGGGAACAGATCCACAGAAAGGATCCGGAAGAGATCGCCAAGATGGGGATCTACCAGATCATCGAGGGAAGAAGGGTCTTCGAACACCTCACGATAGAGGAGAACCTCAGGGTAGGGGGCCACTTGAGGGGCAATAGCCAAAGTCTAAAGGAAAGGCTGGAGATGGTGTACAGCTACTTCCCCAGGCTCAAGGAAAAGAGGAATCTCGTTGCTGGATTCGCAAGTGGAGGCGAGCAGCAGATGACCGTCATAGGAAGGGCATTGATGGCAAGCCCCAAGCTGATGCTTCTCGATGAACCCTCCATGGGACTCGCCCCTCTCCTCATAAAGGAGATCTTCGAGATCATCCAGAGGCTCAATCAGGAGGAACGGATCCCCATACTCCTCGTGGAACAGAATGTGAAACTCGCCCTCACAGTCGCCCCTTATGCCTATGTCATGGAAAATGGAAGGATAGTGATGGATGGCCCCTCGGAGGTTCTGAAGCAGAATCCCGACATAAGGGATTTCTATCTCGGACTCACGGACCTCGGGGAGAGAAAGAGCTTCAGGTCAGTGAAGCATTACAAGAGGCGAAAGAGGTGGCTCACTTAGGCCCATAGGAAAGAAGACTCGAACGGAAAGGAGGAGCCCATGAGACCCATCAAGGTACTTGGCATCGTGGCTCTTTTGGCAATGGGGGCTTTCTTGAGCGGATGCGAGACAATGGAAGTGGCAGGAACCGCTCAGCCAGCAGGCCCAGCCAAACCCCCTGTGGTACAGCTCGACAGGGTGGAAATAAACCACATTCAGCCCTTCTTCATCGCTCCCAGAATAGATTTCAAGGACTGCAACAATCCAGGCAAGGTTGGGGGCTATGGGTACACCAGCACCCTGAGCCTGGCATACGTCTTCAAGATCCAGAACCCCAACCCATTCCCAGTGATGCTGGATGAGCTCACTTTCACTGCGGCCTTCGAGGATTTCGATGTGAACATGCCCACAGTCTATGAGGATCAGTGGATCCCGCCCGGCAAGACAAATGAGCTCAGGGTAGTGGCGGTTCAGGAAGCTCAAGCCACCATAGCAAGCTTGTCGGTGGGTGGATTGGCAGCGGAGAGGATCAAGAAGATGGGCACAAAACAGGCAGATCTGGTAAAGAAATGGTGGGATACAATTGGCGATATGGCCTTTCCCATCCAAGTGAAAAACGGAGTCGCTGTGTTCCAGACCCCGGATGGCAAGACCGTTCAGTCCACATTCCAGGGAGTCTTCCCCCCTCCCAAAAAGTGATGACCCATGGAGGGCGGCTGAGTGAGCCGCCCTCCCCACCCGGACCACGTGAGTCCGAGGGGCTAGCCCCATCGAGTGTGTCTCGGCTCAGGGTAATCTGTTCCCTTCTGACCAGGCTCATCCTTGCTGGGACAATGAAGTCCCACATGGAGGGATTTGCGCTTCCCGATATCCCCCTCGGAGGGAGAAGTACCCCAAGCCCATAACAGGCCCGTATTTCCGTCTGGGGCAATCTCCTAGAAGGTGGCGGCGAAATGGCCGGGCCTTGTAGTGGGGCCTTTGAGTAGGTTGGATCTTACTCTTCCTCCGGGTTAGATTGACAAATGGCGTCGCTTCTCTTATAACCCTCTTTGACATGGGAGAGGTCAGATTGAGAGTTCTCCACTCGAGGGAGGAGATCGCCTCAAGGGTCCGGAGCCTTGGAGGGATGATCTCTCGGGACTACAGAGGGACGACTCCTCTTTTAGTGGGGATACTCAAAGGCGCGTTTGTTTTCCTGGCGGATCTCATGAGGTCCCTCGAGATCCCTGTGGAGGTGGATTTCGTCAGGGTGGCAAGTTACGGGAGCTCCATGGAGAGTACCGGCACCATATGCCTCACCAAGGACCTGGAGATACCCATCGAGGGAAGGGACGTATTGGTCGTGGAAGATATCGTGGACAGTGGTCGAACCCTCAAATACCTCATGGAGGAATTGGAGAGAAGAGGACCCAAGTCCCTTCGCTGTTGTTGTCTTCTTGACAAGAGGCATAGGAGAGAGGTGGATCTCAAGATCGATTACGTGGGATTCGTCATGGATGAAGGCTTCGTCGTAGGGTATGGCCTCGACTGGGCAGAGGCCTATCGTTACTTGCCAGAGCTCTGCATAGTGGAACAGGGAGAAGGAGTCCCATGATGATAGTCCAGTGTGAGAACTGCAAGGCAAAGTTTCGCTTGGACGAATCCAAAGTGCCCGAGCAGGGAAGAAGGGTTCGATGTTCCAAGTGCAAACACGTATTCATGGTGAGGAGGGATACCCCGGCCGAGCCTCCCCAGGAGGAAGCGGTGAGTCTCACCCCGAAGGAAGGTGAGGGAGTGGAGCCTTCCTGGGCCAGAGAGGAGATGGGGCAGGAAGCGGAGCCGGTTTTCGAGCCCACAGTGAGGATAGATCTAGGGTCCGAGCCGCCTCCCGGCCCGCAACTGGAAGAGCCACCTCAAGGGCAAGAACCCGCTGCTCCAAGCGCTAGGCCCAGAAGAAGGATCCTCGCCCCTTTGCTCACTGCCGGAGCAGTGGTCGCAGCCCTGGCCATGATTGTGGTGGTCCTGGGCAAGCTCGGCTATCTCCCGTTCCTCTTTCCCGAGCCCCAGGAACCTCCCATTTCCAAGCTCACAATAGACCAAGGGCAACTCGAGGGGAAATGGGAGAAGAATGCCCAGATCCCTAGAATATTCGTGATCACGGGCACTGTTCATAACCAGTCCAAGAAACCCAGGTCCTTCATCAAAGTGAGGGGACTGCTCCTGGACAAAAATGGCAAGGTGGTCAAGGAGGTATGGGCTTTTTGCGGAAATCCCATTCCCATCGAGGACCTCAGGACCAAGGCACCCGGCGAGCTCGAGAAGGTGATGCATACTAGGGAGGGTCAAAAGGGTTCCAATAAGATGGTTCCCCCTGGGGGGAAGATCCCCTTCACCCTGATATTCTTCGAGGTTCCCGATGGGGTCGAGGCCTTCGGAGCAGAGGTCACTGAAGCTCAGATCCCTTCCCTTTGAGAGCCCCAGCCAAGATGACCCCGCGGGGAGAAGCCCATGGAGCTACAAGGGAGAATCCAAGCGGCCCTGGGAGGCTGTTTGGCCCTGATGGCCGTCGGTACCCTGGGCTATCATCTCCTGGAGAAATGGGATCTTCTGGATTCCCTGTACATGACCATCATCACCCTCACGACAGTGGGTTACGGAGAGGTCCACCCGATACAGAGGGCCGAGACCCGGATATTCACCATGGCACTCATCTTGTCGGGACTCGGGGTGGTATTCTACACCCTGGGCACCTTGGCCCAGAGCCTAGTGGAAGGGGAGATAAGGGAGTTTATGGAGAGGAAGAAAGTGAGGAAGGCCATCCAATCCCTTTCCCATCATTGCATCATCTGTGGATTCGGGAGAATAGGACAATCCATAGCAGCGGAGCTCTCAAGGGGAAATATGCCTTTCGTGGTAGTGGAGAAGGACCCTCAAAACTATCAGAGAATCTTGGAAAAGGGGTATTTGGCCGTTGCAGGGGATGCCACTTCTGAAGAGACCCTCCTCGAGGCTGGGATCGAGAAAGCCAAGGCCCTCATCTCGGTGGCATCCACAGACGCGGACAATCTCTACATAACCTTGACGGCCAAGGGACTCAACCCCACCCTCACCATCATAGCGAGGGCAGCTGAGGAAGGGGCTGAGCGAAAACTCCTCTGGGCAGGAGCGACAAATGTAGTGTCCCCTTACAAGATGAGCGGCCAAAGGATGGCCAACCTCCTCTTGCGACCAGCGGTCGTGGAGTTCATAGAGTCCTCCCTCTCCGATCCCTCAGTGGATCTCGTGATGGAGGAGGTCCACGTGCCTGAGAAGTCGCATCTCGAGGGCCTGGATTTGGTCTCCTCGGGCCTCAGGCGGGAATTTGGTCTCATAATAATAGCCATAAAGAGGAAAGAGGGGGATCTCTTGATCAACCCTTCCCCCCAGGAGAAGCTCCAGGGAGGGGACACCTTGATAGCCATAGGGAAGAGGGAGAGATTCAGGGCCCTTTCCTCCAAGCTGGGCTCCTAGCTTCCGCCATGCCATCCCAGGGCGCTTCCACCCGGGTGTCTCAGGTGCACTGCCCGGGCGAAGGGTCCTCTTCAGGCATAGCTATGAAGGCCCGAGAGAAGGAAGTTCACCCCGAAGTAGGTGAAGAGGGTTGCCGCGAATCCGATCACCGAGAGGACAGCCGCCCTCTTTCCCCTCCAGCCCCTCGAGAGCCTGGCGTGAAGGAAGGCCGCATAAATGAGCCATGTTATGAGGGACCAAGTCTCCTTTGGATCCCAGCTCCAATAAGTTCCCCAGGCCACATCTGCCCAAATGGCCCCGGTTATTATGCCGAGGGACAGAAACGGAAATCCCGTTGCAATAGCCCTGTAGTTAAGGTGGTCCAGGAGATCCTCCGAGGGCAGCACCTTGGCCATCCTTCCTTCGGGATCCAGCCTCTGCCTCACCATATACAGGAGGCTCACCCCAAAGGAAGCGGCGAAGGCTGCATATCCCAGAAAACACGTTATCACATGGGCAGTGAGCCAGTTGCTCTGCAAGGCTGGCACGAGGGGTCTTATTGTGGTATCGAATAGGAGAGAGCCGAGCCCGAGGCTCAAGAAGGGTATGAATGCCACGAAGGCCCCTATGATTCTGTTTCTGTATCGGAGCTCCAGCAGTAGATAGACACTCGCTGTGGCCCATGCGAACAACACCATGGACTCATACTGGTTGGTCAAGGGTATCCTTCCATGGCCCATCTGGTGAGACTCCATCCATCTGAGAAAAAAGCCCGCCCCATTTCCGACCCATCCCGCCCACATGAGGAGGCTTGCTACCCTTCCCATCCATAGGGATCTCGTGGTGGAAGAGATCACATATGCGAACCACGAAGCCAGATATGTCAATGAGATGGCACTGAGCAACTCTGTACTGTCCATGGTCCCTCCTCACCCCCGGGACTTCCTGACTCCCTTTTTCACGAACTCCTCCGCGAGCATCTCCACCTGCCTCTTCGTCCCCTCTATGTCCCTGTTGGAGGAAGCTGCTATCCAACAATGAGTTCCATCTTTTCCGGGCTCCAGTTTGATCCAGATTCTCCTGTGGACTCCCAAGAAGGCCATGGCACATCCCACCATTATGAGGCCACACCCTACCCACACTATCCAGACTCCCGGATCCCTCTTCACCTGAATCCCCGTCCACCTATGTTCCTCCACATGGGATATCTTGAGGCTCCATCCTCCTATGGTGGCCTTGCCGTCTCTTTGGAATACCCAGCCCGCGACAGGGTGACCATCCTGCCTCAAATGAGCGAGGAGCACCGCCGGGCCCCTCCCCTGAAGGTCTGTCTCGTACCTGAGAAACCTGACGACTATTTGGCCCTGGGGGTCTATTGCGGACGTGTCCCCTGGCTCCATGATGATCTTGAGGGGTGGACCAGCTGAGTCCTTCTGGGCCTCGAAGGTCACTCTCGCTGAAATCCCATAGCTTGCCTGATAGAACTGGTATCCCCCAAAGGAGATGGGATGATTCACCCTCAGGGCCCCTTCGAGCTCCCTTCTCCCATCCTTCATGAACACAAGATCGCTCCTGTATTCCCTGGGGGTTCCGTCGGGATACGAGGAGACATGGAACCTCTCGCACTTGACTTGGAAGCCCAGGGGAACCATTTTCCCGCTTCCTCTCTCCTCAACCAGCTCCACGCTTTTCCCCTCGGGAATCTGCACAAACCCCTTGAAGCCGAAGGCAAACCCTATGGTGGCTCCTACGAGGACCCCCAGAACCCCCATGTGGGCGACATACGCCCCCATCCTGCTCCAACTTCCCCTCTGGGAGAGGAGGTGCAATGTCTCACCTATCTTTTCCTGTTTGAACCGGGAGAAAAACCTGGGAGCGCTTCCCCTGAGGGCCTCCACAACCTCCTCGACCCCGGCCTCAAGCTCTAACCTCTTCACCACAGGGAGGGATTTGAGGAGACCATCGGAAAGGGGTCTCTGGGGGGTCCTCAGGGATTTCCAGGTAGCGGGAAGCCTCTGCAAGGAACAAGCCACCAAGTGAACCACGAGGAGCCCCAAGATCCCCATGAACCACAGGCTGTGATAGACATCGGTTAGGCCTGCCCACTTGAAGATCCTCGTTGCCACGGACCCATACATCTCCAGGTATTCCTGGAAAGGCCTATTCTGGGGGATCAAGGTCCCCAAAATGGATGCGCCTGCGAGGATCAAGAAAAGGGCCAGGGTGAGCCTCAGGGAGGCAAGCCTGCCCCAGAGGGATTGGGTTTCCGTCTTTCGGGGATGCACTTTCGCTCCTTCACTCATCCAAGATGGCCACGGCCCGGATCCAGCCCGCACTCGCACCCTTGATCTTCACCGGGAAGCAACAGAAGGTGAACCCGAAGGGAGGCAGTAGGTCCAGGTTGCAGAGCTTCTCTATGTGGAGATAGGTCCTCTCTATGCCCGCAAAGTGGGCCTCCCAGATTATGGAGGGATCCCTGGTCTCCTGGAATTCCCTTGCAATGAATGGCAGGGGTCTATCCCAACTCCAGGCATCGGTCCCAACTACCTTGATCCCATGATCCAGGATCCAGAGGGTCGACTCCTTGGTCATTCCGGCGCCTTTCAACATGTACTCGGGCTTTCCCCAGAACTTGTCCGCCCCCGTCATTATGAGGACTATGTCCCCCTCCTGAAGGGCCCGGCCAATCCTCTCGAGGGCCCTTTCCAGATCCTGGACGGTTATCCGTTCCCCGTCTCCTTTTTCCCTGAAGTCCAGAACCACCCCAGGTCCATAGCACCACTCCAATGGTATCTCATCTATGGTCAGTGCCCTCTTCCCTCCCTCCATGGTCGGGTGGTAATGGTAAGGGGCGTCCAGGTGAGTTCCAGAATGTGTCGAGAGCTCGACCTTCTCCACCGCCCAGCCAAGTCCCTTTGGCAGGTCCCTCTCGGTTATGCCGGGAAAGAAGGACTTCATCATCTGGGCCCCGGCCTCATGGTCCATGTAATGGATCTTGGGGATCATGTCCTGAGGATCACTCGGAAGTCCGTCTTCTATGGCAATACTCAAGTCCACGAATTTCTTGGCCATCTGGATGAGCCTCCTTTGGACAGTCTAAAGTGGTCATAAGAGGGGGTCAACTTGTCCTGAAATATCTCTCCTCATCTTCTCAGGACCCTCTTGTCTCCAACCCTCATGGTGACCTTGGTCCTGTCGAAATATTCCAGCAAGGGGATCATGTATTTTCGCGAAAGCCCTGTCATCTCCTTGAACTCGAGGGGCTGGATCTCCCCTCTCTCTTTGAGAAATGCCACAAGTCTCTCCTCCAGGGCCTTGACTTCCTCTGGCCAGAAGTACATCCCCTCCTTCACCTTCACCAGTTTCCCCTGACGCACGAGAAGCTCGAGCATGTCCCTGGCCTCCTTTTCCCCCAACCCCAAACGCTCCTCAACCTCCTTCTGGGATGGGGGCTGAAGACCTGCTTTCTGGAAAATGTTCTCCATCAACTTGAGCTTCGCCCTTTGTTCCCCTCCCAGTTCCACGGTGTGGCCACTCCATCTCCACTTGTCCCCCTCGAGTACCACCTGACCTCCATCCACGAGTTCTTGCAGGGCTTGGCTGAATACCCTCGGAGAGGGCCTCGAAGGACACCTCGCCCTCAAATCCTCTTTGGGCAAGCCCGCCTCTAGGGGACGGGCCTTGGCATGTTCTTTCAGGGCTTCCAGGATCTCGTGTTTCACCCTCTCGTACGCCTCTTTGTGCACCAAGAGGATCTCCTCCTGTTTAGGCCTACCGCCCCCTGACGGAACATCTATCTCCTTTGCAGCCCCTTTTAAGGTTGCCGAGGAGAGGATCTCTTCCCATGCCCCATCTGCCAGATTGAGCCTCCTCTGGAGGTCTCCCAGGCTGAGGCCCTTTGTGCCAGCCGCCTTTACCATGAGAAGGCTCACCATCTCGGGGTTCCCACTGGCCAGTCCTCTCAAGTGATCCAGCACCTGAGGAGAGTTCCTCTTGTGCTTGGAAGGAAATCCATCGAGGACAATCCCCCCACCTATGGTGTGAGCTGGAGAATAGCTCCTTATGACGAAGGAATCCCCGTGAACCACCACAGTGGGACTTTCCAGCCTGAGCTGAACGTAAGCCTCCTCCCCTGGCTCGAGAACCTCCCTGTCCAGTAGAACCACCCTCGCGAGGATCTCTGCCGTGCCAGCATGGAAGCGGACCCTTGCCCTGTTCTTCAGTTTCCAAGGAGCGGAGGAGAGGTACTGGAGATGGGCGTCCACCATGTGAGTCGAGGGCAGAGAACCCGGCGGAATGAGCACATCCCCCCTCTCTATTTCCTCCTTCTCCACCCCCTGGAGGTTCACAGCCGTCCTCATCCCAGCCACTGATTCCTTGACCGGCTGATTGTGGACCTGGAGGCCCCTCACCCTCGTCTGTAATCCCTTGGGCGCCACCTCCACGGAATCCCCCTCCCTTATCTTTCCGGCCATGAGGGTCCCGGTGACGACAGTGCCGAATCCCTTTATGGTGAAGGAGCGGTCAACGGGGAGCCTGAAAAACTTGGCAGGAGGTCTTTCCCTTATTTGCCCAGCGAGGGAGTCAAGGTGCTCAACCAGCTCCTGCAAACCCTCTCTTGTGTGAGCCGAGGTCCTGACCACTGGAGCCCCTTGGAGGAATGTCCCTTTTATGAACTCCCTCACATCCTCTTCCACCAACTGAAGCCACTCTTCTTCCACGAGGTCCACTTTTGTGAGGGCTACAATACCCTTTTGAACCCTGAGGAGCTGGCATATATCCAGATGTTCCCTCGTCTGGGGCATTATCCCTTCGTCCGCTGCTATGACCATGATCACAAGATCCACACCCGTTGCGCCAGCCACCATGGTCTTCACGAACCTCTCGTGGCCCGGGACATCGACTATGGCAGCTATCCTTCCACTCGGGAGTTTGAGGTGGGCGAAGCCAAGCTCTATTGTTATGCCCCTCAGTTTTTCCTCCTTGAGCCTGTCCGTGTTTATGCCTGTAAGGGCCTCGACGAGGGCTGTCTTCCCATGGTCTATATGGCCTGCGGTTCCCACTATTATCTCTCTCATTGAACTCTCCGGACCTCCTCCCCTTCTCTCCCCCAGGAGGCTCAGTCTATCCCCTGGGCCTAATCCCCAGCTCGCGCATCTTCTTGTGGAGGTGACTTCTGTCCAGCCCGATGGCCTCCGCTGTACGGGATATGTTCCAGCCAAACTCCTCCAGTTTCTCCTCTATGAAGGCCTTCTCGAAGGCCTCCCTGGCCTCCTTGAGAGTCTGGGGAAAGGAGGGCGTCTTGGGCTTCTCTCTCGGACCGAACCACACCGGCGGCCTGAGATCCTCTAACTCCACCACATGGGAGCGGGCCAGAATGAGGAGCCTTTCCACGACATTTTTCAGCTCCCTAACGTTCCCCGGCCAGCTATATTCCTCGAAGGCCTTCATGACCTCGGGGGAGAATTTCCTTCTGGGATAGCCCCTGAGTTTCGCGAACTCCTCCACGAACTCCTCCACCAGAAGGGGTATGTCCTCCAGCCTCTCCCTCAAAGGAGGCACGTCTATGGGAATGACATTCAGCCTGTGATAGAGATCCTCCCTGAATCGGCCAGCCCTTATCTCCTCCTCCAGATTCTTGTTGGTCGCAGCGATGACCCTGACATCGACCTGTATGTACCTGTTGCCCCCCACTCTCTGGAATCTCTGCTCCTGGAGGACACGGAGTATCTTGGCCTGGGTGGAAAGGCTCATATCCCCTATCTCGTCCAGGAAGAGGGTCCCCTGATGTGCGAGGTCGAATTTGCCCCTCCTCATCTGAGTGGCACCTGTGAATGCGCCCTTTTCGTGGCCGAAGAGCTCGCTCTCTATGAGTTCTTCCGGAATTGCCGCACAGTTCACCTCCACAAATGGCCCCTGAGATCTCTTGCTCTGTTTGTATATGGCCCTGGCCACTACCTCCTTCCCCGTCCCGTTTTCTCCATGGATGAGCACGAAGCTCGATGTAGGGGCTATGATCCTCACCTGCTCCTTGAGTCTTTGGATGGCTGGGCTCGTTCCGGTTATCTCGTCCCTTGGCCTCACCTGCTGTCTCAGCCTGCGATTTTCCTCCTCGAGGAAGGAGTAATTGAGGGCATTCCTCAAGGTCAGAAGCACTTTGTCCAGGGAGAGGGGTTTCTCCACGAAATCGTAAGCTCCGAGCTTCGTTGCCCGAACCGCTAGATCGATGGAACCGTGGCCAGAGATCATCACGACAGGCAACATGGGCCATCCCCTTCGGATCTCTTCCAGGACCACCATCCCATCCTTCCCTGGCATCCATATGTCCAGAAGGACCAGATCCGGACTCTCCTCCTCCATCAAAGAGAGGGCCTTGTCCCCATCTTCCGCGAGGATTACCCGGTAGCCCTCGTCTTCAAGGACGCCTTTGAGGGATCTCCTTATTCCCTCCTCATCGTCCACAACGAGGATTGTGGCGCTATCGTTTCTCACGACCATCCTCCCAGACCCTCCCCTCTTCACCCAGAAGAGAGTCCCTTACAAGGGTAGTTCCACCACGAACCGAGTCCCTTTGGGTTCATTGTCCACAACTCGAATGTAGCCTCCATGGTCCGAGACTATGGACCTCACTATTGTGAGGCCCAAGCCCATTCCACCCTCTTTTGTGGAGAAATAGGGCTCGAAGAGCTTGGACTTGCTCGAGGGAGGGATCCCCGGACCGTTGTCCGCAACCTCCAAGCGAACCACCCTGAGGGCCTTGTTGAATGCGGTCCTCAGCTGTATCTTCCCACCATCCGGAGGGAGAACAGCTATGGCATTGGTGATCAAGTTTATTAGGACCCTCTGCATCTGCTCCTTGTCCGCTGGAACCTTCGGAAGGTCCGAAGCCAGGTCCATTTCCATCTCCACCTGGGGGTGGCTCTCCTTGTAAAGGGCAACCACTTCCCTGACTATCTGATTTATGTTTTGGGGATTCTTCTGAGGTTCGGGCATTCTGGCAAATCTCTGAAACTCGTTGACCATCTCCTGGAGGTGATCCACTTGCTCTATTATGGTCCGAGTGCATTCATCCAGGACACCCCCTTGGGCCTCCAGAAGCTCGGGATGCCTTTTGCGGATCCTCTCAGCCGAGAGCTTTATGGGGGTCAGGGGATTTTTTATCTCGTGAGCCACCCTTCGGGCAACTTCCTTCCATGCGAGAACCTTTTGGGCCTTGACCACATCGGTGAGGTCGTCCATCACCACCACGGTCCCCAGGGTCCCTGCCCCTTCCTCCCTCAGCCCGCTGACCAGGACCCTGAACGGTATCAGCCCTCCCCCTACATGGAGGTGGGTTTCCAATTGGACAGCCCCGGATCTCGTCCTCCTCAGCTCCTCCATCAGAGACCGCACAACCCCCAAGGTCTCCTCAGGCAGGACCTCGTCGATGGGGCGACCCACGGCCTCTTTGGGGTCCTTCTTGAGGATTCTCCTGGCCGCACTATTGGCCATTACCACCCTCTCTTCCTGGTCCAGCGAGATGACACCGGAGCCTATGTTCCCCAAAATGGCCTCCATGTATTTGCGCCTTTTCTCGGATTCGGCACTGGCCTGCTCCAACTCTTTCTTGGAGATCTCCAGGGCGCTATAGCTCTTCTTGAGCTCCTCGGCCATCTGATTGAAGGATTCGACCAGGGCCCCGATCTCGTCTCTCGAGTCTCCCTCCAGGCGGAAGTCCAGCCTTCCCTTGGCCACTTCTTTCGTCTTCTCGGCAACTTCCTGCAAGGGAACTGTGATCTGTTTGGCCAGGTAAAAGCCGAACCATGTGGAGAGGAACACAATCACCAGAAGCACCACCGTGAGAATCACGTAGTAGTTCAGCTCTATGAGCCCCTTTCGGCTGGTGAGCTCCTTGTACTGCTCGTGGGTCTGGGATATGATTTGCATCGGCTCTTCCAGCTCTCTCGGGATGAGAAGACTGGCTACCACTGCTCCTCTGATGTCCTTGGGGTCATAACCCCTGTAGAGGGGCACAACTCCCTCGACCAGTTGCCCCATGTCGCAGGGTCTCTCTCCCCACCATTCCTCGCCCCTCAGGATCTTTCTCAAGGGAATCTTCCCCTTGTCTCTCAGAAGGGAGGAATCACCTACCAATGCCTTGGAGACCGCAACGCCCAAAGCCTCTCCCCTTGGGGAATAAACCGTGATCATGTCGATTTGGAGGTCCCTTCTCCTCTCCTCGAGGTGAGCCCTGAGGTCCGATCCTTCTTCCAGAAGATCTTCCTTTGAGGCAAGCCATCTCGCCACATTTCTCGCCAGCGAGATGGCCTCTCGGGCCTTGGTGTTCCTTATTATCTCGGTGAGCTCCCTGGACATCCCCAGGGACTGCTGGATCTGGTTGTTGAGCCAGAGATCTGTGCTCTTTCCAATGTAAGATATGGCCACAACGAAGAGCCCAACAGCAGGGATCACCGAAAACCCCACAAAGGCCGCTACAAACTTGGTCCTCAGCTTGGCGCCGAAGATGCCCCTCTTTCTCTCGAAGAGTAATTTGACCACGTTTCGGACAACCAGGAATAAGAGGAGCAGCACCAAGATGATGTTGAGGAACAGGAGGCCGAAGACGAGGATATTGCTAGCGAGGGAGACCAAGGTCGACGGACCAGACAGGTACACGCTCAAGGCCGTGCTCCCCACAAGGCCCAAGGCCACTGCGGCCATTATGTAGCGTTCTCGTCTTCTCCTTCTCTGCTCGGCCCACTCGGGCGGTGGGGAAGGATTGCCTTTCATGGCGTCTCGACAGGTCCTAACACTGGTTCCTGGTGCCCCAATCCCGTGAAAAAATGGAAAGGAACCCTTCTTACTCTACCATTTGCATCTTTCAGCCATTGTAAGGCAAGGCTTTTCAGGCAAGCAAGGCTCGATTGCCCATCGAGGAGGAACGATCTTGAAAGGAGGGAGATTCCGCAACTCCTTGGCCCATACCCAGGCTTCCCGAGACCACTTTCCACCCATCTGTGGCCTCTATGAGATGTGAGAGAAGCTTGCGATTCAAACTGTGGCCAGATCTGTGAGCCACAAGATGGCCTCTCAGCCTCAAACCCAGCAGAGACAAGTCTCCCAGGCAATCGAGGATCTTGTGACGCACGAACTCGTCCGAGTACCTGAGACCTCCCGGATTCAGGACCCCTGTGTCGTCGAGGACAATGGCATTTTCCAAGGATCCCCCCAGAGCGTAACCCATGGCTTTCATGGCTTCCACGTCCCTGAGGAAACCGAAGGTCCTTGCCCTGGAGATGAGTCTCTCGTAATTTCCGTCCGTGAGGTGGAGCTGGAAGAATTGAGTCCCTATGAGGGGGTGATCGAAGTCTATGGAGAAGGAGACAACGAACTCCGGGCAGGGATACAAGCTCACCATTCGCTCCCCATCCCTCACGTGGAAGGGCCTCTCTACGACCAAATATCTCCTCACCTTGGGCTGAAGGAAGATCCCCGCTTCCTTTATCATCTTGACGAAGGGGGCCGCGCTTCCGTCCAGGATGGGGACCTCTGGTCCACCAACCTCCACGAGGGCATTGTCTACCCCTGTCCCCCATAGGGCCGAGAGAAGGTGCTCCACAGTGGAGACCACCTCTCCATCCCTTCCCAGGGTAGTGGCCAAGGTCGTGTCCACAACGAACTCCAGTGTGGCTGGTATCCTAACGCGCCTTCTCAGGTCGGACCTCACGAACACGATCCCATGGTCCGCGGGAGCGGGATGGATCCACATGGGAATCTTCTTGCCAGTATGAAGGCCAAGGCCCTCGACAAAGCTGCTGCAAGCTAGGGTCCTCTGAAGCTCCATTTGGGCCTCCCGTCTGCCCTGGAACCCTTGAAAGAAAGGTGCCAATTCAAGGTGCTCCACCCTCAGTCGACCTTCGAGAGGGAGGATCCCTTTCCAATGGCTCATTTGGAGTTTGCGGGGGAAAACTCGGGATGGCTCCCGTGGGACCCCATCATGTGGCGTCCGAGCCACACGGATGTGGCAAAAAAGCCACAGGCTCCTGGGCCTGAGGACTCTCAGCCCTCCTCTTTAGCCCATGGCTTTCGGCCTCGCTGAAGAGGCAACCGCAGTATCTCTGTCTGTATAGCCCCATCTCCAGGGACTTGCTCCTTCCTTGCTCCCATCCTTTTCTGAAGTCCCGGTACAGGAAGATTGGCCCCTTTGCCCGAGAAGCAGCCTCGCCCAACTGCCGGATGAGATCGTGGGCTTGGTGTTTGCTGAAAAGGAGTGTCGTTGTGAAGGCATCGAACTTGCCCCTTTTTGCCACAATCGCTGTGGTCTCTATCCTCCATTGGTAGCAAAGGGTGCATCTCATGGACTCGCGAAAGGCCACCTTTCGGAAGAACTCCTCCAAGGGATATTCCCTCTGAAAAATCACCCGAAGGCCACTTTCAGCGCTCAGCCTCTCCATTGCTTCCTTTCTTTTCAGGAACTCACCGTAGGGGTGGATATTGGGGTTGAAGAAAAACCCCATGACCTCGTGGCCTTCGGACCTGAGGAGATCCATGGGGTAGATGGCGCAGTTGGCGCAGCAAATGTGAAGGAGAACCCTCATTGCCCAGAGCCCAGAGGAAGGCTTGTCTGCGTTGACTTTGGAAATGGAAGTCCCAGATGTCTGTAGGCCAAGGGAGTCGCCACCCTCCCCCTCGGTGTCCTCTGGAGAAAGCCCCTCTGGAGGAGAAAGGGCTCGTAGACCTCCTCGATTGTGTCCTTTTCCTCGCTGAGAACCGCACAGAGGGTCTCGATCCCAACCGGTCCTCCCTGGAATTTCTCCAAGATCACCTTCAGGATGGCCTGATCCATGGGATCGAGCCCTTCGGAGTCGACTCCGAGACGGTCCAGAGCCCTCGAGGCCACCTCTTTTGTCACGAGGCCATCCCCCTCCACCTGGGCAAAGTCTCGCACTCGCCTGAGAAGCCTGTTTGCCACCCTAGGTGTGCCACGGGATCTCTTGGCTATTTCCATTGCTCCTTCGGGGTCCATCCTTATTCCCATGATCCTCACACCCCTCTCCACTATCTGTAAGAGCTCCTCCCTCGTGTAGTATTCCAGTCTGGCGCAGATGCCAAATCTGTCCCTCAGGGGAGAGGTGAGGAGGCCAGTTCTCGTGGTCGCTCCCACCAAGGTGAATCTTGGGAGATCCAGCTTTATCGTCCTCGCGCTCGGCCCCTGCCCCACTACGAGATCCAGGTGGAAGTCCTCCATGGCTGGATAGAGGGTCTCCTCCACAGCTGGGCTCAATCTGTGGATCTCGTCTATGAAGAGGACGTCGCCCTCCTCCAGATTCGTCAGGATCGCTGCCAGGTCCCCTGCCCTTTCGAGGGATGGGCCGGATGTTGCCCTGAGCCTCACCCCCATCTCATTGGCTATTATGTGGGCCAAAGTGGTCTTCCCCAAGCCAGGTGGACCATAGAAGAGACAATGGTCCAGAGGCTCTCCTCTCTGTTTGGCTGCCAAGATGAAGACCCTGAGGTTTTCCTTGAGCTTGCTCTGGCCAACGTACTCGTCGAGGGTTTTGGGTCTGAGGGCAGCTTCCAGACTTCTCTCCTCGGGATCGGCAATGGGCGAGACAATTCCCCGCAGACGGTCTCGAGCCTTCACCAGGATCCTCCTTTCATGCCCCTAGGACTCTCAGTGCCTCCTTCACCCATCCCTCCAAGCTCACCTCGCCCTTCAAGCGTCCTCTGGCCAAGGCTGCCGCCTTCCTGGCCGAGGACAGATTGTACCCCAAATTGGTGAGGGCTGAGACAACATCCCTGAATGCACCCTCGTCCATCTCTCCACCCATTTGAGCTGCCTCGAGCTCCCTTCCATGGAAGATGGTCTCCAGCTTCCCCTTGAGCTCCACCACTATGCGCTGGGCCATGCGCTTGCCAACCCCTGGGATCGCCTCCAGTCGCTCGCTTCTACCTTGGACCACTGCCTGTACCAGCTGCTTGGGGCTTATTCCCGATAGGATAAGCCTCGACAACTTTGGACCAACACCATTTACGGAGAGAAGTGCCAGGAAGACCTGCCTTTCCTCCTCTTCATGAAAACCGAAGAGCTGTATCCCATCCTCCCTGACTATCATGTGGGTCTTCAGCTCCACCACCTCTCCCTCTGGAGGAAGTTCCCGGAGGGTGCGACCGGACAGAAAGACCCTGTACCCTATCCCCCCCACATCCACCACTGCGGAGTCCTCTTGCTTTTCCCTGAGAATCCCCTTTATCCAAGCTATCATGGACACTCAGCCCTCGGCCTCGGGCCTGACCAGCTGTGGGCGTGGCATATGGCAGCTGCCAGAGCATCTGAGGCATCCACAGGGAGGACCTGGGCCAGCCCCAGCAGGGCCTTCACCATGTATCTCACCTGTTCCTTACGGGCCAGGCCGTATCCTGTAAGGGCCTGTTTCACCATTAGGGGGCTGTACTCGTGGACCTCCACCCCCCCGTGAAGGGCTGCCAGGAGTATGACACCCCTTGCATGACCCAGGATCAAGGAGCTGTGAGGATTCTTGGAATGGAAGAGGCCTTCCAGGGCCATGACATCTGGCCGGAATGTCTCCATCACCTGGGTGAGTTCTCGGTAAAGCACTCCTAGTCTCTCTGGGAGGGGAATCCTGGATGATCCGCATTTTATGACCCCGTGAGCTAGGTGTTGGAGGCCCCCCCGGCTGGCTGCCACAACTCCATAACCGGCCTTCCAGGATCCAGGATCCACCCCCAGGATCACCATCTCTTTCCCTCTCGGGCCTTCCCCATACATCTCCAGTGGCGCTCCAGGGAGCCTTGCCTCCCCCTAGGGGATCATTGAGCCTGTGGACATTGCCAAGGGAGGCGCAGTGTGATAAAAAACATCCAGTGCGCCCGTAGCTCAGCTGGACAGAGCACAGCACTCCGGATGCTGGGGCCGAAGGTTCGAATCCTTTCGGGCGCATTGTGCCTTTCAGCCCGCCATCCTCTCCATGATTTCCTTGGGTATGTCGAAGTTAGCGTAAGCGTTTTGGACATCGTCATTGTCCTCCAAGGCCATCATGAGCCTGAGCATTTGTTCTGCCTCTTTTCCTTCCAGCTTGAGGGTGCTTTTGGGGACCATGGTTATCTCTCCAGAGAGGATCCTGAGGCCCCTGTCCGATATGGCCTTCTTGACCTTCTCGAAGTCAGCCGGCTTTGTGTGAACTGCCCAGGCCTCATCCTCCTCCTGAATGTCATCGGCGCCGGCCTCGAGGGCCACCTCCATGATCACCTCTTCCTCGCAGCCCGTCTTGTCCACTAAGATTAGGCCCTTCTTCTCGAACATCCAGGCCACGCTTCCTGCTTCCCCTGGCTTTCCGTTGTACTTGGTGAAGAGGTGACGTATCTCGCTCACAGCCCTATTCCTGTTGTCGGTCATCACCTCCACCAGAACAGCCACTCCTCCTGGACCGTAGCCCTCGTACAGGAACTCCTCGTAGGCCTCTCCTGCCAGTTCCCCGGTTCCCTTTTTTATGGCCCTCTCTATGTTCTCCTTGGGCATGTTCACGCTTTTGGCCTTCTCTATGGCCAACCTTAGTCTCGCGTTGCCCTCTGGGTCACCTCCCCCCAGCCGGGCCGCAACCATTATCTCCTTGATGACCTTGGTGAAGATCTTCCCCCTCTTGGCGTCCACAGCCGCCTTCTTGTGTTTTATGCTGGCCCATTTGGAGTGCCCGGACATTTCCCTCCTCCTAGGATGGATCCTGGTGGGCTAAAAGCCTTCTTGCACAGAAGAAACTACCATATAGTTCAATTTTTGCCAACTGGAGGCCCGTTTTCCCAAAAAAAATAGGCCCGTCGCCATCCGATCCATGGCAACGGGCCAAAGATTTTCCCGGCAGCGACCTACTCTCCCACTCCGTTACCAGAGCAGTACCATCGGCGCTGGAGGGCTTAACTTCTGTGTTCGGGATGGGAACAGGTGTTTCCCCTCCGCTATGGCCACCGGGAAACCTCATGATCCTCCGACAACCGAATCTGGTTTTGGTCTTTTTGAAGAGGCCAGCGTTTGTTTGTGGTCAAGCCGCACGACCGATTAGTACCGGTTAGCTAAATGCGTTGCCGCACTTACACTCCCGGCCTATCAACCTCGTAGTCTTCGAGGGGTCTTCAGCCCCCGCCTCTCGACGGGGAGGGGATATCTCATCTTGAGGTGGGCTTCCCGCTTAGATGCTTTCAGCGGTTATCCCGTCCGAACATGGCTACCCAGCTGTGCCGCTGGCGCGACAACTGGTACACCAGAGGTTCGTCCATCCCGGTCCTCTCGTACTAGGGACAGCTCCTCTCAGATATCCTGCGCCCGCGGTAGATAGGGACCGAACTGTCTCACGACGTTCTAAACCCAGCTCACGTACCGCTTTAATTGGCGAACAGCCAAACCCTTGGGACCGGCTTCAGCCCCAGGATGCGATGAGCCGACATCGAGGTGCCAAACCGGGCCGTCGATGTGAACTCTTGGGCCCGATCAGCCTGTTATCCCCGGCGTACCTTTTATCCGTTGAGCGACGGCCCTTCCATGCGGAACCGCCGGATCACTAAGGCCTGGTTTCCCACCTGCTCGAGATGTCTCTCTCGCAGTCAAGCTCCCTTATGCCTTTGCACTCTACGGCTGGTTTCCAATCAGCCTGAGGGAACCTTCGCGCGCCTCCGTTACCTTTTAGGAGGCGACCGCCCCAGTCAAACTACCCGCCAGACAGTGTCCTCCGACCGGATTCACGGCCGCGAGTTAGAACTCCAGCATGGCCAGGGTGGTATTTCAAGGACGGCTCCATGGGAGCTGGCGCCCCCACTTCTCAGCCTCCCACCTATCCTACACAAGCCATACCGAAATTCACTGTCAAGCTGTAGTAAAGGTGCACGGGGTCTTTCCGTCTAGCCGCGGGTTGACGGTATCTTCACCGCCACTGCAATTTCACTGAGTCCCTCGTTGAGACAGCGCTCCAGTCGTTACGCCATTCGTGCAGGTCGGAACTTACCCGACAAGGAATTTCGCTACCTTAGGACCGTTATAGTTACGGCCGCCGTTTACTGGGGCTTCGGGTCACCGCTTCTCACCCGCCGAGGCGGG
>Ga0207433_10000534_pt1:47500-88193 | contig 88193 bp, 73 predicted proteins | sample YelNatPaOPGAMG01_FD_187559 | JGI IMG/M metagenome (GOLD analysis project Ga0207433, IMG submission 187559) | Hot spring thermophilic microbial communities from Obsidian Pool, Yellowstone National Park, USA - OP-RAMG-01 (SPAdes) (version 3) | ecosystem: Environmental > Aquatic >...
CCCTCTCCAATCCCTTCTTTATGGACTCCGAGGCCAACATCCTGTTGACGCTGAAGTGCCTGCCTATGTCTCTGAGGAACTCTATGTAGTTGAGCTTCGTCAGCCAATCCGCGTTGTTCAGGAGAAGCGCCCTTCCCTCCTGGAAGTCGAGAAAGCGCGCCAGTTGGGCCTTGAGCCCCTCCGCATTGGCCTCTATCTCTTCGCGGGAAAGGAGCTTCCTCATCTCCGTCTTCCCACTGGGATCTCCTATTAGCCCTGTCCCTCCACCTACCAGCGCAATGGGCCTATGGCCACACCTCTGCATGTGGACCAATGCCATTATGGGGACCAGGCTCCCGGCGTGGAGGCTGCTCGAGGTGGGGTCGAACCCTATGTAACAAGTGGTGGGACTTTCAAGGAGTTCCCTCAATGCCTCCTTTTCTTCGGGAGTCTCAGCAGTCATCTGGTGGACAAAGCCCCTTTCTTCTAGCACTTCCAGTACATTCACTTTTCCTGAGTTCCCCTCTCTCATCTCATCATCTCGATATGGAATCGAGAGCTTGCTTCACGGTCCTTTTCATCTGCCCATCGGGTGCCAGCTCCAGAGCCCTCTCCAACGCTTCCCTGGCTTCCTCTCGCCTCCCCAGTTTCTGGAAGCACAGACCCTGGTGATAATAGGCCCCGGCAAGGGAGGCCCTGTTTTCCCTCAACTCCTCCTCGTTTCTGGCCTTCTTGGGATCCTTCTTCTCCAGTTGGCTCGCTAGCTCCTGGAAAACCCTGAGAGCCTCCCTGTATTTCCCCCTTTTCTCGTAAAGTAGACCTAGCCTTCCGTAAGGATCAAGATAAGGCCTCCTGAGCTCTATGGCCATCTCGTAGAACTCTATGGCCTTGTCTTCTTCCCCCTTTTCCTCGTGAGCCCTGCCCAGATTGTAATAGGCGAGCTCCGGTGTGGCATAGTAAAGATTTTCCAAGGCCTTCCTGAACATCCCTATGGCTTCATCCAGGCGGTTCTGTCTCAGGTAGACTGTGCCCAAGTTGTTGTACGCCTCGGAGTAGTCCCCTCTCAGCCTTATGGCCTCTCGGTAGAATTTCTCGGCCTCATCCAGGCGCTTGAAGTAATCGGCATATACAAGGGCTATCCTGAACTTCAGCTCGGGATCGTCAGGGGTGAGGGAGTCCGCCTCAACGTAACTTTGCATGGCTGCACGAAACCGGCCTTCCCTCAAGTGGGCATCTCCTAGGGCCTTGAGGCTCTCCGCCTTGGCCTTCGTCTCAGCCTGAGGGGGCCCCTGGGTGGACCCTGCACAACCAGTGAGGATCAAGGCCATGCAGAGGATCAAAATTGGTATGGCTATCTTCTTCCCTCGGCCCATAGCGACCGGATCATCCCCCGGAGTCCGCACTTGCCTTTCGCCGCAAAGGATCTTCTTACCATGCTGGCTCGAGGAATGTCAATTGGGTCATCCCCTCGGGCTTCAGAGTCCTGGGGGACCCACTCCCTTTCCCACTAGAACATGAATCTCCTTGTGTGAATGTTGAGAAGGAGGCCCACTGCCATCATGCAGACGAGAAGGGATGAGCCCCCGTAGCTTATGAAAGGCAGGGCGATTCCCACAACTGGCATCAATCCAAGGGTCATCCCCACATTTATCACCACGGGCCAGAAGAAAAAGGCGACAATCCCCAAAGCCAGTAACCTCGCTATAGGATCCTCAGCGCGGGAGGCCACATATAGTCCGAACATGAGAAGGAGCAAGAACATCCCCAGAAGGACAACGCAACCCACAAATCCCCACTCCTCTGCCCAAACGGAGAAGGCAAAATCCGTGTGATGCTCGGGGAGAAAGTGGAGTTGGCTCTGTGTCCCCTGCATATATCCTTTCCCCCACAGACCCCCAGAGCCAACTGCTATCTTGGATTGTGTCACATGGTAACCTGCACCGAGGGGATCCTGCTGGGGATCAAAGAATGTTATGATCCTTCGCTTCTGATACTCCGCAAGGGCCCTCCAGGCCAAAGGTAGACCGGCCACTGTCACCAACGCCACCTTAAGCAAAGATCCCAAGCTGAGACCCGCGAAGATTATGGTGCTCCCTGAGATGAGAAGGATTAGGATCGCGCTGCCCAGATCCGGCTGAAGCACTATGAGCCCAGAGACGAGCGCCGTTGCCAAAGCTGGTTTCAGGGCGTCCTTCAGGGTCCTCCTACCGTAAATGGCTGGGATGGATTTGAAATGCTTGGCTACCACGAGCAACATCGCCCACTTGGTGAGCTCCGAGGGTTGGAAGGCAACTGGTCCGAGATGGATCCATCTCTGGGACCCAGATGTCACTTTCCCCACTATCAGAACCGCGACCAGGAGAATCACACAGATCCCGTACAGGATCCAAGCGTGCTCCACCCACCTCCTGTAATCCAAGAGCAAGACCACTACGCCAGCTCCAACTCCAACGAGGAAAAAAAGTGCCTGCCTCGCATAAATGGGAAGCCAGCCCGAGGACTCCGTCCCGCTTGAGGCACTGTAAAGGTCCAGAACTCCCATTATGAATAGGACCGTCACAGCGAAAAGCGCAGGCCAGCACTCACCCAGCAATTTCTCGGCTCGGACCTTCTCGGCCACCTCTTACCCCCTCTCCCTCTCGAAGAAGGCTTGCAAGATCCTCTGGGCCACGGGGGCAGCCTCAATCCCCCCTAGCCCTCCGTGCTCCACCACAACCACAACAGCAATCTTGGGTACATCCACCGGAGCAAAACATACAAACCACGCATGGTCCCTGAAACGGTAAGGAAGAGCCACCTTGCGCTGCCTCACCCTCTCAGTGAGCTTCACAACTTGGGCAGTTCCCGTCTTCCCCGCCACCTCTACCCCCTTGACCCTGGCCCTCTGCCCAGTGCCCCTGGGATCCTGGACCACTCCCTTGAGGGCCTCCTTTACGAGCTTGAGGGTCGTTGAGCTCGCAGGGACCTTGCCGGCAAACTTGGGCTCGAAGGACACGAGAACTCGACCCTCGGGGCTCATGACCCTCTCCACTATTTGGGGCACAACGACATCTCCTCCATTGGCAACAGCACTTATCATGACGAACTGCTGGATCGGGGTCACCAAATCGTAACCCTGACCTATTGCAGCGACAACGGTCTCGCCAGCATGCCAGGGTGCCCCGTACCTCTTCTTCTTCCAGGAACTAGTGGGTATGAGTCCTGGCTTCTCTCCCTCGGGATCGTAGCCCGTTATCTGCCCGAGCCCGAAGCCCCTGGCGTAGCGGGCCAGCCTATCGGGCCCCAAAAGATAGCCGAGATGATAAAAATACACGTCACATGACTGGATGATGGCATCCCTCAGTCGGATCCAGCCGTGCCCTTCCTTTTTCATGCATCTATATTCCCTGTTGCCCACTGTGTAATGACCCGTGCAAAGGACCGGGGTATCCTTGGTCACAACTCCCTCCTCCAAGGCCGCAACCGCTGTGACTATCTTGTAAGTGGACCCAGGTGGATACTGGGCCATGAGGGCTCTATTGGTAAGTGGGTGATCCCTGGATTCCACAAGTGATCTCCAAGCCTCCTGAGAGATCCCCTCGGAAAACAGATTGGGGTCGAAGGAGGGATGCGACACCATCGCCCATATGGCGCCTGTCCATGGGTCGCCCACTACCACTGCACCGGCCCTGTCCCCCAAGGCCTCTTCCGCCACATGTTGCAACTCCATATCGAGTGTGAGCACGACATCCGACCCTGGCTCGAAGGAGACCTCCTGCAGAACGCTCAACTGCCTTCCCTTGGCATCCACCTCCACCTGGATGCCCCCCTCCCTCCCCCTGAGATAGGGTTCGAATATCCTCTCCACGCCTGTCCTTCCCACCTTGTCACCGACCCTGTAACCCTTGTTCCTCCACTGTCTCAGGACCTCATCGGGTATTTCAGCCACATAGCCGAGGACGTGTGCCGCCTTGTTACCGAATGGGTAATATCTTCTCGGCTCCACCTCGACCCACACCCCCGGAAGGTTCATTCGATTGGTCTCGACCCAGGCCACCTCCTCCCATTTGAGGCCTTCTTTGAGGATCATGGATTTGAAAGGCGCAGCCTTTCTGGCCCTGATGAGGGATGATATGGCGCTCTCCTTGTCGAGAGTCACCCCGCGGGTGAGCTGGGTCACGACTCCCTCCGGGTCCTCCATCTCTGCGGGCACTACCATCAAATTGAATGAGGCCCGGTTGTCAGCCAGAATTTGACCCTTTCTGTCCAGGATGATGCCCCTGGGGAAGGGGACCCTTCTCAGCCTGAGACGGTTCTTCTCGGAGAGACGCTCGAACGTCTCGGCCTCCAGGATTTGGAGTTGCCAGAGCCGAAAGACGAGGACCAAAAAGGCTGCCAGTATGGCGAAGGTGGCGAACCTTATGGCTTTCCTCGAGGGTGGAAATTCCCTCGAATCCTTGTCGCCATTCCAGGCCAGTGTCTCCATTCTTCCCCTTCGATCCTTTCCACCTCAAAGGCCGCGGGAGGTGGTCTCCCTCGTCACCCTGCCCAGGGATTCAATGAGTTGGAAGAGGTACATGAGAGGTGGAGATATGACCTCCAGGCAAAGGGCCTGGAAAAACATGGGCCAAAGGCCAAAGTCCTCCACCCACGAACTTCCCCCTATGAGGAGGCCCAACCCCAAGCAACTGATACCCCACAGGATACTCGCTGGCCCTGCCAAAAGCCCGAGTGCGACGGGGCTTTTCAAGATCAGACCTCTTTTCGTCCACTGGAGGGCCAAAACAACCAAAAGAGCACTTAGGGCCCCTATCCCGTGAGTGCCCCCTGAAAACACATCCGATGCGTAGCCCAGAAGGAAGGAGTGGATGAGGGAGGCCACAGGGGCCATTCTGAAGCCGTAGAACACAACTAGGGTCAGCCACAACTGAAGCCTCTGTTCCGAAAGACCCAACACCCTGAAGGCGGTCGTCTGAACTATGAGAAGAGAGAGGCCCAGGAGGAAGAAGCCCACATGCCTCATCTCTGGCCCTTCTTGCCTTCGGAAATACCCGGCTTCTTTTTGCCATCATCCCTCTGCTTCACTTCCTCTGTGCTCACGATTACGAGCACTTCCTCCAGACGCCGGAAGTCCACCTGCGGGACGACCTCCACTTTCTGGAACAGCCCATAGCCATCCTTCCACACCTTCTCCACTTTCCCCACCAACAGCCCCTTGGGGTAGATCCCTCCTAGGCCAGATGTTATGACTGTCTCTCCCGGCTCAACTGTCTCGCTTCTCGGCACATATTTGAGCTCGCATACATCCGGCCTCCCTACGCCTTCCAACACAGCCTTTGTCCGGCTCTGTTGGAGGAGGACGTCCACGGCACTGTTTCTGTCTATGATCATGAGGACCTTTGAGGATCGATCCGCCACCTCGATGACGTGGCCCACGAGGCCTTCCCTGGCCACAACTGGCATTCCCTTCTCTATTCCATCCCTGAATCCCTTATCCAGGATCAGTGTCCTGAACCACCCACTCGAGTCCTCACCTATTACCTGAGAGGCCACTGTGGGGAAGGAGATGGAGTTCTGGAATTTGAGGAGGGCAGCTAGCCTTTCATTGGCCGACTTGATCTCCCTGCAATAAGCGAGCTCCTTTTCCAGCTCCTTGAGCCTCTCTGCCAAAAGCTTGTTTTCCTTTCGCACATCCACCAGGGCCACATATCCCAACCATATCTCCCTGATTCCCGAGAGGGCGTCTGCCAGGCCCTTCTGGAAAGGCCTCGCCGCTGCGTAGACGAGTCTCTCGAACAAGCTCAGGCTGCCGGGGTCGCGTCTGTGAGAGGATATTATGACGAAGGCTATGAACACGAGCCCTAGTGTCACCCAGAGAGTGGGGTGTCTTCGCCACCACATGGAGCCGCCTGCGGGCCTATAGGGTCATTTGGCCTCATTCACGTGACAGAACTTCTCTGTAAAGTTTCAGGTCATCGAGGGCCTTGCCAGAACCCAAGACAACGGTGGTCAGGGGATTGTCTGCCACTGTGACAGGAAGCTCTGTTTCCTCCCTCAGGAGCACATCCAGGTTCTTGAGTTGGGCTCCTCCTCCTGTGAGCACTATTCCCCTGTCCACTATGTCCGCGGCAAGCTCGGGGGGAGTCTGCTCCAGGACAACCTTCACCGTCTCCACGATGGCATTGAGAGGCTCGGCAATTGCCATCCTTATCTCCTCGGACCCTATGGTGAGGGTCTTGGGAATCCCCGCCACAAGATCTCTCCCCTTCACCTCTATGGTCGTCTCCTGTTCGAGGGGGTAAGCCGAGGCTATGGTCATCTTTATGGTCTCGGAGGTGCTCTCCCCTATGAGGAGGTTGTATTTCCTCTTTATGTATTGGATGATGGCCTGGTCCATCTTGTCGCCAGCTACCCTCACCGACTTGGCGTTGACTATCCCGGAGAGGGATATGACGGCCACCTCTGTCGTTCCGCCTCCCATATCCACTATCATGTTGCAAGTGGGCTCTGTTATGGGAAGCCCAGCACCGATAGCAGCAGCTATGGGCTCCTCTATCACATAGACCTCTCGCGCTCCGGCTGCCTGGGCCGATTCCCTGACCGCCCTTTTCTCAACTGGGGTGCATCCGGAAGGGACGCATATTATGATCCTGGGCCTAACTAGACTGCTTCGATTGTGAACCTTCGCGATGAAATGCCTCAACATTATCTCAGTGATCTCGAAGTCGGCGATCACCCCATCCTTCATGGGTCTTATGGCCTCTATCTCCTCGGGAGTTCGACCCAACATCCTCTTCGCCTCTTCCCCCACCGCAACCACCCTTCGAACCCCTCGGGAATCCCGCCTCACTGCCACAACAGAGGGTTCTATGAGCACTATGCCCTTGCCCTTCACGTATACCTTGGTGTTGGCAGTTCCCAGGTCTATGGCCATGTCATTGGAGAACAGGCCGAAGATGGAGTCAAACATGGTCCCAACCCTTCACTTCTCGTCAATTGGATTGTTAGGAGTCGCCTTCTTGGCCCCTGCACAGGAGAAGACGACTCTAAGGATAACAAAGAAAGAAAAGCCATTCAAGAATCTTTCTCCTCCACCCCCTCCTAGGGGGATGGAAGGGGAAGGTTCCGGAAATAGAGGCCCCGGCCGCACCTCAACTTCCCTCTGGGATTGCCGCGCAATTTCATCTGTGGTAAGAACCTTGAGGTGGATAGAGTGCCCGAGACCAGAAGGAGGGAGATCTTGGAGCCAAGGACCGTCCCTGAACTTTTTTTGGCCGCGGTTAACAAATGGGGAGAGAGGGTGGCTCTCAGGAAGAAAGAATTTGGCCTTTGGCGAGAGTTTTCCTGGCGCGATTATGCCGACAGGGTCAGAAAGGTGTCCTGTGGCCTCATGGCCCTGGGACTCAGAAAGGGGGATTGTGTAGCCATCATAGGAGAGAATTGCCCCGAGTGGGTCTTCGCTGATCTCGGGATAATGTGTGCGGGCGGGGTCACGGTGGGCATTTACACCACCAATGCCCCCTCCCAGTGCGAGTACCTAGTGAAGAACTGTGAGGCCCGATTTTACTTCGCCGAGAACGAGGAACAACTGGACAAGGTGCTCTCCTTCAGGGAAAGGACCCCTTCCCTAAGCAAGATCATTGTCTGGGACATGAAGGGGCTCCATCACTTCAGGGATCCCATGGTAATGAGCTTCCACGAGCTTCTGGAACTCGGGGAGAGATTCGACAAGGAAAATCCCGAACTTTTTATGGACTCAGTGAGGTCCCTCCACCCGGAAGACTTGGCTGTGCTCATTTACACCTCCGGGACCACCGGACCGCCAAAGGGGGCCATGCTCACCCATGCCAATCTGGTCTGGATGAGTCAGGCTATGCCCGCAGCCAATCCCATAACAGAGGAGGACGAGTTCCTCTCCTTTCTTCCCCTTTGCCATATATTTGAACAACTCTTCACGGTATTGGGGAACTTGAGGTTCGGGGCAGTGGTCAACTTTGTGGAAAACACGGACACGGTCACGGACAACATGAGGGAGGTCTCTCCCACAGTCGCATATGCTGTGCCGAGGATCTGGGAGAAATACTACTCCTTCATAATGATCCGGATGTCCGATGCCACTTGGTTCAAGAGACAGGTCTTCAAGGCGGCCATGGCTTTGGGCCTCAAACATGCGAGGCTCAAACTCTCCTACAAGCCCATACCCTTGGGTCTTAGGTTGGGTTACTTTTTGGCCCATTTTCTGGTCTTCCGAAAGCTCAAGGAGAGGCTTGGATTCGACAGGGTGAGAGTGGCCTTCAGTGGAGCAGCGCCCATATCTCCGGATGTGCTGGTTTTCTTCCACGCCATAGGTGTGCCCCTGAGGGAGGGATATGGCCAGACCGAGGGGACTGGAGTGACCACAGTCGCCCACGGGGATCGTATCAAGCTGGGTACCGTGGGACAGCCCCTTCCGGGATGCGAGGTGCGGATAGCCGAAGACGGCGAGATCCTCGTGAGAAGTCCCGGGGTCTTCAAGGGATATTACAAGAATCCCGAAGCCACGGAGGAGGCCCTCAAGGATGGTTGGCTCCATTCCGGAGATGTGGGGGAGATGGACGAGGAAGGCTATCTCAAGATCACGGACAGGAAAAAGGACCTGATCATAACAGCTGGCGGCAAGAACATAGCTCCCCAATACATAGAGAACCAGCTCAAGTTCAGCCCATACATAAACGACGCTGTCGTGATCGGTGACAGGAGAAAGTACCTGACGTGCTTGATCGTCATCGACGAGGAAAACGTGGTCAAGTATGCCCAGGACCACAAGATCCCCTTCACGACCTACGAAAGCCTGACGAAGAACGAGGAGATAATCAAACTGATCCAGGCGGAGGTGGATAAAGTGAATCAGGGGCTTTCCAGGGTGGAGCAGATAAAGAAGTTCACGATCCTTCCTAAGAAGCTCTACGAGGAGGATGGCGAGGTGACACCCACCATGAAGGTGAAGCGCAAATACATAAACGAGGCCTTCAAGGACCTCATAGAGGCCATGTATAGAGGAGGGGAAGCGTGAGGGATCACCTCCACCTCTTCTTCCGTTTCCACCTCTGGTATCCCTTTACCGATTGCTCGGATCGTATCCCCAGATAGAACTCCTGCACGTCCTTGTCCTGCATGAGGGCCTGGGATGTGTTTGCCAGGACGATCCTCCCATTCTCCAGAACGAAACCGTGGTGGGCAACCCTGAGGGCCATCTTGGCGTTCTGTTCCACGAGAAGGATGGTTATGCCGTCTCGATTGAGGTCCTGGATTATGCTGAAGATCTCCTTGACCAGTATGGGTGACAAGCCCAAGGATGGCTCGTCTAGCATGAGGAGCTTGGGCCTTGCCATGAGGGCACGACCGATTGCCAACATCTGCTGCTCCCCTCCACTGAGTGTGCCGGCAAGCTGCTTTTTCCTCGCCGCCAGGACGGGGAAATGGGTCATCACTTTGGCATAGTCCTCCTTTATGTTTCCTCCGTCGCGACGAATATAAGCCCCCATCCTCAGATTCTCATCCACTGTGAGCTCTGGGAATACCTCTCTTCCTTCGGGAACATAGCCTATTCCCATACGGACAATCTTCTCTGGTGGCTTGCCATCGATCCTTTCTCCCATGAATTCTATTGTGCCCTTGTCCGGTTGGTCTTCCAGGAGTCCCATTATTGTCCTGAGGATCGTTGTCTTGCCAGCACCATTTGGACCCAAGATGGTGGCAATTTGGCCCTCCTGCACCTCCATGGAGACTCCCCTTATGGCCAGGATGGGACCATAGTAAGTCTCTATGTTCTTAACCTTGAGCATCGCTATCCTCTTCCCCCAGGTAAGCCTTGAGGACTTCCGGGTGGTTTTGGACCACATCCGGTGGGCCTTCGGCTATGACGCTCCCATAGTTCAGGACAAGCACCCTGTCCGAGATGTCCATCACCATGTTCATGTCGTGCTCCACGAGGAGGATGGTCGTTCCCAAAAGGTCTCTCACGTCCTTTATCCAGAACATGAGGTCCCCTTTCTCCTCCAGATTCATCCCCGCAGAGGGCTCATCGAGAAGGAGCAACTTGGGCTCCATGGCCAAGGCCCTAGCGAGCTCCACCTTCTTTTGGATCCCATAGGGCAGGCTCGCAACTGGTTTATCCCTCGCGGACTGCAACTCCAGGAAGTCTATCACTTTCTCCACGGCTGCCCTGTGGGCGATCTCCTCCCTTGCTGCCCTGGAGCCTCTCCAGAACATGGTTGCCCCGCTCCAAACCCCTGTTCTCATGTGGATGTGGCGACCCAGCATGAGATTATCCATAGTGGACATGTGGGAGAAGAGCTCTATGTTCTGGAAGGTACGTGCCACACCGAGGCGGGCCACCTCGTGAGGCTTGAGCCTGGTTATGTCCTTTCCTTGCAAGATGATCCTACCGGAATCCGGTCTGTAAAGGCCACTTATACAATTGAAAATCGTCGTCTTTCCAGCACCGTTTGGCCCTATGATGGAATAGATGGACCGCTCCTCCACGGAGAAACTCACTCTATTCAGGGCCCTCAGACCCCCGAAGGAGATGCTGAGATCTTTCACCTCGAGAAAGGACATGGCTCGACCCGTTCCATAGAAGGGGGGATATCCCCCCCCATCTCTCTCATTCGGTGATGGCAATCCAGTCCGAGAGAAGCTCCAGGTTCCCGTCGTCTTTGACCCTTGCTATCTTTATGCTCTTGGCTCCCAGGTGATCCGTGGAAGTGTACGTGAGAGGAGGGCCTATGCCCTTCCACTCCTTGAATGTCTCCATGGCTGAAATGAGACTTTCGGTCGTGAGATTTCTTCCAGCCCTCTTGAGACCTTCCACAAGAGGCTCTGCCCATATTATCCCAGCATAGTAGAATATGCCCCACCTCTCCTTAGGGGCATACTTTTGCCATGCCTTGCGATACTTCACCATGAGAGGATGATCCGAGTCAGGAAGCTCCCCAAAACTCGCAACTATCACCCCTTTCCAAAGGCCCTTGGTTATGTCGAACATCAGTGGGGCATCCGAGAGGGTGCTACTGGATATCCACTGGGGGGAGAATCCCAGCTTGGCAGCCTCCCCCAGGATTATCGCCCCATGTTTGGGAAGGACGTACATGATCACAGCGTCAGCCCCGGATTCCTTGAGCTTGAGGGCATGGGAGCTCAGATCCGTGTCAGGGACCTCCACCGAGACCTTGGCCGCAATCTCCATCCCCTTGGATTTGAGATACTTTTCCACGCCCTCCAGGCCATCCTTTCCATAGTCGTCATTCTGGTAGAAGACAGCGATCCTCTTCTTTCCCATCTGCTCCACCGCATACTTGGTGAGGAGGTAGGCCTCATCCACGTACAAGGGATAGACTGCGAAGATGTACTTCTGGAACGGTCTCGACCAGTTCTTGCTTCCCGTCGAGGGGGCCACCCAGACCACTTTGTTCTCTATCAGATCATCCCTCACTGCCATGCCACAGGCGGTTCCCACTCCTCCGACTACCGCAAATACCCCTATCTGGTTTATGAACTCCTTCCCTATGGCCTTTGTCTTGGCTGGATTGTAAGCGTCATCCCTGAGATAGTATTCGATCTTCCTTCCGTGGATTCCACCCTCATCGTTGATGAGTTTGAAGTAGAGGTCCGTCCCCCTGGCAACTGCTCCCCAAGCTGCTGCAGGACCAGTTTGGGGACCCCATTGTCCTATCTTGATGGTCTTGTCAGTGACACCCCTCACCTTCTCCTCACCCTGAGTGGAAGGTACAGAAAAAACGAGAACAAACCCAACAAGACAAGCTGCCCAAGCAATCCGCTTCATGCTTCCTACCTCCTTTCCCTGTCCATCCCTGAAGTGCCCTGGTGGCAACCCCTCGGGTACGCCCACCACCTCCCCATGATCCTGTAAGAACGCCGTCTTCCCATGGGAATTCCGAGACTTTCTATCCTCGCTTTTCTCTTCCTCTCACCCCCCCTTTCCCCCTTACACCTTCTTCACATAATGACGAGCCAGAAGGCCACTTGGCCTCACGCAAAGAACCAGTACTATGATTGCAAAGGCCACTACGGATTTGAACTCCAAGGAAACGTATCCACCAAAGATGTTCTCTATCACCCCCACGAGCTCCGATCCCAGAACCGCCCCGGGCAGACTCGTCATACCCCCCATCACTGCACCGGCAAAGGCCTTCATCATGGGATCCATCATCATGTTCACATCTAGGGGATAAGTCGAGGCGATGAGGATGCCAGCCACGGTCCCGATCATGGAACTCAGGGCCCAGGTGAGGGAGAGGATCTTCTTTGTGGGTATGCCCATGATCCGGGCTGCAATGGGATTTTGTTGGGTGGCCTTCATGGCCACCCCGAGTTTGGTGTAAGTGAAGAATATGAAGAGAAGCCCCATGATCCCCAGGGCAGTGAGGAATATCCAGACACTCACTTTGCTTATGGCCACAGCTCCAACCTGGTAAACCTCCACGTTGGATATGGGGAATGGCAGTGACCTTTGGTCCGGACCCCATTTCCAACCTGCGAATCCGTAGAGGATCATCTCCAGTCCCAGGGTTATGACTATGAGGCCCAGCACCGTGGGGTTCTTGGCGGGCCTGAGAAACAGGAAATCGGCCATGAGACCCAAAACCAGGGAAAATGCCAGGGTGAGGGCTATGGCCCAGGGGAAAGGGACTCCTCGCTCCGAAAGGAGGGTGAATGCGACGAATGTGGAGAGCATGGCCATCTCGCCCTGCGCGAAATTGAGGACCTCGGAGGTCTTGTAAATTATCACCATGGCCAGGGCTATGAGGGCGTAGCAAGCCCCTATTGCCAACCCGCCCACGATCAACTGCGGCAGCATGATACTGATCCTCCCCTTTTTCAGAAGGGCCACGTGCGCCAATAGCGCTTGGTTCTCAGCCAGAAGCCATAAATTCCAGCAGGCTCCACGATCACGATGAGAACCATAATGAGCCCGATTATGATGTTCTGGAGGTTAGCCATTCCCCCAACATTGAACCATCTCTCGGAGATTTCGACTACCCAAGGCCCTATGAGCCACATATCCTGCACTGCCGAAAGCCTTATCTGGAGGTAAGTGAGGAGGGCTGCCCCCGCTATTGATCCTGCTATGGAGCCGAGCCCGCCAACCACGACCATTCCCAAAAACACGATGGAGAGCATGAGATTGAAATTCTCCGGGGAGATGAACCCCAGGACAAATGCCATCAACCCTCCAGCCGTGCCTGTGTAAAAAGCGCTTATGGCGAATGCCAAGGTCTTGTAATACGTGAGATTTACGCCCATGGTCTTGGCAGCAATGTCGCTGTCCCTTATGGCTATGAGGGCCCTGCCCACCCTTGTGGCGATGAGATTCCTCGCCCCGATTGTCATGACCACTGCTATGGCCATGATGACATAGTAGAGTTCCTTGTCGGTTGCGAACCTCAAGCCAAAAATCTCCAACTTCGGTATGTCCAGGCCCATTCTTCCTCCCAGGAAGGACCAGTGCCCGATGAACTGAGTCACAGCCATTCCGAATCCCATGGTGGCGATGGTGAGGTACGGGCCTTCGAGCCTCAAAGCTGGGAGCCCCACGAGAAACCCGAAGCCCGCGGAGAGGAAGGCCCCAGCGGGAAGGGCGAGGACAAATGGTACTCCATAGACCTTGTAGAGCATGGCGCAGGTGTAAGCGCCTATGGCGAAAAAGCCAGCGTGGCCAAGGGAGATTTGCCCTGTGTAACCCACGAGGATATTGAGACCCAGAGCCACTATGGCATTTATGGCAATGAGGTTGAGGAGGTAGGCATAGTAGTTCCCACCTATCTCGGGGAATATGGCCAATGAAAGAAGGAGGACAATGGTCCAAAAGACCTCCACCTTGCTATCGAAAAGCCGGACATCCTCGTAGTAATCCTTCTTCATATCCATGGGGTTCCATCTCCTGGAGGGACCGCTCCCCAAATGGACCTAACTGGTAGCAAAACTTCCCCTCTCCTGTCAACTCTTCGGGCCTGCAAGGATTCAGGAGCCTTCGCTTCTTGTCAAGACCTAACCCATGCTCCCCACAGAATGTCCTCAAACTACCTCAACTGCTTCCAGGAGCTCCTCCCTGGAGATCACCCCTTCCCTCAATATTCGAAAGGGGACTGCTGTGCAGTCCAGGATCGTCGATGGCACTCCTCCGGGGAGGGCTCCTCCGTCCAAGACGAAATCCACCTTGGCGAGTATCTCCTGGGGTACATCCGCGACCCGCGCTGCCGGGTCACATCCTGTGAGATTGGCGCTTGTTCCCACAACGGGGGACCCCACTTTCTGGACAAGAAGCCGAGCAATGGGATTGGGACTTTGGCGGACCGCCACTCCTCCCTGAGTTCCCACAAGATGGGGATGGAGGCCCTCCTTTGCTGGAAGGACCAGAGTCAGAGGCCCAGGCCAGAACCTCCTCATGAGAAGCTCGGCCTCTTGGGGAATTCGAGCCACGAGATCCCTCACCATCTCTCTTCCTTCCACCAGGCAAAGGAGAGGAAGGCCCTTGGGCCTCTTCTTGAGCTCGTATATCCTCTCCAAGGCTTGGGGATTTGCAACAGATGCCCCCAGGGCATAGAAGGTCTCAGTGGGATATACTACGACACCTCCTTCCCTCAGGATACGGGAAGCCTTCTCCAAGGAGTCGAAGGCCGGATGAATCATCTCTCCCTTTCCTCCAACTCTTTGGCCTTGGCCTCTATTTCCTGAGAGGCCTTCTTTCTCATGGTCTCGAGCCTCTCCCTCATTTGGGGATCGGAGACTGCTAGGATCTGAGCTGCGAGGATCGCGGCGTTTCTAGCTCCGGCCTTCCCGATGGAGACAGTGGCAACCGGCACACCTGGTGGCATCTGGACCGTTGACAAGAGTGCATCCACCCCCCTCAGGGGACCTGAGTCCATGGGTACCCCTATTACGGGAAGGACAGTATGGGCCGCGACAAATCCCGCCAGATGAGCCGCCATTCCTGCCCCCGCTATTATCACCGAGGCCCCTTGCTCCTCTGCTTCCCTTATCAACCTCCTCGTCCTCTCAGGGGTTCTGTGGGCCGATGCCACTGTCATCTTGGATGAGATCCCGAGCGCTGAGAGGGTATCCCTCGCCTCCTTCATGACCTCCAAATCAGAGTCGCTTCCCATGAGGATAAGGACCTTGGCTCCTCCTTCACCCATCTCTTCGCAACCTCCTCAAGGCCTTTTTCCCTATATCTTTCCTGTAATGGACTCCCTCCCAATGAATTTTCCCCACTGCCTCGTAAGCCCTCTCGATGGCCTTGGGAATATCTTCTCCCCTTGCTGTGACCCCAAGGACCCTTCCTCCGTCTGTGAGCCATTTCCCCTCTTCAAACCTTGTCCCAGCATGAAACACAAAGACCCCTTCCATCTTCTCTGCCTCCTCGAGACCGAGAATGACCTTTCCCCTCTCGTATTTTCCCGGATATCCCCGAGAGGCCATGACAACGCAAACTGAAGCCCCGTCATCCCATGAGGGCTCCATCTTCTCCAGATTTCCTTCTGTCGCGGCCAGAAGAAGCGGCACTATGTCGCTCTTTAGCCTCACCAATAAGGGCTGAGCTTCAGGATCCCCAAGTCTCACGTTGAACTCGAGCACCTTGGGTTCACCATTGGATATCATGAGACCCGCGTAAAGGATTCCCCTGTACGGCCTCCCCTCCTTTGCCATGGCTCTCACCGCTGGGACCATTATTGTCTCCATGATCCTCTCTTCCAGTTCGCCAGTGACCACAGGGGCCGGACTATAAGCCCCCATCCCCCCTGTATTGGGCCCTCTGTCTTCGTCGAAGACGGGCTTGTGGTCCTGGGCGGGGGGGAACCCTATGACCGCTTCCCCATCCGTTATTGCCAGGAATGAGGCTTCCTCTCCTTCCAAGAGTTCCTCTATCACTACTTTGCGGCCGGCATCTCCGAAGGCCCTCCTCACCATTATCTCGTCCACGGCATCCATGGCTTTCTCGGGCTCCCTGCACACGAAGACCCCTTTCCCAGCGGCAAGTCCATCGGCTTTCACCACACAGGGGGAGTCCTTCTCCTTGATGAAGGCCTTTGCTTCCTCCGGGTTCTCGAATACTCGAAAGGAAGCTGTGGGAATCCCGTGTTTCTCCATGAGCTCCTTGGCAAAGGACTTGCTCCCTTCGAGGGTAGCAGCCTCGCGGCTCACCCCGAACAATCTGAGTCCCCTTCTCCTGAATTCCTCTTCGATCCCCAGGACCAGGGGCTCTTCTGGTCCCACCACGGTCAGGTCCACCCTTTCTTCTCCAGCAAGACGAGCCAAGGCTTCTATATCCGAGGCCTTTATGGGCACGCACTTGGCGATTCTCGAGATGCCCCCATTTCCGGGGGCACAGAGGATTTCCTTCACAAGGGGGCTCTGAGAGATCTTCCAAACCAGGGCGTGTTCCCTCCCCCCTCCTCCCACAACGAGAACCTTCATCGCTGGTTCCTCCTCGCTCTTTCCACTATCGCGGCTCCAGCCACTAGGCCTTTTTGGGATTCTCCAGATTCGATTTGAGCCAGCTCGCTATTGCTCCATCGTATTGGCTTGTCCTCTCGAAGGCCTTTACAGCCAGTTCCGTGGAGGTCCTCCTATGGATCTTGCCTCCCCTTTCTTTCATCTCCTCCACCACCCTCTCGTAATCGTCTGGATCCACTATCACAACGACGCTTGCGTGGTTCTTGGCAGCAGCCCTTATGAGACAAGGGCCTCCTATGTCTATCTGCTCTATCGCCTCCTCGTATCCACAATCCCGAGCCTTCACCGTGGCCTCAAAAGGATAGAGGTTCACTACCACCATGTCTATGGGCTCTATGCCGTGAGCCCTCAGTTCCTCCATGTGACGAGCGATGTCCCTCCTCGCCAGGATTCCCCCGTGGATTGCGGGATGCAGGGTCTTGACCCTCCCGTCCAACATCTCGGGGAAACCCGTGACCTGGGACACCTCCTTCACTGGAATCCCAGCATCCCTCAGAGCTCGGGCCGTCCCGCCAGTGGAGATGATCTCTATACCCAGAGAGCTCAGCTCCCTTCCAAACTCAACAAGGCCCTTCTTGTCGGAGACGCTCAAGAGGGCCCTCCTCACTTGAATCGTACCTTCGCCTTCCTGGGACATACCGAACCTCCTCGCCCATGGTCTAGTTTTTTGGCCGATTACTTGACCTCCCAGTCGAATATTCCCTCCCACGAAGGAGGTGGTGAGGCCTTGAGGATCTCACATCTCTTGAGAAACAGTTTGGAGGGACCATCATTGGGCCTCCTTCTCAGCACTTCCCTGAAGCCCACCTCCGCCTCCTCCCAGCGCCTTTCCCTGTAGAGGGAAAGAGCCCCCTCGAAGACCTCGATCCAGGAGGCATCCCCTCCTTTCCCCTGGGGCCTTAGCCCCAAAAGCTCGTATATCCTCACTGGCTTCCTCTTCCCCTTGACCCTCACCAGATCGAGCTCCCGACACAGGAACCCCTCTCCCGCCTCCCTCAGGGTGAACTCGCTCAATATGATCCTCGTGCCATATTGCTTGTTCAAACCCTCGAGTCTGGATGCCAAATTCACATGATCTCCCATGACGGTATAGTCGAACCTCTTCTCGGACCCCATGTTCCCCACTACCATCTCCCCAGTGTTTATGCCTATGCCTATGTCCAGGGGTGGGAGGCCCACGGCATCCCACTTCCCCTTGAGCTTCTTCATCACCTCCAGCATCTCCAAGGCCGAGAGACACGCCCTCGCCGGATGATCCTCCTTGAAAATGGGCGCGCCATAGATGGCCATTATTGCATCTCCCATGTACTTGTCCAAGGTTCCCTCGTGTCTGAAGATCACCTGGGTCATCTCCGTCAGGTACTCATTGAGGAGTCTCACCAAGGCTTCAGGGTCGAGGACCTCTGAGATGGATGTGAAGCCCCGGATGTCACTGAACAGGACCGTGAGGACCTTCTGCTGGCCGCCCAGCCTGAGGCTTTGGGGATTCCTTATGATCTCCTGGACCACCTCGGGAGGGACGTAGACCTGAAAAGCCCCCTTGAGCTTCCTCTTCTCCCTCTCCTCCCTTACAAAACCATGGATAGTGACCCCAAGGTAGCTCGTCAGTATGAGGACACTCGGATACATGGCATTCAGCCAGAAGCCGCTTTCCCAAAGGACTCTGGCATTGAGCCAAAGATGGCCGAAGAAAAGAGTGATCATGGCCAGGGCACCCAAAAGGGGTCTTAACTTGGGATACAAGAGCCCCAAGACCACTCCGCCAATCAGGATCACCAGCAGATCCAGTGTCGCTGCCCATCCAGGCTTCTGGATGAAGTCTCCTCTGAGTATGTTGTCCACTATGTTTGCGTGGACCTCCACTCCCGGACATGCTGAGTCAAAAGGGGTGACCCGGAGGTCAAATATTCCAGTTGCGACTGCACCCACAAACACTATCTTGTCCTTCAAGGCCTCTCGTGAGACATTTCCCCTGAGGACATCAACCGCTGACACACGGGGAAACGTTCCGGCTTTGCCCCTGAAATTGATGAGCATGAACCCATCTTCCGATGTGGGAATGAACCCGTTGGGCCACTTTATCCCCAAGATGCCAAAGGACTCCGCCTCCACGGACCACGAAAAGGGATCCCCCGCATATCGGAGGGTCTGGACAGAGAGGGGAGCGAGGAAGCCTTCCCCGCACTCCACGACAAGTGGGACCGCTCTCACAACGCCATCCATATCTGGGACTATGTTGAAGAACCCTATGGCCTTCGCCGCCATCGCTATCTCTGGGAGGTTTCCCTTGGGTCCTATTGCCTTGAAGGTTGGGAGCTCCCTCTCCCCCCTAAAAGGCAATCGAACGACGGAATATTGGGACTTGCTCAAGGAAAGGAGAGAGTTTGGACTTCTCGGATCGTAATTTTCGGGGATCTCCTCTTGTTTCATGAAGAGGAAGTCCCCCACTACGACCTTTCCAGAATCCTCTATTGCCTTGGCCAGGACCTCGTCTGGATGAACCTCTCGGGACAATCTCCTCAGGAACTCGTACACCTGAGGGCTTTGGGAGACAAAGGACTTGAGCTCCTCCTTTATCTCCTGGATCATCCTCGTGGGCTGAGGCCCTTCTCCCTCCGCCAGGATGGCATCCAGAACCCCAAGACGTTTTTCCGGTTCAGACCAGATCACATCCACGCCTATGGCCTTAGGCCCGAAGGAGGAGATGGCCTCTATGAGTTCTGCCAGGATGATTCTCGACCAGGGCCACTGGCCCACCTCAGCGAGGCTCTTTTCGTCTATGGCCACGATGGCCACCTGCCCAGTGGGCGAAAGGGCTCCCCTCCACTTGAGCCTCTGGTCATAGAGCTTGAGCTCGAAAACCTCCAGTATGGGAGGCCTGACCAGGTACAGGCCCGCCAGAAGAAGAGAGACTCCTACACTTATCCGAAGACCACTAGTCTTTAGTAGCAGAGACCTCAGCCTAGCACCCACTTTCAAGCCCTTCCGAGCATTGATGTGGCGAGAGGCATGGTGATGGGGGAGGATCCTCCGAGTCTTGGGGATCGATTACCATTTCGGCGCTCAGGCAAGCCACCGCTTTCTCCTCTTATAGTGCTTGACCTCCTTGTAGCTCTTTCTGCTCCCCAGCTCGCTCAGGCCCAGGTAGAACTCCTTTATGTCCTCGTTTTCCTTGAGCTTCTGAGATGGGCCATCGAGCACAATCCGACCGTTTTCCATCACGTATCCGTAGTCTGAGAGGCCGAGGGCCTTCCTGGCATTCTGTTCCACGAGGAGTATGGATACCCCCTCCTTTTTGTTTATGTCCTCTATGAGCTTGAATATTTCCTTGACCAGAAGGGGGCTCAACCCCAGGGAGGGCTCGTCCAAGAGCATCACTTTGGGTCTGGCCATGAGGGCCCTTCCCATGACGAGCATCTGCCTCTCGCCGCCGGAGAGATATCCGCTGGTCCTCTTCCTCATTTCCTGGAGCTTGGGAAAGTATCCATACACCTTCTCGAGGTCCGCGCGGATTCCGTGAGCATCATCCCGGGCATAAGCCCCGACAAGCAGGTTCTCTTCCACGGTGAGGTGCTCGAAGAGCCGACGGCCTTCCATGACTTGCACTATCCCCAATCTCACGATCTCCTCAGGATCCATCTTGTCTATGCGAAGGCCGTCGAACTCTATGGAGCCGTCAGTCACCTCCCCGAGTTCGGTGCGTAGGACTCCCGAGATGGCCTTGAGGGTCGTGGTCTTGCCAGCGCCATTTGCCCCGAGGAGGGCGACTATCTTCCCCTCTGGGACCTCGAGAGACACACCCTTGAGGACGAGTATGACGTCGCTGTAGATGACCTCTATGTTATTGAGCCTCAACATGAGTCATTTTCCAGCCTGAGGAGCCTGGACTTCCAGATAAGCCTTGGCAGTCACTCCTGTATCAACCCCCGTAGCCCTTATCTCGTACTTGCCAGGCGGAAGGGGCTTTGCCTGCTTCAAGTCGGGGGCCAATATGGGGGACCACTCTGTCCTGAAGAGCCAGTTGAGAGTCGCGGTCGGAGCCATGGAAACCTCGAAATTTCCAGCCTCATCGCAGGTAGCGTAGGCAAGGCCGACATCCTCACCTTTTTTTACCCCCTTCATCTCCACCCCCGGGGGCACAACCATCTCCACCACCACCATCTCCTTGGCCCCGAAGCCAGAACCATTGAACTTTATGGGATTCTTGAGGAGGCCCGGTTCTATCACCACCTTTTCCGGTGTGATGAGGAGCTTACCCTCTCTTGGTGGCCCCATGGTTTGGGAAGCGCATCCCCAGAGGATCAGAATCGCGGAAACCCAAAGGACTTTGTTTATCAGCCTTGATCCCATTTTGACACCTCCCCCCTTTCATAGGCCCTGTGGATCAAAACTTGTGGAGGGCCACGGCATCCGGAGCTTTCCGCCACCCTGTGATGGGGACCAGTTTGCCCCCTTGCACCCTGTAAAACTTGACCATGTCGGACCCTCTTCTGGACTGGGGTCCATAGGTGCAATTTCCGGCAAGGCCCTGTCTATGATCGCCTCCTCCGAGCTTCATGTAAGCCCTGAAGACCGCCTCTCCATCCAACTTCTCGTATCCGACCTCCTTCAAGGCTATCTTCAAAGCTGCCTCGAGATCGAGGCCCCATATCATCCCGGTGGCATAGGTGCTTCCCATCTCTTCGATGGGCCGTCCCCTGTATTTTTCCCAAATCCTCTTGGCCAAGGGGTGCTCCCTCGCCTCCTTGCCCCTCAGATAATAGACGCATATGACTGCCCCCTCTGTGGCCTCTGGATGTGCCTTTATGCCCACAGTCTCATCCGGTCCCCAGAAGGTAGCGTCCACAAACTGGATCTTTGCCGTGAGACCCATCTTGTGGGCATCCCTTAGGATGTTGGTAGGGGTTGGATCCACGCCTCCTATTATTATGTAGTCGGCCCCAGCATTTGCGAGCCTGGTCAACCAAACCGAATGATCCAGGGTCCCAGGAGGGAAGAACTCGGGAGGCAAGAGGGTCACACCCAATTTCTCCGCGTATTCCTTGCCTCCTCGCAGGGGCTCCCGGCCATACGGGTTGTCCCAGGAGATGTACCCTATCTTGGGAAGACCACTCTTCCCCTTGGCTTTCCAATCCTCGAGTATCCAGTCTATGGTCGCGGCGAATGCATCCTGGTAGCAGGTTCCCCATGTGAAGACCCTGCCTGGTTTCGCCTGAAATTCCCCATCCCCTGGAACGAGCTGGGGGATCTTGTCCCGGTCCGTGAGGGGAGCAATTGCCTTCCCAATCCCTGTGGAAATGGCATTGACCAGGACAAGCTTGTGCTCTGTTCTGTAACGCTTGTACGCCGAAACACCTCTTGCGACATCGTAGCGGGTGTCAACCCCGAGAAACTTGATCTTGACTCCATCTACCCCCCCTCTGTCATTGAGATCCTTGAAGAAATCCTCGAGACCCGAATCTGCGGGGACATTGAGACCAGCTATTGGTCCTGTGTAGTCCGCAAGGCTGAGATAGGTGACGTATCTCTCCTGTGCTGAGGCATGAAAACCCAATGGACAAAAGACCAAGAGTGCGACTCCTAGAGCCCAAAAGCCTTTGGTTCTTCTCATCTTGTCCCTCCTTTCTTTGGGGTTCTTCCCCCAAGATCTCCCCGATAGGGGGCCTCGATTCTGGATTCGATCCCGAGAGGGGACCGTGAAACCCACTTGGCCCTATCCATCCTTTCCGAGATGCCCCTCGGCCTCATTTGGCCTGGGAAAGGATCTCCAGGCCTGCTTCTGCCACCACATCCGAATCCATTCCCACAGCTCGAACCCTGTAAGACCCTGGCGGCAAAGGGACTGCCTTGGTCATGTCGGGCTTTCCATCCGGAGTCCAGTCCACTTGGAGAAACCAGTTGAGTATGGCCGTGGAGGCCATCTTGCACTGGAATTCCCCTTTCTCATCCGCCTTGGCGAAGGCGATCCCCACCCAGGGTTCTTCCTGGGTCATGCCTTTGAGCTTGAGCCCCTGAGGCAGACCGAGTTCCACCGTGACGGCCTCGCCAGCCTTGAATCCTGATCCCTTGAAGGATGGTGGATCCTTGAGGAGCTCCGGGCTCACAACTATTTGCTTGGGAGAGGGATCCAAAGAGGGAACTCCTGATTGGCCCCAGGCAAAAAGCCCCTCGAAGACCAAAGGAAGCGTGCAGAATACAATCATCGCCAATGACTTCTTGGGTCTGAACGCTGGCCTCTCATTCATGGCTTCCCCCCCGTTCCATTCGTGTTTGCGTCCTCACCATTTGTGGAGGGATACTGCATCGGGGGCTGTGACCCAATCAGTGATGGGGACCAGCTTCCCCTTGACGCATCTATAGAACCTGACCTGTTGGCTTCCACGCCTCGATGTCTTGCTGTAAGCGCACGGCCCGGTTATGCCCTCTCTGCTCATCCCCGTAAGTCTCTCGTACGACTCGTAGATCGCCTCTCTGGTGAGTTTTTCTTTGCCCACTCTCTTTATGGCATCTTTCAGAGCAGCCTCGAAATTCATCCCCCACACCAATCCAGTCCCGTACATCTCGTTCATCTTCTCCGGTGGTTCCTTCCGGTATGTGGTCCAGATGCGTTTTGTGAGGGGATGATTCTGGGCCTCGTCCCCTCTCAGGAAAAAGGACACCATCACCATTCCCTCCACTGCCTCTGGATGAGTCCCGACCCCTAGGGCTGTTGGTCCCCAGTAATCGGAGACAAACTGTATCTTCTTGGTAAGACCCATGGCAGAGGCGTCCCTCATGATGTTCGTCGGGATTGGGTCCACGGCTGCCACATATACATAGTTAGCCCCAGAGGCCTCTATCCTCGAGAGATAGACGTCGTGTTTGGGGGTGCCCATTGGGAAGAACTCGGGTGTCAGGAGCTCTATGCCGATTCTTTCAGCATACTCCTTCCCACCCCTCAGGGGCTCCTTCCCGTAAGGCGTATCCCAGGCAAGGAGAGTCACCTTCGGCTTGCCCGGCTGGCCCTTTTTCCTCCAATCTTCCAGTATCCAATCTAGGACTGCTGCGAAGGCATCCTGATAAGTGGGCCCCCAAGTGAAGAAGTTCCCTATATGTGCCTGGAATTCCCCATCCCCCGGACAGGTTATCACCATCTTCTCCTTGCCGAGGATCTCCTTGAGCATCTTGCCCAGGGGAGTGCTCACGATGCCCATTGCCAGCACCTCTTCGTCCCTCCTATACCTCTTGAAGGCCGAAAGGGCCCTTGCCACATCGTATCGCGTGTCCACACAGACGAACTTCACCTTCACCCCCTCGACACCCCCACGCCCATTGAGGTCCTTGAAGTAGTCCTCCAGCCCCATTGTGCCTGGGACGTCGAGGCCAGCGACCGGGCCTGTGAGATCAGCGAGCTCCACCCATGTGACCTCCTTGGCCTGGCCCTCCAAAGGTTTCAGAGCGAGGATGAAGGTAACCCATAGGAAGCAAAAGCCGCACACTAGAGCCCTTCTCATCTGGCTACCTCCCCAAATTCCAGTTCTACCCTCCCCATCAGTGGGCGAAGGGATAAAGCCTTATGGAGGCCTTTATTATCTCCCATCTGTGGGCCAGGCCCCTCGGTTCCTTTATGAGGAAGAAGGCCAAAACAGCTCCGAAGGCGGTGACTCCGAGTCCCGCTGCTGGGGCTGTTCCCAGCCAGGGGAACCAAGCTGCCAGGATAGGTGAAACCACCATCACCAGCTCATCGAGCAACTTTATCAGGATCACCCCGAAGAAAACCCCAGGGATGCTGCCCATGCCTCCCACTATCAGCATTCCCACGTACCAGAGGGCATGAAGGAGGGTGAATTGCTCGAAATGGACCACGAGATTGAGATGTGCCCAGAGCGCTCCCGCTATCCCGGCATAGAAACAGGAGATGAAGAAAGCGAGGAGTTTGTAATAGAACAGGTTTATCCCCATGACCTGAGCAGCTAGATCGTTGTCCCTTATGGCCACGAATGCCCTTCCCACTCTCGTGCGAGTGATGTTTTTCGCACCGTAAGTCATGAGGAGCATTACCGGGATTATCACGTAGTACATTCTCTCGTCGGTGTCCAGGGAGACGGACCACAACTGTGGGGGCTTCACGGTCAAACCCCTGGACCCCTCGGTTATCTCCAGGTGAAGTATCAGCCACATGGTGACGAAGTGGACAGCTATCGTGGCGATGGCGAGATAGAATCCCTTTATGCGAAGCGAGGGCGCTCCTCCCACCAGGCCGAAGATCCCGGTGAAGATGCCTGCCACTGGCATGGCAAGCCAGAAGGAGATTCCCATTTTCTCCGTCAAAATAGCCGAGCAGTAAGCCCCTACAGCCATGAAGGCCGCCTGCCCAAAAGAGATCTGCCCGCAGTAACCACTCACTACCTGGAGCCCCAAGACCAGGATCACGGTGATGGCCACGTTATTCACGAAGCTTATCAGGTGATAAGAGGCCACTTGCGGAAGGATGCCAAGTGCGAGGAGGGAGGCCAACAAGGCCGCCCACCTGAGGGGGGTCCTCACAATGGCCATGTCCTTTTCGTAGGTCTCATCGAATACTCCACATGGTCTCCACATGGCCTCATATCCTCTCTATTCTCACAAGACCGAAAAACCCGTAAGGTTTCACGAGGAGGATGAAAAGAAGGAGCAAGTACGCCGCTACTTCCTTTATCCCTCCGCCCACGAGGGGATCCAGGTAACCGGCGCTTATGTTCTCGAGAATTCCCAGAACTAGCCCGGCGACCAGTGCTCCGGGAAGGGATTCCAGCCCTCCCACCAGGGCCACAATCAACCCCTTTATCCCCATGTAAGGCAAGGGATAATGGATGTCTATCACAGTGGCCAAAGCCAGGCCAGCGAAAGTGGCGGTCACGGATGAGAGGACCCATATTGCCGAGAAGACTGCCCTCACGGACACACCCGTGCTCTGGGCCAGTTGATGGTCCTCTGCAGTCGCTCTCATCCCGAGGCCCATCTTGCTGAACTTGTAGAAAAGGGCCAGAGCCACAAATATACCCAAGGAGCCCACGAAGCTCACAACTTGAGTGACGGAGACCGTGGCCCCCATGAGCGATACATTCCCCCTGGGAAGGTAGGCCGAGAAACTCAGGGATTCGCCCTTCAGGATGAGCTGGAATATGCCGTCCATGAATAGGAATATGGCGAAGGTATTGAGGAAGGAGGCGAAAAGAGGCTGACCTATGAGGGGCCTCATGGCGAGCCTCTCTATGAGCCATCCCAAAGCCCCGGCAAAACCCATCGCTCCAACAAGACCCATCAGGAGAGGGAGCTTCAATTGTACCAGTCCGAACCAAAAGGCCAAGGCCCCGAAACCCATTATTTGGCCGTGAGCCAAGCTCACCACGTGGGTGGACTTGAACACCAGTACTATTGCCGCAGCCACTATGGCATAAAGTCCTCCCTCGAGAAGCCCTATCACCATGAGTTGGACGAGATGCTCCACTGCGGGCCCTCCAGCGCCTCTCAGACGTCGTTGACGAAGATGACCGTGCTCACAATACCCTGGCGACCATCTCTGTACCTGACAACTGCCTCGACCGTCAACCTATCTTTACCCGCATAGATGGCCTCTATAAGATCCCTGTATCGCTCCTCAACAAAGGATCTTCTTATCTTCCTCGTACGGGTGAGCTCTGCCTCGTCTGGGTCGAACTCCTTGTGAAGATTGACGAATCTCACCACCCTCGCGTGCTCGGGCAGTGTTCTATTGACTCTCCTTATCTCCTCCCTGACCAATTGTATCACCTTCTCCTTCTGGGATAGGTCGGCGAAGGTGGTGTAAGGTATATGGTTGGCCTCGGCATACCTTCCCACATTTTCCAGATCTATGTTGACAAGGGCTGCTACAAAGTCCCTTTCTTCCCCACCTACAACCAGAACATCCTTTATGAATGGACTGAACCTCAGCCTCACCTCGATGTACTGCGGCGAGAACTTCCTCCCCCCAGAGAGAGGCTTGAGATCCTCCATTCGATCTATGACGATGAGGTGCCCTTCCTCGTCTATGTATCCGAAATCTCCGCTACAATAGTAGCCATCTCTTAGTTTCGCCGCCGTGGCCTCGGGATTCTTGTAATAGCCAGAGTACATGAACCTGCTCTTGACCAGGATCTCCCCATCCTCGGATATCTTGACATCCACCCATGGCATGGGCCTGCCCGAGGTCTCGGGCCTTATCTCCCCAGGCCTTGGTATTGACACGACCCCCATCTCGGTGCTGCCATAGAAGAGCTTGATCTCGATCCCCAGAGCTAGGAAGTACCTTATTATTTCGGGACTCAGGGCCCCTCCTGCCGAGTAAACCACCCTCGCCCTCGACAGACCCAGCCTATCCCTCAGAGGTCTGAAACACCCTTGGTATGCGAGCCACCACAGGAGCTTCCAAAAGGGGCCCAATGGCTTCTTCTGGATCCTCCTGTCCGCCACTTTCAATCCCACGGAAAGACACTTGTTGTAGATCCACCTCCTCAGCCTGGTGCTATCCAGGATCTTGGCCTGCACCATGCTGTTCACACTCTCCCAGAGCCTGGCGCCATAGAAGAGAATCTCAGGTCCTATCTCCCTTATGTTCTCCTGAACTGTCTCGGGCTCTTCTGGAAAGTTGACCCTGAGCCCCGCCACTATTCCTCCTGCTATCCCCAGACCCTGCTCCGTTGCCCAGGCAGGGGGTATGAAGGAGAGGTACTCCATCCCAGGTCTATTCCATCCGTCAACGGCTGACCATTCCCTTATGCCCTCTACCAACCACCTGTGGCTGAGCATGGCGCCCTTGGGCATCCCAGTTGTGCCCGATGTGTAACATATGACAGCAATGTCTTCGGGCTTCCCTTGATCCACGAGATGATCGAATAGCCCTGGGTGTGATTCATCGTACATGCGGCCCATCTCCAGGACCGTCTCCATGGAGATGAGATCGGGATCTCTGTAGTTCCAGAGGCCTTTGGGGTCCCAATATATGACCTTCCTCAAGAGGGGGAGCTGGGGCTTTATCTCCAAGACCTTGTCCACCTGTTCCTGGTCATGGGCCACGACGAAGGTCGCATCCGAATTGTCCGCGTAATATTTGACCTCGTGGGCGACACAGTCCGTGAACACACCAACTGCCACTGCCCCTGCGCACTGGGCGGCTAGCTCCGCCCAGAACCATTCGGGCTTGTTCTCGCCTATGATCAGTACCTTCTCTCCCCTTTCGAGCCCGAGGCTTACAAGGCCCATGGCCAAGTATCTGACCTTTTCGTAATAGTCCTTCCAGGTGTAACGCCTCCAAATGCCTCGGTCCTTGACCCTCATGGCTACTTCTCTGTCGCCAAGGGTCTGTGCCCTCTGCCGGAGGATCTTGGGCAGAGTATCGAGGCTCTCCTCAGCCACTTGTACCACCTTCTGCCTCCTCCTCTTCGCCCAGATAGGCTTTTATCACCCTCGGGTCTTTCACTATCTCTCGAGGGGTGCCCTCGGCTATCTTGTTCCCGAAATCGAGGACCACTGCCCTGTGGGCAATGTCCATGATCACCTCCATGTCGTGCTCGACTATGATCATGGGGGTGCGCCTCAACTCGGACACATCCAGAATGAATCGAGCCATGTCCTCCTTTTCTTCCACATTCATTCCTGCCATGGGCTCATCTAGAAGGAGCAATTTCGGCTCCATGGCAAGGGCTCTCCCGAGCTCGACCCTCTTTCTCACCCCATAGGGAAGTGTGCCCACTATTTTTTTTCTCACGGGCTCCAACTCCAGAAGGTCTATGATGTCCTCGACCACCTTCCTATGACTGACTTCCTCTCTTCGGGCAGGGCCAAAGAAGATGGCCCCGGCTAGGGCTCCTCTTTTCATGTGGATGTGGCGTGCAGCCATCAAGTTGTCCAGAACATCCAAGCCGCTATACAGCTCTATGTTCTGGAAGGTTCGAGCAATTCCCAGTTCAGCTATCTTGTGGGGCTTGAGCCTGTGAATGGGTTTTCCCAGAAAAAGGATGGAGCCCTTCTGGGCCCTGTAAAACCCATTGATGCAATTGAGAAGGCTCGTCTTCCCCGCTCCATTGGGCCCGATGACTGCCAGGATCTCCCCGTCCAGTACATGGAGGTCCACATTGGTCAAGACCTGTAATCCCCCGAACTGAAGCCAGAGTCCTCGAACTTCCAGGATTTTCTTGGGGGAAAGACCGTTGGAAGGTGCTGGATTCATGGGCCAGATCCCCACCTAAAGGTTTTCTATCACTCGCAACTCCCTATGGGCTTCTCAGTCCGTTTCAGGCAAAAAAATTCCGAGTAAAAACGCAAGACCTCCGAGGTCAGGCCCTTGGGCGCCTCGAGGTCCCCTGAAGGTCGGAAGATGCGCAACCCTAACTTGGCTGAGCCAAGGCCTTCATTACACTGAAATCGCCCAAGTGTCAAGGTGGAATCCAAGGACGGCCCCAACTCAGAGGGCCTTCTTGAAAACCCCTTTGGGGTTTGGTATATGGGACACACACCAGTCGATCTCGGGGACAGAGGTGTCCTTCTCCTTCCAGGGGGTGAATCATGAGAATGGACCATTTCCTGGAGAGAGGTTCGAGGCTCTACCCTGACAAGGTGGTCATGAGCTCTGAGGGTGGTTCGAGGACATATGCGGAGCTACAAGGGAGGGTTGCGAGGCTAGCCCATGGACTCAAGGTGAGAACCTCCCTCAAGCCGGGTGACAGGATAGCTGTGCTCAGTCGCAACTGTCCCGAATTCGTCGAGGTTTACCTCGCCTGCTCGGTTTTGGGCTGTGTTGTGGTCCCCCTGAACTATCGTCTTCACCCGGATGACTACTTATTCTTGATTGGGGACTCGGAAGCCAAGGTCCTTCTCGTGGAAGAGGAGTTCGCCCAGAGGCTCGAGGGTCCCCTCGAGGAGTTGGGCTCGAAAGTGGACACCTGGTCCATAGGCTCTGAGGGTTCCAAATGGCCCAGATACGAGGAGCTCTTGGATGAAGATCCCCTGATTGAGCCAGAGGGACCGTCGGATGAGGACGTATGGATACAGATGTACACGAGCGGGACAACGGGGTTCCCAAAGGGGGTCCTTCTCACCCACAGAAACGTTGTCTCCACGGCATTGGGCCTGGCACTGGATGTGCCCTTCAATGTGGACCCCTGCAAAGTCCTTGTAGTGGCACCCATCTTCCACATTGGCGGATTGATCACCATCTTCGCGAGCATGGTATGTGGAGGGGCCTTCCATCTGGAAAGAGAGTTTCATCCCCACAATGTATTGAAGGCCATGAGCGAGGGCGGGTGCACCCATGCCTTCATGGTGCCGGTGATGGTGAGGGCCCTCTTGGGGGTCGGTGGACTGGATAAGTTGGACTTCGGCAGTTTTCGAGTTCTCATGTACGGAGCTGCTCCAATGCCTGAGGGCCTGGCCAAGAGGGCCAAGGAGGTCTTCGGATGCCAGTTGATACAGGGTTATGGACTCACGGAGAGCACAGGGGTTTTAGGTCTTCTCATGGATCCGGACCACGAAGTTTGTCCCGGGGCCACATGCAGGGAATACTCCATGGCGAGGATCAAGGTGGTGGACCCTCGAGGAATGCCCGTTGGTCCGGGAGAGGTGGGAGAGATAGTGGCCAAAGGTGACGGGATAATGAAAGGGTATTGGAAGAACGAGGAGGAGACCCGAGAGGCATTCCTCAATGGATGGCTTCGCACAGGAGACTTGGCCACTTGGGATCCCAGAGGTTACATTACCATAGTGGATCGCCTCAAGGACATGATAATAAAAGGCGGAGAGAACATTTATCCCAGCGAGATAGAAAGGGTGCTCAAGACCCATCCCTCGGTGGCCGAGGTTGCCGTCATAGGCGTTCCGGACGAGAAGTGGGGGGAGGAGGTGATGGCAATAATTGTGCCCAAGGCGGGCAGTGACCTCACAGCCGAGGAGATAAGGCGATTCTGCAGGGCAAAGCTCGCCCCCATGAAGAGGCCGCGGAAGGTGCTCCTCCGGGACAGTCTTCCCATGACCCCCACGGGCAAAGTGGCCAAGAAGGAACTCAGGGAGGAATTTTGGAAGGGGATGGAAAAGCGCGTCCACTGAGGTGCTCCCATGGAGAGCCATAGGCCAGCCTCAGATAATCGTGTGGGATGGCTTTGCTCTTACACCCCCATGGAGATCCCCCTAGCCCTGGGTCTCCTGCCAACCAGGATGAGTGGCCAGGGACGAATCTCTGGGGCGACGGACCCCAGGATTTACCATCTCCTATGTCCTTATGTGAGAAGCGTATTCAAAGCCGCAGCCCAGCTGAGGCCGGAGAGAGTCGTTTTCGCGAGGTGCTGCGATGCCATGGTGAGGCTCCACGATCTCTGGAAGGTTTGCTTTGGAGGAAAGGTTCATTTTCTGGACCTTCCCAAAATTTCATCTCCAGAGGCTGTGAGCTATTTTGCCAATGTCCTCAGGGGTTGGGCAAAGGAGCTTCGCGACGGGGCTGAGCCCGAGGAAGAGGAGCTCTGGGATTCCATAACGGAGATGAATCGGGTGAGGGCATTTTTCAGGGGACTCTTTTCCGAGGTAGCCCGGAGAGCACTTCCCTACTCCTGGGTTAGGGAGAGGGTTCGTCTCTGGCTAGAATATCCTACGGAGGGGACCCTGAAGGCCATTGAGGAGGAGAGACAGGCCTTGCACTTCGACGGAAAGATGGGGAAAGGCCCTGGGGTCATCCTCTCGAGCACCATGTTGGACCAAGGCGAGATAGTCTCCCTTATAGAAGAGGCGGGCCTTGTGGTAGTGGGAGATGACGAATGTTTGGGAGAACGCCACTTCCATATGGATGTTGAGGAAGGGGGGGATCCCTTCGAGGCCCTCGCCCATCGTTACCTCCAAAGGTGGCCTTGCCCCAGGATGAAGGGTGTTGGAAGAAGGCTCGAGGAGCTCGAGAGAATTCTTGAAGAGAGGGGTGCTGCGGGAGTCGTCATCGTGTATCTGAAGTTCTGCGACCAGAGTTCCTTCGACATCCCCCTCATTCAGGAGAAGTTTCGAAAAAAGGGAGTTCCTCTTCTCCTTTTGGAGAACGACTACACTTCCTCGGCCCTGGGACAGATGAGGACTAGGCTAGAGGCCTTCAGGGAGATTCTCCATGAGGGCTTTTGAAGGGAATGGCACAGTGGATAAGTACAAGACGAGGTTGCCGCTCCAAGGCTGGAGCGTGAGCCTCGAGCTCATAATGAGGTTCATCCACAGGTATCAGGCGAGTGTCTTCAAGAAGGAGGGATCGGCCTGGTCTTTTCTTTTCCGGGAAGTCTCGAGGATCACCGTAGATGCCTTCGAGAGAAAGGCTCCAGTGGTTTGGACAACAGCATATGTCTTCCCCATGGAGATGATATGGGCGTTGGGACTCATCCCAGTGGATTTCGAAATCCTGGCGGGTTTTCTCTCCGCCGCTTACCAAACAGGTCCAATGCTTCGTGCCTCGGATAGGTTTGGCCTTCCCCAGGACACGTGCACTGTGCACAGAATCGCTGTAGGAGCTGCACTGTCGGATCAACTTCCCAGGCCGGACCTCATTGTCACTACCACCCACTATTGCGACGGCAAGGCAAAGACCAACGAGATAATGGCTCAGAGATACGGGGTCGAGTATCTTCTCGTGGACATGCCCCTGGAAGACACGGAGGAGGCAAGGGCCTACCTCAAGGGACAATTGCTCCTGGTTTTCGAGAGACTGAGTGAATTGGCAAAGATTCCGTGCCGAGAGGAGGTCCTGTCGGAGGCCGTGGCCTCCTTCAATGACATGACGAGATACATGAGAAGGGCCAATGACTTGAGAAAATCCACCCCTTGTCCCTTCTTACCCAATAACGGTGGCTTCATCCTGAATTTCGTGGGTACACTTCTCTACGGGTCTCATCTGGCCCCGACTCTATACGAACTCCTAGACTCCCAGTGGCGAAAAGAACTTGAGGAAAGAAAATTCCCCCAAGAAAAATTCAGAATCCTTTGGCTCATGGCCAGTCCCACCTTCCAGGCCACCATCTTCGAATGGCTGGAGGAGAGGGGAGCCAGAGTTGTCATGGAAGAGTTGAGCCACTGTTATTGGGGTGAGATGGATCCATCTAGGCCTTTGGACTCCATGGTGGATCGAATGTTCTCCAATACCTTCATGGGGAAGGCAGAACGCAGGGCTAGGACAGCTGTGGAGCTCGCCAAATCGTACAGGGTAGACTGCGCCATTCATTTCGGTCACCTTCCGTGCCGTCAGGCAAATGGAGCCCTCAAGCTTCTGAGAGATGCTCTCGAGGAGGAGGGGATAAAGCTGATCCAACTGGAGGGCGACCTTGCCGATCCAACGGGTTGGGACGAGGTGAGAGTGAGGAATCATCTCTCGGCTCATCTGGAGATGCTCCAAGGGGAGATCTCTGGAAGGCGGGCCTGGGCAAGGGGAACCCATAGGGGATTCGAGAACCCATGAGATTTTCTCTGCATTTCCAGAAAAAGCCATTCCACGTTGTAGGACTAGGGCTCAACGCGGTGGACGATCTGTGCGTCGTTCCCCATTTTCCCGAATTCAATACGAAGGTCAAAATGATCTCCCTCGAGCGTCAGGGAGGGGGCCAAGTGGCCACTGCCATGGTGGCCCTAGCCAGATGGGGGTTGAGGGTACGTTACATAGGAAAGGTAGGAGGGGACGAACTCGGAAGGTTCTCCTTGGAGAGCATCCGATCCGAAGGGGTCGATGTCTCCCACGTGACCGTCGAGAAGGACGCGAAGAATCAGTACGCGTTCATAATCATCGACGCCAGGTCCGGAGAGAGAACAATAATTTGGGATAGGGACCCAAGGCTCATGTACAGGCCGGGGGAGCTATCCCGAGAAGCTGTGTGCTCGGGGTCCATCCTCCACCTCGATGGCCACGATGTGTGGGCCACACTCCAAGCCTTGGATTGGGCCAGAGAGGAGGGAATACCCACAGTCATAGACATGGATAAGGTGGAGGAGGGAACAGAGGAGATGGTCTCAAAAGTTGACTTTCTCATATCCTCCAGCTCCTTTCCCTCCAAATTCACTGGGATCTCCGACCCCGAAAGAGCCCTCCTTGCCATAGCCCAGAGAACGAGTGGGTTCGTGGCCATGACCTTGGGAAGGGAAGGTTGTCTCGCCATCACACCCAAAGGGCCCCTTTACTGTCCGGGCTTCCAGGTCAATGCAGTGGACACCACCGGCGCAGGGGATGTATTCCATGCTGGGTTTATCTTTGGTCTTCTGGCTGGGTGGGAACTGGAGCGCATACTCGAGTTTGCAAATGCTGTGGCTGCCATCAAGTGCACAAGACTAGGGGGAAGACCAGGGATACCGACTCTCTCGCAGGCCTTTCGTTTCCTGGAGGAGAGGCTTCCCCATTGGGAAGATGTGACCCGGGAAAAGAGGATCGGAGCCAGATGAGAGGCGAAATTGTCCCCTAGCCTCCTGAGTTCATTTGGAATTCCGCCAGTATGGGCGCATGGTCAGAGGGTCTTTGCGCTTTTCTCGGTTGGGTGTCAATCCAAGCCTTCCTGGAGAGGCTCGCCAGGAGTCTTGTGGCCCAAATATGATCCACCCTCCACCCGAGCCCGCGCTCGAGGGCCTTGGGGATCCTATAGTCCCAGAAGGTGTAATGGCGGGGAGCATCCACGTGGAGACGGAAGACATCCACCCATCCCCATTTCCTTATCCTTTCTAGAGCTTCCCTCTCCTTGGGATGATAGCCTATTTGACCATCCAGATGCACTGGATCGTAGACATCCTTTTCCTCAGGGGCCACATTGAAGTCCCCGAGCCACAGGATGGGCAGGTCGGGATCCAGCCTTTCTTCCATGAATCTGAGGAGCCTCGAAAACCAGGTCAACTTGTACCGGAACTTCTCCGAGTCGACGGCTGTGCCCTGAGGAACATATGTGTTGAGCACCTTGAGGCCATAGGTCTCGACAAGAATGAGTCTATCCGGGTCTGGGGGTCCTCCATCCTTGAGGCCGTGCTCGATGGTTGAAATTTCTTCGAGGCTCAATACCGCGACCCCATTGAATCCCTTTCGACCGGACCAAACGCAGTAGTATCCAGCCCTCAGGATCTCCTCTCGCGGAAACTCTTCGTCTGATACCTTGGTCTCCTGAAGGGCCAGGATATGAGGCCTCACCTTTTGGATCCACTCCATGAGAAGGGGCATTCTGGCCCTTATGCCATTGACATTGAAGGATGCGACCCTGAGGAGGCCTTCCATTTTATTGAGATCCCTCCCAGAGACGTTCTTCGCCCTGGCAACCTCAAGAAGCTTCCTCCGAAAGATATCATGGAAAAAAGGCCTCCTTGAATCAAGTTTCTCACTTTCTCCAGCATGAGGAGGGAAAGAAACGACTCGAACCGCGAGTTTTTGCCACAAGAACGCGCGGAAGTGGGCCCCTCCGAGAAAAACGCCCTCCGCGTTGTCTCCGACCCTTTCCCTGCTAATCCATCCCCCTAACTCGCCCCCGCCACCCGCGGAGGGGCGGGCTCCGCACGCCCGCTAGCGGAGCCTTGCCTCTACCGGGGCATCGCCCCATTAGGCCAACGGGCGTTCGATTGCCCCTTTATGATCACGTTATGCCTCGGCTTGCGTGCGGCCTCGCAATGCGGGCGCGGAGACCGCACCCCTCCGAGAAAAACGCTTTGCGCGTTATCCCAGGGTCTTCCCCGCAAGGCCCTCCTAGCTCGGGAGGTCCCCCCGCGGAGGGGCGGGCTCTGCACGCCCGTTAAAGCACGCCTGGGCTTGAACGAGACACGTCCCCGTTAGGCCTGGGGCAGTTTGCCTGACCATCTCAACTAATGAGATGCCTCGGCATGGGCACGGCCTCGCAATGCGGACGCACGGAGTGCGTCCCTCCGAGAAAAGCGGCCCCGGCGTTATCCCAGGGTTTTCCTCGCAAGGCCATCTCGCCCTGGATGGTCCACCCGGCGAAGGGGCGGGCTCCGCACGCCCGCGAGGGAGAGTTTGCCTCCACCGGGCGATCGCCTCTCTACGGCACCTGCTTTTCGCGCTCCTTCCGGTAATCATGACATGCCTCGGTTTGAGTATGGCCTCGGCACGCGGACGCGCAGAGCGCGTCCCTCCGAAAAAATCTGCCCCACGTGATCCCAGGGCTTTCCCCGCAAGGCCCCCTCACCTCGGATCGTCCACCCCCGGAGGGGCGGGCTCCGCACGCCCGTAATGACACCCTTGGCCTCACCCGAGCGTGTCCCTCCTAGGCCTCTGGGCGTTCCTTTGCCCCCGATGATCATGTTATGGCTCGGCTTGCATACGGCCTCGCAATGCGGACGCGGAGACCGCGTTTCTCCGAGGGAACCACCCTCCGGGTCATGTCCCCCCTCCCCGCTAGGCCATCCGTGCTAGGCTGGCCCTCCAACTGGCCCTCTGCATGTGATCAAATGTTTTTGCACCCGAGAGGCCTTGCGATGGGGACACGCAGGGTTAGTCCTTACGGAGAAATCGGAAACCAAATGAGACTCAAAAACTGTGATCCGTCACCCCATGGTCCCCACCCCAACCCGTCCTCACCTTTCACGCTGACCCACATGGCGCTCTGGCCAAGGATTCATACAGTCACATTCCTTCGGCAAAGCCTCCAAGTTCCGCCCACAGAGGTCGCATCTCCGAAGGGCCAGCTGTGGCTACTCAGTGGATCTTGACAGAGGGCTTGTCTCTACGGTTATCTGGAGGAGCCTTGGAATGAGACTGGGGGCAGAGAAGGAGGGGGAAGTCAATGGACGGCAAGGAAAAGATAAGAGGGATAATAGCGGCAGTGGTCACACCTTTCACGGAAAAGGACGAGCTGGATGAGGCCGCATTGCGCAGGGTTGTGGATTATATCCTGGGAGGCGGAGTCCACGGTCTCTTCCCTGTGGGAAGCCAGGGAGAATTCTATGCCCTCTCCGAGGAGGAAAAAAGGAGAGTTGTGGAAATAGTCTTGGAGCAGGCCCAAGGCCGAGCCTTTGTCATGCCCAATACGGGTGCCATAACCACCAGGGACTCCATAAGGCTGAGCCAAATGGCTGAGGCCCTTGGAGCTGATTGCGTCTCAGTCATAACCCCTTTTTTTGTAAACCCATCTCAGGAGGAGCTTTACGAGCACTTCAAGGCCATCTGCCGGTCGGTGAAGATCCCTGTGCTCGCTTACAACAATCCGGATCGCACAGGGGGAGTGGCCCTCAAGGTGGAGACCATGTCGAGGCTCGCGAGGGAATGTCCCAATTTCGTCGGGGTGAAGGATAGCTCGGGGGATCTCACCATATTCTCGGAGATGATCAGGCTTTGCCCTCCAGGCTTCAAGGCGATCATGGGGAGAGATACCCTGATCTTCGCCGCCCTCGTCCATGGGGGAGCTGGGGCAATAGCCGCAACCGCAAACGTCGCGCCTCGCCTGGTCGTGGAGATCTACGAGGCTTTCACATCGGGTGACCTGGAGAGGGCCAAAAATGCCCAGATGGCCCTCGCACCACTGCGGATGGCCTTCGGCCTGGGAACCTTTCCGGTGGTCGTGAAAGAGGCCCTGGAAATCATGGGGATTGCTCCTGGGAGGTGCAGAGGTCCGGTAGGGCCTTTGTCGGAAACTGCCAGAGAAAGATTGAGGGAGATCCTCGGGCAAATGGGGCTTCTCCATCAAAGACAATGAAGGCCTCGGAAGAATTCGACGCCTTCGATTCTTCACCAGTGATCTCCGCGCGCGAGCAGGATTCAGGGGCCAGGAAGTGGGTGGTCTTTTTTCTATGCGCGTCTCTTTTCATATGCTCCCAGTTTCACAGGGTATCGAACGCCGTTATAGCCCTGGACTTGAGCCGGGACTTGGGGATTTCCGCTGAAAGCCTGGGGGCCTTGACTGCCGCCTTCTTTTATTCCTTCGCTGCCATGCAGATCCCCCTCGCCATGTTCCTCGACAGAGTGGGAGGAAGAGCATCCATGGGTTTTTTATCCCTTCTGGGAAGCGCTGGAGTAGTGGGATTTTCTTTGGCGGGAAGCATGGAAGAGGCCTTTCTGGCCAGAATCCTCGTTGGGGTCGGAATGGCTGGAAATCTCATGGGGTCTTTGAAGCTCATTTCCAACTGGTTTCCGCCAGAGCAATTCGCGACACTCTCAGGGGTCCTCATGGCTCTGGGAACCCTGGGGAACATGCTGGCCGCCACTCCCCTTGCCTTGCTCAACGAAGCTGCAGGATGGAGAAACGGTATCAGGATCACTGGCCTCGTCACCGCGGCCCTCGCTGTGGCCTTTCTTCTTCTGGTGAGAGAAGCTCCAGCCCATATCCGGATGCAGGGAAGAGGGGAGGGCATTTCTCTCTTTGCGGAGGTCCGCCATCTCCTGCGTCTCAAGGAGTACTGGCTCATATCCCAGGGAACTTTTTTCAGGTATGGAACCTTTGTCGCGATCCAAGGCCTTTGGGCAGGCCCCTATCTCCTGGAAGTCTTGAAGGTTCCGCCCATTGTGGCGGGAAATCTGCTTCTCATGTTGAATCTGGGGGTGGTCGTAGGCTCACCATTGGGGGGTCTTCTTTCCGACAGGCTCATTGGGTCCAGAAAAAAGGTGGTTCTCATGGGCCTCGCGGGTATGGGATTTTGCCTCCTTGCCCTCGCAATGGGATGGTGTGGCGCAGGGACTTTTTGCGTGGGAGCGTTCTTTTTGGCACTCGGAGTGGCTTCATCCTTTGGGCAAGTCATGTACGCCCACATAAAGGAAATGCTTCCCAGCAGCATGACTGGCATGGCCCTCACGGGCATAAATCTCTTCACCATGCTTGGAGCTGCTGCGTTTTTACAGGGTATGGGGTGGGTCGTCGACAGATGGGCCACTGGTCCCGGGCCCAGCGCTCAGGGCTACCACACAGCGTTCTTTGTTGCCTTTGGAGGAGTGATGCTGGGACTGATCCTCTACAGTTTCACCAGGGACGCCCCCCGGCATTGAAGGCACCAAAGAAGAAAGGTGGAGTCGCCCCCCGGATTTCATCCGCGAGGGCCAGATAGTTCAAAGGAGATCGTGAATAAACTCGAGGGATTCGAGGACCTCTTTTCTAGTTGCAGAACTCCTTATCTCGAACACCTTGATGGGGGCTGTCCTGAGGTGCTCTCTCAAAGCCCGGAAATCCACTTCTCCCTGTCCGGGGGGATAATGGTCCTCGAGCTCCTTGACGTCGTGGAGATGGAGTCCCAGCATCTGTGAGCCATATCTTTCCAGGAGTTCCCTCTGGTAGAGAATGCCTAGTTTTTCCTGCACGTGGGCATGGCCCGTGTCGTGCCAATAGCGCAGGTTCCCTCCTGAAAATGTCTCGAGGATGAAGCCTATTTCCCAAAGATCGGGGATTTCGTGAAAATGGAGCCTGTTTTCGATCCCCAGGAGAATATCCCTCTTTTCAGCCTCCTTGTTTATGCTCTCGAGACTGAATAGGACCGCATCGAGATTTTTTTGCCTCTTGCGATTTCTCACCTCCCTGAGTTCCGAAATGTACCTCTGGCCCTCCTCGGCCCAGGATAGGCCCTTCTTGGAGTTCTCCTCCAACTTGTCGGTGGGATCCTCCATATCGACCTTTCCCAGATGGATCACCACCGCCTTCGCTTCGAGATCGTGGGCATGCTGGATAGTGGAGATTGCGAGTTTTACTGCCTCGGCCCTCTCGTCCTTGTCCGTGGAGGAGAGGCTCACTGGGTCGGCCACAGGAGGGCCCTTGAGAAAGGACTGAGGCCTTGGAAAAACATGGTGGACGCTCAGCACCTGGGCTCCTCCTTTGAGGGCGGGCCTCATCTGAGCCAGAGCCTCTTTCGTGATTCTGTAGTCGAGCTCCAGTTTCTCGAAGCCCATATCCAGGGCCTCGAGGGGGATGGAATCCCCCCTTGCCTCTTTTCCCTCCCACCAACAAGTGGAAATCCCGAACATGTTCAGCCCCTCACTCCCCCATTATCTGGACCACTATGTCCCTCTTCCTTGGCCGAGTGTCGAAATCTACCAATATTATTTGCTGCCATGTGCCCAAAGTTAATCTCCCTTCAACAAAGGGAATTGTCAAAGAAGGCCCAACAAGTGCAGCCCTGACATGAGAATGCCCATTGTCGTCACCCCATCGAAGGTGGTGCCTGTAAATGCCATCCTTGGGAGCTATTCTCTCCAAGGCGTCCTGGAGATCCCTGACGGCACCGGGCTCGAATTCCAAAGTAGTGAGTGCTGCAGTGCTTCCGACCACAAAAAGGGTCACAGTCCCCGTCGTGAGGCCGGATCGGCTCACTGACTCCTGGACATCTTGGGTCAGATCCAGCGTATCCCCGTACCCCCGCGTATCCACTTGAATTCTCTTGCAGACGACCATCTTTGCGCCTTTCCCGTCCCCTTCTTCCTCCAAGTGGAACTGAAGAACCGTTAATCTCCTCGATTTCTAAAAGATAACATCCAGGCCCTCCACGTTGAAGATGGACCCGGACCCTTTGGCTGGTCCCTTATACGGGCAAGTCGCCTGCTTCTTTATGAGCGCGAGATGATGCATTTCCCAGTTGGAGTGTCCCGATTCGCCGAGTAAGGTACCTTGCTGGGGCTGAGCTTTTGGGAGGCCGTGCCTGAGGGCCATTTGCCTGGCAGAGTAACTGGCTCGGATAGTGCCGGGCTGGGATTTTGTTGGAAGGGTGCAATAGTTGCGGCCCCACCTTGTGGGGGAGGAAATCCCAGGCATCGCCCGGGCGGGGAGGGCGGCCAGGGAGCCCTCGTCTTTCGGTCGCAATGGCTCGGGGAACCGAGGCCTTTTTATGGGGGCGTGCATAGCCCACCCCTTTGCGAAATGGCCAAGCGATGCGGAGAGGGCCTTCCCGGGGGCAAGCCGAGGGATGGCGCCAGGGGGGGGGTTTTCTCGGAGGGGCGCACGGAGTGCGCCCGCATAGCAAGGCTAAACGAGTGCCGAGGCATTCCATTCCCACCAGATGCGTGCGCGAAAGGCCGGGACCCTAAGGGGGAAAATCCTCCTCGAAGCCAATGCCGTCGTTACGGGCGTGCAGAGCCCGCCCCTCCGCGGGGGGCGAAGCTGGGCATGGGTCCCCTAGCGGGGTAGGGGACGTTGACGATCCCAATGGTGCTTGTGGCGGAGATACTGTGTTGGGTTGTCAAGCCTCCTTGGTTTAGGGAGAGTAGGCTCCCTGGTAATGAAACGCTGGGTTGAAGGGCTGTGCCGACTTGAGAACCCCAATGGCAATGTGAACTAGCTTGCGC
>Ga0207433_10000538_pt1 | contig 88079 bp, 92 predicted proteins | sample YelNatPaOPGAMG01_FD_187559 | JGI IMG/M metagenome (GOLD analysis project Ga0207433, IMG submission 187559) | Hot spring thermophilic microbial communities from Obsidian Pool, Yellowstone National Park, USA - OP-RAMG-01 (SPAdes) (version 3) | ecosystem: Environmental > Aquatic > Thermal springs...
AAAGCAGCTCAGTTTCTGTAATATCGATGTCTGTTTTAAGCTGCTGGATCATGTGATACTGCGCATGTGCCTTCTCCGACTGTAATTGGTCGGCGAGGGCTTTCGCCTGATATTTAGCCGCTTCTTCACCCACGTCTCCGTTTAGGATTTTTATGCCTTTTGGAATTTTGGAGACATCGAATAACATCCTTTCATGCAGGTTGAATTGATAGCTTTTTGGCTGATACTCGTTAAACGCTTTGACAGCCACGATAGCCAAGTTGTAATTGTTATTCATTTGATATGCCCTTTGCGCACCCGCTTGACCGGGTCCCATCATAGTGCCAAGCATGGCCCCAGCAAGTAGAGGACCAGCTATGCCTACTCCGCGCCTTCTGCCACTCATGGCGGAGCCCATAACGCCGAAAAGAGCGGCAGTAGTCGCAATTTCTCCAACTTGGACTGCAACATCGCTGGCGACAATTGAAGTTCTCGCTGAAACTGAGACTATCCAGTATGGGACATAGCTCAAATTCATCTCCTCTAGCGTTGATCCTTCGTAAAAGTGTCTATGCAACAATCCTCTGTCCATTAAACTGCGAATCTCAGCAGACACTTTATCCTGTTCTGCCAGCTTAAGCGGCAGCATTGTTTGCTTATTTGTGCTTTTCCAACCCTCGCTTCCTAATATTACGGCGGTTCCACAGTACTCGCAACTTATGACCATCTCACCGAATTTTGGCGTAATTGGGGCGCCACAGTGGGGACACCTAAGCGACTTAGCCTCCAAAGAAGCTATAACTGGCGTTGATGGAGCTTGCGGTGCAGATGGAGCGGAAATCCTAGCTCCGCACTTCATACAGAATACAGCGTCATCTGGAAGTTGTGCACCACATTTGGGACAGTACAAAGCTATCACACCTTTACTTCAATACAACCGACTGCCAACAGCATATATAAAGAAATTGTTGACACTCTTAATACTGACGACCAATGACAAGCGAGTCCTGCAGCTTAAATGTTATAGAAGCTTTCATTTTTTCCCTTTTCTTTTCCTTCGCCGAAGCTTATTGACAATGTCGACTTGTTTCACATCTTGAATGGGCTGCTGCCCAAGCAGCTGATAAGATAATAACCGTTAGCCACGCAATGAAAGATGACTTAGTGCGTCACGGTTGGCCTCAACAAAAAATAAGCGTTGTATGGAACGACTAGATCCAACACGCTATGATCCACAAAACTGCAAACCTAAAGATGTAAAGAAGATCCGAGAAAACTAAGATTCCAGATGATTGGAAAATGCTTCAGTTCCTTTGACGGTTAACATGGGTGAAAGGCGTTAAAAACCTGATACAAGCCATGCCAACATTTTTGAAAGACTATCCGCAAACAAAACTTGTGATTCTAGGCAAAGGCGAAAAGGAAAAGGACATAGAGGAAACGGCAGCCAGACTTGGAATAAAGGACATCATTTACCGCTTTGAATTTGTTCCAGAAGACGAACGAATACTAAATTACGCCGCAGCAGATGCTTGCATCTTCCCTTCAGTCCACGAACCCTTCGGCATAGTCAGCCTAGAAGCAATGGCCCATGGCAGGTGAATTATAAGCACTTTCCGTTTTGGGCTAAACCGCTTTAGCCTCTTTCAAGCTTAGTTAATGGCTTCTAATAATGTTGGGCTAAAGCCTTTTTGAAAATTATTTTTTATTACATAATTTTGTCAGCGTTTTATGTTAGTAATATCTATTAGAAAATATTCTTGAGGACTGAACATAAGCTTACATACTATGAGAGGCTCTGTGTCTCGCCAACTTTAAAAAGTCACTTTAGATTGGCACTTTGGCTGGCTAAAAGGTGTGAACTTTTATGTCGGGTGTTCTGAGCAATTCATCTTCGTAAACTACGTTAATAAGGTCGTTTTCAGCCACGTGGATATATGCTTCTTTTTGGGGGATTTGACTGATTTTGGAAGATGCAAGCTTGAGACAGATCTCATGCATTTGTCTTAAAGCCTTTCTGAAAGCGCCAAAATAGGTTTCTCTTAGCTTCATAACACGCTGCGCCTTCTCTTCAAGCGTTAAATCTTTGAGTTCTTTGAACAGTTCTTCAAGCCTTTCAGCAGCTTGCTCAAGTGTCAGACGGTTAGATCCAGCAGCATCGTGGACAGCTTTTTGACCTTTTTCTGTCCACTCTTTGAGGGTTAGAGGTTGCGAAAGCACACTTGCAGTGAGTTTCTCCATACTGCTTAGAATTTCCTTTAGGCTATCTATGTTATGTTTCATCAATTCCATTTTTCCCTTCTCCGTAAGAACGCAGGGTTTCTTCTTGCCACGCACTTGCGGTTTTTCATCATCGATGAGCTTCAACATTACGAGGTCATTTACTCTTTCCAAAGTTCTGTTTCTGTTACGCTGCAACACATGAAATATTTCATTATGTGTTGCCCCTGGATTTTCATTTAAAAATTCCAGAATTTCAATATCTTCTTTTTTCAAAACTTGCAGATTTTTCATAGCAGAAGTGGTACCGACTGATACCATATAAAGCTTGTGTAACATAATAGTCTCGGTGAGAAAATTGCCATTAAAAAGAAAAATAATTCCCGTTGGAAAAACAAGTAGAGCAGTGATCATCCCAAAAAGCTGGTTGCAATTTTTTGAACAGGAAGCTAGTCAACCCATCGAGAACGTCGCCATAGAAGTTAACCACGGTGTGGGTAAGCTTGGGGTGAAGTAGATGGACGCGAAAGTTGAGGACTGCAAATTTGTTAACGAGGCTTTAACAATTATGAATGAAGTTTGCAGTTGCTGTTTCGAGAAAATGGTTTTGGAAGCAAGGCTCTGTCAAAGGGAGGCTGAATAGGTTCATGGTTGAAAGCAGTATGGACACTGTTTCGCTTAGGTTGATGCAGCTTAAAAGCCTCATAATTGACACGCAGCAGCTTCGCCGGAGGCTTATGCAAAACCTGCAGGAGCTCTTCGAAACCGTCAGCAAATGGGCTAAGGAAGACCCTGAAGCCATGAAGATAGCAGGGTACATGGCTCAAGTTTTAAACAACCTTGCGAAAAGCTATGAGGAACGGCAGTTTAACGATGACCTTAAAGAGCTTGAAAGACTAATCCAACAGGCGAAGGAGCTTAGAGGAAGACTGGAAAAAGAGGGGGAGGGGGTTAAAAATTAGGCCCTCAAAGCTTCAGAAGCAGCTGACCGAGCGTAAACAGTTCAAACTTTTCCTCAACCCAACACTTTACAAGGCCTTTAGGCTGAGATGCAAACTTGAAAAACAAAAACCAAACATTGTGGTTGAAAACTTCATGCTTGCATGCCTCAAATATTCAAGGCTAACCGACCTGATCGAGCGTCTCGCAGCGAAAAAGGGAAAAGCGTGAACAGCGCATGCGAGAGGAGACCCGTGAAACTTCAACGCTTAAATGCCTAGAATGCGGCTCAGAAAGGCTGTATAAAGATGTACTAGGCTATTTGGCTGATGACTCAAACATCCAACGTTATTTATGCAGAAACTGCGGATACCGCTTTAGCAATTCAAGCATATCTCAACACGCTCAGAAAGTTGAAAGGCAGATTTAAAATTCGCCAGACGTCATAACTTTATACTGCCAAGGGAGCGATGAAGCCTCAAGCGGAAAAACGCAAATGAGAAATATAGCTTATACCGCTAGAAATATGACTTAAATCGTAATATAGGTTAAATCTTTTAAAGGTGTTCAACTAATATCAGAAATCAAAACTATGAGCTGATATGATATGGTGAAAAGCGTAAAGGGAGAAGAGGAGAAGATTAAGTATATCTTAACGGATAAGAAACTGGCAGCTATCAAAGCGATGCTTGAAAAAGACCATGCCATAGACTGTATTTTTCTGCTTTACATGAATCGCGGCAAATGGAAGGAAGCTAAAGATTTCATGCGTGAAAATGGTTTAACCTTAAGCGACGGCACTTTTAGGGCGAGGATGATTGAAATTGAAGATCTAGGCTTAGCAAAAGGCGAAAGAATAGACCCTTTAAAGAAGTATTATGTGAAAACAGAGTTAGGTGAAAAAATCGCTAAGCTGCTGCTGGAATTTTTTGACAAACTTGAAACTTAGCTGATGTGCTTTCGGCAACAAGTGTTGAACACATCATTTTTTAACATTCCGTAGATGGCTTATTAGCGGTTTTGTTTTTGTTTGTTGTAGTTTTGTTTTACAGATAATTAATATGGTGTATTAAGTCGTAAGATTTAAATCCTCTTTTCCCCCTAAAATACACAACTAACCCCGAAGGAGGGATAAAAAAGAAATGAAAATATTGAAAAGCAAAAAAGCTCTAAGCCCCGTAGTCGCATCAATCATACTCATCGCAGTAACAGTCGCAGTCAGCATAGCCGTAGCAGCATGGATGGGAGCCTTATCATTCATGTTCATGGGAGGCTCAGAGCAACTACAAGTTGGAACACCATGGGGATGGACCGGTAGCGCAGTTAACGTGACGGTCACAAACGCTGGCGGTGCAACAGTCATTATAGATAAATATCGCGTCAACAACGCAGAAACTGATATAACAGATGTGCCCTTATCGCCAAAGGACAGCACCACCATATCGATCAGTGGAACTTTCCAACAAGGTTACCAGTACACAATATGGATAATAACAAAGAATGGCAAGGAGTTTCCGACAACTGGCACATACACGCCTTAGCACCTATCCCCTTATTTGTTGAGATTGGAGGCAGGGTAAGATACAAGCATCCCTGAATTTCCCCAGTTTGTTTCATCTTTGGAGGTGCAAAAACACATGGTAGTAGAAATAAAAGAATACAAATCAGCCGAAGAAATAGCTGAAACCCTAGAAAAGGGAATATCAGATACAAAAAGCACGTTAGGCGAGTATCTGCGCCGACTAGATGAGATTAGAACACTGGCTGAAAAATCCAAAAAAATACGAGAAGTAGTCATGAAACTTGCTGGAAAAAAGGCTGCGACAGAAAGCCTAGGCGAAATCACAATAGGCAACTTAAACATAGTTTTGGATGCCAACCCATTCCACGAACTCACAGCCATAGAAGAAGTCGTGCGAAGCCATCAAGAAAGACTCTTAGTTTTGCAAAAAGCCAAAGAAGCACTAAAATGGCTAGACCAACTTGGCGACACAGAAGGCCTAAAGTATCTCGTCATCGAAAAAGACGGCGTCCCAGAACGCATACTCTTCAAAATCATCTAAAAAACAGTGTTCAAGTGAAAAACCATGGATAACGATCTATACTTTTTTACACTGAAAAGTGCATTAAATGAAATTAGAAATGCATGCCCAGAAATAACCAACACATTCATATTCAAAGAAAATGGCGAAATAAAAATCGGGGATGAAACCACACCAGAAAAAACAATGATCCAAGTAATAGACGCTTTCGATGACATATTTGATAAAGCCAACGCTATAGGCAATATTGAACATATAACGGTTGATGGCAACAATGGCAGAGTGAATATTTCCTGCCTAAATGACATTTACTTTGCCACGGTTATTTCAAAAAAGGCAGATATAAACTATGTAAACACCATAACCCGTATTCTAATCCCAACAGTTCTCCGATTGTTAGAAAAAATCTGCCCTGCCTCCCTCAACAACACTTCAATTTTACCAGAAACAGAGTCTGAAGCAAAATTGGATTCACCAGTGGAAACAGAAGAAAAACCTGAACCTATAACAGAAACCAAAGAAGAAAAAATTGAAAAACCACAAGAAAAAGAACCGGAGATTAAGCCAGAACAGGTGTTTAATGAGCCTCAAGCAAATCAGCTCATAGTTGAAAATCTCAGCGACTTACTCACACGCGTGCGCTTAATAAAACGCATGCACTCAGACACAGTTCACATAGACAGTGTAATACTTTCACAATGGGAAAAGCAATACGAAGGAAAAAAAATTGAAGAGGTAGAGATTGAAACCTTTGATGGAAAATCAACACGGTGCAAAGTGAAGCCAATAAAAGATGCAAAATATGAGGGAAAAGGCGCGATCCAAATACCAGAAAAAATCCAGCAAACCCTTCAAATTAAGAAAGGAGAGCTTGTAAGGGCTAAACCAGTAATTGAATAATGGAGGCAATGGAGAATGGTTAAAAAGAAAGATTTTCCTGACACTACAATCTTAACTGAACCCATAGTCACAGAAGAGGCAACATTAACAAATGATCTAAGAACAAACCTTGAAGAAATCAAAACATGGGAAGGCGTAATAGGCTACATTCTCAGAAACACCACTTCAGCAGCAATAGACCTCAACGACCCGACAAAAATAATCGACTATGCAATTCTTTCTTCTTCAGCACTTGAAGCAAGCGAAGAACTTTCAAAACTTTTCAACCTAGGCAAAATCAAAAACATAATAGTGGAAGGCAAAGAAACCAAAGTACTCTCCTTAACTGTTGGAGAAAACAGAATAAGCATTTTTCTAGAAAAACAAGCTGACCATGAGAAAATTTTGAAAAAACTGCAATAGGCAAGTATAAGCACAGTTTCTTTCATTTTCTTGTCTTTTCCATATTCTTTGTAGGCAATTTCCCCTTCAGAATTGTTTAAATTAGAGTTTTTGCTAAATATTCTGGGAGAAAGGAGACCTTTCAGTCTGCTTTATGAGAATTAAGTGAATGAATTGTTAACTAAAAATAAGAAAAACACCAGCAATAACCATCGCGGATACCTAGACCTTATAGCAGACATTTTAGAAACATCACAAAACGGAGTTAAGAAAACTTGGCTGATGTATCACTGCAATCTCAGTTTTAAACAATTAAAATCTTACTTAGATTTTCTACTCAGAAAAGAACTGTTGCATATGACAAGTGAAAACACTAGTCCCAATCACGGTTTATTGAAAACTACAGAAAAAGGCAACCAGTTTCTGAAAACATACAGTTGCTTGAAGTCTCTGATAGACCAATCTCCATAATTTGTACCTTCATCTCAACAGAGCAATCCATACAGTTTCCATTAAATTCAAAATCCAAGCTCATCCATAAACGATCTGTTAGAATTTTCTTATAGAAGATTGTATGCAGTTAGTTTTATTACTGGTTCATCATTATCTCATTATTGCAAGAGACCCCGCTTCAGCCTCGAGTTGATAAAAAATGGAAGCTAGGCACAGAAGAAGCCGAATCGAAGTTATTTCCGATATCTTAAATGAAGCATTAAGTGGCGCAAACAAGACACGACTTATGTATAGATGCAACTTGAATTTTATGCGATTCAACAGATACCTACAAGAATTGTTAGACGCAGGTTTAATCGAAGACGTAAGCTCTAATCCTAGAGGCATAGTAGTATACAAAACCTCAGAGAAAGGACGTGAACTTGTCAAGGTTTTACGCAAGGCAAACGAATTCATGTCAACTTAACCCATTACTCTTCAATTAACTCTTCATTTATCCACCATGCCTTCTTTTTGCCAGATTTCTTCCCAGCATAATAATCTATTATTGATTTCCCAAGCTGCCTCTTAGAAAATTTCTGCATCCTTCTAAGTCTATTCAGAACAAGCCACCGATTCACCTTCAAGTACTCAGCCAATTCAGGAGTAGTTGCACCTTTATAGTGAATAAGATATTCAATTATTTTGTGATCAATTTCATCAACCCCAAACGTGTGAGGGTTTGTCTTTCCATGCTCATAAGTTAGCAATTCCAAATCAGAAAGATACTTCCGTAACTCCGAAAACTCCCTTTCAATCTTACCCATTCTCTGCTCTAACTCAAGAAGCTTGTCAGGTTTAGGTGCTTTTTGGAGTTTTTCCAGTATTGCATCACGAATAAAATTGCTTCTTTCTCCTTCAGAAATACGCAACAGCAGTTCTTTGTATACTTCTTCAGGTATCTTTACAGATATGACTTTGACTTTCGACACTCGCATTCACCTTTTATTATTATCACTCTTGTGAAACCTCTATTATTACATGTTTCATTTACAATTTTCTTTAGGAAATCTTTTAAGAACTACACGCTTTAACCTTAAAATCTAGACCAATTAAGTGGTTACATATGCCAAGAAAAACCACAATATCAATAATTAAATGCGATGTAGGCTCCTTGGCAGGACATCATGTTGTTCCAAAACCGCTTCTCACAATCGCAGAAAAAAATCTTGAAACAGCCAAAAAAGATGGCTTAATAAACAATTACTATGTCTTCAATGTAGGAGACGACCTTCAACTACTCATGACACACGAGAAGGGAGAATCAAACCAAGCCATTCACGAACTCGCATGGCACACATTCAAAGAAGCAGCAAACAAGGCTCTTGAATTGAAACTTTACGGTGCTGGACAAGACCTTCTGAAAACAGCCTTCAGCGGAAATATCCGTGGAATGGGCCCGGGAGTTGCTGAAATGGAAATAGAAGAAAGAGGTTCCGATCCGATGATAATTTTCGCCGCGGACAAAACGTCAGCTGGCGCCTATAACCTTCCAATCTTCCGCATTTTCGCCGATCCAATGAATACTGCAGGGCTTGTGATTGACCCAAACATGGCTGGCGGCTTCAAATTTGAAGTCATAGACACAATAGAAAATCAGAAGGTTGTGCTTAAATGTCCAGAAGAAACGTACGAGTTAATTGCCCTTATCGGAACAGTGCAAAGGTATATGATTTCACGTGTTTGGCGAGCTAGAGATGATTTAATATGCGCCGTAGGTAGCGTAACAAGGCTTTCACAGATAGCTGGAAAATACGTTGGAAAAGATGACCCGGTGGCTATTGTACGAGCACAGCATGGACTGCCTGCAGTAGGTGAAATCCTTGCGCCATTCATGCATAGTTATCTTGTGGAAGGATGGATGCGGGGAAGCCACTGGGGTCCAATAATGCCTGTAGGTTTAAAGGATGCAAAATGCACATTGTTCGATGGCCCTCCAAGAATTGTTGCTTTAGGCTTTCAAATTGCAAATGGCAAAATTGCATGTGATGACCATGGAAAACCGATGATTGCAGACTTGTTTGATGACCCAGCATTTGCATTAGCTAGGCGAGAAGCCTTGGAAAATGCCTGTATGCTTAGGCGTATGGGAGAGTTTGAACCAGCCCGCCTCGGCCCAGAGGAAATGGAATATACAACTTTACAGCAGATCCTAGACAAGCTTAAGGAACGATTTAAGCCAGCTTAAAGTTAACCATGCCTATTTAGATGCAGCTTCCTGCTTCCTTATCCTAGACAGTTCACCACATCGATTTTTCACAATTTCATAAAGCTTCGTGCGCAGTTCCTCTCCAAAAATCTTCTGCTCCTTAATAAGCAACGTTTTCCTTGCAAGTTCAACATCTCCTAAGCCCATAAACCACGCCTCAAAATCCCCACGATGAGTATGAAACTCCACAGAACCCACATCAACTTTCAAAATCTTATCACAGAAGTCTTGAAGGCTTGCTGCATGAACATTTAGAGGTTTTCCAACATCAACGTAAAAGTGGAACGATTTTTCTATAGGCAAATATGCCAAAATTTCCTCAGCTTTCGCCCGGTCAACCTCGGGAAAACCAAGTGTTTTTTTGCCCTTCTCAGTCAAAACATAATATCCTCTTTCACGCTGCTCCAAGTATCCCAGACGTGAGAGACCAATTATATGCATCTGAACCGTTGGAAAACTTAACCTTGTTTCCTTTACAATATCATTAGCCTTAACAGGCTTGTCAAGTCCCCACATAGTTTCAAGAATCAACCTTTTAACTGGTGATATACTCATCTCGGTGCACTCCTTTTAGTTTAGTATCCGCTCATTAATATATTTTTCAACATTTCCACAGAAGCTGAATGGAGACAACGCTTAAGCAAGCGTTCCCAAATAGAAAAATTAGAAAGATGCCTAAAGGAAATGATCCAAATGACAGAGTGGAATAAAATACTGCATCAAAAACAGTACAGTCGAGAAGAACCTGACGAAAATGTTGTTAACTTCGCTAAAAGGTTAAGAAAAAAGAAAGGATTGCGAATTCTCGATTTAGGTTGCGGAGCTGGGAGAAATCAGATATACATAGCAAAGCAAGGATTTGAAACCTATGGAACGGACATTTCAGAAACAGGCTTAACTCTAACCAAAAGCAGACTCAAGCAACAAAGGTTAACAGGTCACCTAATAAAATGTGATATGAAAATGCAGCCATATACCGATTCTTGTTTTGACGCCATAACATGCCTTCACACAATTTACCATCAAGAGCTTAAGGAAATTAAGAAAACAATTTCTGAAATTCATAGAACACTAAGGAAGAATGGACAGCTTTTAGTCAATTTCTTGTCGAAAAGGACATATAGCTATGGAAAGGGACTGAAGATTGAAGAAAACACGTTCATTGAACAAGAAGGTGCAGAAAAGGGAATTGTGCATCATTTTGCTGACAGAGAAGAGATAGTGCACCTTTTTGAAGATTTTGAAACTGTTAATTTGGAGTTGAATGAAACGGAAGTTGAAGGGAAGCTTCGAAGTCGCTGGATAGTAACAGCCACGAAGTGAAGTACAATCTAATTTTTAAAATTAGATGATGCTTTGACGATAACATATCCGGAAGTTTAAGAAACGTAAATAAAGGATGCTTCAGTAAGCAATAAAGCACTAGATGAAAGAGGCAACGGTGAAATAACATGAAGCTGGCTGTGCTGGTTTATGAGTATCCGCCAAAAATCGTAGGTGGCTTAGGCACATATGCGGCGGAGATTACACGCAAGTTTGTCCTTATGGACCACGATGTTACAATTTTCACAATGAATGATGACGCTGGCGATCTTCCAACACGGGAGATTTGGAGAGGAATTGAAATTCACCGGCCACTTCATATTGACATTTCAGATTCATTGCCAGACGTGCTTGCCGAAGACGTTAAGAAGTGGGGTAGAGGCATCCATTTATTCTCTAAAATTCTTGTTTATAATTATCTAAGCGCTTCAAAACTTGTTAACGAACTTATTAGGAAAGAGAACTTCAAATATGACATTGTGATTGCCCATGACTGGTTGTCAGCAATAGCTGGAATAACAATTAAAAAAGAGGTTGATCTGCCCCTAGCATTTCATGTCCACTCAACAGAGAAAGGCAGAACTCTTGGAAATGGTTCAGATGTTGTAAGCAACATTGAACTTCATGGCGCAAAAGCTGCCGACTTAATTGTAACAGTCTCCTACGCTATGAAAGATGAACTTGTGAATCTTGGTTTTCCAAAAGAAAAAATTCAAGTTTGTTACAATGGAGTTGACCCGCAAAAATACAATCCTGAAAATGTGAATGCAGAGCAGACTAAGAAGATAAGGGAAATGTATGGCGTAAAAGAAGACGAGCCAATGATTCTTTTTCTCGGAAGACTTGTAGGCGTTAAAGGTGTCGACAAATTGATAATGGCTATGCCACATGTTTTGCAGAAAACACCCAAAGCCAAATTGGTCATCGTGGGGTTAGGAGACTTACAAGATTATCTGGCAAATTTAGTTAAGACAATGCGTCTACAAGACTCGGTGAAACTAAACTACGAATTCATTTCAGAAGAAGAGCGCATTCTCCACTATGCAGCATGCGATGTTGCAGTATTTCCAAGCCTCTATGAACCTTTTGGAATAGTCGCCCTCGAAGCCATGAGTATGGAAAAACCAGTCGTTGTAGGAGGAGCTGGCGTCAGCGGAATGCGTGAAATAGTCATATGCTGCGGTGAAGACCAATGCGGCTTCCACATTAACCCAAATAATCCAGCAGACATAGCTTGGGGCATAAACAGTTCTCTTGAAAATCCAGAAAAAAAGAAGTGGCTTGGAAAAAATGGCAGACGCAGAGTCCTGGAAGAGTTCACATGGGACAAGATAGCTGAGAAAACTATAGAGTTATATGAACAAATAATTAAGCATTAAATTCTATTCATCGCATGATTGGCGTACACTTTTGAAGATGCTTAAATAATTCTTTGCGAATATTTAAATTGAAAGAAACAATGCTTGAAGGTGCACTTGTGGAATTCGACAAGGAAACTTTCAAAAAAATGTTTCCAAACTTGGCTAAAGAATTGGAAACTGGCGAAAATAAGGTTACAGTAAACTCTGTGCGGACAGACAACCAAACTGGAGAGAAAGCTTCTTCACAACGATTCATCAATTACACACCCGACGTGATAGATTTTATTCGCCGATGCGACACTGAAGATCAAGCAGAAGAAATAATAACATATTTGGAAAAAAAAGGCGAAGTGCAAGGACATTACGCTGAGAAGCTTAGAAAGCAACTTAAAGAAAAAGGCATCCGAAGCTTTGGCCCCAAAAAAGAAAAAGACTATTACCTCAAACATGGAGAATTTTAAGATTACAAGCTTACACTTGATCTGCCGGCATTTTTTCTGGAGCATAAGCCGTATAGTATTTTAACCCATAACGTTTCACTTTTTCTTTCACGTGCGGGTACAATATTAATTCTTCAATCTCAAGGTTACCAGCCAAACTTGGACTGATTTGTTTAAGCTTTTGAGTGAGTTCCCAAAGGCTTCGCCTTGACGAAAAGGAAGCCATAACAGAAGGATGACAGCTTGCTCCTGCATTTACCAAATTTTTTAATGCTTGAAACTGTAATCTATAACCATCTGGACTTGCTCCAGTAAGTGCCACAAACTCATCTTCGTTGCATCCTTTCAATGAAACCCGTACATGAACAAAACCATAATTGGAAATTTCTTCAGCATAGCTTTCATCAGCGCCTATGAGAATCCCATTCGTTTCCAAAATGAAACTGTAGCCTTTTCCTTTAAGAATGCTAAGAAGCTCAAGTAAATGCGCCTTCCCTATTGTAGGCTCACCACCACTGATTCTTAACAAATTAAATCGACGTTTCTGGGCTAAATTAACTAGACCGTCAGCAATTTCGCTTGCATTGTAAAATCTTCCAACTATAGTAGGATGAAACATTACAGTATCCGAGACCCAACAGAACTTGCATATTAAGCCGCAGCCAACACAATCCGCAGTTACTATTCCACCATACCATCTGGCAGGTCTAATGCGGTAATACTTTTTCTCCTGACCACCAGATCTTAGGCGAGTAACTAATTTTTCAATGGCTAAATGTCTTTGAACAGCATCATAAGGCAAGGCTGAGCCTTCTTTTACAGTTACAATAACACAATGCGAAACTGATTATTATTTTGGATGGGTAAGTATATACGTAACCTATATTGTGTATTTTATAAAAGTAAATAAATGTGCTTGCCAATAATAGAAAAACCTAAAATTCAGAAAATAAGCGGAGGAAAACAATTGAAAAGAAAAGCTTTAGCATTCACAATATTAACCCTTACACTCACACTTATTGTCTCACTTTCTCTTAACATGAAAACTGCAAAATCAGCAAATGATTACAACATAGAACATGTAAACCATAAAATAAAAATCATGTATAACGGTTACATCTTCATAAACGATACCATACAAATAACAGGCCAAGCATCAGATGGCTTCCTCATGGGATTACCATACAAGTATGGTTCACACATTCTCCAATGCTTTGCTTATAATTCCTCTAAAGCCTTTCCCGTAATCCTTGATGCATCCCTGAATGATACAATGGGATTTTATGGCGTCAGAATAGACTCTCCACCATCAATATTTACTGTTGGATTTGTACTTTCAAACAATCTTCTAACTCAAACGTCAAACACAAGCCGCTTTATCTTAGACTTTCCTGCCTATCCAACCTTCACAAAAACAGCAGCTTCTGTTAACGCTTCAATTTCAATTGAAAATGCAACCTACGTCAGTGGAAACCCTTTCACTTATTGGCAGGATAATTTACCTGCATTCACTTCATCTCCAGCAAACGTAACATTTGCATTAACAGGCAGCCAAATACAATTGTTCGATATAAATGAAGTGAAAAGCGAGTTTACAATAGATGAGACTGGTGCAATAAAAGGCATAGATAACTATTACATTACAAACGAAATGCTTGCACAGATAAGTTCTATAGAAATAAATCTGCCGCCAAATGCATCTAACCCCATTGCACTAGATCAATTTGGAAGAACAATGACAGCTTCAGCATGGGTGAATCAGAAGACAGGACGCTACAAAGTTAGCTTTAGTACAGCCGTAGAAAGTTACAGATCTTCAAGGTTCTCTGTTAAGTACGACATGCCAAAGGAGTACATGACACAAACGGGAACAAACAACTTCAATTTCAGGTTTCCACTATTCAAAACTATAAATTACTACATTGCGCAAGCATCATTAAAATTTGTTTTGCCAGAAGGAGCAAAAATATCCAGTTTCAAAACCACTTTAAACAATAGCGCTTACAGCATAACAAAAAACGTTTTTCAAGAAACGATAACTATTACCAGAGGAAGCATAAGTTATTTAGACAGCCTTTTACCTTCAGAAAATTTCTTGCAGTTTGAGTATCAGTATAATCCATTATGGGCCTCTTTCCGCCCTACCTTGTGGGTGTGGGCTTTGGCACTTGTCGGATGTGCAGTAGCTGTCGTTTGGAAAAGACCAAAAGCGCCAACTCCTACAGCTATGCCAACTGTAGCTGTAGCGCTAGGCTTAGAAGACTTGAAATCGTTTGTAGACTCCTATGAAGAGAAACAAAAGATAATGATTGAATCAGAATCTTTAGAGAACATGGTGCGAAAAGGAAGAATCCCAAGACAAAGGTATAAGGTGCGCAAGAAAACGTTGGAAATACGGCTAAACACATTGTCCAGAAGCTTGACAGAGTTAAAAGAAAAAATGCGAAGAGCAGGAGGCAAATATGCAGACTTAATGCGGCAACTTGAAATTGCAGAAATTGAAATCAACGAATCTGAAGCAGGGATGAAAAGCATTGAAGCCCGCCATAGCAGAGGAGAAATCTCGTTGGAAGCTTACAGAAAGCTTTTGACTGATTATCAGCGCAGAAAAGAGAGAGCTCAAACAACAATCAATGGAATTCTCTTAAGACTTCGTGAAGAAATTCACTAAACAAACCTAAACACTTTTATTCTACTGCTTAGATTTCAATGAAAACTTGTTAGAGAGGAATGGAAATGGTAAAAATAGTAGTTGACAATCACAAGTGCACCGGATGCGGCACATGCGTTGACACTTGCCCAGTGGGTGTTTATGAGATTAAGGATGGGAAAAGCGTTCCAATAAAGCCTGAAGAATGCCTAGTTTGTCGAGCATGCGAAGCCCAATGTCCAGAAAGCGCAATACAAGTAGTTGAATGAGACACAATTGCTATGCTATGTTCCAAAAAGTTCTAAAAACTTCTTTTGCTTTCTTTACAGTTCTTTCACCTTGCAATCTAACATGTTTGCCTGCCACTGGAACTTTGTCATTTAAAAAATAACGAGTCCTACACATTTCAGCTATTGCTCCAGCAGTTATTTTCCCAACATAACTAATGTTATAGCCACCTTCCAGAACAGATACAAGTTTTCCATTACATATTTCTGATGCCAATTTCAGAATCGTCCTGTAAATTTGTTGATAACACAACGCAGATAAGGAAAGATTGCCCACAGGATCCGCATAATGACCATCGAACCCGGCTGAAACCAACATGAACTGCGGTTTATATTGACGTATTATTGGCATCACAATTTCTTCCAATGCCTTAAGATAAATGAAATCATCAGTTCGAAAGGGAAGAGGAACATTTATGTTGTAACCTAAGCCTTCACCTTCTCCAATTTCATCTATAAAGCCTGTTCCTGGAAAAATGCGGGGATCTTGATGTAGACTTATGTATAAGACTTTGCTGGTATTATAGAAGATTTCTTGCGTGCCATTTCCATGATGAGCGTCAATATCCAATATCAAAATTCTTCTCAAGCCATATTTTTCAATTAAATGTTTAGCGGCTATGGCAATATTGTTGAAAACACAAAAGCCAAGTGCGCGGAATTTTTCAGCATGATGCCCTGGAGGACGCACTAGGGCGAAGGCGTTCTCAAATTTCTTTTCCATGACAAGATTAGTAGCCTTAAGCAACCCTCCACAGGCATAAAGAGCAACATCAAAGCTTTCTGAAGAAACAACTGTATCTTCCAAATCAAGCAAGCCACCTCCAGACTTGCAGAAAGTTTCAATAAATCTGATATATTCTATGTCATGGACTAACTCAACATCTCCTAAATGCGCCTTTTCTGGAGTTACAAACAGCCATTTTCGACTCTTAGAGAGTTTACCTGATTTTAACTCGTTAATAATTGCGTGGAGACGCCTTGATGATTCTGGATGACCTTTACCCGTGTTATGCAGATAATATTTGGGCGAAAAAATAATAGCGGTCTTACTCATCTTCCATCATCTGTTTGCGAAGCGTTTGGAACGTTTGACACAAATATTCTCTTAAGGATAAGCCTTCTTTATTTGCTAGTTTTTTCAGAACCTTATTTACACCAGTAGCATACTGTATCGCTTTTTTCGGTCTTTCCACAATAAATTTCGGAAGCCCCAGATTTTCTGCAACCCGCCTTAAAACAAGCTTTCGCAAACCATCATCAGGCAAAACGAGTTTTAGCGTTACAGGCAAATTAACTGCAAATCTTGCTATCTGAAAATTCGCAAAGGGTAAACGTAGTTCCACATTATGAAAATTGCAGATTTTGAAGTCTCTTTCAAAATTAGTTTCATGCATTTTAACCACATCATCAAATAGTATTTCATGCGTCTTTTCGCCGCCAAATCTTAAATAATCATCTACGTAACGCTTGTAACCACCAAAAAGTTCATCCGCACCTTGCCCAGCTAACAACACACTTAGCCCTATCTGCGCTGCTTTTTCCGCTGTCCAATAGAAAGGAACGCCTATGCTAGCTTTAACAGCATCTGGTTCCTCAATTATCCAAAGAACCCTTTGAAGGACTTTTTGTACACACTCTTCATCATAAAGGTAAACGTGAACTGGAAGCTTCAATTCTTCCGCCACTCTTTTAACGTGTTCTGTTTCAGATTGATTTTTCAAACTCACATGAATTAGGTGCACATTTACTCCCGTAGCTTTAGCCAGAAATGCAATTAGGCTACTGTCCAAACCTCCGGAAAAAGCTATGGCAACTTCTCTTAGTCCATAAACCGTTTCCTTAACAGAATGTCGCAAAAGCTTCTGAAGAGATTCTGCTGCAGACTCCATCGTTATCTGTTTACTCTTGGAATAAGTGAGAGTTCTCACATGTTTAAAATGAAAACCCCTTTTATCAATCAGCACCACATGCCCAGGTGGAAAGAAGTTTGCATTTTTTATTCCTATTTTCCACAAGGCTTTACGTTCAGAAGACAAAGCTGCAAATGCAGAGTTCTCGCCATAACAGAGAGGATAAACGCCCATAACATCTCTACCAGCAATAATCTTATCTGGCTTAGCTATTGCAAAAGCAAAAAACCCATCAGACTTAAACAGCTGTTCAACCCATTCCTTTCGGTCAAATTTCCCAATGATCGCCTCTGCATCAGAAGCCTTTGGCACAGTAGGATAAAGTGCCCCTTCAAAAACCAACGTTGCACCGGAAAGGGCTATTGGTTGGAATCTGCCAATTGGAAAGACTCTTGAGAAGGCTTGTCCAATAATCACTGGAGACTCTAAATTCTGGCGCGGTAATTCTTCAACAGTCTTTGCCCATTTTATTGTGGTTGGCGATGCAATTCCGTAGGACTCAATGTTTTTATTTTCTAAAGTTTTGAGCATTGCGATTGCCGCTTCTGCTGCGCCTTCGCCCTTTTTGCTTACGATTGCTATTATCGCTTTCATATTGAATAGCCCTTAATCCTAAGACATTATCATCGTCATCGTAAAACATTAATCTTTAATCATATTACCTTCTTGCGAGGGAAAAACAAACTTGCCTATTCTTCCCATAGAAACAGGTCCTATTGACACAGGACGCCATGGAACCCCAGAAATGCGAAGAATTTTTGAAGAGGAAAACCGCGTTCAAAGACTGCTTGATGTGGAAGCAGCTTTGGCTTGGGCGCATGCTGAAGTTGGCAATATACCGCGAAAAGATGCTCAGAAAATTGTGAGTATGGCTTCAACAAAATATGTCAAGGTGAGCCGTGTAAAAGAAATCGAACATGAAATAAAACATGACATTGCAGCTTTGGTCAGAGCCCTAGCAGAAGTTTGCGGAACAAGTGGAGCATATGTGCATCTTGGAGCAACAAGCTATGATATTGTGGACACTGCAAATGCACTTCAACTGAGAGATGCTTTAGAGTTGATTGAAAAGAAACTGAACGATTTTGAGCGAATTTTGATGGAAAAATCTTTACAATATAAGAATGCACTTATGATGGGTCGAACACACGGTCAACATGCTTTACCAATAACTTTAGGTTTCAAGTTTGCAGTTTGGATGCGAGAGATTTCTAGGCATATTCAGAGAATTAGGCAATGTAGAGAGCGTGTTTTAGTCGGAAAAATGAGTGGAGCTGTGGGAACACAAGCGGGTTTAGGTGAGCACGCTGTGAAGATTCAGCAGCTTGTTATGCAGCGTTTAGGGCTTAAACCAGCAGAGATTTCTACACAAATTGTGCAAAGAGATCGACATGCAGAGTTTGTATGTGTGATGGCTTTGATTGCCTCTACCCTCGATGATTTTGCAACTGAAATTCGAGAGTTACAGAGACCTGAAATTGGGGAACTTTTTGAACCTTTTGAGGTTGAGAAGCAAGTTGGAAGTTCAACAATGTCCCAGAAACGAAATCCTGAACTCTGTGAAAGAGTTTGCGGATTGGCAAGAATTGTTAGAAGTCTTGCTGTTCCCTCTCTGGAGGATGTTGTAACTTGGCATGAGCGAGATTTAACCCAGTCTTCTGCAGAACGTTACATGCTTCCTGAAACATGTATTTTAGTCGATTACATGCTCTTTTTGATGATTAATATTGTGGCTAATTTGCGTGTGGATAAGGAACGCATGCTAAGAAACATGAAGCTGACCCAGGGGCGCACCATGGCTGAAGCCGTCATGATTGCATTGACGAAGAAAGGCATAAGCCGCCAAGAAGCCCATGAGCATCTTAGGAAACTGGCAATAAAGAGCGAAACGGAAAAGCGACATTTTAGGGAAATACTTTTGGAAGACAAAATTGTAAGTGGAAAACTTACAGAGAAAGAAATTGATGCTGCGTTAAATCCGAAGAATTACTTGGGAACTGCAAAAATGCAGATTAAAAATGTTGTAAAAAAGACAATGAAGGAGCGAAAAGCCAGAGGATTAACCTAGTATTCGGTTAATGCTTTTTGTTTCCATTCTTCCTCTTTTTCAAGTTTTTCCCATGTTTCCTTCTTTACAAAACCGCCGACTTGTTCCTTAATTTTCTTTCCAAGTTTTGGTCCTATAAGAGGCAGATTCACTAAATCCTCAAGTTTTGCAGTTTTAATGTCTTCTATAGTTTTGTATCCGGCATTGTATAATATTCGCCCTCGAACTCTTCCTACACCTTCCAACTTGACAATAGGCAACAATTCTTTCTTCACTCCTTTTTCTATTCTCTCTATAAGTTCAAACGTCTGCGGTAAAACTTGCTTGTTGCCAAAAAGCAATGCTAACTCATTTGTTGCATAAAGCAACCACTTCGCATTTTCAATAGTCCGGTAAAGGTCGCCTGGCTGCACTCTGAACCTTTCAATTATTTCGTCTTCGCTTTTTTCTTCAATCCACGCTTTCAAAACCATAGCAGTTTTCACTTCACCAAGATACTGCTCATAGGCAATTCGGTCTTCCCACTCATCAGGTACATTTACCAAGAATTCTTCTCTGTGTTCATCTATGAAAATTGTTATCTCATCGAATTCCCGAGAATATGGTCGCAATATTGGTCCCATGTCTGGTGTATGGGCAATCATGTGAAGCAAGCTTAAGTCTGTGAGGTAAGCAGTTGTTCTCTTTAATGCATCTCGTATGATAACCCCAGAGACTGGATCTATGTAAAGTTCACTTATCCTTTTGCCGAATTTTGTGGCAAAAATGTTTTCGCCATAGATATCAATCATTTCCTCATCATACAAATATTTGAGAATCTTTGCGATAATGCTCTTAATGGCGCTGATGTCATATTGGTAAGCGTAAAAGGTTCTTCCAAAAAAATCATAAATACCACGTTCAGTATGAGCAAAATCTGCTGCTATCGTAGCCAACACATGTGACCGTATTATTCTTTCAACAGCAAGCCTTGACCAAATTCTTTCTGGATGCGCAAGAATGTAACTTTCCATTAAGTAATCTGCTTCATCAGCAGTCTTGGCGATAAGAATAGCTTCACCGACCTTGTCATACTTTGGTCTTCCAGCTCTACCTGCCATCTGCTTGTATTCCAAGACGCTAATTGGATAAAAGCCATAACCAGGCTCATAGCGCCTATAGTCCTGAATAATCACTGTTCTAGCTGGAAGGTTCACGCCGAAGGCTAGTGTAGGCGTGGCGGTTAACACCTTAATCTTTCCTTGTCTAAATGAGTCTTCTATTATCTTGCGGTGTCCGCCTCCTAAACCAGCATGATGAAAAGCTGTTCCACATTTGACAAGTTCAGCCAAAGACTCACTTATCCTAGTCCTTTCACCAGCCGCCAAAATTCTTTCAGCTTCATGTTCCAAAGACCTCTTAGCAGGCTTAGACAAGGCTTCTTCCATTTCGCCGGCAACTTTTTTGGCCAGTATAACAGCGTTTTTCCGTGTTGAAGCAAAAATCAACGCTTGCCCACCGGATTTTACAGTGCTTAAAGCCAGATTTATGGCTGAATTCTTGGTTTTCCTTTCTATCTTTCGGGCATCGCCATCTCTAAACTGGATTTCCTCATGTAGAAGTGTGCCTTCTTTTAAAAGAACTGGACGCCATTCAGTTGTCACATAGTCTGCTTTAAGCCATCCAGCAATCTCCTCAACATTATTAATTGTTGCACTTAAAGCTAAAATTTGAATACTGGGATTAATCTGCATAAGCCTTGCCAAAACAACCTCCAAAGTTGGACCACGTTCAGCCTCATTTAGCAAATGCACTTCATCAGCAACAATCAGCGAAATCTCATCCATCCACTTAGCTCTATGCCTTAGAAGAGAATCAGTCTTTTCATTAGTCATAATAATAATGTCATACCTTTCCAGCCATGGATCACTGCTGTCAAAATCACCGGTGCTTATGCCTATTCTAACTCGTTTTCCATCAGACTTGTTCAGTGTTGAATATTTTTTAAACTCGTCAAATTTTTCATTGGCTAATGCACGTAAAGGGGTTAAATAAATAACTTTTCCATTTTTCTCCAATATGTGCTTGAGAGCGCAGAATTCCGCAACTAAAGTTTTTCCAGAAGCTGTTGGACTAGCTAAAACAAGATTTTTTCCCTCAAGCGCCCCAGCTTTTACAGCTTCTTCTTGCGGAGGATAAAGTTCAATGATTCCAGATCGAATTGTTATTTCCTTAACAGCTTCGGGAATTGATAATTCTGTTACCTTCACTACTATGCGCCTATTTCTCCTCTTACAAAAAACAATTACGACATCAATAGTTTAAAATCTTATGTAGACACATACACTCTAGATAAGTTATGTTTTTCTATCAGAAACAGCGATACTAAACGTTGAATACGCTTCACTGTAAAAGGATTTGAGTTTAATGATTGAAAATGTAAAGGAACTACTTAAGGCACATGAAGGTCTTGAACGTGAAGTTTACTTAGACATAGAAAACTCGAGCATAGTTCCGAAAGAAGTAATTGACGCAATGTTGCCATATTACAATGAACGTGCATATGGCAACCCAACACTAACGCATAAGCCTGGATGGGAAGCTTTCGAGACAATCATGGAATCCACACAGAAAATAGCTGGTTTTTTAGGGAGTAAAACACTTGAGGAAGTAAACTTTACGCCTGGAGAAACGGAAGCTAACAATTTAGCATTAATAGGAGTTGCCCTCTCCAGAAAAGACAAGGGCAAAAAAATTGTTATTTCAGAAGTTGAGCCGATAAGTGTTCTACACACAACTGAAATGCTTCAAAAATACGGATTCACTACAGCAAAAATTCCCGTTGACAAAGAAGGCTTCATAAACCTTGAAAAATTGAAGGAAGAGATAAACAAAGAAACAATTCTTGTAAGCCTATCTATCGTAAACCATGAAATTGGAACAATACAACCAATAAAAGAAGCCTCAAAAATAATAAAGGACAAAAATCCAGAGACAATCTTCCACACAGACGCATCAGACGCCTACAGCAAAATCAACTTCAACGTAAAACAATTAGGCATTGATCTAGCAACGCTGAGCAGCTATAAAATTTTGGGACCAAGGGGAATAGGCGCCTTATACGTTAAAGAAGGCATTAACTTGGAAAGAATTTTGGAAGGCCAAATAGGAACGCAGAAACTTTGGCCTGGAATTGAAAACACACCATTAATTGTCGGTTTCGCTAAGGCATCTGAACTTGCATTCCAAAATTTTGAAGAAAACGTGGGCTCTATGCGAAACTTGAGAGATAAACTGATGGAAGGAATTTTTGAGATTGTGCAAGACGTCAAATTGAATGGACCTAAAGGCGCTAAGAGGGCACCAGACAACGTAAATGTAAGTATTTTACGGTGTGAAGGAGAAGCATTAACAATAGAGTTAAGCCTTAGCGGAGTTTATGTTTCAAGTGGAAGCGCCTGCACAAGGAGGCTTCTCCAGCCAAGTCATGTTCTTGTTGCCATAGGTAGAAAATATGAAGAAGCTCATGGTAGCATACTCATGAAAGTCACACGCTACCATAAAGAAGAGGATATAGAATACGTTTTAAGAGTGTTTCCGAAAGCTGTAGAACGAATAAGGAAAATAACAGGATCAACAGAAGTGGAGTAATCATGTCGCGAATACCTTTGCCATATAATCCGAAAGTTCTTGAACTTTTTAGGAATCCAAAAAATCTGGGAAAAATGGAAGACGCTACAGTAGTGGCGATTGCTGGAAATCCCTCCTGTGGGGACATGATAACTTTCTATTTAAAAATCAATGATAAAGACATTATTGAAAGGGCAACCTTTGAAAGTTATGGCTGTGCAGCAAACATTGCAACATCAAGCATAGTTACAGAAATGATTAAAGGAATGAAGCTGGAAGACGCTTGGAAAATCTCGTGGAAAAGTGTAGCCGAAGCAGTTGGCGGGTTGCCAAGCGTAAAATTTCACTGTGGAATATTGGCTGTTGGAGCATTGAAAAGAGCCATAAGAAAATACTATAAGAACAAAGGGTTCCCTCCAAATTGGCTGCAGAAAGAATTGAGTTTTGAGGAAAAACAAGCGTTAGAAGAGGAAGAATTGGCAAAAGTGCTCTCTAAAAGAATGAAGTTAGAAGAGGAAAAATAGTGTTAAACCCATACAAAATTCGAGAAGACTTTCCAATATTAAAACGGAAAATAAACAATTACCCTCTAATCTACTTCGACAATGCAGCAACATCACAAAAACCAAAACAAATAATCGATGCTATCAGCAATTTCTATGAAAATCATAACGCAAACGTTCACAGAGCTGTCCACACACTTTCTCAAGAAGCATCAGAACTTTATGAAAAAGCACATGAAGAAACCGCTGAATTCATAAATGCCAACGACATCGAAGAAATAATTTTTGTAAGAGGCACAACAGAAGCAATAAACCTGGTGGCTTACGCTTGGGGTCTTCACAATCTAGCGAAAGATGATGAAGTCATAGTGTCGTTGATGGAGCACCATAGCAACATTGTCCCTTGGGAAATTCTTTCCAGGATAAAGGGGTTCAAAATTAAATATGCCGAAGTAAATAGTGATGGAACCTTAAACTATGAGAATTTTGAAGATACTATTTCTAAAAAAACCAAAATTGTCTGCATTTCTCATGTTTCAAATTTCAGCGGTGTCATAAATGATGTCAAAAAAATTGCCAAAATTGCACATGAACATGACGCGTTAATCCTAATTGATGGAGCACAATCAGTTCCTCACATGCCCATAGATGTTGAAGATTTAGATGTAGATTTTCTTGCTTTTTCTGGGCATAAAATGTTAGGTCCAACTGGAATAGGTGTTCTGTACGGTAAACAAGAACTTTTGAAGACTATGGATCCTTTTCAAGGTGGAGGCGAAATGATAAGAGAAGTGTCCTTCAACCAAGCAACAAAACGCTGTTCAATATCGTGGAACGATTTACCATGGAAGTTTGAGGCTGGAACCCCTAACATTGCAGGTGGCGTTGGACTAATGGAAGCTGTAAGATATTTAAAGACACTAGGCATGGAAAATGTGAAGACACATGAGTGTCAACTAACAGAATACGCTTTGCGACTTATGGGGAAACAACAGAAAATTGAAATTTATGGACCTAAAGACACTTCTGCAAAATGCGGCATAATCCCATTTAACGTGCAAGGTTTAAGTTCACATGATGTGGCACTGTTTCTTGACAATTATGGAATAATGATTAGAAGCGGTTTCCACTGCGCACAACCCTTACATCAAATATTCAAGTTGAAATCTTCAACAAGGGCAAGCTTCTACATTTACAACACCAAAGAGGAAATTGACCGATTCATAGAAGTCTTGAAGGAGATAGAACAAGTTTAATGGTTACAATAGAAGATTATGTAGCAAGAATCGAAGGAACATGCGGAGAAGAAAAGGACGTCATAGTCATATTCAAATATGACAAGAAAGATGAGGCTATCAAGAAAATTTTAAAAAAGGCAAAAATAAAAAAAGCCGTTTCAACCATAATTTTTGAATTAACCTATGACAAGTTTTCTTTTAGGCTTTACGGCACAGGAAAAGCAATTTTCAGAAGTGTAAAAGATAAGGATGAGCTAAACAAAATTTTAAGTGATCTTCTATTGTAATCACGCGAACTAATTCCATGAATTGAATCGCATAGACGCATTCTAATTCTTGCCTGGTTTTTTAAAATTGGCCACATATTTTACTAAAATGATGCTTCAAAAGGAACTTGTCCAAAAGCTAAATAGCGCGCGAAAACGTTAGTAGCATTGAACTAAGTTGTATTATTCAAAACTGAACCTACCGAAAGAAGAGTAGACATGGGTACATTGTTAAAATCAGTAGCGATGGGGAAATAATCATTTACAGCCTTCAAAAAACTCTGTTATTTTATCTGAAACATATTTGACTTCATGTTTAGTTAACCCTGGATACATCGGTATTGAAAGCACTTCTTTAGCAAATTTTTCAGTGTTCTTCAGTGATTGTTGAGTGCCTAAAATGCTAGTTATGGCTGGTTGCATGTGTATTGGAACTGGGTAATGTACAAGCGTAGATATTCCATGGCGGCTTAGAAATTCTTTAAGTTCATCACGCTTCTTAGTTCTTATTACGTATAAATGATAAACATGCTTAGCCCATGGTTCCTCAACAGGCGTAGCCACTAAGCCTTCTAAGGCTTGATTATACATTCCTGCAATATTTCGTCTAGCTTCATTCCACTTTGGAAGCTTTTCTAACTGCTTTATTCCAATGGCTGCTTGAATTTCATTAAATCTCAAATTGTAGCCCTTCAAATCAAAAACGTACTTATCCAACCTACCATGATCCCTAAGCTTCCTAACTTTCTCCGCGATCTCTTCATCATTAGTTACAACGGCGCCACCGTCCCCGCAAACTGTCATGTTTTTTGAGGGATAGAAACTGAAGCAGGCAGCATGTCCAATTCCACCAACTCTTCGCTTTTTGTATTCCGCACCATGCGCTTGGCAAGCATCCTCAATTACATAAAGGTTGTTTTCTTTTGCAATCTCCAAAATTGGATCCATGTTTGCTGGATGCCCATACAAGTGGACAGGCATGATGGCTCTTGTCCGCTTCGTGACAACCGCCTTTATTTTTTCAGAATCAATAGTGTACGTTCGAGCATCTATGTCTACAAAAACTGGTTTAGCGCCTACTTCCATTATAGGCGTGGCTGTAGCAATAAAAGAGTAAGAGGGAATTATCACTTCGTCTCCTTGCTTAATGTTTAGAGCCTTCAAAGTTAGAAAAATCGCTGCAGTTCCAGACGCAACGCATACTGCATGTTTAACAGCGCAGAACTGGGCAAATTTCCTTTCAAATTCTTTAACCTTTTCGTGAAGAATATACCATCCACTGTCCAAAACTTCCAAAACAGCGTTCTTTATATCCTCATCCATGTACACTTTTATTAATGGTATGCTCATCTTCTCTGTCATAAATGGCGCCTCTGACCATCTATAAGAATCTGGTTCTCTTAATAATCTTAATGGGAACACTAAGCAACATTCCCAGGATGCATCTTTTACAAGCATAGATGACTTAAATAGTGAAACTAAGCCATGGAAAGAGAGCTTCTAAAGGAATATTGTTATCAAGAATGCCGTGTGAAAACATTTTTTATTTTTCTCTTTGCTTCCTGCATTATGGCAACTGCTAGCATTCTTGCTTCTTTGTCAATTATCGCTAATAATGTTAAATAGAGAAGCCCCCCAGCAATAGTCACTGATAATGTTGAGGAAATTTTTGTCGGGTGCGGAATCACGTATAGAATTGTTGCCATTGCCAAAGCTGCAAGAACGTATTTTGCTATGTTCTTCCAAGGTACGTGAATTTTCACGGTTTTGCGCATAATAATTAATAAAACAAGGAACATTGCGAATCGAGCTGTCATGTTTATTATTGCAACATAAGTTGCTGCTTCCACAGGCTGGTTTAATGCGAAATTTGAAAGTACATAGAAAGCTGTGGGCAAGGTTATTAGTGAGTGAATATATGGTAAAGTGAAGACTTTGAAAAGATCACTTTTTGCTAACCGCCTTAGCGGTATTTTGGCTTCTTCATCGATTTTTTCAACTCCGAAAAACACGTAAGTGTAAAATTGTGACACTGTTATTAACAGTCCATCCATCGCCAATATAGCAAGCGTTATTGTTGCTGCTCTATACTGCTCATCTAAAATCACAAGAAAAGAATCTGGCATAGCCATGGCGGCGAATGCCATTGGAATTGCAAACATTAATACTAGTTTTAATGAGTCTGTCACGTCTTTTAAGCTGTTTTCTGCAAGTACTTTTGGATATAGCGCAAAGGATAGGAAGAAGGAATATGTAACTATGTTTCCAATGGTGAATGCAGCCTGAAAATATCCTCGTGCAGCTTCACTGCCATAGACAAAGAGTAGTATGAGTATAAAGTTTGCCACTTGATTTCCAATCAGGTTGTATATGGTTGCAACAGAACCCTTTATCCATTCTTTTATGTAAGACCATTGAATCTTTTGTTCGAAATCGCGCCCAACCAGTTTCAGGTAATATAATATTTGGATTAGAATTGCCATTATGAGACTTATAAGCGCTCCAAAAAGTGGCTGCGCGAATACTACAATCAATATGTAAGCCACAGTAACCTTGCATACTTCTTCTAAAAGTAAGCCATACCCAATAGCCTGGGGATTTTTAGCTCTTAAACATGCTTCTAAAACGCTAATTAAATATGTTCCAATAATATGTGCTGAAGCAAGAAAATAAAGCATCAAATATGCTTCTTCTATGTGAAGCGTAGCAGTAAGCACAGGCACTAATGGAATATAGAATGCTGCGGAAATTAGGGCTATGAGCAAGTTTGCAAAGAAACTTGTTTTTACAGCACCTTCTTTTCCTCTTGCAACAAAACGAGTTGCCCAAAATGGCATGGCTCCAGCCAAAACCACGAAATATGTTGTTAAGTCAAAAATGTTAGACCACAAACCATACTGCTCTGTTGTGGTGAACCTCGTTATTAGCAAAGTAAAAATCATGCCTGTTGAAATACTTAGTAATTTAGCTACAAAAATAATTAAACCAGAATACTGAATTCTAATTTCCTTCTTTGTCAACGAGTTCCCGCAGTTTTTGATTGTTTTGAGTGTTCTTATGTTTGAATGTTTTTAAATCATGCTGTTCTTAAAGTGAATCGTTCTTTGAAGTTATTATCTCTTTGCAACTTGTTTCCTCCATATAACCACGCTTTCGTTGCAGAACCTTCTATGTTGCTACAGCAGTTTCCAAATCCTTTAACCACTTCTTGAAGAATGTAATTTAGCGATAAACCATTGAAGACAAAATCACCACCACATGTTTACGCGTATAATTATGTCTTTATTCTAGTGTCATCAAATTTTTCCATTGTTAGGGGCTTAAGCAGAAAAACCATTCCTCACGGGAAATCTTATCACGCTTTCTGGACACTCTATTTTAATTAATTATGAGATTTTTGGTGAAAATCTATTTTCTCCTTTTCTATTATTGGTTTCCACCAGTTTACATTCTGCTTATACCATTCCACAGTTCTTCTTATTCCCTCATCAAACTTTACTTTAGGCTTCCAACCTAACTCCGTTATTTTTCCTATATCTAACGAGTATCTCAAGTCGTGTCCAGGTCTATCCTTAACAAACTCTATTAGGCTTTCAGGTCTTTTTAGAAGCTTAAGTATTGCCTTTACTACCTCAATGTTTTTCAGTTCTTGTTTTGCCGCTATGTTGTAGGCTTCGCCGTTCTTGCCCTCGTGCAGCACTAGGTCTATTGCTTCGCAGTTGTCTTCGACATAAAGCCAGTCTCTGACATTTTCGCCTTTTCCATAAATTGGCACTGGCTTGTTTAAAAGCGCATAGATTATTGTTTTTGGAATAAGTTTTTCAGGATGCTGGTATGGCCCGTAATTGTTGCTTGACCTTGTTGTTACGATTGGTAAACCGTAAGTTTCAAAGTAAGCTTGACATAAGAGTTCTGCACTTGCCTTTGTTGCAGAATAGGAGTTTCGTGGCGCGCGCAGTCGTTCGGCTCCACCCATCGGGTCGAAAGAGTGATGGAAAATAGCCATTTTCCGGTTTTCCCTAGCATTAATTCCCTGGGGCATTTTCTTCCCTGATACCAAATAGTTTCTTCATTTTTTAGAATTTTAACCTTGTTGGTTGCGTATTCTCTGCGAATTGAATCTCAGCAATTTTTCCCGTAAGAGGTTCGCTACTTTAATGCTTCTAGTTCAAAATATAAAGTTTCGCCGGGGAATATCCATCCTAGAATTGTTTCGTACCTTACTAAGTTTTTATTTGCTATTTTTTCAATAAAAAAATTCCAAAATCTACTTTTTCTTTTCGTGAAAAATAATTTTCTTGTCTTTACCTTGAAACTAACTCTGATATCAAACCACAGTTCTTTCCCCAGAGATGTAGTTTTATCGAAATAATCGAATGACTGAGATGTTAGGTGTCGAACATGTGTTAAATCCGTGTAGCTATTCATTGAAGTGAAATGAGGAGTCCATATTTGAATTGTTGCTTTATTCTTGCTGACACGCCAAATTTCTTTCATAAAACTAATCATGTCAGGTACATGTTCTACTATATGACTTAGTATGATTTTGTCAAAACTGTCATTTGGAAATGGAAGAAAAGTGGCGTCGGCTATGATGTCTACGCCTTTAACCCTTCTAAAATCAATTCCTATCGCATCCTTGTGTTTCCTCATCCCGCACCCTACATCAAGTATCCTCATTTTCTCACGTCGGTCTTATTACAATTAGATCTTAAAGCATCTACATACCCTTGATATTTTACATAATACATTTTTGGGTTTTCGTATAAGAGCGTGACTTTGCGAACATAGGGAAAGGCAATTAGTGATTTCGGATATGCCAAAAGCCATGAAATAAGCATCCTTTTTTGTGATATGGCCTTTACTTTAGCTAATCCGTACCCTTCCAAATATTGGGTTTTATAACTTGGTAAATCCCTATGAAAATGTAATACAATAACATCCGATGCGTACTTTACTAGCCAACCGTGCTGTTCACAGTATTTTTTTATGAATTTGTCTTCTTGTCTCGCAATTTTAGGAATTTTAATTCCTTTTAAAGCCTGTGTTCTTACTAAAGTTGCGCCTGTGTACCCCCTACTTTCTACAACTTCTTTTAAACCAAGGGCTCTCCTAAACTTCCCTACAATAATTTCATATCTTGTCATATAATTGTCAAATGGTATAATTGCATTTGCGAAAATAATCCCGGTCTTTTCATCAGCATACCACCACATTCTTTCATGAAATTTACGTGGAACTAAGTTGTCATCGTCAACAAAATAAAACCACTCAGTTTCCACTTTTCTGATGCCTATCTCCCGAGCTTTGCCCAGACTACCAGTACCATTCAAAATAGTTACGTCAAATTCCTTTAGTATATCTAAAGTTTCATCTTTTGAGCGGTCATCAACAGCTATCAGCCTATTCACTGGAATCTCTGTAAAAATCCGCTGTAACACCTTCCTAAATACGTCCTCCCCTATTCTAGAGACGGAATTTAAAGTGGGCATTACGACATCAAGCTTTTCCAATGGGATATACCTCATTATAAACGTCCACTAATCTTTTAACAATGACTTCTGATTTATGATTTTTCTCAAGGTAGTTATACTCCTTCTGCCAAAGCTCAAAAGAAGCGTCGGTTATTGCACTAACAATTTCTTCGCTGGTATCCACATCTTTTAACGGAAAGCTTCGGTATTCTGATGAAACATATGTTATCACTGGTCTGCCGCATGCTATGGCTTCTAGTGAAACCATACCTAAGGATCCAAGCTTAAACTGGTCAATAACTACGTCTGCGCTCCAGTAATATTCATTAAGCTGATTATGAGGAACCTTTGGTAAAATATCTAAGTGCAGATCAAGAGACGATGCTAAAGTTATGGTTCTATCAAAATCTATGCCATATTTAATAATGCTTACATCAACTTCATCCTTAATCTTGCTTAAAGCCCTTACCGCTATGTCGGTGCCCTTCACATTCCAGTTGGAGTCACTTGCAATTAACACTTTTTTCTTTCCACCATGTTGAACAATGGGTTTTGGATAAAAAAGCTCAGTGTCAACAGGGTTAGGCAAATATTCCGCGTTTTCTCGAAACTGTTTTGCTATGTTGAGAATATCTGGTGTGCTTACCAAAATTTTATCACATTTTTTCAAGTTATGTCTCACTATCCGACCCCACAAAGGATGCTTAAGGCTTGTTCTCAAATCGCTGCCATGTGCATGTCCAATTAATGGTTTTTTCCCCAAGCGAGCTGCAATGTAACAGTCTTGAAGAAGGTAATGTGCATGGTAAACGTTACCTTTTGCTCTCAGAATTTTATAGGTTAAACCCAAAGTTTTACTCCATAAGCCTCTACTACGCTTGATATGCTCCTTTTCAATTTCAATCGGCATATACTTTAACAGGGTTTCCCCGACAAAAGCGCAATCGTTAATCATAACAACCTTCATTACATCATCAGTAAACTACAAACCTTATCCTACCTTAAATATTTTCGAAAATTCATTATGAATGATGATTTGGATAGGTCTTATCTAAGAATGCATTCCCAATCTACTCACCAGTTCCCCTTCAACTGACTCAGCCCCCCTCTTCATGTTATCCTTCACCATCCCAAATAAAATGCCTATAACGTTAATGACGATCCCTGAGAAAATAGCGAAGGAACAAGATTTAAGTAATACATTTATGCCTAGTATTAATTTGGTAGATATAATGACTAGAGTTGTTAGTGTTACCAAAAAAGGGCAAGCGACCATCCCCAAAGATTTAAGGGAGAAATTTAGCGTAGGCGATAGAGTTCTCGTCGTTGAGACAGATGAGGGCATCCTCTTCAAGCCTCTGCCCAGACCAGAAGACGAATTCGGCTCCCTAAAGAGGCTCTTCGAGGGAAAGACGGCGAGGGAGATTCTGAAGGAGGCCAGGACGCAGGATTGGATGAGGGAGAAAAAGATGTTAAAGGGCGTCGAAACGTGAGCGTTGTCTTCGACACCGAGGCCCTTCTAGCCTTCTACTTAGGAGAACCAGAGGGAAAAAATGTTGAGAGGTACCTAACAAAGATAATGAAAGGAGAAATAAAGGGCTACCTAAACATTATCAACCTCACAGAATTCTATTATATTCTATACCGGAAGAGCCCTAACCTCGCCGAGGAGAAGGAACGGAACCTAAGAGGCTATGGGTTGGAAATAGTTCCCGTTGATGACGACGAACTCTGGAAAGAGGCAGCGAAGAATAAGGGAAGACATACTCTATCCTTAGCCGATGCATTTGCGGTAGCGACCGCTAACGTGAAGAAGGCAAATCTGCTAGTAGGTCGAGATGCAGAATTTCGCAACGTAGGCGTCCCGATAAAGCGAATAACCTAGAAGAGGCACAACCTGAATAAATGCCTACAAGATATGACTACTCATTCTCATAAAAGAAAGGGTAGAATTTAAACGCTCCCGAAAACCTGATAAAACCAACAAAAACGAGGGATCTGTCAAACCTCGCACAGTGACTGCCCTCCAAAGCATCCTTTATATCATCAAAATGGCTCCAAAATGTCTCAAGATACTTGCATTTCTTGGAAAAAAGCAATCATCCAAGCCCTATAAGTCCCTTGAACCCAGCTTAAGAGGCGCCTTTTTAATAGCTTTTAGGAAAACTTGCAACTAAGTCAAAGAACTCGGCACAGTACACTGTGAATTATCAACTCCAAGTTTCTTCATTAATTTCTTTTGAAGAGCTTCTGCTCTTTTCCTAACCTTTTCAACTTCCACTTTGACACTTTCATCCCTAATTTCTTTTTTCCGCTTGTCATTAGACTCTAAAATCAAACGTAGAAACTGCGAATCATAAACACTTAACAACAATTCAGTGTTCGGTATCAAACAATGTCCACCAATAACATCTGGAAACATTACAGGCCTATCAAGTCTAACGCGATGAGTGTCTCCCATAAAATCCACAACCTCGTCAAAATCTGCTCCAAAATGTCTACTAATTCTATGCATTTCCTGAAAACACGTAATCATCCAAGCCCTATAAGTAGTTTCAAAAAGCTTCGCAAGCTCAGTTTCTAGACAACTTTTCAAAACCTTAGTCTTTAACCCAAACCTTTCAAAATGTCTTTCGGCTGATTCCCCGGATTTTGCATCTACGCCGCCTACGTACTTCGTCCAACGTCTTAACTCCCACTTCATATATTCCAAGCTTTTATGCACTCCACGTATTGGGGAATGTGCTAATAGACAGTTGCGATGGTTCGCATGTATTTTCATGGTTGTTCCAGGTGGAACTGTGCTCTCAATAATTGCAAGTTTAGGGGTAAACCGCTTAAGGTAACTCACGACACTATCAACAAACTTTTTTTGGTCAATGCATGGAATGCATACATGCATTATATCAAAGGATTCAGGCAGCTCAGCTTGCCCGATTTCCTCCATCTTTTTCTTATCTAAGTCAAAACCATAGACATCAAATTGTCCACTCTCTTTAAGCAGTTCAAACAATGGGCGTCCAACCTCGCCCAAACCTACAACTATTACTTTCTCTCTTGCCAAATTACGAAACCTCCGAGGAAAAATCAAATAAATCATCAAACTATTTAAACTTCGCATATATCCAACCAATAAACATTAAAGTTAAAAGTGAAGCATATGCAGAAACCAAAACTGGGAGAAGGAGTTATCATAGGCGAAGATGTTAAGTTTGGCAAGAACGTTATAATCTGGAACTACGTAGTAATTGGCGACTGCACAAAAATCGGTGATGGAACACGCATTGGAAGCTTTTGTGACATAGGAAAGAACGTTGTTATAGGAAAGAACTGCAATGTTCAAACGCATGTAACAATATCAAATGGATGCATAATAGGAAACAACATTTTCATTGCTCCTAATTGTACGCTTCTCAATGACAAGTTCCCGCAAAGCGAACACTTAACACCTCCAATTCTAAAAGATGACGTTATCGTAGGTGGCTGCAGCGTAATACTTCCAAACGTTACAATTGGAGAATCCGCAGTAATCGCTGCTGGAAGTGTCGTTACAAAAGATGTCTCCCCTAAAAGTGTTGTTATGGGAACACCTGCTAAACCAATTATGACAAGAGACGAATATGAAGTGAAAAAGAAATTATTCAAAAATCTACGTCAAAAGGGAAAACTATGAAAATATGGTATGATGCCACAACTGGAAAACATGTTCGATATGGTGCAGCGATTGCTGCAAGGTTAAGGCATTTAGGATACGATGTTATTCTTACAACCAGAAAACACCCAGACACATTAGAACTGGCGAGAATCCTTAACGAAAAATTTATTCCGATAGGGCAATATGATCCTACCTCACTTTGCACTAGACTGGAAAAAAGCGCCAAAAGAACAATTATGCTCTCTAGATTATTCAAGGACAGTGTACCGGATCTAGCAATTTCACATCAATCCGTTGAACTATGCCGCGTTGCCTTCGGACTAAACGTTCCAATAATCTTGACTGCCGATACACCGCATGCAGCAGCTGTAAATAAACTAACAATTCCACTGGCAAACGCCTTAGTTGCTTCGGAAGCCATTCCAAAAAGGGTGTTCAAGAAATATGGCGAACCGAAGCTTTTCCAGTTTAAAGGCGTGGATGAAGTTGCATGGATTAAGGAGTTAAGAATTTCTCAAAAATTCGATTATGAAAAACCCTTAATAGTGGTTAGACAGGTAGAGAAAAAAGCAGCTTATGCTATGGGGAAAACCGACATAACCGAAAAAATAGCTAAAAAACTAACTTCTATCGGAAACGTCGTTTTCCTTACACGATACAAAAAGCCAAAAAGAAAAAACTTGATAATTCCTAAACATTTCGTCGACTCAGCAAGCTTAGTTACTAATGCAGACTTAGTCGTAAGTGCAGGTGGAACCATAGCAAGAGAAGCAGCCTTACAAGGCATCCCAAGCATAGTGTTATCAGATTTTGGGCGAACATACGTCAATGAATATCTAGTCAAAAAAGGCTTTCCATTATTCATTGCATCTGACCTAACTGAAGCTCTTAAACTCGCCGAAAAACACCTTGGGAAAAAATCCGACGTAAAAACCAAGCTTACAATGCTCGAAAACCCAATAGACATGATTTCAAAATTAATTTCACAAAAAGCTTTTTCCAAGCATTAACAATAATCAGTGCTACAAAGTTTCAAATCAGCACCATTTAGGAGAACTTTAAACTGCTAACAATTGGATCTCCACAGGGGTTAAAACTGATCTACGCATTACTGGCCTTGAAATTAAAAACTCACCATGTAGAATCATACGAAATTTTTCCTCCAGCAAATCACGAGAACAAACAGTGTTGCTGTTATGGATAAGGGTAGGATAATAAATGATGGAAACTCAGGAACTATCAGTATTTTGTGTGTAGAATGTTCATAAGCAAAGTATATCCATATATGGCTTCCATTGCCATACAGAGTATAGTTGGGATAAAGTACTGCAGTTTTCCCATCATCAATTATTACTGAAATAGTGGTTGTATTCATTAGTTCAGTTGGAATACAGATTCTGCAGAAACCGTACATTTGAGTCGCAGTCATGTTTGAAACATACATTTCGATTGTGCTGTTAGAAGCGAAATAATCAAAGTTATTAATCGTCGAGTTGGATACCACGTCAACATGGTAGCCTGAAGAAATGCCGAAACTGGTAAAAATTCCCATTAATGGATGATAGTCATAACATATTGATTCGGTGGGAACCATTAGTTGGGGAATAATGTAAGGCGAATCTCCTGTTCCATCATGGTTTAAATCAAGTTCAGTGTAATCACTCCAATAGTTACCGCCTGAAGGATAGCTGTCATTCCAAATATTGATGGAGGGAAGTATATCTGGATAGTAATCCCATGAGTAATCATAAACTTGATATATGTTATCTATGAAATTGTTATGATAAATTTTATTGTCTGAAGACTCGATTAGCGATATGCCTACATTGTTGTTCTTTATGGTGTTTCCAAACATGTTATTATATGATGCGCCATAAAGACTTACACCATGATCGTTGTTTATTATGTTGTTTCTAGAAAGGCTGTTATTCAAAGCTTCCTCGAAATTGATTCCTTTATGATTGTTGTTTATTATATTGTTCCCAAACATATTATTGCCAGAAGACATTTCGAGATTGATTCCATACCAGTTGTTGCTTGTTATGTTGTTTGCCAATAAAGTGTTGTTGTTTGAAGTCTTAGTGAGACTAATGCCAGCCCAGTTATTTTTCTCTATTTTGTTACTGAATAAAGTATTATTATTCGAAAATTCCGTAAGGCCAATGCCAGAGTAATTGTTTGTTATGTCATTTCCGAATAAACTATTGCCCAGAGAATTCAGCAAGTAGACACCAGCCAAGTTGTTGTTTGCAACGTTGTTCCAAAATATGCTATTGCCTGAAGACCCGTAAAGCCATACACCATCTCTGTTGTATGTTATATCATTTCCAGACAGCTTATTTCTATACGAGTTCTTTAGGAATATTCCTGTTTCGAATTTTACTATTCTGACGTTTTTTATTGTTATGTGGCTTCTATTTGTTAGATTTACTCCAATTCCAACGCCTGCACCCTGAATCATGTAGTCAGCTCCATCTAACGTAACATTATCTCTTTCAATAACGAGCCCGTCTGCACCACTGATAATGTTGCCAGTCAAGGTATAGATATCTCCGTTTTGTTGAATCGGTGCTGAAGGATAGACACTTCCATCTGATCTAATGTAAACAGCTCCTGTTGCTTTAACCCACAGAATTTCATGTGCCGCACAAAACACACTTAGAAGAACAATAATCAATTTGGCTGATAAAACAAGTTTCTTGCTCATATCATGTCACTTATTGTATTTTCTACCACCGTCTTATTCCTTCCGGAAGGACCTTCTAATGAACTCAATTCTCCACAAATAACATTGACCTAAAACTTAATAATTTAGGCTCAATTAGTGAAAAAAATGTAGGCCGGTCGTTAGTTTGATTAGAATCGACTTTGATGATGAATTCTCCCGGAAATCCCCTCTTTTTCTATTTTCAAAAATTTTAAGGCTTGATAGCCATTTCCGTTAACAGTGACCAACTGAGAGCTCGTTTTGTGACTTTCTGTTGACGAGAGTTTAAACCATAGATAAGGAAGGAATTGACGTGAAAGTGCATAAAATGGCTGAAAACTTTTAAGAGAATTTAAAACTGAAAATAAGGATGTATAGGGGAAAGACTAAAATGGAGAAAAAAGGGGGAATTGCAGGTAAGGCTTCTAAACTTGCTGAGGAATTTGAAAAGAAGTGCACTGGATGCGCTCAGACCACGATCGCGGGTATTTTTGAAGCGTTGGACATCGAAAATGACGATGTGTTTAAAGCGGCAAGCGGATTGGCTGATGGATTAGGATTGACTGGAGACGGCACTTGCGGCGCTTTGATGGGTGGCGCCATGGTTATCAGCTACCTTTTTGGTCGGGAGCGCAAAGATTTTGAAGATATGCTCAAACCAATGAAATCTTATTTGCTAGTGAAAAAGCTGCATGATCAATTCGCTGAAAAATATGGCACTTGCCGATGCTCTGAATTGCAAAAATCGTTGATGGGTCGAACATTCAACCTTTTAGATAGGAAGGAATTCGAAGAGGCCATAGAATTTGGCATGATAAATTACTGCTCGAAAGTTGTAGGAACCGCTGCTAGGCTGGCAACCATGATCATTTTAGACGAACTGGAGAAAAAGTGACTAAAAAGTAATTATTGAGTGCATGTCAAATTATTTTCCGAAGATGTAATGTTTAATGTTGGAAATTTCTGCAAAGCTCTTATTATGAGTAAAATTATAATTTTAAACGTTTCAAAATTTGCTTGGAAAAGCTACAGAAAGGAGTTGGATTAAATGTATAAGTTAGAACTAGAATTTGATGAAAGGCTATGTGTGACATGTCCAACCTATTATTGCCTTGTTAAATGCCAGTACATGAACATAGACAAAGAGACAGCTAAAGCGGAGATGCGAAAACTGATTAACGGTGAAGATTCTTTTGTGTTACGTGAGTGCGTAACCTGCTATGCATGTGAAGAATACTGCAAAAGGGGAAATCACCCGTTTTATTTGATAACCGACCTTCAAGAGAAAAAGGGTATACTTCCGATGCCTAAACCCCTTGTCACGCAATGGGTCAATATAGGTGTTCCAGGAAGAAAGGATGTTCAACAATTTTGGGATGCCAAGGAACCAGTTATCTCCATCTGCCTTTTCCCAGAATACATAGATTCAATTCAAGGAAAACTCTTCGAAAACGTCTCCGTTATTTTAGGAAGATACTTCTTCTGTCAACTTGCGTATCTCCATTTTGGAAAGCCTTCTTTGATAAGAGAGAGGCTTCCGGGGATAATAGAGAACATTGCCAGACACGGCTTTAAAGAGGTAATATTCTTCCATGACGAGTGTTATTCAACCTTTGCCTCGTATGCACCAGCCTACGGCATCAAAGTCCCTTTTAGACCAGTCCATCTCTTTGAGTACCTGTACAACAAACTGAAAGAGCATGAAGATGAGATAAAGCCGCTTAACACAAAAGTAGCGTACCAGCGCAACTGTTCGTCTCGACTTGCTCCCAAGAAAGAACATTTCGTAGACGAAATCTTCAGTCTGATAGGAGCAGAAAGAGTGACGAGAGAATATGACAGAGATAATGCCCTCTGCTGCGGCGGCATCATCAGAGGACTACAAAAATATGAACTGTTTGCTGATGTGCAAAAAAGAAACGTGGAAGACATGGTTAATGCTGGAGCCGAGTACTGTGTTTTCAATTGCCCTGCATGTTTTTCTTCTCTATCAGAGGCTGTTGCAAAAAAGGGCATAAAACCCATAATGATGCATGACCTCTGTAAGCTCGCTCTGGGTGAGAAAGCAGCAGGATGGAAGTGACTGGTATGGATAGGATATACGAGTCTCTGGTTGAAATAGCGGGAGAAGAACACGTTTCAAACAGGGAAGAAGAGCTGTACATATATTCTCAAGACCCAGGATTGATGGAACCCCACAGACCAGACTACGTGGTGATGCCAAAAACGACGGAAGAAGTGCAAAAAATAGTCCAACTCGCGAACAAGGAAAAAATATCCATAGTCCCTGTTGGGGGTTCACTAAGCTTATCCGGTTTGGTTATCCCTTGTCGCGGTGGTATAGCGCTAGACCTTAAAAGAATGGATAGAGTATTGGAGGTAAACGAGAAGAGCAGATATGTTGTTGTTGAGGGAGGCATCACTCAAGGTAAACTGAAAGCTTACCTCGAGAGGCATCATCCCAGCCTAAGACATTCAATTCCCGACGCTCCTCCCTCGGCAACTGTCGCTGGAAACATAGTAATCCATGGTCAGGGTCGTTTATCTCAGCAATATGGCTTCAATTCTAGCATGGTTACTGGATTAGAAGTTGTATTGCCAACAGGAGAAATATGCAAAATTGGTTCGTGTTCAGTAAGCCCCTTTTGGTTTTCACTAGAGCCTTTGCCTCATTTAGCCGGGCTCTTTTTCGGGTGGTTTGGCGCAACAGGAATAATCACAAAGTTAGGTCTTAGACTTTACCCGAAGAAAAAGCTAAGAGACATCGAGGTTTTTGTCGTGGAAGATCCAAACCTAGTTCCAGACGTAATCCACAGGGTCACTCACACAGAGATGGCAGAAGACATATTTGTTGGCGCTCAACCTTACCCCCTTATATTCAAGGATATCATAATGATAGGAATTTGCATAACAGGAGACGCCGAGGATGAACTCGAGTTCAAGAGAAAAATGATTTGGGATGCCCTACATACTTACATTGACAGCAAAGAAGGCGGATTCATGATGCTGACGCCAAACATAAAACATGAACTTTTGGAACTGCCAACATCCAGCACAACAAGATTCGCGGACGTAGTGAAAGGCGGTGGATTCGAATATTGCGGGCCCATCATACCTGTAGAAAAATTTCCAGAAGCCTTCAAAAAACTGCTTGAAATATCCTCTAAATATGGAATTACTTACGGTCATGCGGGTCGAGTTATTGGAAGATGCCATTGCATGATGTTTTCTTTTGGATATCCCTTCAATCGTGCTGACCCAGATAACATAGAGCGCACCAGAAAAGCATTACACGAATCAAACGTGGCAAGTTTGGATATTGGCGGAGTTCCATGGAAGCCTGAAGTACATGCGCAAAAAATGATTATGGATAAGATGGACAAAAACACGCTTGAACTGATTAAGCGCATAAAGAAGCTTCTGGACCCTAATGGAATCATGAATCCTGGAAACTGGGAGGTGGAATGACGAAAGCATATGCTGAACAGATACATAGGTGTTTTAGGTGCGGCTACTGTAAATTCCCAAACGATTTCACAGACTTCAACTGTCCATCCTACAGCAGATTCCGATTTGAAAGCTACTCCACGGGAGGAAGGCTTTGGCTCATATGGGCGTGGCTGAAGAAAGAGATTGATTGGTCAGAGCACCTTGCAAAAGTCATATTCTCATGTGCAACATGTAGAAACTGTGTTGAACAATGTCCAATGAACTTTAAAAATGAAATCGTCGACTGGATCGTAGCCGCAAGAAGTGATATGATTGAGAAAGGCTTTGCGTTGCCAAAGGTTAGGGATTTTTTAAACAACATAAGCAAACACGGGAACCCTTGGGGGATGCCGAGAAGTAAAAGAGACGCTTGGGCAGAAGGAATAAAGCGGTATAGACCAGGCGATGAGTATCTTTTCTATGTAGGGTGCGTTGGATCATACGAAGAGCGTGGACAAAGAATGGCTAGGAACCTTGCTGAATTACTGGATGGGGCAGAAGTATCCTTTGGAATTCTTGGCGTTGAAGAAAATTGTGACGGAAACGAGGTATACATGCTTGGTGAAACGGGACTATTCCAAGAATTGGCTGAGAAGAACACTCAAAAATTCAAAGAACTTAAAGTAAGAAAAGTTGTTGCCCTCTCACCGCATGCATACAATTCAATCAAAAACAAGTATCCAAGATCCGGAGTTTTTGAAGTATTTCATTACACACAACTCTTATCGGAAATAATTCGGGAAGGGAAGGTAAGATTATCAGAGTTAAAATATAAGGTTACATACCATGATCCTTGCTTCCTTGGCAGATATAATGAAGTCTACGATGCACCAAGAGAAATTCTTAAAAGTATCCCAGGAATCGAAGTGGTAGAAATGAAGAGAACCAGAGAAAATTCCTTCTGTTGTGGTGGAGGAAGCGGCAACATTGTTATGGACCTCCTAGGAGGATCGACGGAAAGCCCCAGTAGAATTAGGGTTAGGGAAGCTTATGAAACTGGCGCCGAAATTTTGGCTGTGGCATGTCCAAGCTGCATGGCAACACTCGATGACGCAGTTAAAGACGAAGGGTTAGAAGGCAAAATAACGGTTAAGGACATCGCCGAACTCGTACAAGAATCTGCTAAATAGGACGCATGCACGGCAAATCTGGTTTAAAATAGGCTCCGGCTTGTGTAGATACCCCAACTGTACCTGGATACAATGCATGCATTGCCCTTATAGACTAATTTGCTAAAACCGAGCAAAATTTAAATGTTGTTCCTTGAACTCCTGATTTAAGAGAACAGAATCATGACAAAGGGATGAGAATTAATATGGGTGAAGAGGAAGTTAAGAAGTGCACTAAATGTTCATCTACCATAGCGAAAAAGACCAAGTAACCATATATCAGAAGAGAAAATAAAAAACTAAGAAAGAGTATACTAGTTTAGTGGGCCGGTCGTCTAGTTTGGTTAGGACATTGGCTTTACGATATAAAGATTCCAATGACCCAGACTATACCTAACATGCCTAACAAGTATCTTAGAACAGTAGGTCAAAGTCAGGTCATTGAGATTCCTGGAGACGATTTGAAGAACTATCTACTTAACAAGTACTCTAGAACTTATGTTGATACACTTCTATGTTACATCCATAAGTATCATAGTCTCATAACTGGAGACTTAAGCATAATTGAAACATTGAAGCCTGGTACTGCATCCAATGTTATTAAATCATTGATTGTATTGAGTAAGTTTCTAGGATGTTACAAATACTTTAAGGATAGAGTTAGAGATTATGGATTAAAGATACAGAGACCAGATAGTTTTCAAAGTTTTCTAAGAATCCTAAAGGCTTCTGATTCAAATATTCTAGAATGGTTCAAAGAGACCAAGACTATTCTTAAAACCAATGAACAGCTATTTCTAAAGTACTGTCTGATTACTGGATTAAGGAAGGAAGAATCCATTAAGAGTTTCAATAAAATCATTGAATTGTCTAAGTCTAATAGACTGAATGAATACTATGACCAGAATCTTAGTTGTCTAATGCACTTCAAATATGACAAAGATTTCCTAAGGAGAACTAAGAATTGTTTCATTAGTATTGTTCCAGAATCTTTAATCAATGGAATAGTCAATAGTGACCCAGTAAGTTACAATGCTATCTTTAAGAGACTATTTAGACATAGTAGCAAATCTAGGATTAATGAACTTAGAGACTATTTCAATACATACATGCTTAAACATGGAATACTGGAACAAGAAGTTAATCTATTATGTGGAAGGATTCCTCCTTCAATCTTTGTTAGACATTATTGGAGTCCAAATCTTAAGGAACTATCTACTAAAGTCTTAGACATTCAAAATCAACTATTGAGTGATATTGAGAAACTATAAAGTTTCTAAGTTTCTATTTTATTTTTATATTTTAATTAGTATCCAGTTAGTATATTGACCAGTTTTAGATGCTTATATACCCAAGTATCTATTTCTAATACTGTGGTTCAATATGAGTAAAGTAAAGAAGAACAAAACAACTAGTGAAACAGAATCCAATGAAATCTTTAGCTTTAGAGAAGTACAATCTCTACCAGAATCTACAATTAGGCAATTGTCTGGTAAATATGTTAAGACAGTTATGGAAATAGCTAAGATTCCTAGGAAGACTATAGTTGAAATAGAACTAGGAAATCAGAAACTTAAGTCTGCATATCCTAGCTTTGATAGAGCTATTGGTCTAATAGCTAAACGTAAAGGTATCAGATGGAGTGATGATAATGAACGTAGACAGTTCAGAAGCCAGTATCTTAGACTCAGAGTAGTTAATAACAGATTATACATTGAGAAACTTTGTGAAGAACCTATAGTGTAAAGCTGGTCGACCTGGTCGACCAAGTTTCCATATTTTTATTGTTTAAGTTTCCATATTCATTAATTAATAGTCAAAGATTCATTGACCAGGTATTGATGTTTTTATTTAGAATTTTAGTAAAGTTTCCTATGTCTGAATCTATTGAATTCAGAACTATCTATAGGATGTATAAACTATGAAGAAGAATACAGAAACATGTTATTCCTATAGAACTATTGAAATCTTTATAGAAACAATAAGAGAAGACTTCACTAAGTTTCTACAAGACCAGAATGAACAGTTCTACAAAGACCTGATTAGGAGACTGTCTAATGAAATCAACAATTCTTAAGTTTTCAATAGTAACACTGTATTCCATAAAGCTAGGTCAGTCTGGATTCTACCTACAAAATTCTAAGTTTCTTATAATAGAAGACCTCCAGAAGTCCAGTACTACATACCATTGGAAGAATACAAACATACTGGAGTAACCATAAATGAATACTAGAAGAATCATCAACATAATAAGCATAATACTGTACCTTCCAGCTATAGCTGTACTATGCTTGATATTCATTATTGCATACATCCTTACAGTACTAGACCAGTAGAATGAATATCCTAAACATCCACTTTTTTTATTAATTCTCTAAATTCCAGGTCTCCTATCCATCCTATACAATCCTTCAAATACCATACATAAACTAGGTAAAAGACACAACTATACCATACATACAGACATAGTTATGAAGATATAAGTTACCTTCTTCTCTAATATCTGTTTGTTAAGTATTAACTCCCTAGTAGTTTGAAGTGTTATTGTAAGTAGCTATGTTCTTCATTATTCTACATACTAGTTCTCAAGCTATTCTACGTTAAAGGTTCGATTTTTACAATAAAGCAAATACTGGAATGCAATCTAGAAGGAGGATCTTTATATACAACTTCTATATTTAGTAGTAGTAGGTGTTATATAATATTAGGAGGTTAATGATATGAGAAGCAAGGAAGGATTTAAGAAGGATGCAAATCTGTATAATGGCAAGAAGTCCCAGAAGCAATACAATATAGAGTCAGAACCTCTAAGAACTGAAGTTCTACCTAAGACTCTACAGGTCTATGATGTTGAAATTATCAGACCAGAAACTATCAGCTCTAAAGGTTCTGTTGTTAGAATTGTTAGGAGGGAATAATCATGGAAGAAGATTCAGAACAATATTTGAGAAACTATAGCAATACACTAGGAGGCTACCTTGAAGATTTAGATAGAAAATTCTACTCTCCAGACCACAGAATGATAGTCCTTAAAGGACTACCTCAGTATATTGAGAAGCTATCAGACTATGCTAAGTATGGTTATGCTAAATATGGAACTTACGATAAATCAGTAATTCAGGAAATTCGACTTCTGAAGAATCGACTGGAAGATTGCATTACAGACATTAAGGAGAATAGAAAAGACCGAAAACTAGTAAAGATTCTGGAAGACTTCTACAATACCATTGATAAAATCTACAATGAACTGGTCACAAAGACTGGAGAACCAGAAGAATATTCTGATCGAGAGAGACAGTATATTTCTAGATACTACAAGAATCATCCATACAAACCAGAAATATACAAGAAGGGTAACAATCTAAGTCTATCAGAAGATACTAAGGATTCAATCCTAGCTAGTTGTAAGAATCCTATTGACTATGTTGATAATGTAATTTCATTCAAAGATTGGATAGGGGTCTTAGAAGAATTGTCTAAGTTTTCTAGAGAACTGAAATCCAAGAATGATTTGAAGGAGAAGCTTAGGGAATCATGGTCTAAACAAGAACATCCACTACAATTGCAACTAGATAAGGAAGAACCACAATCAAACTTAGACAAAATCAGGAAGGGTCGTCTTAGAATGAAGGAGGACTAGATATGCATAATATAAACAGAATGATTCTAACTTACATCTATAAACATCCAGACTGTAAGTTTGTAGATATCTACAAAGACCTAGGTATGAATCACAAGTTTCTAGAGAGAGAACTGAGGAATCTTAGGAAGAATAATTATGTCAGTAGGTCTGGTACATGGAGAACTTACAAATATTTCATTACTCCTAAGGGCATGCTATCCATTTTAGTTCCTGGATTGTCTGAATTGAAGGAGGAATTAGACTTATGAGTGAAGCACAACTAGACAGTAAGATTTCAGTACTGATTGAGCTATTAGCAGACATTGAGTCTAGAATATCGAAACTAGAATCAGAAGTCAAATATCATGAAGAACTTAGTAGATTCAATACTGAAGTTGCTTCCAGTCCTTCCCTAGCAGATATCGGTCACTTAGTTAGAGAATCTACTGAACTGGATGATAGTACTAAGGATAAGATTAGGAAGACTGCTGATTTGATTCTGGAATATTCTAAGTCAGTATCTTACCTAGGAGCTTAGGAGTTGATATAATGCTCTTCAAGATTTTCATTAAGATTCCTGATAAGTACACAGTATCCCAGATTCTAGATCTACCTAATTTGGAAGAAGCTATGAAGGAAGCTGAAGCACTAGCTATCAAGTATCATGGGTCTGTACAGATGATAGATAATTGCCATACTGGAATACTCAGTTCTAGTAAAGATTCTAAGACTAAACCTAGAACAGAACTTCACTGGAAAACTTTGACATAATTCAATAAGAAGGAAGTAAGAAGATGTATATCTACAATAAGCATAAAGTTTCTTATAAAGAATGTCCTAGATATCCAGTTCCTAGACTGCAATACACTTACAAGACTGGTGTGACTGGAGAACTAAGTATTACAAACATACTTGAAGATTCCAACTATCAAACTGGTCTCCATCTATTAAATGAGACTGGTACAGACATAGTACTTGAAGACTATGATTTAGGAATTGAAGTCTGGAACTGGTCTAGTTCACATGCTTACAATAGAAGACTTGAATCAGTATTTAGGAATCTTAGAGACTTTAAACATAAGTTTCTTGTTACTTCATTTGTTTCTTCAGATACTAGGAATAAGATAGAATCATACTTTCCAGACAATCCTATACATGTTATTGAAGTAGGATTCCAACTACTACCTAAGGAGTACCTAAGTTTCTATCAGAATAGTAGGTCTTTGTCTAATAGGAAGTTCTACTCTAGAAGGTCTCTTAAGATTCTTAGGAATGTAATTAGACCCATCCTCCAGTTACTTGACAGACTCTCTAGAAGGAGGATTCCTTCCTTCCATAGTATTGAAGATGGTTATGTATATACTTACATGAATACTAGAGATTTTTCTAATATTAGTCTAAGAGATATTCCTAGTAATAATGATGGTTATGTATATGCTAGTAACAAATATTCTAATTACAATCCTGTTAGTAACAATCCTTCTAGTAAATATCTAGAAAAACAACCTACTAAAGTGAAACTTCAAGACTTTAAAACAATTCTGAGATACAAATTCACTAGAGAGACTCTAAGGAGACTCTGGTCTACTCTGAAGAACAATATTCAGAAGAATGATGCTAACAAACTTGTATTAAGTTATAATCAATGTCCTATTAAGGTCTCTAATGTTTATTCTAGAGTTTCTAGTAAAAGAATCCTAAATTCTAGTTCCAAATTTGTTAAACAATCAATGAAACAATCCATTAGAATAAAGCTTCAAGGTTTCAAAGCAATATTGAAACATCAATTAAACAAGGATACTCTAAATCTTCTAAGAAGACTCTGGTCTACAATTCAATGTAGGATCGACCAGGTTGATCAACATATCAAATATGCTTACAAACATACTATAATCAGACTTCTACATAGGAACACTATACTCCACTTACTACATAGGATCGACCAGGTCGATCTCAAATCAAAAGTTTCTAGTTTCTATAACAAATTAGAAGAAGTTATCATAGGAGGAAGGTGATAAAATGTCAGAGATTGAAATGACTCCTCCAACTTCTATAGATGATAGTAGCAAGGACATATTTAAAGGTCCTGTATATAGACAGACTTCTCTAAATGACTATGTCAAGTATAGCAATAGAGTAGATTATGTCCGATTGTTATACAAGTATGTAGACAAATTGAAAAGCAATATGCCTAGTTGTCTAGACTGTACACTTAGAAGATATGGTAGATGCAAACATTATAATTGGAAGGAAGACTTCGATAAACAGAACACTAGGGTTTCTATAGAACTTAGAATAGCTAGACTGAAGTGTCTAAGGAAGAATGCTTATCTATACTTCAAAAATCTAAGCAACTGTTTTGAAATAGACCCTAATACTCCATACTATAGAGAGATGGTTAGATATTTCTGGTCTAGTACAAGTGATGAACTGAGAAGACTGGAACATGATAGGTCTTTAAATAAGACCATGTAATGTTTGGTACTATAGAGAAGTGATAGTATGTCTAAGATTAAGAAGTCTAAGAAGTCTAAGAAGAAGATTCAACAAGAAGTAGAATCTATGTCTATAGTCTTAGGAGACTGATTGGAATGGTAGATTTGACACCTAGGACATTAACTGCAAATAGATTGAGAAGGACCATGAGAAGGTCCAAATTCAGGAATTCTATAGACAACAATGGAAACTTAGTCTGTAGCATCTGTAACAAGATACTATGTATAGGAGATAATGTTATACCTCTAGGACTAGCTGGTCTAATCCATGCAGAATGTCTTGATAAAGTACTTCATGATGTTCCAGATGATGAGCTTACTCCAGATGAAGAATATTTCATAGAGACTGGAAGCTGGGAGGTTGACTAGAATGGGTCGTACATGTCAAACATGTGTTTCTCCATACCTACCAGAATATGAAGACCTATACAGTAAGGGTGCCAAGATTTCTAGCATCTACTTGAGAGCTAAGGGCAACAAAGACCCCGTTACCTATTCTTCATTACTGAATCATTTTAGAAATCATAGTAAGAATAGAATCAAAAACTTAGATACCAAATATCAGGCGACTATCTTAAGTGAAGAGTTCAAGGTTTCACTGGGAATTGTTAGGTCTCTAAATAATTCTTTAAATACGTTAAACTGTGAAATAGACAATTTGCTAAAGTCTCCTAACAAAGACCTGGATAGACTCCTCCAGTTGATAACTGAGACTAGACTAACTGCTGAAACTATAAGGTCTTTCATTAATGAACCTAGATTCAAAGAACTAACTAACAAGACTGAAGACGTCTTCGATATAATCCTAAAATGCTTGTACGACCTACCAGAGGATATTCTTAGGAAACTTAGAGAACGATATGAAGAATATACTAGAACAGGCAAAGTTTCTAAAACTAACTATCTTGGATAAGTAGATGATAAGCATCTTTGTAAGCCTTCTTCATTACTCTTCTATCTCTCATTTCCTTCTTCAATACATGGATATTCTTGTCTTCTAGTATGTGGATAAGTTTCCAGAGCTTCTTCCTATCTGGTTCTGGAAGCTTAACACTCTCAGGATGAGAATTGTATCCTATGAAGACCACTCTAGGTTTTAGGTCAAGTATCCATTTTGTAAAGATTTCAAGGTCAAAATCCATTACTGGTTCTATAGTCAGAAGTTTCTTACTCCATTCTAGATTTATGAAATCATTGTATCTTCTAGAAGGTAAAGGTGCTTGTGAAATCTCATGATAGTCTTCATCTATGTTAGTCTCTAAAGTTGTTAGTAACCAGGTATTTTCTGGAAGGAAACTAAGATACTTATTGAAACATTCTGGATTCTTACTTTGTAGATACCATAACCTTCCTTCTCTTCTATCTTCTCTCATAACTTCTAGAATTCTAAGCATAAACTCATATCTAGCAAAGGTAATGTCTCCATCTTCACATACAAAGATAGCTTTCTTACTAGGGATTCTATTCAATCTCTCTGGATGTTCATGAGGAGTGTAGGTCTGGCATAAAATACATCTCTTCATTCTACCTGACCAGGCAACTACATTATGGAAACTAGGAAAACAATAGATACAGTTGAACCTACAACCTAGGAATGGATTCCAGGATTTAGTATCTTCATATTCTCCATTCATAATTAACAATTTAAGGAATCAATTATTTAGACCTTTTACCATACTCTAGAATAGATATCCTATACCATATAGACCTACTCCTAGACTCATAATGGAATATCCAAAATCCTATAACATACTCCTAGGAAACATATCCTATAACCTATACTATACTCCTAGGCACTTCATTCTTCATCCATATCTCCAGAGTTATTCGTTTATTTCTGGTCAATATGGAATGGACATCAGCTTGTATGGAATATAGCCTATGACCATGATGTATGGATGTTTGAATAATCTTAAAGATTCCAAGTGTACAATTGGTCAGAAACATTAAGAATAGGATGTTTAGAAGTCCAGAATACAATAGGAATCTTAGACAGAATTTCATAGTTTCTATCAAATGGTTATTTGACCAGTAATGAATGTCCAATTAGTGAATATATGCTTCAGTATAGTACTGGAATCTTAGACAAACATTCAGAATTCTAGTAGGGGTCTTTTTATACCTAATAAGCTACTCCAATAGTAGTGATATGTATGGATTCAATATACGAAATCTATAACGAAAATATACCAAGTTTCTATAGACATGTAAGTTCTAAACAATATAGGAGATTAGGTATATGACCAAGATACAATGTGAACTATGCAATAGAGTAGATACACTCCAGATAATCAATAAAGGCAGATACCTTAGAGTAAGACATTACACTAATGGTAATTGGGTCTATCATAGGAATAGTGAAACATGGGTCAATAGTGAACTATCTAAACAGAATCTTAGTGTTAATCAGTTAGTAGCAAGACTAATGACCAGTAAAGATGATGTTTTGACCAGGTCTTTGACCAGTAAAATTGAAAACTTAAATTCAAGCTCTAATAACGAAAATACAAGGGCTGGTCGTCTAGTTTGGTTAGGACATTGGCTTTACGAGCCAAAGGTCGCCGGTTCAAGTCCGGCCCGGCCCATTTTTACACAGTTTATATGGTTATTTGCAGCTTAACATTTTATATGTAAATAAAAGAAGTTGTTTTCTATGATTGGTAAGGTAGTTAGCCGCTTTAACGTTTTCTTAATGCTTATTCTTATTTTGTTTTGGGGAAGCTCATTTGTTGTTGTCAAAATAGCATTAAGAGAAGGTTTGACTCCTATTGCGATAGCAACCTTCAGATTTCTTATTGCTGGCGGACTCTTCGTTATTGCAGTTTTAGTTGAGAGGAAAAGAAAGGAAAATTATAGACTTTTAATTAAGAAGGGAGATTTTCCAGTGTTATTACTTCTAGCGCTTACCGGCGTAACTTTCTTCTTCACAGCCCAATATACTGGAATTCAAATGGCAGGAGCATCCATTGCAGCAATTCTAGTCTGCTTACTTTCGCCAATTCTCATAACTATTTTCTCAAGGGTAATATTCAAAGAGTATTTAGCAAAAAGACAAATTTTAGGTATTGGAATCGCTGCAGTAGGCACTTATATCGTGGTTGCAGGTGGAACTACAAACTTTTCAGAAAATCCAACTTTCCTTTTAGGAAGCTTAATTCTGCTTTCTACACCAATTCTCTGGGCTATCTATAGTCTTCTGGGAAAGAAAATAACGGATAAGTATGATCCATTTTTAGTTGCAACATACGTGAATGTGCTTGGAGGATTATGCTTGATTCCTTTCGCTTTAATTGAGAATTCTTTTCACGATTTTGTGAAAATAAGTTTCAATGGCTGGTTAGCAATCTTATATTTAGCCATCACATGCTCGTTTTTAGGTTATTACATTTGGTTATACGTCATGAAAAAGGTGGGTGCAACGGTTACCAGTTCATTCCTTTTTGCAGAGCCATTGATAACTGTGCTGTTTGCAATAATCCTTGTAGAGGAAACATTAAGCTCATCCATCATTCTAGGTGGTTTTCTAATATTCATCGGTGTATACCTAGTCACCAAAAAATGAGCCTTATTAATAATTCAGAAGCTTCAACACTCTTTCCGAATCAAAAACAGTTAAAGCTGCGTTTCGTAAATTCCTGCCGATTTTCGGAACTAAACCCGCAGCATCTGTTCCAAGCTTGCATACCACAGCGTATTCAAATAACCCTAAAGTTTCAATCCCTGTCACATCACGGTTACATCCTGCTCTTTTTAAAGTCAACTTCACTTCTTCTTCAGATGCACCTAAAATTATCAGCCTATCCAACAAAGAACTTGCCCAATTCTTAAATTGGTTAAGCTGTTTTTCCGACAGCAAACCTTCAATACAATTATTTTCTTTGTCAAATTTGAAGATTTTAATAGATAAAGGAGAATTTTCGCTAAGACCAAAGACTTCGACAATTTCGTTAAGTGCAATCTTTTTTCCATCAACAAGCTGCGCTTGTAAATGCTGCAATGAAACTGCAACATCAATAATTTTGGGCAGATAAATGCCCATGTCCACGTAAATTTTGTCTTTGCTTTTATCGATGGATGTTATGTACCCTTTCATTATAGAAAATTTTTTTACATCGTCTAAACTTGCAGCGGCTAATCCTGTCTCTTCAGTCAAATAATGCAATGCGGCCTTTTCATCCTCACCAGAAACAGTGATTTGAACCCAACCACGCGAAGTAACTTTGCAAATATTGGTTTCCACGTTCAAGCCTTTCAGTTTTAACCTCAAAAGCCGCTCAACAATTTTGAGTTGAGAATCGCTATTTACTTTTGCGAGAAGATTCACGGTAGGCATTCGCAGTCGCCAATCAAATTCAACATTTCTTCATGTAATCTCCAAATTCTAGCAATAGCTGATGGGGGCAATTCTTTCGAGAATTTTTTGATTGTTGTTTCTATTGGTACACGATGTGAACCCTCAATTAGCTTATCTGCATATGAAACAATTTTCTCTTCTAAAGTTGTAGGAACATAAACATCCCTAGGCCACCCTAGTTTTCTCGCTTCGCTTACAGTTATTCCGCCGCCAACATGCCTTTTTATTATGGAAATCACTGGTTCTGGTAATCCATACGATTTGGCGATTTCAGCACCTATTATTGCATGATGGACACTATGAGTTTTTGATCGTCCAATATCGTGAAGAAGAGCTCCTATCTCCACAAGTTCTAAATTAACATCTAATCCTTTTTCTCTGCAAGTCTTTGCAATTTCCACAGCAAGTTCTGCAACTGCTTCACAATGTTTTATGACGTTTCTTAAACATCGACTTTGATGAAGAAGACGCAGAGCTTGTTCTCTCGATGGAAGCTGTTCACTCACCCAATTCCTTCCTTAACTTCTCAACTTTTTTTGTTAATACATCAATAATTTTATCATTTTCATAATGCATAAGAGGCTTTCCACAAGTGGGACATTGAAAGACAAGTTCCACTGCTTCCTCAAAAGGAATTCGCCTGCACCCAGCCGTGTAACAATAGTAGAAATCATGGTTCTTCTCATATTCCAAGCGAATATTAAGTTTTTCGAGCACACGACGTTTCTGACTCAGTATGAAACCTTCAAGCTGATCTGGCTGCAGTTTCCAATGAAAAATGAACCATCCAGTTTTAGGGTCGCGTGTTCGTCTTAGGCTAACGAGAGAATGATCGTAAAGTTTGTACAGAATCTTGCGAACCGAATTTAGTCTTATGCCAGTTTTGTTTGCTATTTCATCATCTGTGATTTCATCTGAATTTTTCAGAATACCAATTAATTTAACGGCTTCTTCTTCACCTAAAGCTTCTGCGATTTTTGTTAATGTTAAATCGTCTATGGTTGACAATGTTTGAAACCTTTGCTAACTGTTGAGCATTCTCTGTATTATTATTTGTAATCTTTAACTTAAATCTCTTTATCCAATCTACTAGACTGCAAATTTTTTAATATTTGTATTTTTTTCCCTCTTTCTTGGGGAATTATGCGAACTTTTGCGTTTCTAAAACTTTTTTTCAACTCTTCACCCTCAAATAAACGATCTAAAAAAACAGCTAAGCTTGCACATTCAGAATGCGGTTGATTTCCAATTGCCACGTTGAAATCGGAAAAAGCCTCAGAAAAAAACTCCTTAGGAACCTTCTGACTTCCGACAATGATTAGAATGGCTTTCCCGGTTTCCTTTATTCTCTGCAGTACATTGCTTGTTTGGATGTTTTCTCCATAAGCTGTGAGATGAACAACTATTCCACCTTTTGCCTTCCAGTCTTTAACAACTTTTTTCCACGAAGTGCCCATTTCAAAACGAAACTCATTTCCCCAGTTAGTTTTAACTTTTTCAACTGTTTCCTTAATCTTCTTGTCCTCAATATCCGACAAAACAAATCTTGTCGCTCCGAGTGCTCTGGCTACCAGTGCAACATGAGTAGTGAGCCTAGCGTCTCTCTGTGGACGATGACCCCACCTTAACACTGCAACTTCAAACATGTTCTTCGTTTGATTGGATTTTTTCGCATTTTCCATCAAATTCTTCCACACGATTTCGAACTTTCTCCACAAATGATGGAACAGCCTCAAAAATTATGTAGGCAGAATTACCTTCATATTTTATTGTTTTAACATCTGCACTTTTAAAAAGCCACGAGATAAAAGGCATCACCTGATTTTTTAATGGGATTACAAGAGAGGCGCGAATGTAGTTTTTCAGTATTTTCATTATTTCCTGTTTAAGTGGGTCAAGATTAGTCTTACATAAAGCAGATATACAGATTGGCTTATGCACCTTTTCTTTTAGAATTTCAAGTTTTTGAAGCATTTCTGCTTCTGTTATTAAGTCAATTTTGTTTAGAATTGTAATTAATGGAATGCCAGATGCTTCTATACGCTGTATAGTTTCCAAACAAACAGTCAGTTTCTTTTCAATGACTTCAATGGGTTCACTTATATCCACTACGAGAAGTATCAAGTCAGAATAAATGGTTTCTTCAAGAGTTGAATGAAAAGCTTCTATTAATGTTAAAGGTAACCGGTCAATGAAGCCCACTGTGTCAGTTAATAGAAATTTCTTTTTTGAAAATTCTACAAGCCTTGTCGTTGTTGAAAGTGTTGTGAATAATGATTTATCCACTGGAACTCCCTCTTCGGTAAGTGCATTGAACAGTGAGCTTTTCCCAGCATTGGTGTATCCAGCTAAAGATATTGATGGGAAGCCTAATTCTGCTCGTCTTTCACGATGCAGAACACGTTTTCCCCCAATTTTCTTTAACTTCTTACGTATTGTATGTACTTGTCTTTTTACAGCTTCGTAGTAAACATCGACTTCATAAGCACCAAGCCCCATGAATCCTGGCTGCTCCTCCTTTCTTGCCAGCCTCACGCGCTCTTTGGCATGTGCTAACTCATATTGCATTCTAGCTAATTGAATTTGCATTTGTGCTTCAGTGGTTGTTGCCCTTCTAGAAAAAATTTCGAGGATTAATTGAAAGCGGTCAATAGCTTCTACGCCTGTGGCTTTTGCAAGATTATAGGCTTGAACAGATTTCAAAGGATTATCAAAAATCACTTTCTGTGCACCTGTCTCTTTCACAAGCTCAGCCAGTTCTTTCACCTTTCCAGCGCCTATTTGGTAACGAGAATCTGGCTCTCGAACTTGCTCCATTTTGCCAGCTACAATGTATCCTGCTGATTCTGCCAGATTTTTAAGCTCTTCAAGGCTTGACGATTCAAAAGATTGTCGTCGTTGAACTATGAGGACTTTCGTTCAGTCGGCTCCTCCTTCCCATTATCCTTCCTATTCAGCTGTATTAAATCTCCAAGCGTAAGCGAACGGCTCACTGGCCCAGAAGTCTTTGTAGGCTGGATTTTTTCTACAGAAGCAGGCGCCAACAACTTGATTTTTAAAGCATGCTCAAGCTTTGCAGTTAGCACATTGTCCGGCTTCATTTTTCCAGTTTCGATTTTTCTAAGAACAGAGACCTTTTCATTTATTCTTTTACCTAATTCTTCATGTGAAATCCCAAGCTTTTCTCTTGCATGCCTTATCTTCAAGCCAAAGTTTTCCACTAGTTCCTGCGCTAATTCCACCGTTGTTTCAAAAGATTTTTTACTTTCAACTCTCGAAGATGGAAATAGTGGTTTAGGTTTCAGTGACGTAGTTTTAGGTTTCGCTTCTTCAATGATGATTTTGCCATGTTTTGAACATTCGTTGCATACTGTTAGTTTTGCACCTTCAATTATTACCTTGTATGGTTTGCCATGAATTTTGCTTCCGCAGACTTCACATCGCAATGATTGACACGCACCTAAACTGTTTTTATTATTTGGTTATGTTTATAGTTGTCGAATCGCAAATATTCCAGTCAATGGTGGCTCAAGATTGGAAGAAGCACTCAAGCGAATTAGAAGTATTGCTGATTACCAGTTTGGGAAAGGTGTAGGAATTAGACTTTTTCCAGAAAATGTTGATATTTACTATTCAAAGAGAACTGGTAGAATACGCTATGTCTATTTGAATGGAAAAAGACTTGTGACCCTTCGTCCCACAGACGGTTTATTTTCTCTAAGCATTACAGGAGCAAAACGAATTGTTGAAAATGATACCGCTGCAAAATGCTTCATAACCGTTAGAGATGATGTTTCAGAGTTTATTGTTAAAGGTGGTGATGTATTTGCAGCGCATGTTATTGATGCTGATGAGGAAATTCGCCCAAAGGATGAGGTAATTATAGTGAACAAAGACCGCAAAGTTTTGGCGGTTGGAAGAACTGTTTTATCAGGTGAGGAAATGAAAAGTTTCAAAAAAGGTGTCGCAGTTAAAGTGAGACGTGGATGCTTGCAGGAAAGTTAAATTTATGAGTGTTGAAAAGTAACTGTTAGATGAAAGAAAGGTGATTTTATGCACAGGCGCATTAACCCGAGAGAAGCAAAACGTATGATGCAACGCATGGGTATGAACATGGATACAATAGCTGATACAGAACAGGTTATTATAAAAACCAGCAGTAAAGAAATCACTATAGAAGAGCCGGAAGTAGCAATACTTGAAATGCAAGGGCAAAAAATCTTCCAAGTAACAGGTGGAAAAATCACTGAAAAAACCATTGAACGAAAATTAGCTATACCAGAAGAAGACATAAGACTTGTAGCAGATCAAACAGGCAAAAGTGTAGAAGAAGCAAAAAAAGCATTGGAAGAAAGTGGAGGAGACCTGGCCAGGGCGATACTTTTGCTGCAGTCAAAGATTTAGCATGTTCAGAAATATTTCACAAGTTTTGCCAAATTTACAGTCATGTTCCGCTGCTTTTAAGTTCACTGAGATACAATACCTTACAGAGGCGCTTAACTCACCATGTTTGACATTGTAACCGTGGGACACTTCAGCATAGACTCAATCCTTTTGCCAGATAGGCATAAGCCCTTTGTTGTTTTAGGCGGTTCTCCCACATATGTTTCCCTTGCAGCTAGGCGTTTAGACGCGCGAGTTGCTGTAATCTCCAAAGTTGGCAATGATTTCCCAAATGCTTACATGTGGTTGCTTAGACAAGAAAACATCGAACTAATGGGAACAGCTAAAGTTGAAAATGCACTTACTACACATTTTGAACTAAAATATAATAGTGACCTATCAGAACGTACACTACAGCTAAAGAATCGAGCCCCACCAATTACTGTCGAAGATTTGCCAAATCATCTGAAAGCTAACGCTATCCATATTGCACCTATAGCCGGAGAAGTCGCATACGAGGTTATTGAAAAATTAAAAAAATGTGCAGAATGCTTATCTTTTGACCCACAAGGGCTAGTAAGAAACTTTGATGGAAACGGCAATGTTACATTAGGCCCTCTTAAAGACAAGCGCATATTGGAAATAGTAAATATTTACAAGTCCTCTCTAGCTGAGATTAAGGCCGCCACAAATCAGTCAGACTTGAACCCTGCCATAAAATCAATTCATGATTATGGGGTAAAAGTGGTCATAGTCACTTTAGGAATTAAAGGCGCCACACTTTCTGTTGAAGACGAAATTCACAACATCCCAGCATATAAACCAGAAAAAATCGTTGACCCAACAGGAGCCGGAGACGCCTTCATCGGCGGCTTCCTCAGTGAATACGTCAACGATGCAAACTATTTACGATGTGCATGCGTTGGCTCCGCAATCGCATCAATTGTTGTACAAGCACAAGGTCCAACATTCTCCTGTGATAAGGCAGAAATTTATCAGAGAGCACATACACTTTATGAAAAAGAAATTAAGGAATGAAGCATACTCCTATTAAAAGAGGCGTTAATCTTTGGGACGCATTGACAAAGGCGTGAAATGTAGTATATCTAGCTGCAGTAACGAAGCTGTCCGTTCACTTTCAGGCGAAAAAGTTAGGTCTGCGGGCTTAAATGTAGGAAGCAGTGAGAAACGCGCTTATCTATGCAAAGAACATTATAAAGAGTTTAAGAAACGAACAAAAAAGGATAAGCAACTTGAAAAATGGCGGTACAGCGTCTAGGAGAGGATGGTACAGATGCGAATATTGCAACTTCATGCTAACTTCATCGAGTATAAGCCTATACAGAAAGAAATAGCAATGGCTGAAGAAGCTGAAAAGGAAGCTGCACGATTAGAGGAAATTGTTGTTTTATTTACAGCAGTAGAAGAAGGCGACAACACAATAGTAGCCAAAAAAGCCATAGATGAAACCCAAGCTTCCCTCGAAAAGCTCAAGGTGAACCGCATTCTAATCTATCCTTATGCGCATTTAAGTAGCAACTTGGCAGACCCAGCAGAGGCACTGAAAGTAGTTAAAACTATGGAATCTTATGCAAAAGAGAAGCATATAGAAACATATCGTGCCCCCTTCGGATGGAATAAACAATTCACAATATCCATAAAAGGGCATCCACTTGCAGAGCAATCTCGTGCGATATTCCCAGCGGAAGAAAAAATAGAAAAAGAGGAAAAAGTTTCTGAAGCAGTAAAAGCTGAAGAAAAATTAGAATCATTTTGGTACATTCTCCAGCCAGACGGAAAGATAGTGTCTACTGAAGAATTTAATTTCAAAAAAAATGAAAATCTTGAAAAATTCGCGAAATACGAAATAACCAAGGTAAGAGCAAGTCAGCAGATGCCGCCGCATGTTCCATTAATGAAGAGGCTGGAAATAGCTGATTATGAGCTTGGAAGCGACCCAGGAAATATACGCTGGTATCCGAAAGGACGACTGATTAAATCCTTGCTTGAACAGTTTGTCACTGCTAAGATGATTGAGTATGGCGCCATGGAAGTTGAAACTCCTGTCATGTATGACTTTAAACATCCAAGCCTAGCAGACTATATCAACCGCTTTCCTGCAAGACAATATCTGCTAAAGTCAGAGGATAAAGAACTTTTTCTGCGGTTTGCTGCTTGTTTCGGACAGTTCCTAATGGTTCACGACACACAGTTCTCATATAAACACATGCCACTGAAAGTTTACGAATTAACCCGCTACAGTTTCAGAAGAGAGAAAAGCGGAGAAGTGGTTGGCTTAAGACGCTTAAGAGCATTCACAATGCCAGACTGCCACGCATTTTGCACAGACTTTGAACAAGCCAAAAAAGAGTTCATGACAAGATTCAAACTATGCATAAACATTTGTGAAGAAATTGGCTTATCAAAAGACGATTTTGAAGCTGCAATTCGATTCACAAAAGACTTCTACAATAAGAATAAGAGATTCATCAACTCTTTAGTAAGAGTCCTCGGCAAATCAGTGTTGGTTGAAATGTGGGAAAAACCCTTCTTCTATTTTAGACTAAAATGGGACTTCAACTTTGTGGATAATCAGAACAAAGCTGCAGCCCTTTCAACAGACCAGATAGATGTGGAAAACGCCAAAAGATATGACATAACATATGTTGACGAAAAAGGTGAAAGAAAGCATCCGCTGATTCTACACTGCTCCCCAAGTGGTGCAATCGAAAGATGTGTATACGCATTACTGGAGAAAGCATATAAGGAACAGCAAAATGGCAAATCACCGATGCTTCCTTTATGGCTTTCACCAACGCAAATACGCATAATTCCAATGTCAGACAAATACCTGAAAAAAGTTGAAAAACTCGTGGAAGAAATAGAGCCGCATTGCATACGTGTAGATATTGACGACAGAGCATTGACTTTGCAAAAAAGAATTCGCGAGGCTGAAATGGAATGGGTTCCCTACATAATCGTTGTTGGACAAAAAGAGATAGAATCTAACATGCTTCCGGTAAGAGACAGGAGAACTGGAGAAATACGCAAAATTAAGCTTAAACAATTAATAAGCGAAATCAAGGAAATAATGAAAACCAAACCCTTTAAACCATTGCCCTTGCCCAGACATTTGTCAAAAAGACCACAATTCTATGGTTAATAATGGTTAAAAACAACTAATTTTTACAAAAACTATATCAAACCTTAATTGAATACTCAAACTCTCCAGTGTAAAAGAGGCTAAAATATTGGAGAAAGAATTACTTGTCTATATAGATGGCAATTACTATCCAAAGTCACAAGCGAAAATTTCAGTTTATGACCATGGCCTTCTTTACGGAGACGGCATATTCGAAGGGATACGCGCTTACAACGGCATTGTATTCAAACTTAAAGAACATATCGACAGGCTTTACCGTTCAGCTCACACAATAATGCTGCAAATTCCAATCCAAAAAGATGAAATGATAAATATAGTACTGGAAACCCTGCGAAAAAATAATCTGAAAGACTCGTATATTCGCCTTGTAGTCACAAGAGGAGTAGGCGATCTTGGATTAAATCCGAAAAAATGCCTGAAACCAACAGTAATAGTGATAACCGATTTTATTGCATTGCATAAAAGCGAAGCCAAAGAAAGAGGCGTCACCGCTATGCTTTCATGGGTAAAAAGAGACCCAGTAGACGCTACAACACATGAGATAAAATCACTCAACTATCTCAACAGTATACTGGCAAAAATAGAGGCAAACATAAATGAAGTGGACGAGGCAATTTGCCTTGACAAGAACGGTTTCATATGTGAAGGAGTAGCGGAAAACGTATTCATAGTGAAAAACGGAAGCATATTCACGCCGCCAAGCTATACAGGTGCATTACCTGGAATAACAGCCGAGGCCGTAATGAAACTTGCCAGAAAACTAGGATATGAAGTTTCAGAAAAGAACATAACACCATACGAATTATTCAATGCTGATGAAGTATTCTTTACAGGAACTGCTGCAGAAATCGTGCCTGTGAGAGAAATAAACAAGAGACAAATAGGCAAGGGAACCCCTGGTCCTGTCACTAGAAAATTGATGGAAGAATTTGTAAAACTAGTTCGAAGCCCAAGTGAAGGAATACCAATCTACGGGTAGAAAACATGTAAGCAAGCCGTATTTTCATATTTACTTATTTTTTTCCATGAAACGCTCCACTTCGTTAAAGGCTTGCTCCAACGTTGGGATTGGTGGAAGGAAAACTCCTCTAACGTGCCCAGCACCATAGACAGGATCAAACCCTGACCCATGTACAAAAAGCACACCAGTTTCTTTTAAAAGGCTCAAAACAAATTCAAAATCTGTTTTCCACTTTGAACCTACGCTGTGAATCTTTGGAAAAACATAAAAGGCTCCTTCAGGTTTCGCACAACTCATCCCTTTAATGTTATTCAACCTTTTTAACGCATAATTTCTCCTTTGCTCAAGTCTTTCAACAATATCCTTCACATGATGTTGTGGACCATTCAACGCTGCTACTCCAGCTTTTTGAACAGGCGTATTTGCACAAAGGCGAATTCTCGCTTCTTTTTCTACACATTGCTTCAGCTCTTGCAGTTGATTCTCTTCATCATGAAAGTAAACATAACCGAGACGCCATCCAGTCATCAAATAGGCTTTAGAAAATCCATTAAGCCCTATTACCGGAACGTCTTTCGCAAGATGAGCCGTGCTAACGAATTTTTTCTCATAAATTATCTGATCATAAATTTCATCAGACAAAACAGGCAAACCATATTCACCAGCCAAATCCAAAATCTGCTTGATAACTTTCTCGCCATAAACGGCACCAGTCGGATTGTTAGGATTAATAATTACTATTCCACGCGTCCTTTCCGAAATTTTACCTCGTAAATCATCAATATTTGGTTGCCAACACTCCTCTTCAACAGTTTCATAAGTAACAGGGTTTCCACCAAAAAACCTCGCATAAGAAATATACGGCGGATAAGTTGGACCTGGAAGAATAATCTCATCTCCAACATCAATAAGTGCAGCCATAACCATTTGAATACCCTCAGAAATTCCCTGAGTTACAACAACATTATCCGCTAAGATGTCTATACTATTAATCCTTTTTTCCTTTTCAGCTATAGCTTCTCTCAGTTCTAGTAGACCCTCAGAAGGCGAATACGCATTTGCTCCTTCTTCAACAGCCATTGTCAAAGCTCGACGAATATGCTGAGGCGTTTCAAAATCAAAAGCAACAGGGTCACCTATATTTAAATAATAAATTTTCTTACCAGTTTTTGCTATTTGTTTCGCGTGGATAATAACATCGCGGATGGCATACTCTATAGTGCGCACTCTTTCTGTGACTTCTATTTTTGCCAAGGCTTTTGCCTTCTGCATTTTAGGCTTTTGCATTGAAAAGGAAATAAAGATTATGCAAATGGATTCTGCTAAACTATGAACGCGTTGGAGAATTCGAGGCCTTCCAAAGTGTAGATGCTTATTTTTATCTCTTTAGTGTTGTAATCGCTCCAGTTCCACGAAAACGTAAGGGTAACATTTTTGCCAACTTCGACTATGTATTTGATGCCTTCAGCTTGAAAAACTGTTTCATTTCCAAAACTCACAACCAAACGAAGGATAGTAGCATTCACTTTAGAGTTTCCAATGTTTTCAACAGTCACTTCTACGATTTGACCATCTTCATTTGTTATGAAGTCGGCATTAATCACCTTCAATTGGACGTAAGGCAAGGTTACGTTTTGTGATACAAGAACATTTGATGCATTAACAATAATTGTAACAGTGCCTCCTCTAAAAGAAACCCAGTCAAATGCACAATCAAATTGTCTCCATTCGCCTATAGAAACATTTTCAGAAGTAAAACTTGTCTGATTTGTGTTAAGCTTTATCTGAGTGACCGTAATGTTCTGAACAGAACACGCCATATTAGTGACGTTCACAGAGAAATGCGTCGTATCGCTCAAATCAAAGCTTGTGTTTATGTTGAAAACTATTTCTTTTGGAGTGCGCATAATCTTTGATACTGGGGTGTACTCCTGTTTTGTATACACGGTTATTGTAACATTTTTGTCTCTATAATGTCTCCATAACCATATGCAGTTGAACGTTACTGTACTATTCTTTTGCAGTCTAAAAGGAAGGGACGGATTGGATAAGCCTCCTGTAATATTGTATTGTGATGTATCATAAGTCAAAGTAATATTCACTATGTCAACATATGTTCTCGAGCTTTCCGAATTCGTAACAGTTATACTAAGTTCATCAGGCTTCATTTCATTAAACACTACATCAGTTATGAGCAGAAGGACGCTTGCAGTTGTATTTGCCGTGGCTTCAGCGTAATATCCTTCCAATGTTTCCACTCTAACTTTTGGGTTAACAAAAGTATTCCAATCGTAAAAGCATTGAAGGGAAATTGGAGTTCCATTATTAGCCAAGTTAATCCTGGAGACTGTTATGTTTTCACTGGTAGGAATTCGTAAGGCAGTTTCAATAGGCAAGCGTGCACCCGCTAAAATAATGGACAAGGTTTTTAATGTTAGGTTTATTGCTGATTGTGGATCATTTGTAATCGTTACATTAAAGTGTTTACAACTAATTGCGGGATCAAATTTGGCCACCAATCCTAACTTAACAAAGCTGGTCTTGAGTGATGCGGTTGCGCCTGAAGCAGAAGATGCGGAAACATGCACGGTTATTGTTTTTCCTGCAAATTCACCCCAGGATCTTTCACATTTGATAGTTTTGTTTGTTCCTCTTTCGAGAGTTATTGGAAGTGTCTCTGGTGAGGTACTTGTTACATTATAGACTTCGTTGTCTCCCTCCGCCGTGAAAGAGATGCTTGTTATGTTTGTGGCAGATGGCGAATGTGACGGATTCATCACAGTTACGTAGAAATAGTCTGCATGGTCAACTGGAAAATTAACATTTGTTATGACTAAGCTTGTGTTTTCAGGTTCTAGGTAGAAGTTTGACATAACCCACATGTAGGATAAGAAAGCTCCAAAAACAGCAGAGCACAATATCAGAATTATCAGTATAAGAGTTGAAACACCCTTTCTATTTGTTAGCATTTGCAACTAATCCTCCAATGTCTTAAGATATTTGCTCTATCTCATATTCTCTGGAAATAAATAAGTGTTCCCTTACAAGACCATCAACAAATAAATCTAGTAAAAAATTAAGCTTTATAAGTGGTTGCCACACTTTTCTAACACTTCTCTCACATTGAGGAATGCTAATGGTTGAGCATGATGCACTAATAGTAGGTGCTGGAATTATAGGCTTGGCAACAGCTTATCATATCAAAAGTAGAAACCCAAAGGCTGATGTGATAGTTGTTGATAAACTGGCTGCGGCAGGGCAAGGCAGCACTGCTAAGAGTGCCGCAGCATTTCGCTGTTTATTTTATTCCCGCACAAATTTTGCTTTAGCTGATTCTTCTGTTGAATTTTATAGGTACATAGAAAGTGATTTGGATTATGATTTGAAACTGCGTTGGGCTGGATATTTGTGGCTCTTTGACAAAGAGGATTACCGCAAAATGCTACCTGTATTGACGGATTTAAGTGAAAAAGGCTTCCAATATAGGGAGTATGATGAAAGCGAATTAGCCAAAAAACTCGGCATTAAGACAGATTTTTCAGATGATGAAGAAGCACAATTAATGGGTTTAGGAAATGTTCATAAAGGCATATTGATTCCAAAAGCGGGTTTCATAGATGTTGATTCGCTTGTAAAATTCTATGAAACACAATTTTTAAAACTTGGCGGCAGGATTCAATACAACACTGAAGTTACTGAAGTTGTCGTAGAACCCCGCAAACCATTAGGCATGCCTGGAGAACCCTATTTTTGGCAGGATGCAGCAGTTGTTGGGGCAAAAACTACGAGGGGAATGGTGAAGGCTAAAAAGACGATAATTGCTGTAGGAGCTTGGGCGTCTCAGCTTTTAGATCCGATTGGAATTGAATGCTTCATAAAAGGAAAGAAACGGCAAGTTTTTTCTGTAAAAGCAAAAACTGAACCTCTCAGGAAACTACTTTTCACAAAAGATTTCACAGACGCTGGATGCTTGCCATTCACAATTCTTCCGAAACCCTCAGCATATATTCGACCTGCGCCTGAAGAAGAAGCGTTATGGCTTGCATATGGAGACGAGTTTCCAAGAGCTTTCAAAATTGAAGACAATCCAGAGCCTGAGGAAAACTTTTACAAATATGGTTTATACCAAGTGATAGTCAAATATTTCCCTCAGTTTAAAGATTGCCAACCATTTTCAGCTTTTGCAGGTTTATACGAGATAAACACTATTGATGGGCAACCTTTGATTTTCGAGGAAAACGATTTGATGGTTGTTGGGGGTGCTAGTGGAAGTGGAATCATGAAGGCTGATGCGATAGGGAGAATTGCTGCAGCACTTTACAATGGAGAAGAGTATGCTCTGTTATTCGGCGATAGAAAGTTTAAGGTCAGCGATCTGGGCTTGAAAAACAGAAATATTGAGCCTGAGAAACTTGTAATTTAGCATATTCACTCATTAAATTTATTTACTTTGAAGCAGATAATCGTGAAACACATAGATGATGCACATGTTTGGTTGGAAAGGAACCTTTCTAGAAGTGAATTTAAGCAAGGGCAAGGCTGCGGCTAATTGTTACGAGGCAGGTTTAGCCAAAAATTTTCTCGGAGGCAGAGGATTCGCAGTTAAAATTTTGTGGGATAGACTTAAGCCAGAGATTGACCCGTTTTCCCCTGAAAACATTCTAGTTTTTGCAGCTGGCCCTTTAACTGGTTTTGCTTTGCCAAGCAGTGGTAAACTTATCGTGGCGGCTAAAAGCCCATTAACCAACAGCTATGGAGATGGAAACATAGGATCTAAAGCTGCTGTTCAAATGCGCAAAGCAGGCTATGATGCTGTGATTATGGAAGGTAAAGCAAAAAAACCAGTGGTCATGCTTATTCAGGATGATATTGTGGAGTTTCTTGACGGCAAAGACTTTTGGGGTCTAAACTCGTTTGAAACCGAGAAGAAACTGAGAGAAACCTATGGAACTGCTGCGGGAATCTTGTGCATTGGTCAAGGAGGAGAGAATCTTGTCAAGTTTGCAAACATTGTTTCTCAAGAAGGACGAGCGGGTGGAAGACCAGGAATGGGTGCAGTTATGGGTTCTAAGAATTTAAAAGCAGTCGTTTTTATCGGTTCTGGAGAGTTATCCGCAGCTTATCCTAAAGAAATGAAGGATTTAGGTGCAGAAGCTTACAGAGAAGTTTTGACCAAGCCTAATTACGCGTTTTGGAAAAGGCAAGGCACGATGTCAACTATTGAATGGAGCCAAGAAAATAGTGTTCTCCCAACGTATAATTACAGTGAAGGGGTTTTTGAAAAGGCTGAAGCCATTGGCGGTTTTGCCATGGAAAAAATGAAGATTTCTAATCGCGGATGCCCCCATTGCAACATCACTTGTGGCAATGTCATCAAAGGCTCTGATAAGAAAGAGTCAGAACTTGATTACGAAAACGTTGCCATGTTAGGTTCTAACATAGGCTTAGGCAATCTCGCTCAAGTTGCAGCTCTCAACAGGACCGCAGACGAATTTGGTTTAGACACAATTTCTTTAGGCAATATTCTAGGTTTCGCAATGGAAGCTTCTGAAAAAGGATTAATACAGGAAAAGATTTCTTGGGGCAAATTTAAAGAAACCAAAACCTTGATTGAAGACATAGCATATAGACGTGGATTGGGTGATTTATTAGCAGAAGGCGTTCGATATACCGCAGAAAAAATAGGTGGTGATTCAAGCCGCTGGGCTATGCACGTTAAAGGGTTAGAGATTTCAGCTTATGATTGCCACACTACGCCGGCTATGGCGTTGGCTTATTCCACAAGCTCCATTGGAGCACACCACAAAGATGCTTGGGTTATTTCTTGGGAAGTAAAAACTGGAAGAGAAAGTTACAACGAGGAAAAAGTTGATAAAGTCATCGAGTTGCAACGGATCCGAGGAGGAGTTTTTGAATCTCTCACAGTTTGTAGACTCCCATGGATAGAGCTTGGCTTTGAACTGGAATGGTACACCAAGTTTTTGTACGCTGCAACAGGTTTGGAAATGACGTGGAATGACTTAACATTGATTGCTGACAGAATATTCAATTTGACCCGCGCCTTTTGGATTCGGGAATATGGCAAGAAATGGAGTAAAGAAATGGATTCTCCACCAGCAAGATGGTTTGAAGAACCAATAAGCAAAGGTTCACTTAAAGGGGCAAAACTTGATAGAACAAAATATAACATCATGTTGCAGAGATATTATAAGAAGAGAGGCTGGGACGAAAGAGGAATACCAACAAAGACAACACTAAAAAAACTGGGATTAGAAGACACTATAAAGGAAATCAAAAAACGTGTAAAACTATACAATTAACGTATAGAGTAGCTGTGATTAGTAGGCTCTAGCAAAGTACACGACTTCCTTTGCTTCTTCGCCACAATAGATACATTTTGAGAATGGTTTCTCCTTTTCAAAAGGCACAACCCGGATTGTTGCCCCAGTTTCTTCCTTTATTTTCTCTTCGCATGCAGAGCTCGTGCACCATGATGCCCGAATAAAGCCACCTTTCTTTTTCAAGATCTCCTTGAATTCACTGTAAGTTTTAGCTGTCGTGATGTTTTCTTCTAGGAATTTTTTTGCTCTGCTGTACAGATTTTTTTGAATTTCTTCAAGCAGTTTTGTTACACTGTCTACTAGATCTTTTTCTTCTATGGAAAATCGCTTTGAAGTATCTCTTCTGGCGATTGTCAATTGTCTTTGCTTCAAATCTTTTGGACCAATCTCTATTCTTATTGGCACGCCTCTCAGTTCCCATTCATTAAATTTCCAACCAGGAGTATATTCCGCTCTATCATCAAGAACAACAAGTACATTATGCTCCCGCAATGTTTCGTGGATTTCTTTAGCTTTGGTTAGAATTGACTCTGAGTCAACATTTTTGTAAGGTATTGGAATTACTACAACTTGTATTGGTGCAACTTTTGGAGGCAACACTAATCCTTTGTCATCGCCATGTAACATAACTAATGCACCTATCATTCGTGTTGAAAAGCCCCAAGAAGTTTGCCAAGCATATCGTTCTTCTTCGTTTTTATCAAGGAATTTAATGCCGAACACTTTGGAGAAATTTTGGCCTAACTGATGCGATGTCCCCATCTGCAATGCTTTGCCATCAGGCATCAAGGCTTCAAGGCATGTTGTATAGAAGGCACCAGCGAATTTTTCGTTCTCTGTTTTCTTTCCCACAAGCACAGGAATTGCCAAATAGTTTTCTATGACACTTTTGTATGCGTTCAAGATTTCCATAACTTCTTGATCTGCTTCTTCTTTCGTGGCATGGGCAGTATGTCCTTCTTGCCAAAGGAACTCGCGTGTTCTGAGAAAAAGCTTGGTGGCTTCTGTTTCCCATCTTACAACACTGTTCCATTGATTCAGCTTTACTGGCAAATCTCGCCAACTTCTAATCCATTTAGCATAAGTTGCATACATAATTGTCTCTGAAGTGGGTCTTATGGCAAGCTTTTCCTCAAGAGGCGTATCTCCACCCATTGTCACCCAAGCAACTTGAGGTACAAATCCAGCGAAATGCTCTGCTTCTCTTCTCAAGAAACTTTCAGGAATGAACATTGGGAAATATACGTTGCTATGCCCTGTCGCCTTTATCATTTTATTGAAAATTTCTTGAATTCTCTCCCAAATGGCATATGAAAGTTCACGGAAAATCATGCAGCCTTTAACTGGTGCATAATCGGCAAGTTCTGATTTTAAGATAACTTGGGTATACCATTCAGAGAAGTCTTCGGATTTTTTAACAGTAATTCCCATGTCTGACATTTTCATCTCTCCCTTGTTTTATATTGCTAGAATATAATTCTAGTGCAAAACTAATCCTTATATGGGCTAAATATTGCGAGAATTTAACTATGTGGAACTGAATCGCCCATTTCAACCACTTTTACATCTAAAAATAAAAAGAAACTATTAAACATTTCTTTCATCCTAATTCTCATGAAACCAAATCCTAGAATGCTATGCATTGTTTCCTTTGAGGAATAGTTTAATAAGGTTAAGAGGAAGTTTTGCAACATTAATTAAAGGGAGAATATGGCATGTTACGAGAAATTGTTGAAGATTACACGTTTTCTGAAAACATGTCTGTTGAAGACCTTGTTTCACAAATGGGAAAAGCATGGGGTTTCACGGCAGGTAAGCTGGCTTTAGGAGTGAAAATAATAGAGAACATGATTAAAGATGAAAAGTGTGTGAAATTTCTTTCTTTTACTGGAAATCTTGTTGCAACTGGAACGAGGGGTGCTTTGAAGGAATTTGCCAAACGCAAGCTTGTGGATGTGATAATTACTACGTGTGGAACCATTGACCATGACGTGGCAAGATGCTGGGAAAGCTATTACAAAGGCGCATTTCAAATGGATGATGCTGAACTTCACAAAGAAGGCATAAACCGTTTAGGAAATGTTTTGGTTCCCAACGAAAGTTATGGCGTAGTGATTGAAAAGAAAATGCAATCGTTGCTTCAAAGTTTATGGAAAGAAAATATTAAAGAAATTTCTACTCACCAACTATGTCATGAGATAGGAAAGCGGATATGCAATGAAAGTTCCATCCTTTACTGGGCAGCAAAGAATAACATACCAGTTTACGTGCCAGGCATAACCGACGGGGCAGCTGGATATCAGATATGGCTTTTTTCGCAAGACCATGATTTCAAAATTAACTTGCTAAAAGATTCAAGCGAACTCAATGACCTTGTGTACACAGCAAAAAAATCAGGCGCCCTAATAGTTGGTGGCGGAATTTCAAAGCACCACACCCTATGGTGGAACCAGTTTAGAAAAGGATTAGACTATGCAGTATATGTCAGCACAGCGGAAGAATGGGATGGCAGCCTCTCGGGTGCACGACCAAGAGAAGCAGTTTCATGGGGCAAAATAAGTGCAAAAGCAAAGCGTATAATGATAGAAGGCGATGCTTCACTGATTTTGCCAATAATGACTGCTTCGCTTATAACTCGGTTAAAGCCTTCTTAGGAAATTTCTTTGAGAAGCCATGAGAAGCTGGGAGCTTCTCTTTTAAACTTCACTCTTTCATTAAGCGCATGTGTTATTAATGGTAAAGCAATTGTGGCATCGCAATAGCACGTTACTCTTCTTCCTTCACCGTGAATTTTTCCCCAACTTACAGCCTCTTCGAGAGTGCAGCCGGATAATCCACCCCACTGAGGTGAATCTGTCGTGATTTGAATCGCATACTTATGAGGATAATAGTATTCTTTTAGGCTTTTACGAATGAAACCTTTCCTTCCGGGCACTCCTTCATCCATGGTTTTCGGTGACACAGATATTGCTAAAAGCTGCGTAAAATCTTTAGGCACGCCACCACCAATGTAGATTACGCCAACATCCTTTGTTTTCTCACCTATCCCAACGAATTGGTCAAATTCTCTCACTTCATCCAGTATAATTCTGTGTCCTTGGTTCTTAGCCATTAAGAAAGTTTCACCAAATGCACTGTCTGTTATTGCAGGACAAAATACGGGTATATTATTTGCAGCGGCGGTGGCAACTATGCTTTTGATTCTTTTTTTGTTCAGCCATTTACCCAATAAATAGAGAAGCTCCATGGATGTGTAGGGAAAATCTGCTTTTAGCGTCATCAGAAACTCGGTTATGAGCAGCTCCATTTCTCTATAATCAGTCTCTTTTCCGTAAACATCATAATATCTATTTATATCAGCCTTCAAAAGCATTTCATCATTTACATTTGAAGAACCTTGCCAATATCCAAATCCCATTGCATCAACAATATCTTCTGAAACATTTGCTCCCGTTGAAACCAACGCGTCAATGAACCTTTTTTCTATAAGCCAATTAATCATCTTCCATTGCCCTGCCGTACTCATTGAACCCGCCAATCCCATAATGATTGTTAGATTCTTTTCCTTCAACATTGATTCCCAAACTTCCACAGCCTCACCAAGTTTTCTTCCTTGGTAAGATGTTTTTGACATTTCAGATAGAAGCTGAGATATGCTCTTTTCTTTAACTTCAATACATTCAACTTTTTTCTTAAAATACGAGTCTTCCATGTTTTCGCCTTCTGTTTCAGATTACATGAGCAATATATGAAATTTTCTGATATATTTCCGCAATCTTATAGAAACCAATAAAGGAACCTTGCTTTTAGTTTATGACTAAGAGGTGAAACACTTGAAAATTTCAAGAAAAGAACTAACAAAGATGATGGACTCCACTAATGTTAAAGCAACAGCAACAAAAGACGAAATTGAAAAATTATGCAGAGAAGCCATCCAGCTTGGGTTTCATTGTGCAGTCGTCAACCCAGTTTATGTGAAATTCGCTTCAAAACATTTAGAAAACTCGAATGTGAAAGTTTGCTCAACAGTAGGCTTCCCATTTGGCATCTCTTTGCCAGAAATAAAGGCTTTAGAAGCAGTTAAGGCAGTTGAAGAAGGAGCAGAAGAATTAGACATGGTCATCAACCTAAGCGCATTTAAAAGTGGCGACTATGAATTTGTAAAACAAGACATTGCAGCAGTCTTGGACGTCAAACGTTTATCGAAGGATATAATTGTCAAAGTTATCATTGAAACGGATTATTTGTCAAGAGAAGAGAAAATACTCGCATGCAAACTGGTCAAGGAGGCTGGAGCAGATTTTGTTAAGACTTCAACAGGCTTGTTTGGAAAAGGTGCAACAATTGAAGATGTGAAATTAATGCGGCAAACAGTTGGTAACAGCATGGGTGTCAAAGCTGCAGGTGGAATAAGAACGTATGCAGACGCTGTAGCGATGATTGAAGCTGGAGCTAACAGAATCGGAACAAGCTCAGCAGTTGCCATAATTGAGGGGACACCATAAAATTCGAAGGTTCTAAGTGTTGCTTTTTTTACATCTTTTCTGGCGCCACTATTCCAATAAGACTAAGAGCATTACGAAGAACGATACGTACGCACTCAGTGAGGGCAAGTCTTGCGTCGCTTAATTCTTTTGGTTCAGCCCTTATCACTGGAAAGGCATTATAGAACGTGTTGAACTTGTCAGCCAGACTATTAGCATAGTCTGCAATTAAATTTGGCTTCATAAATTTGGAGGCTTCGATGAACGTGTCCGGAAAACTTGCCAATGCCAAGACTATTTCGCGTTCCAACTTTTCGTTAAGCAATGTGTAGGTAGGGTTTTCAGGTTTTCTCTCAGCTTTACGAAGAATACTGCACGCTCGGGCGTGTGTGTATTGAATATAGGGTGCACTATTCTTTTCAAAGTTTAGTACACGGTCCCACGTGAATACCACAGGTTTAGAGGCGTCAACTTCTATTAACGCGTATCGAACGGCGCCTATGCCAACGAAATTGGCGATTTTTTGTTTTTCTTCCTCAGAAAGTTGTGGTGAACGCTTCGAAACTTCTTCGTAGGCGCGTTTGACAGCTTCGTCCATAACTTCGTCAAATGTTATGTAGTGTCCTCGCCGACTACTCATCTTATAGCCTGGCAGAGAAACAAGATTATAAGCGAAGTGAACAAGGTTCTCTGCGTATTTGTCAAAACCTAAGGCGAACAGGGCTAGTTTCAGTTGCAGTTGTGCAAGGTTCTGTTCCATACCGATGACATTGATGACTTTATCAGCCTTTTTGAATTTCCACAAAGTGTAGGCAACATCGCGTGTCGTGTAAAGTGTTGTGCCATCTGAACGTACAAGCGTCAACGCGGGAACCTCGTATTCTTCTCTTAATCCCAGTTTACTTTTAAGCCCTAGTTCTCTAGCCACTTTTTCTGCATCAAATTCTAAAACGCCATTTTTAAGTAAAACATATGGCGATTTTTTCAGTTTCTGCACTACTTCTGCCACTTGACCAGTTAAGGTAAAATCGCTTTCCCAATCCCATGAATCAAAAGAGACGCCTATTCTACTAAGACTCTGCTTGAAACCTTCCAAGCAAAGTTCACAGACTTCTCGTATTAGCTTCTTTGCTTTAAGGTTGCCTTCCTCATACGCTTTGTTCAGCCTACTGATTGTGTTTTCGGGGTCTTGTTCTTTTATTATTTTCTCCAGAAGCGACTCGAAAATTTCGGGATATTTACTTTGCAATTCCGCTGATATGGATACCCATTCGCCTAATTCTTGATTGATTTTGACGATTTCATCTTCTGCTTGAACAGTTTTTGCTCGTTCGAGCTCTTTTTTGAGACGATTAATTTCCACTAAGCAACTTGTTATCGTGTAGATTCTGCCGAGAAAATGGTCTGGTTTGCAATCAGGTTTTGGTTTTCCAAGCTTGTCGTAGCCATACGCCATTACAGAAGTTTGGCGCCCAACATCATCAAAGTAAAAGTGCCTACGAATCAGGTGCCCCTCGGCTTGTAACAGTCTTGCAATAGTGTCGCCCAGCATGGGGTTTCTGGCTGTTCCAATATGTATGGGATGAGTCGGATTTGCACTTGTATGCTCGACGATAACCTTTTGAGGGTTATCTGTCTTGACAAGCCCATACTCAGCATCTAACCTAATCGCTGACTCAATCGTGAGAAAAGCGAATTTTGGATAGCTTACGTGAAAGTTTATGTAGCCTAATCCAGCAGGTTCAACATGTTCAATTAGATTAAACTTTGGTTTACCAATTGCCTTTACGAGAAGCTTAGCTATATCAAAAGGTTTTTTGTCTATATGTTTGGTTAATTCGAAACTTAATGATGATGCTAATTGCCCATATTCAACAGCTGGCGGTTTTTCAAATGCAAAGTCAGTTATTTCAATTTCAGGAAAAGTTTTCTTAAAAGCCTTCACTAAGACGTTTTCGCATTCTCGACGGAATTCGAAGAAAGGATTTTCTGAAATCATCACCTTTGCCTCAATCTTAAATGAGACAATCACTCTTTAAAAGAAGCGAAGTTATATTTTAATTTGAAAACCCAATAGCTCATCAGTTGTGAATGCCATGAAAACAAAGATCATCTTCTCAGAAAAATGTCTGAGTTATGGACAATATCATATTGAAGGACCAGAAAGAGTCAGAAAAGCCGCAGAAATTCTAAAAAAGCTAGGATACGAGTTTTTAGAGCCTGAGCCAGCGTCAGAAGACGATTTGCTTAGGGTACATGATTTGGACTATGTGTGGAACGTTAAAAAAAGCATGGTTGAAGATCCAGATACACCTGCTTATGATAATATTTACGAGTATGCAAGACTTTCAGCAGGCGGCGCAATATTAGCTGCTAAGGTTGGCGGATTCTCTATCATGCGCCCTCCTGGACATCATGCAGGCAGAAATGGTGCAGCACTTGGAGCCTATACACGAGGATTTTGCTATTTCAACAATATTGCAATAGCAGTGAAATATCTAGATAAACCTACTTTAATCTTGGATATCGATGGACATCACGGGAATGGCACACAAGAAGTTTTTCTAGGCGATGACAAGTTCGCTTACGTATCTTTACATAGGCACCCAAACTATCCAGGAACAGGAGTTGTTCATGAAGGAAACTGTTTTAATTTTCCATTGCCACCTGACTGCGGAAACGAAGTGCACATTAAAACATTAGATAAAGCGTTAAGTTCAGTCGATACAGAAAGGTTTGAAGTAGTTGCTGTTTCAGCAGGATTTGATGCACACGCAGGCGATTTAGCTTCTCTGGGATTGAATGAAAAGGCTTACGAAGAAATCGGAAAAAGGCTTGCTAAACTGGGAAAACACACATTTTTTGTCTTGGAAGGTGGATATCAGGGTGAAAACATAGGAAAAGACATAAACACACTGCTAAAAACATATGAAACCTCAAAATAACATAAATCTTTAATCTATAAATAATGGAACCGAGACTTGATAAGAGAGCCTGAGAATGGCGGGCCCGTTGGGATTTGAACCCAAGATCTCCGGCTCCGCAGGCCAGCGTCCTAATCCAGCCTAGACTACGGGCCCATAGAACGGGATTAATACCCTCTGAGGATGTTAAGGGTAAAATAATTAATACTTTGGTGAAACTTAAAAATAGTGGTTTAGAAGAGCAGACTGTTAAAATAGTCGGTTTCTATTTGAGGCATATTGCTGAGAATGTTTCTTTGGATAGTCCTGAGAAGGTTAAGGAGTTTATCGCTAACAAGTCTGTGGGGAACGGGTTTAAGGGAAATCTTGTTAAGGCGTATAATTACTATTGCCTTGTTAATAACGTTGTTTGGGATAGGCCAAAATACAAATGGGAACAGAATAAACCTAAAATTCCAACTGAGGAAACTTTGAATAAAATTATTACTTCATGCGGTTGGAAATACACGGTTGTTTTCACTTTGCTTAAGGAAACGGGGGCTATGCCTAAAGAGTTAAGCTGCGTTTCGCTTAGGGATATTGATTTTGAAAGAGAAACGATAACTTTGCGTGGTAGAAAGGGCCATCATAGTAGAACAATAAAGCTTAGGCCCTTAGTTGCAGCTATGCTTAAAACGTATTTGGCTAGAATTGGAAACAAAGAGCCTATTTTTCCAACTTCCAAACAAATGACTAAAGCGTGGATTAAATATAGGAAGAGGCTTGCTGAAAGGCTTAACGAGTATGAGTTAAACACTATTAGGCTTTATGATTTGAGGCACTTCAAAGCTTCCATGACGTATTATAAAACTAAAGATGTGCTTTTCACTAAAGAAGTGATGGGTTGGAAAAAGCTGGAAACAGCGTTATTCTACCTTCAAAACTTAAGTTTCGGCTCTGACGAGTTCCATGTTTGCGTAGCCCGAAGCCTTGAGGAAGCCTGCAGATTGGTTGAACAAGGCTTTGAATACGTCACGGAAGTGGATGGGGCTAAAATATTTAGAAAGCGAAAATAGAAAAGGGTTTTAGATTCGCTTTTGTTTCCTCTTTTTTATTCGTTTTAGAAATGTGTTAAAATACGTTTTAGAATGGCGTTTAGAAATGGTTTTTCAGACTTGTTTTTTGGGGCCCTAGGGCTTAGGCCTTTTTACATGGTTAGCCCTAGGCTAAAGTTGCAAAAATGCCTAGCTTGTCAGACGAGTGTATCCCAATCATAGCACTTATGCTTAGATAGAGGCGGCTCATCATCCTTTTCTAGCGAAAACTGTTAAAATCAACGGGTTACTTATGTAAATCTCGATAAGGCTTTCAAGCGTCTCATTCGGCTTTAAACCTCGCCTTTTGCATTCGAGCTTGAACGTTTCCCATAATAGCCTGTTAAGACGAACTTTGAACTGGGGCTTAACAGTTTTGGGCCTCAAATTAGCCCCTACCCCCCTCTGGTTGCTAGTTCATGTTCTCTAAGCGCCAAAGCTTTTTCTCGCGCTTCAAGTTGCTCTTGCCATTCTTGTAAGCGTTGATGTTCTTGCTTAGCCCTTTCAAGTAAATGTTTAACTTGCTGTACATCCTCGTTGAAGCATGCAATGTCATAGGCTTTTAAAAGCCCGTTTAAGGTTTGACTGAGAAACGCAACTATCCGCGTCCACTCGGCTCTAAGCGTTGAATCTTCAGCGTTGTCCGCTTCTTTTTCAGCAATTTCAAGGCGACGTTGCAGCTTTTTAACTAGAACCTCGCGTGTCTGCTGAGTTTTTAGGAAGGCGAAAGTTAACTTTTTAAAAGAAAAAGGTGGGGGATGCTTGTTTTTCGCCAAGATTTCAGTCCTCCAAAAGTCGGCAACGTAAACCCTTCAACAATGTTTGATTAAACAATATGCTTTTTTCAACTGAGCTTTCAAGGGCTGCTTCTTTCTTTGCTTTTTGAACCGCTTGTTTGAAGGCAAACCGTTCATAGCCTGTTGGGAAAATTTCGCTGGATAACTCCGCTATTTTTTCAAGCCTTTCTGAAAGCGTTAATGTTTCGTTCACTGTGCTATCCCAGAGGGCTTGTTTTTCTTTGGTTTCCTCGGTTTTTTCAAGCCTTTTAAGGCGCTTTTCAATGTTGCCAGCTAACATTTTTAGCTCTTTGAACTGCACAGCCTCTTCTAGCTCATCTAAAACTTTTTGAATGTTTTGCTCTAGTTGCTCATGTTTCTGTTGCGTGTATGGCACGTCAATGTATAAACCCTCTTGCGCAGCTAACCTCTTATGCTCTGGGTTGTAAGCGTTTAATATCGTGAATGTTTGCCCGTTAGCGTCCATTAAGCCTGCCTTGTAGGCTCCAGCTTTGAGGTTCACGTTTGCCGGATGATTACTTGGCAAGTCAATAGCCCTAACCCATTGTTTAGGCGATGTTTCAACATACAAGTCGAAGCCGGTTTGCAGCAGAGCGTCCAAAGGCTTAGCGCTTGCTTTTAACTGAACCTTGCTTACATCACCATACGCTACATATATGCATCTCAAACCTTTTCACCTCCAAATGTTATTTTAAGCCGTATTCAAGGGGAATTGGATTGGAGCCTTTAGCAACGCCTTTAACAATCTGGATGACAACGTCTGCAGTTATGCCGTAATCCGCCGGTTTCTCTATGGATTTAACCTCGTTGCCTAACATTAAAAATCTACCATACTTATCCATGTGAATTTTCTGGGTTACCTCATAGATTCGCATATCTTCACCTATGGCCCTAACAATCACGGTTGTTACACCTGTTTTACTGTCAAAGTTTGCTGGCAAATTTTGCAGAACATAGTAGGCTTTATCTTGCACCATTATGGCCGGCGTAAACCTTGCATTTGCCATAATCCTTAGGTTTTCGCGCCATTTTTCAGCTAGGGGCTGAAGCTCCTCTGGAATCTCTTTTTCATGTGTTTGGGTTTCCGTAGGCTGTTCTGAAGTGTTTTGAGGCTCCTCGGATTCCTCGGGCTGCTGGTTAAAGCTGCGCATAATTTTCAACTGTAACTTTGAAGGCCCCACAAGGTTGAATTTTGCTGTTCTTTTAAACACGACTGCTTTCACCCCCTTCAACGTTGAAATTGAAAGAAAAACCGTTCTGTTTCCGCTTTAAATTGTACCGTTCTAGAATTGTTTCTATTTGGTGTCCGCTGTAAACGTCAATGATTGCTTTTAGAAGCATTGCCTTGCCCTCATACCCTTGGCTTATCGGATAGTAAGAATCCTCGCTTTCAAACCATTGCTGGAGAATCCAAAGTAAATGTTCAATTTTCAAGGGTTCTCTGTTTGCTGTTAAAAGCACAAGTTTATCATGGGGCCCTTTTTTACCTTGAACAATTTCAAGTTTCATTGGTTTCATCTTCAGTTAAGGGCGAATAATGAAGTTTAATTCCAGTCGTCTTCATGTTTTCGAGGCATTGACTGCACCGTTTAAGCCATTCACCGTTAAAGTAAACATGCCATTCAACAGCCCGTAAACCGCAAAGCTCACATTTCCCAGCTTCATTAGGCCCTACATGTTTAACCGTTCCATCAGAAGGCAACTCAGATATATGTACAGGGGGGTGAGGGTAAACTGATGGACTTTTACTTGCACCCCCTTGCACATAGTTTTCCGAATTTTCTTCATTTTTTCGGAAATTTTCCGAAATTTTCTGTTCTTCTAAAATATATGCGGGGGACTTACATAGAGAATAGGCGCCATGGTTATTTACTCTCACCCCCAAACACATATATCTGTTCTTTCGCTTATCATTTACGTCTGGTTCTTCTGTAAGAATCCCTGCCCCTTCAAGGTTTGCAAGCACACGTTTAGCCTTATCGTATCCTATGGGTTTATGAAATGCCTTCATGTATAATTTTTGAAATTCTGTAATTGTGTAGCCGTCTTCTTTATCGTCCTCTTGGAGAACTTTGTAAATTTCCAAAAGTTCAGGCGCTATACCTAACTCGTTTGCTTCTGCAACGGATTTGTAAAGGTTAAAACCAACATTAACATCTTCCATGTTTACGATTATAGTGTCGCCGTTTCTTTCCCGATGCCAAAGGTTAAGCAGCGCATTTGCCTTAATCAGCGATAATAGTCTTGAAACATCTCTTAAATGTCGAGGTTGAAGCCAATTTCGCCCTTCCATGAATATTTTAAGAATTTGCTTTTGTAAATCGCTAGGTATTGTGATATGTTTAATCCGTGCTGTTTTAATCATTTGAATTCGACTTCTCAAAAAGCACCTTGACGGCTCCGACTCCATGAAATTGTTAAATGCTTGCCTATCGCCTTCTTTTTCAAGCTTTAACAGTAACGCTTGCCAAAGTTTTTCTTGACTTTTCTCGGGGGACAGTAGAAGCATCCTTGTTTGTTCTTGCTCGTTTAACCGTTCATTTGCACTGCAAAAAACAACCGTTGGAAAGCCTCTGATAACTACGTTTTTAGCTTTCATGCCAAACTTCTCGGTTCTATCCGTTATCTTAGCCTCAATTTCTCGTTCATCATGACTTAAAAGCGGCCTCAACCGTTCAAGTAAGCCTGGATGCGGCATATCCAAGAAAAGTAAAAGTTTATTCGCTAAATCAACGAAAATTTTAGTTTCCTTGAATCCTTCAAAGTCCTCAAAGGTTTGAATGCGTCCCCAATCGTGAAAGAAAGCAGTTGGACTAACATAACCCAATTTTATAACGTCTTCTGATGGAAAATACCAGCTTAGCTCTAACGGAATGTAGCTTTTGCCCGTGCTTGATTCCGCAAGAAATGCTATGTTAGTCTGTTCAATATCAGTGTAACTTAGCAGCATTCCAAGAAATGTTATAGCTTTATTTGCACCATCACTTTTAATAGTAGTGTCGAGAATTTGCTGCAGTTCCTCTATTGAAAGCGGCCTTTGCAATGTTTTAAGTTTCTCTACGAGCTCTGTCTTATTCGATGCTAAGCCCTCAAATGCTCCAAATTCACCAATTATCCCAGACATGTCGCCTACACCTTGCTTTCAACTTTGGGCTTAAGTGAAACAGTTTGAGAAGTTCATCCTCGCCTAAGCGTTCTTCTTTGCTTCTGAAAAGCTGCGGGCTCGTTTTCAAAGCGTCAATTTCACCGCAATCTCTGCAGCGTAAATTAAAGATTACCCTGGCTGAATTATCGATTAAAATCCCTGTAATATCCGCTAATCCATGCCATTCCTTGCTAGCACATGGTTTATGAAAGAAATCCAAGTAATCCGTGCCTATCCATCGAGGTTCAAACGTTTCCGTGCAAAGCCCATGATGAAGCAGTTTACGGGCCATCTTTAACCACTCCTAAGGGCCTCGTCTGCAGCTCTGAAACCACAAGGTAGTTTTTGCTGATTCGTTGGAAAACCACTCTAGCCTCGGTTTTGCCCTTTACAAACTCCTCAATTTTTTTGTAGGCTGATTTAGAGCCCCTGCACACAAAAACAAAGAAGAAACTTTCTTCAGGGCCGTTATCCGCCAAGCCCTCAGCCCTTTCCAGATTTTGAGGCCTAACGGTTTTTTCATTTCTCAAAATTTGCGTTTCAAACACCTCTCGTTTTTTTATCCCCAGAAAAAATCCATGCAAAATCCCTAAACTTGCAAAATCCAAAAATCCCTAAAAACCAGCCCCGTAAACCTGAGGAGCCTTCACGGGGTTGTGCCACTAAAACTAAAAAAGGGGTGACTATGAAACTCTTAGGAGATGGCGAACGTATTCGCTTATGGTTATGAATCCCCGTTCTGTAGCTTTTCTAGTGAGCCGTTCATAATCTATTTTTGATATTTCTACTTCAAGTTTAACTCTTTCATTATCTAGTTGTTTTGCCATATGCGTTTTCACCTCCTAAAAGTTTAACCGTGAAATGGCGAGTTTTGCCCCGTATATTTAGGGTTCTTCTTCCTCAATAATAACCGTAAATAAAATTTACAAAACCCCCATTCTTCCTCAATAATAACCGTAAATATAGTATTTACAAACATGATGTTTTTCCCCCATATACTCTGGCATAATCTCACATACAACGCCACTCAAAGGTGACGAGCGAAAGAGGGGGTTTTCCCCCCGCAAAAATGGGGGCTTTCTCCTCAATAGTTGCTTTGACTGAAACTCGAAACCCATTTTATGAAGCTCTTTTCTGAATTGCAAGCAAATACATGTCCCTTTTTGTAAGCTTATTTCGGTAAAGTTTACGCTTATGATATGAGTTTAACGCTTGTAACCTATGCATTTCTTTATCGCATTGTTTACAATATTTTGGCTTTCGCCCCATGCCCTTCCAAGGTATAGGAGAACCGCATAGTTTACATGTTATTTTAGCTTCCATAGTTTTATTCCATTCATATACTTTAATAAAACTTTATAATAAAAGATTCCCTCAAAGATTAACTTTTTATGGTTATATAAAAAATAGAAAAAAAGAAGGGAAAGTTACGGTAGCGCTTCGTTTCCGCATTTTTGGCAAATCCAATATTGCCCTTCGGGCCTGTTTACTAGCTGCATTGTGTTGAGGCATACATTGCAAACTTTTCTCGCCATTTCTTTCCACCTTTCTATAATTCTATAATGCTATAAACAAGTATTTAAACTTTGCGTAATTATAGAAAACCTTAAATATAGAATTATTCTAATTAGAAACATGGTGAAAAAATGGGAAAACTCGTAATAATAATAGATGATAAACTTGAGGAAAAGCTTAGGCGCCATATATCCCACAAATACCCGACGGAAACTTATGGTAAAATAAAACAAATAATCGAGGAAGCCCTAACCGAATACCTACAAAAAATGGAGGAGGTTTAAAAATGGCTCAAACTGAAGAAACTGAAAAAGAGAAACGAAAAGAAAACCGAGCAGCGCAGGCCAGCGTCCTAATCCAGCCTAGACTACGGGCCCTCACAAAGACAAATCTAGGTATACTCATAAAAGAGTTTTTCAAAGAGAAGCTCTTGTCCTTTTTGTTTTAGTTAGTGTTTTTTAGCATACGTTCTAAAGCGTTTATCACATTTTGTTTTCCCATTCCCAGCATATATGGTCCCAGTCTTGGTCCTTGAGGTGCACCTATTAGTATCGTATAGAGTATCCTGAAAAAGTTTGCTGGTTGCAGTCCGTGTGCTTTAGCTATGTTGAATATGGTATTTTGGATTTTTTCAGCTTCATCTTCGACTTTTAATGCGGCAATCAATTTTTTCAGAGCTTCTTTTTCTTCTTCAGTTAAGACCATTGTTGTTTCTCTTATTTCTTCAAAATCCCTTATCCAATTAAAAGCGTACTTAATCCGCCTTCTTAGGTTGTCATCGAGTGTTTGATTCTTCTGCAAATAGCCATAACTTCGAAGTTTTTCAACAATAAAGTCTTCTTCGCTGCCTTTAGGTGCCATCTTTGCCAAGAAAGCTAGCAGATTGTAGGGAACCGTAATGCTTGGTTTCGAAGGGGTTTTCATCGCCCAACAATATTCGTATAAGCCCCGAAGCTTCGCAAGTTCCTTTTCATCCTTGAGCGTTTTCCGTCCGAAGTATAAATCCTGTAGATAGTCCATTTCATTCATGTACGCAGGAATATCTGTCACATCTAATGTTCTGGCCCCAACAAATCGTTTCAGCATCAGCAACATAAGTGACTGAGGAGAACCATACTTGAACCATGTTTGCGGGGTGAAAACAACACCAGCAGACTTTGAAAGCCTCTTACCACTTTTATCTAGGAACAACTCGTATTTCGCGTGACATGGCGGCTCCCAATTCAGTAATTCCCTGCAAATTCTATCATTAACACGCACGGAGTCTGCAACTTCCTTTCCAAAAGCTTCAAACCTTATGTCTAGCGCTTTCCAACGAACCGCAAACTCGCCCTTCCAACTAAGCTTGCCTTCGCCTTTCCTATAGTCCACTTCGCCTTTGTGTCCACAACCCTCAAGCCAGCGCCCTTTAACTTCCATGCCTTCGCAAGAATACAAAATCTTGCCCTCTCTGGGCAAAAACTCAAGCGCTTTAGTCGTGTAAATTCGTCCACATTTTTCGCAGACAGCAAAATATGGTAATGCTTCAAGAAATTTTTCCTGCCCAACTTCTTGTTTAACTATTTCGCCTACTTTTTTAGCATTCAAAAGTATGGTTTCAATTTCCTTATTGAACAAGCCTGCTCTGTAAACTTGAGCCCCCGACATGAACTTGTATTCTATTCCACACTTGTCAAGGGCTTCAAGAAGCAGCAAAGTCATATGCTCACCGTAGCTTTTGTGGCATCCATAAATGTCTGGAATATCAGTAACAGGGCGCCCTAAATGTTCTTCCAAAGATTTTGGCATTCCAACCGGAACCTTTCTCAGTCCATCTTTGTCATCTGCAAAAGCAACAAGTTCAGAATTATAACCTTGTTCACGCAAAGCTAAAGTTACAGCAAAAGACCTTGCAGCATCACTCAAGTTGCCAATGTGTGGAAAGCCAGAAGCTGCAATGCCCATCTCTGTCCTAACTAGATCCAAGTTTCTGTTTAGTTTCCGTTCTCTGTCAATTATTTTTGAAGCCATTTTGTCGTACCATGTGCCACGACCAATGATTTTCTCTTTCATGAAACCCCACTAATACAATAAATAGGTCTGCATATAAAAAATGTTTACAACAACGCACTCACAGCATTCCAAAGCTAGTGAATGGGATGTCTCCTTTTATGACAGTTCCAGATGCCCCGTCAATTAGCAGTTGGTAAATCTTGCCTTTGTACTCGTATTTTATGAACCAAATTGGTGCATGTAAATAGACAGTTTGGCGAATGTTTATTTCGTTTTTAATTTCGACTATTTTGTCTACATCTTGCTGTGCTAAGTGATGATGGAGTTCATCAATCTCTTGTTTTGCCCGTTTTTCAGCTTCGTCCTTGTCGATTTCACTGTTGAAAGTTTTGGCGAAACCTTCGATTTTACGGAAGTCATAAGGGATTTTGCCTTCTAAAGGCACTTCATATTCTCTTGTAGGAAACTCTGTTACTTTTCTGCCAAGAACAAGCCAATTATATTCTTTTGTGAGGCGTCCTTCTTTAACAACTGGAGGCGTGATTCGTTCAAAAATACCCTTATACGCTGTCGCTGCTTCAACAGTCACAATCCAAAAAGGCAGATAAACCAAATTCTTTTCAAGTATTTTGGATTTTTTAGCAAGGTCTGAAGGTTTCACAAACCCTGTGCGCATCCATTCTCTGATAGGTTCCTCAATTTGTGTTGAGTCATACCTATTATGCAGCATAGAATGTTCAAAGACGAAGGCTTTCCCTGTTTCTATCACAACCGTGTAGCCACAGTATTTACATGTAGCTAATATTTCGCCTGGTTCAAAAGATATTGGTGCTCCGCAGTGAGGACAACTAATCTCTTCTACAATTGACATCAGATTACGCCTTGGGTTTTTCCCGTCTTAGTATCTCTTTAGCTACAATAACCCCTGAACCGGAAGCTTGTATTAAGCCTCTTGTAACGCCTGCACCATCGCCGACAGTAAATAAGTTATGGATTTTGGTTTCTAAACAATTGCTTAATTGCAACCGAGAAGAATAGAATTTCACTTCAATACCGTAAAGCAGCGTATCTCGTGAATGTAATCCTGGTGCCATCTTATCCAGTGCTTGCAACATTTCTCTAACGTCAGTCAAATAGCGGTATGGCAAGACAAAAGAAAGGTCACCCGGAGTGGCATTTTTCAATGTTGGAGTTACGACGCTTCTGGCAATTCTCTCAGGCGTTGATCGCCTACCTGATTCCAAATCGCCTAGGCGCTGTATCATTACACCGCCACTAAGAAGATTTGAGAGTCTTGCAAGATATTTTCCGTAAGCTATTGGCTCTTTGAAGGGTTCAGTGAAGGATGTGCTGACGAGGATGGCAAAATTTGTGTTTTCCGTTTTTCTTTCTGCATAGCTTTGACCGTTGACTGTTAAGACTCCATTGTAGGATTCTGTTATAACCTCACCATAAGGTGCAACACAGAAAGTCCTAATTTGGTCGTCAAATGATTTGGAATAATAAATGAATTTAGGTTCATAAAGTACGTCAGTCAATGTTTCCATAACAGAGGCTAAAACTTCGACTCTTAATCCCACATCAACAGTATTGTTAAGAGTTTTCAAACCGAGAGCTTGGGCCTCTGCTTGAAGCCATTCTGCACCGCTTCTTCCAGGCGCTACAATAACGTATTTTCCTAAATATTTCTCGCCGTTAACAGTTTCAACGCCTTCTATAGAGCTGTCTTTGATTATAAGCCCTTTAACATCTACTCTTGGCTTGAAGTCCACTTTATTATCCAATTCTTGACGCATTTTCTTCAATGTTTGAGCACATCTTTCAGTGCCCATGTGCCTGATTTTTTGGCGAATAAGTTTTAATCCAGCTAAAGAAGCTTTCCGCTCAATTTCCTCGATCTTCTCAACATCATTCCCATAAACATGTTCAGTTGCTCCAAACTTCAAGTAAGTGTTATCTACATATTTTACAAGCTCTTCAAGTTCTTTATGTGACACGTATTGGTTGAGCCATCCACCCACTTCTGTAGAAAGCGTTAGCTTACCATCACTGAAGGCACCGGCACCACCCCAACCAGATAGAAGAACGCATGGTTCGCAATGTACGCATTCAAACCCGCGACTTGCAGGACATTTACGCTGGTTTATATCTGGTCCTCTGTCCAACATGAGAACGCGTAGGTTACTTTTTTCAGTTAGTTCTAGGGCTGAGAATATTCCTGCTGGACCAGCTCCAACTATTATTACATCATATTTCAAAGGGCTTGCTCTCCACGGAACCCAAAAGTAAGTGTAACAAGTTGCATATATTTTTAGCGAGCAAGTTAATGTTTAAAATTTCAGCATCTTACTTTTGTGCGTGCGGTACGAGACAGAGAAATTTCAGGGGTTTTTTGCCGTTGTTTTTGAACTGGTGCTTCTCATTCGGAGGGATAAAAATAGCATCTCCAGCATTAAATTCCTTTTCTATTGTTCCCCCTATTACAATGCCTTTGCCTTCAAGGATGTAGACTTCGTGTTCCCATGAGTGGCTGTGAAGAGGACTGTGCCCCTTTGGTTCCATTTCAAAAAGCCTCATGGCAAAGTTAGGAGCACCTATTTCCTTTGTGATTAGCCATCGCACTTTTAGTTTTGAGGCCCCTTCATTTGCATTTTTTGCTTCAATATCTCGATAGTGAATTATTTTCATTAACATCGCCTCATTGAATTGGCTTTTTGCAGTTGTCTGATAGATTATGACCCAATATATATAGCTTGAATTTAATATTCCTCTCTACAAAATTGGCTAAAAAAAGAGGCACTTTATTAGTCTTTTATGGCCTCTATTAAGCTCATTACATTCCATAATTTCACACGGGTGTAAGGCGGCATGTTTGGATCTTGCAGGATCTCGTCTAGAATTGATATGACATTAGAAGCTCTGACAGCTGGCGTGAATTCTGTTGTTTGCAAAGCATCCATAGAGTCTTTAGCAGCTCTCCTAATGTTTCTTGGCGTTGTATTATCTTCAGAAACAGCATTAAGCACAACAATCGCCTGTTTTATCCTTTCCTCATATTCTTCCATTTTTTTCTTTCGAACCACATCAGCCACCTCACAATTGCGTCAGACAATCAAATTATTATAGGCTTTTATACTATTTTATTTTGAGGCTTTAAAACTTGTCGGGAGAAAAACCACAAGAAAAAAACATAAAAAAAATGGCTGACCTACTACGACGAGGCGAAACACTCACAGATTTAGCCTGCCCAGTATGCGCCTCACCACTTTTTAAACTAAAAAGCGGCGACCTTTGGTGTGTACAATGCGAAAAGAAAGTGATAGTCGTGAAAGAAGGAGAGGAACCGAAAATAACTAGTTCCATAGCCATAGAGACTCTTGAAGCAACGCTCATGACAAAAATACAAGAAATACAGAACAAAATACAACACACTGAAAGCATAGAAGAATTGCAAAAATTGGGAGCGACACTTTCTGAATTATTGGGAAATCTCGAAAAAATAAGGAAGATTAAAAGCAACTAGAGGCAGACTCATTGTAATGCTTGGAGTTTACGAGAATTTCCCGGAGAACGTCCATAAAACAGCAACTTTTGCCATTTCAACCTCGAACAAAAAACTCCAGCAGTTGCTAATACAACTTCTTAAAGAAGTAAATAACAAGACTTTCAATTTAAAAGAGATCACTGTTCCAACACTACCCAATTGCTCAGTAATTTTCGAGTTCGGAATTGCAGAAGCTAACAATTTCAATTACCTAGACGATGAGGAAACAAACAAAATGCTAAGGATTGTGCAGGGAAGACCCCTCGAAATAATGGATTTCTATTGCGCCCTAAAATATTATAAAATGCAAAATAGCAAAAAAACTCCTCTAAAATTTGACTATTACATGATTCGCTTAACATTTGATAAGAATCTGGTGAGAATGCAGATTTTTCATGAAAGGGGACCAAGATACGCATCTCCAGAGGATATAATCAATTTTGTTGTTAATGAAATTACCAAAATGTCTTCAAAGAAAATTATTAAAACGCTTGGCTCAAGTTAACCAGTATTTTTCGAAAATTTTATGACAAGCTTGAGAATATCATTTGCAACTTCGTTTTTAGGCTTATTACCATCTATCCTAGTAAGCTCTTCACTTTCGACAAATTTCATATAAACTTCACGCACTTTCTGCTGAGTTGCCAAATTTTCCATGACAGACTTTTCATGTTTCAATCTTCCGATTACAATTTTAGGCTCAACATCAATAAATATTGCTAGATCTGGCTGAATCGCATGTCGATTTACCATTCTAATCCATTTCAAATCTAGGTCCGCAGCCCCTTGATAGGCTAGAGAAGAATAAACATAACGATCAGAAACAACGATTTTTCCACCATTTAACGCTGGAATAATTTCTTTCTCTACATGCTCAAAGCGGTCAGCTGCAAATAATAAAGCCTCAACAATGGGTGAAACTCTTTTTTCACTATGCAAACAGTGTTTTTTTATGAACATTCCAATTTTTCCATGACTTGGTTCTGCAGTATAGACCGCATCATAGCCCAACTTCCTCAGTCGCCTCACAAGAAGTTTGGTTTGTGTTGTTTTCCCGCAACCGTCCAAGCCTTCAACACAAATGAAAAAGCCTTTTTCCTTCATCTTTTTAATCCTCTATGGTCTTACATTAGTAATTATAAGAGTGAATATACATTAATAATCCTTTAACTAAAAGGAGAAAGAACCGATGCCTCCCCGAAACTATTGGGGTGAATTAAAAGACCCAGTACATGGATACATTTACATAACACAAGAAGAAAAAGAAATAATCGACTCATTTCCAATGCAGCGACTGCACAGATTGAGGCAACTTGCAGGCGCAGAATACGTTTATCCAGGAGCTAACCACACACGATTTGAACATTCTATCGGCGTCATGTACTTAGCTGGTAGAGTTGTGGAAAACCCTAACGTTGCACAAAAAATAAGCGAAAATGAAGCAGAAATGATCAGAATTGCAGCTCTACTCCATGACGTTGGACATGGCCCATTCTCGCATGTTTTTGAACAGTTGCTCGATAAAGAATTTGGTAAAACACATGAAGATATGACGCAATGGATAGTTGAGAAAAGCGAACTAAAAGACAAACTCGACAAAATTGGATTCACACCAGAAGAAATAGGCAAATTAGCAATAGGAAACTTTCACAAACCCAAAAAAACTTTCTTAGATCAAATAATAAGCAGTGCCGTTGACGTGGATAAATTAGACTTCGTGGTAAGAGACACACATCACACAGGAGCCGAATACGGCTACATTGACATTTTTCGACTAATCCACGCCATGGACATTTTAGGTGAAAACTTGGCAATCGATTTAGGCGCGTTATCTGCGCTTGAATCTTTCATAATTGCAAGAATAGAATCATTTAAAAGCATATACTTCCATCGCGTAGGGAGAGCAGCACAGATAATGCTTGCCATGGCAATGGAACAGGCAAATGAAGAACTCGGTTTAACAGATTTTAAAAATCCAGAAGAATATCTAGCTATGGACGATTACACCGTATGGACTAAACTGAAAACTTGCAGAAAATCAATCGAAGTAATA
>Ga0207433_10000548_pt1 | contig 87342 bp, 69 predicted proteins | sample YelNatPaOPGAMG01_FD_187559 | JGI IMG/M metagenome (GOLD analysis project Ga0207433, IMG submission 187559) | Hot spring thermophilic microbial communities from Obsidian Pool, Yellowstone National Park, USA - OP-RAMG-01 (SPAdes) (version 3) | ecosystem: Environmental > Aquatic > Thermal springs...
ACCTGCGTTCTATATCGGAGCAGGCCAGGTCTGCATTCGAGCAGGCAGAGCAGCAGTTCCAGCAATACCCGGACATCCCAGGACTCAAACCAAGACCCACAGAACCCCAAAAGGTCCTCGAGGATAGGTAAGACAGGTCTTGCGCACTATCGGCGACCAGCAGCGAGGGATCGGCTTAGGCCTACCATTCTCTAAAGGATTCTGACCTCTTCCGAACGGTTTTGGCTGGGCCTGGATTGGGTCTGCAGATCTGTTATCCTATTGGTGGTCATATGGGTATAAAGGCTGGTAACCGCAGGCGATTGGAGTTGGCCCGCTCTGTGCTGCAGCGGGAGGCAGAGGGGATACTCGCTGTCAGGGATGGCCTTGGAGAGGCATTCTGCCAGGTGGTGGAGATGATACTCCGCTGTAAGGGGGCGGTTGCGGTTTGCGGTGTAGGGAAGGCAGGGCTGATCGGCCGGAAGATAGCTGCCACGCTGGCCAGTACTGGCACAAGGAGCATGTGGCTGGATCCTGTAGATGCGATGCACGGCGATCTAGGCATGCTGTGCAAGGAGGACGTGGCATTATTAGTAAGTAATAGTGGCCAGACAGGGGAGCTGCTGCTCGTGGCCCAGGCGCTGAAGGGCCTGGCAGTCAAGACGATCGCCATGACCAGTGACTGTCAGACCCCACTGGCCCAGGTCTGTGACCTTGTCCTGCCATTGGGCAGGCATCTGGAGGCAGATCCATTGAACCTGGCGCCTACCACCAGTACCGCGGTTATGCTTGCACTTGGCGATGCACTTGCGATCACGCTTGCTGCTGAGAAGGGCTTTACCAGGGAGGACTATGCCCAGTTGCACCCTGCAGGTGCACTCGGTATGCGGCTGAAGAAGGTCAAGGAGTGCATGAGGACAGGGCAAAGGGCGGTCTTTGTCGGGCCTCAGACCCCGATCATCGATGCACTGCATCGGGTAACACAGGCCAGGTGCGGGATCTGCCTGGTTGTGGACGGGGATCGGAGGCTATTGGGTGTCTTTACCGATGGCGACCTGAGACGATGTCTAGAGTCTAGGGTAGACGTGATGACTACCTGCATCGGGGCATGCATGACTAGCCCGTGTAAGAGCATAGATCAGGATGCCCTCGTGGAGGATGCGGTCAAGATCATGCGTGCATCCAGGATCAATGCCCTGGCTGTGGTCAATGGGCAGATGCAGGCGGTTGGGATCCTGGATATCCAGGATGTGGCCTAGAAGTCTAGCGGTCCGGATGACAGTTGTGTCAGGATCTGATCTGCCTGGCGTCGGTCATCGCCGACCACATCTACAAGCTGCGATAGAATCCGCCATTGTCTATCCGTAAAGACCGCTGGTGCGTCGGGGTTGACGCGAGATACACCTGTGTGGTCGAGTATGGCTTGGCGGAGCGTGTCTATGCCCTGGTCGGTCATTGTGCTGGTCATGATTGGCTGGCCGAGCCACCGAGGCAGCGAACCTGGCCCAGATACCACTGGCAGATCGGCCTTGTTGATGGCAGTGATAAGCCGGTCCGGATCCAGTATCCCATCAGGCAGGGCCTGCAATTGTGAAAGGTCCCTTGTGCCATCCAGGACCAGTATGACTATGTCCGCAGTCGGCAGGACCTGATAGGTCAGGTCCTGTGCAGCGGCAAGTAGCGGGTCGGAGGGCATCTGGCATAGTGCGGCGGTGTCCACAAGTTCGACCGCCAATGGGCCTATCAGACATGAGTCCCTGACTGGGTCCCTGGTGGTGCCTGGTTGTTCCGAGACGACCGCCCTTTGCTGACCCAGTAGGGCGTTGAAGATGGAGCTCTTTCCGGCATTTGCAGGGCCTGCAATCGCGACCTTACAGCCGTTCAAGAGCCTGCGGACTGCAGGCCAGTTGGCCAGTACTTGACACGCGTGTGCCTTGATCTGTCCTAGGGGCATGCCGCGCCAGGCATGGACCTGAGTATGTAGTCCTCCGTATAGCTGTTTCAGCAGGAGCCTCGCAGCAGTGGCCGTCTTTGCGTCCAAGAGGGCGAGCCTTGCCTCCAATTGAATGGTGTCGTTGCCCTTTGCCATGTAGTACCTGGCGAGCAACGCCCTGGGACTGACCGGTTCTATGCCTGACCTCTGGAGGAACTCCATGGCAGACCGGAGGATAAGGGGGTTGCCGTGGCAGTGTATGGCCCAGAGGTCCTGGTCCTCGCATGCCACCAGGACCTGGTCTATGAGCTCATCGGCATCATAGAGATAGGCCAGCCTCATCTGGCCTATGCTAGGCTGGAGGGCTGAACCTGATGTAGGCTTGCAGCAATTGGAGATGACACTGAAGGCCTGCGGCCCATAGACCTGGATGGTGGCGATCGCCCCTACCCCCTTTCCTGTCAGGACCGCTGCGTACGTGGTCATGCACTATTGTAGCTCGGCCTTTTGCTGGATGTATTTGCGATAGGCCAGGACGATCCCTTTTACGACTAGGTTAGGGACGTAGTTGTCCACAAACGGGCAGTCTTGATGGATCAGTTCACCGCCTGAGCCGGTCATCACCACCTGCGGCCATGTACCTATCCGCTCCGCATACCTGCGGACGATCTCCTCTAGGGCGCCTATCGCACCGTAGTAGAGCCCGCACCTTATGGCATCGGCGGTATTCCTGCCCCATGGTTCTGTAGGCCTGGTCAGCTCCACCTTCGGCAACAGGGCAGTGTTCTCATACAGACCTTGGAGGCAGATCTCGAAGCCTGGCATGATTGCCCCGCCCTGGAATACCCCGTGTTTGTCCACCAGGTCTATGGTCACCGCAGTGCCGAAGTCCGCCACGACCACCGCGTCCTCTACGACGTCATATGCCGCTGCTGCAGCCACCACCCTGTCAGGGCCTACCTGTGCGGGGTCGTCCAGCCATACAGGTATCGGCAAGGGCAGGTCCCTCCCTATGAGCTTGAGTGGCTCGCCGAGGTCGGTCTGGAGTATGTGTTCTACCAGCCTCGTCCATGCAGGCTTTACGCTGCATCCCACGATCACCCCATCGCGTTTACCTTCCTTCGAGGATGGGGACACCGGCACCTTGGCCCAGCCATCCAGCAGGACCTGTCTGAGTTGATCTGTCGATTGGCCTGGGATCTTGACGATAAACTGTTCCTGGCCGTCCAGGAACAGGCCTACAGCGATCTTGGTGTTGCCTATGTCTAGTGCCATTATGTTCATATATCATCAAGGATACATGCATCTGGCTGCGGTTGCCAGTCTTTTGGACTGGTAAATTAGACTGGCCAGGCTAGAATCTTGACAGATCCTGGTCTTGCGACCTTTAGGGGTGTGATATGGCAGGCTCTCACAGCCGATCTAGGCGTTGGGTATGCCGTGTGGCGGTGGCCACATGCATGACCGTCGCCCTGGCGTCCAGCCCGCAAGGGCGATCCGAGGATCCGAATCAGGCCGCGCCCCCGAGGCCGCTCCATAACCACCCCGCATTTGGCCAGATGGTCCAGCAGCGACATCTGATGGTCCTGACGCAGATCATCAGCAGGGATGTCAATGATCCGAACGTACTTGCAGCCATGAGGGTAGTGCCAAGGCATGCATTTGTCCCTGCGGCCTTGCAAGGGCAGGCCTACGAGGACTATCCTCTACCGATCGGCAAGGGCCAGACTATCAGCCAGCCTTACATAGTCGCATTCATGACAGCGGCGCTTCGCTTGCAGCCCCAATCAAGGGTGCTCGAAATAGGCACTGGCTCTGGCTATCAGGCGGCGGTATGTGCAGAGCTTGCCAGGGAGGTCTATACCATAGAGATCGTCGATGAGCTGGCCCAGTCCGCGGCCAGGCGGCTCAAGGAATTGGGGTATCTGAACGTGTTTGTCAGGACTGGGGATGGCTATTATGGCTGGCCCGAAAAGGCCCCTTTCGATGCCATCATCGGTACCGCCGCCGCTGGCAAGGTGCCTGAGCCGCTGCTTTCTCAGCTTGCGCCTGGTGGAAGGATGATATTACCAGTTGAATCCGAGCAGGGTTTGCAGTATCTGATGCTCATTACAAAGGCCAAGGATGGCTCGCTCAGCCAAAAGAGGCTGTTGCCTGTGCAGTTTGTGCCTATGACCGGGCAGGTCAATGCACCTGGCCAGGCAAGGCAGTAGTGATAGCGGTCCAAGGTAGTTCATGGAAAGGGCTTGGCTATGGCGTTAGGTAGAAGATTAAGGATGGGCATGGTCGGAGGGGGGCCCGGGGCGTTCATCGGAGAGGTGCATCGTAAGGCTGCAAGGATGGATGGGATGATAGAGGTAGTCGGAGGGGCATTCTCGAGCGATCCAGATCGGTCCAAGGCAATGGCAGATGAACTGTGCCTGGACCCGAAGCGGGTCTACAAGGACTACAAGGAGATGATTGCAAAGGAGCGCCAGTTGCCGCCAGACCAGCGGTTCGACTTTGTGACCATATGCACCCCGAACCACCTGCATTTTCCCATCGCAAGCGAGCTGCTGAAGGCGGGTTTCCATGTCATGTGCGAGAAGCCCATGACCATCGATGTCAAGCAGGCCAAGCAACTGCAAAGGCTCGTGAGGAAGACGGGCCTGGTCTTTGGCCTGATGCACAACTACACCGGCTATCCGATGGTCAAGCTGGCCAGGGATATGGTCAGAGCTGGGGAATTGGGCACCATCAGGAAGATCGTGGTTCAATACCCACAAGGCTGGCTGGCCAGTGCCCTGGAAAAGACCGGCAACAAGCAGGCAGGCTGGCGGACGGATCCGAGGCAGAGCGGTGCGTCCGGCTGTGGTGGCGATATAGGTACCCACGCAGAGAACCTGGCAGAGTACATAACAGGCCTCAGGATGACCCACATCTGTGCGGACCTGACGACGTTCGTGCAAGGCCGCAAGCTGGACGATGACTGCAATTGTCTGGTCAGGTTCGACAACGGCGCAAGGGGGGTACTGCACGCCAGCCAGATATCCATAGGTGAGGAGAACAACCTTGCCATCTGGATCTATGGGGATAAGGGCGGACTGGAGTGGCATCAGGAGCACCCCAATTACCTATATGTCAAGAGGCCCGATGCACCCCTGGAGGTCTGGCGGAGGGGCAATCCTTATGTCGGTACAAAGAGCCCTGCTGCAGCACGTGCGACCAGGCTTCCATTCGGGCATCCAGAGGCCTTCATAGAGGCCATGGCAAACATATATCTCAACTTTGCCCAGACCGTCGCTGCAGCGATAGAAGGCAAGGAGCCAGACCCACTTGCCAAGGACTTCCCGACGGTAGACGACGGGGTTCGGGGGATGCTCTTCCTGGAGGCCATTGTGGCCAGCGCAAAGGCGAATCAGAAGTGGACAAGGATCAAGCAATAGGAGGATACCATGACTAGACCTGTGACCATATTCACCGGCCAATGGGCAGACATGCCCTTGCAGAAGCTGGCTGAGCTGATGGCCGGATTCGGCTATGATGGGCTGGAGCTTGCATGCTGGGGTGATCACCTGGATGTGGATAGGGCTGCAACGGACCTGAAGTATTGCAAGGAAAGGCTTGCGTTGCTGGAGAAGCACGGTCTGAAGGTCTACGCGATCAGCCATCACCTAGCCGGCCAACTGGTCTGTGACCCCAATAACGACAGCCGCAGCGACGCGTTTGCGCCAGCAGACTGTGCGGGCAATCCAGAAAAGAAGCGGCAGTGGGCGGTCAAGACCATGATGAATGCCGCCAGGGCAGCAAAGAACCTGGGTGTCAAGGTGGTAAATGGCTTTACAGGCTCTTCCATATGGCACCTGCTCTATAGCTTTCCGCCTGTAAGCAAGGAGATGATAGAGGATGGGTTCAAGTACTTTGCCAAGATGTGGAACCCGATCCTGGATGTGTTCGATCAATGTCAGGTGAGGTTTGCCCTCGAGGTCCACCCGACAGAGATCGCCTTTGATCTGTACACTGCCAAGCGGGCCCTTGAGGCGATAGGCTACCGCAAGTGCTTCGGCTTCAATTTCGACCCTAGCCACCTGTACTGGCAACATGTTGACCCAGCCTGTTTCATCCGCGAGTTCCCGGACAGGATCTTCCATGTGCACATGAAGGATGCGGCATTGCAACTGGATGGCAAGAGTGGGATACTGTCATCCCATCTGGACTTCGGCGATCCCAGGAGGGGATGGGACTTCAGGTCACTGGGCCATGGTGGCGTGGACTTTGAAAAGATCATAAGGGCCCTCAACCAGATAGGCTATGACGGGCCGCTTTCTGTAGAGTGGGAGGATAGTGGCATGGACAGGCTCTTCGGGGCCAAGGAGGCCTGCCAGTTCGTCAAGAGGATCAACTTCAGCCCATCTACCGTCAAGTTCGACGCTGCATTCGAGGAGAAACGCTAATCTGGAGCGATAAATGATGATACCAAGAGAGGACCAATTCCTAACCCGAAGAGAATTGCTCAGGACCGGCTCCATGATCGCTGCTGCAGGCCTGGGTCTGCCTTATGTAGTTCGTGCAGCGGCGCTAGGTCGTTCTGGCAGGCCTGCTGCCAGCGATAGGATCGTTATGGCAGCCATAGGGACTGGCAGCCAGGGTACCAGCAACCTGAGGGCATTCCTTGGCTTTCCTGAGGTCCAATTCGTTGCTGTATGCGATGTAGACAAAAGACACAGTGCTGCGGCAAAGAGGTTGGTCGACGAAAGATACGGCAACCAGGACTGCAGGACATACGTCGACTTTAGGGAGCTGCTGGCCAAGGAGGACCTGGATGCAGTCAGTATCGCCCTGCCCGACCACTGGCATGCGATAGTCTCAGTAGCCTGTGCAAAGGCAGGCCTGGATATCTATGGGGAAAAGCCCTTGGCCAGGACCATAGTGGAGGGCAGGGCCATATGCGATGCAGTCAAGCGTTACGGCCGGGTGTGGCAGACCGGCAGTTGGCAGAGGTCTGAGGCACACTTCCGCAGGGCATGTGAACTGGTCATAAACGGAAGGATAGGCAAGGTCAAGTACGTTGAGGTTGGCCTGCCAGATGGTAGTGATGGCCCGGATGTCAACCTGCTGCCTGTGCCTGAGGGATTGGATTGGGATATGTGGCTCGGGCCTGCCCCATACAGACCTTACCAGGACTTTACCACCAATGGTGGCCGTACCATCCACTATCAGTGGCGTGGGATCATGGACTATTCTGGTGGTCAACTGACCGACTGGGCCGGCCATCATGTGGATATAGCGCATTGGGGGCTTGGCCTGGAGTATACAGGGCCTGTTGAGGTGGAAGGGCAGGGCATCTACCCCAAGCGTGGTATCTATGATGTGCCCAAGGCATACAAGTTCCGTTGCAGGTATGCAAACGGCATAGAGATCATAGTCGCCAATGCCTCTCAACAGCCACATGGGATGGGTACCACATGGTATGGTGAGCTTGGCTGGATACACGTAGATAGGGGCAATACGCTTGTAGCATCCGATGAGAAGATCCTCCGCGAGCGGATCGGCCCAGATGAGATCCACCTGTACCGAAGTGACGATCACTTCGCCAACTTCCTGCACTGCGTCCGTACCAGGCAGGTCAGTATCACCCCTGCCGAGGTGGCGCACCGATCGATAAGCGTGGGCCTGTTGGGTGAGATCGCCATGCTCGTGGGCAGGCCGATAAGGTGGGATCCGGAAAAGGAGCAGATCATAGGGGATCCAGAGGCCAGCAGGCTCCTGTCGAGACCGATGAGGGGGCCGTGGCACCTATAACCTGGGAAGGAAGAGAAGATGAAACGAAGTCCTAGCCTTGTGTGTCTATTTCTGATGGCGTCATTGTTGGCTGGCTCCATGGCTGCACAGGTATCGCAGGACGAGCAAGCCAGGATCGAGCAGGCCGTCCCTGACAGGCCTATAGTCAAGCCTAATAAACCTCGGAGGTTGTTGGTCTTTAACCGCTGTGATGGCTTCAAGCATTCCAGCATACCTTATTGGGATAAGGTCCTTCAGACCATGGCCAATAAGACAGGTGCATTCGGGGTCCAGATCAGCTCCGATATGTCTGTTTTTACTCCAGAGAACCTGTCTGGCTTTGATGCTATCTGCTTGAATAACACCACCAGGCTCTCGTTCAATGAGCTCCAGAGGCGGGCCTTGCTTGACTTCGTCAGGTCTGGCAAGGGCCTGGTTGGCATACATGCCGCTACAGACAACTTCTACGGATGGGACGAGGCCGCGGAGATGATCGGTGCCAGGTTCGTCAAACATCCTTGGACCTCTGACAAGACCGTCTCTATCAAGATAGAGGACCCTGATCACCCATTGACTAGGCATTGGCAGGGCGAGGGTTTTACGGTCAATGATGAGATCTACGTCACCCATAGACCCTTCTTTGACCGTTCCAGGCTGAGGGTCTTGATGAGCCTGGACATGACAGACCCGAGGACTAGAAACCTCCAAGGGGTTGGGCCAGAGGACCTTGACACCGGCATAAGCTGGGTCAGGTCGTACGGCAGCGGGAGGGTCTTCTACTGCAGCCTCGGCCATAACCACCACATATGTTGGGACCGCAACATCCTCATGCACTATCTTGCAGGTATCCAATTTGCCCTGGGAGACCTGCAGGTCCAGACCGAGCCGATTGCCTATCCTCGTGACAAACGGGTCGATAACCTTTCAGGTCTCTTGGCCAAGGCCTCAGGCTACGACTTTGATAAGGCCCCTGACGGGCTCTACGCGATCGAACAGGCCATACGCCAGCTCGATGAGGATCCGGCCTATAGGTTGGCTGCAGAGGGCCTGATCCTCACGCATCTGAAGGGCCAGGGCAGCCTCGCCTGGAAGGCCTTCCTTTGCAGGCAGCTATCCAATATAGGCACTGAGCGATCCATGGATCTCTTGATGCAGATGCTCAAGGATGGCCAGACAGCGGACATGGCCAGATTTGCCCTCGAAAGGATCGATGGACCGCAGGTCCGCTCTGCACTATTGCGGGCCCTGGCCGATCTGCCGCCGAAGGTCCAGATAGGTGTCATAAACACCATAGGCAATTGGCGAGACCGGCAGGCCGTGGTGCAGATCGCAACCTTCCTGGATGGATCCGATCCACAACTGCGCGAGGCTGCAGTTGAGGCATTGGCCAAGATAGGTACACAGGATGCAGCCAAGGCCTTGCTGGAGAGGATGGACAAGGCCGATCGATCGCTCAGACAGGTCATTGCAGATGCTGCCATCCGATCTGCTGATGCGATGGCTGCAGATGGCCTGACAGGCGAGGCGATCGGTGTGTACAAGAGGGTTTATGGCTCCGATTGTGATGCGAGGATAAGGGCTGCGGCGCTGTCGGGGTGGGTGCGTATGGATCGGTCCGCTGCCGCAGGCCTGGTACATTCTGCTCTCAATAGCCAGGACCAAGGCCTAGTGGTGGCTGCCTGTGGGATGGTGGACCTGATACCAGATCAGGCGGGCCGTGCAAAGGCATTGGATCTCCTGCCGCAGGTGCCAATAGCAGGAAGGCTTGCCATCCTGACCGCCATTGCCAGGACCGCAGATCGCTCGTTGGCACCTGCTGTGGTGGCCATTGCCAATTCCAGCCAAGGAGAGGTCCAGATGGAGGCGGTGCGGACATTGGGGGTTATTGGGGACCAGGGCTGCGTAGTACCTCTTGCCCAGATTGCGGCCTCGAGCCAAGGTGCGGTACAGCAGTTGGCAAGGGAGGCATTGGTGAGCCTGAGGGGGGAAGGGGTGGACAAGCAATTATTGCAGGAACTGGAGCGGGCCCAACCTAAGGTCCAGTGCGAGTTGATCATGGCCATGGAGGGAAGGTCGACGGCCGGTGCATCCAAGTCCATTCTCAAGCTCGCCTCAAGTGATGACCAGCAGGTCAGGGCTGCTGCCCAAAGGGCCTTGGGACAGCTTGCAGTGGCGGACGACCTTCCGCAGATGGTAAGGCTGTTGTGGGCCAATCCTAGCCAGGACATGGAGGATGCGATCGTATCTACATGCAGGAGGCTCGGTACCGCACAGGCCTGTACAGATGCACTGCTGCAGGTCTACGATAGATCCGGTCCACAAGGCTCGAGGATGGTGGTTTTGAGGACCGTTGGCAGGCTCGGCGCAGACAATGGGCTGGCGGTGCTGCTAGATCAACTCGATTCTTCTGACGGGACGATACGCACCGAGGCAATCCGCGCCTTGTCCAGCTGGCCCGATTGTAGGCCCATGGATCGGTTGTGGCAGATCGCAAGCCAGGCCGGCGACCAGACCGAGCGGGTATTGGCCCTGCGGGGCTACATAAGGATGGTGCCGATGTACCAGGCCACCTCCCAGCAAAAGGTGGCCATGCTAGAGAAGGCAATGTCCACTGCAACCAGGGACGAGGAAAGGAGGCTTGTCCTATCGGTATTGCCTGATTGTGTCTGTATCGAGGCACTGAGAATGGCGGAGGCAGCATTGGGTCAGCCTGGGCTTAAGGCGGAGGCAGAGTCTGCCATCGTGAGGTTGGCAGGACTGTTGATCAGACAACAGCCAGACCAGGTCGGGGCTATCCTTGAGAAGGTCAGGGCTGGGACGGATGATGAATCCATAAGACAGAGGATCAATCAGATACTCAGACGTCCAAACCAGAGATTTAGAGGAGACTAAGATGGCTATTTCTAGACGCAGGTTCCTAGGAGGAATGGCTGCAGGCGCAGCAACGTTCACATTTGTTCCGGGCAGCGTCCTTGGCCTGAACGGCCGGACGCCAGCAAACGAGAGGCTCAATATCGCTGCCGTAGGTATCGGTGGGATGGGCAAGAGCAATATCAAGGCCGTCAGCAGCGAGAATATCGTCGCCCTGTGCGACGTGGATGATGCATATGCCGGACCGGTCTATAACGAATATCCCAATGCAAAGCGATTCCGAGACTACCGCAAGATGCTAGACCAGATGGATAGGCAGATCGATGCGGTGATCATCGCCACACCTGATCATACCCATGCCGTGATCGCCCTTGAATGCATGAAGAGGGGAAAACATGTCTATGTTCAAAAACCGCTGACTCGTACCGTTTACGAGGCTAGGATCCTAACCGAGGCCGCACGCAAGTACAAGGTCGTTACGCAGATGGGCAATCAGGGTGCATCCAGCGAGGAGGTCAGGCTTGTATGTGAGTGGATCTGGGATGGGGCAATAGGCCAGGTCAGGGAGGTGCATGCATGGACCAATAGACCGGTCTGGCCTCAGGGGATCGATAGACCTGGGGATACGCCTGACGTGCCGCAGACACTTGATTGGGACCTTTGGCTTGGGCCTGCCCCAAAAAGACCGTATCATCCGGCCTACCACCCGTTCAATTGGAGGGCCTGGCAGGACTTCGGGACCGGCGCACTAGGGGATATGGCATGCCATGTACTGGATCCTGTCTTCAGGGCCTTGAAGCTGCGATATCCAACCAGTGTAGAGGCATGCGTTGCAACGCAGTACAAGCAGATGTGGAAGCCCTGGCAGAATAACGAGACGTATCCAATCAGCTCTATTGTGAGGTATCAATTCCCTGCCAGGGATGGCATGCCTGCAGTGAGGCTTTTCTGGTACGACGGCGGGATGATGCCACCCAGGCCTGATGAATTGGAGGAGGGCCGCAGGTTGGGTGATAGCGATGGTGGCGTGCTGTTTGTCGGCGATAAGGGCAAGCTCGTTACCGGCTGCTATTCGCGTGGCCCGCAGTTGATACCCTATAGCAGGATGAAGGAATACAAACGACCTGAAAAGACATTGCCCAGGATCAGCACCAGCCACGAGATGCACTGGGTGCAGTGTTGCAAGGAGGGTAAGGTAGATGGGCCGTCCTCTCACTTCGAGTACGCAGGGCCGTTCACCGAGAGCGTGGTGATGGGGAACTTGGCAATTAGATTTCCCAATCAGCTTCTGCTTTGGGATGGCCAGGCCATGAAGGTGACCAATAATGAGCAGGCCAATGCATTCGTGAACCCACCGTATCGTGAAGGATGGAGCCTACAACTATGAGAGCTATTGCCATTGCTGCAGTCCTTATGCTAGGCCACCCTGCCGCCGATGTGTACGATGGCTGGCGGTTGGCCATACAGAACTGGTCCTTCAATCGCTTCACCGTCTTCGAGGCCATGGAGAAGGCATCGGCCTTGGGTCTGGACTGGATGGAGGCCTATCCCGGCCAGATTCTCAGCAGTCAGACAGGGAATGTGGTCTTCGATCACAACCTATCCGACCAGCTGCGGCAGCAGGTCAAGGAAAGGTTGGCTAGTTTCGGGATCAGGCTGGTCAACTATGGGGTCGTCTCCATGCCACAACAGGAAGAGCAATGCAGGCAGATCTTCTCGTTTGCCAAACAGATGGGCATAGAGACCATCATAGCAGAGCCTCCACAATCCAGTCTGGACATGCTGGAGCGATTGTGTCGCCAATACCAGATCAGGCTCGCGATACACAATCACCCCAGGCCCTCTCCATACTGGGATCCGAATACGGTGCTTGCTGCCTGCAATGGTAGGAGCTCCTGGATAGGGGCATGCGCTGACACAGGACATTGGGTCAGGTCAGGCCTAGACCCGCTAGATTGCCTGCGGAGACTGAGGGGCAGGGTTATCTGCGTCCATATGAAGGAGATAGACGCTACTACCCAGCCTATGGTAGATGTTATTTGGGGCAAGGGGCAAGGCAGGGTTGGGGCCCAGCTCAGGGAGCTGCACGAGCAGGGATTCAGGGGTGTCATCTCCATAGAGTATGAGGCTGACTGGCAGGATAACATTGCGCAGATCGCAGGTTGTATAGGTTTTTACAACAGGTTAGCTGCAGGGTTGAGGCCATCTGGTTGGAGGCCGCTTTTCAGCGAGGACCTTTCGGATGCGACAATGGCCAAGCCAGGTGGTTGGCAGATGATAGGGCAGGTTCTAGAAAAGAAGGCAGGGGGGGATATCTGGACGAAGGCTACCTACGGGAACTTCATCCTGGACCTACAATTCAAGACTGAAAAGGGTACCAACAGCGGTGTCTTCCTGAGGGCTCAAAGGCCAGAATGGTTGCCTTGGCCGGAGGTCCAGATACAGGATGAGCAGCCAGGTCAGCCTATGGATAGGCACAGTTGTGGCGGTATCTACGACATCATAGCACCTTCCGCCAATGCTGTAAGGCCTACAGGTCAGTGGAACCGGATGACGATCGTGGCTGATGGCCCGTTCATCACTGTAGTGCTGAATGGTCAACAGGTGGTGGATATGGACCTGAATCTCTGGACCGAGCCGAAGCGTAATCCCGATGGAAGCACCAACAAGTTCGACGTGGCATATAAGGATCTGCCTAGGGTTGGTATGATCGGCCTGCAGGACCATCAGACGCCTATTACCTTCAGGAACCTGCGGATCAGGCCGTTACCTTAGGATGGGGGCCGAGATGAGCGGACCTATAGACAGACGCGAATTCTTGCGTACTAGCGCTGCAGTCGGGGCAGGGATGATGATTGCCCCAGGGATGTTTGCGGCCCAGTCCAGACCGAGGTCCAAAGACGCCATCCATGTTGGTCTGATCGGAGCTGGTGCCCAAGGCCAGGTGTTGATGGACGCAGTAATAAAGATCAGCAAGGATAACCCTGTATTGATCCGTGCGGTCTGCGACATATGGGAACCACACAGGACAAGGGTTGCGAGGACATTGAATGCATACAAGGCACTCGGCCATAGGGGTAATGCATATGTGGACTACCAAGAGATGCTCGACAAGGAGACGGATCTAGACGCGGTGATAGTGGCCACGCCAGACTTCTGGCACGCCGAGCATACCATCGCATGCTTGAAGAAAGGCCTGCATGTCTATTGCGAGAAGGAGATGTCCAATACCATCGAGGGGGCCAAGCAGATGGTCATAGCTGCCAGGCAGGCCGGCAAGCTCCTTCAGATCGGCCACCAAAGGCGGAGTAACCCTAGATACCTTTTCTGTTACCAGTACATCATAGGTCAGACCAAGATACTTGGCAGGATCACGACCATCAATGGCCAGTGGAATCGGTCCCGAAGTGCCTGCGAGGACTTGGGCTGGCCAGAGGGCACGGAGCTGCCAGAGGATGTGCTGAACCGATACGGATTTGCATCCATGCACCAATTCAGGAACTGGAGGTGGTACAAGGGCCTAGGGGGTGGTCCTATCGTTGACCTTGGTTCGCACCAGATCGACATATACAACTGGTTCCTGGGCAGACCCCCGCGTTCTGTGATGGCAAGTGGGGGCATAGACTACTGGACCGATCATCAGTGGTATGACAACGTCATTGCGGTCTACGAGTATCAGACCGAGCACGGGATCGTAAGGGCGACCTACCAGACCCTTACCACCAACAGCAATGGAGGCTATTTCGAGCAATTCATGGGGGATAGGGCCACTTTGGATCTGTCCGAGTCGGGTAGATGTGCGGTCTACAGGGAGACCTGGGTACCTGAGAAGGAATGGTACCAATATGAAGACATGCGTCTTATAAAGAGGGAGGAAGGACTAGACCAGCGGCAGGAGTTGAAGAGCATCCTGGATGTGCGGAGTTCCCCGAGGCCGCCGAAATACAACATCCTTGTGGAGATGAACAAACCCTATCACCAACCGCACCTCGAGAACTTCTTTGAGGCGATTAGGGGCAATGAGACGCTCAATTGCCCTGCAGAGGTCGGATACGAGACCGCGGTCACGGTCCTCAAGGTCAATGAGGCCATAGAGGCAGGTCGGAGACTGGAGTTCAGGCCGGAGGACTTTATTGTTTAGGACAGCCTATCTGATAGCTGTATTGCTGATCTGGCCTGCCTTGGCTGAGGACCCGAACGGCCAGTCTGAGCCCAATGCCCTCAGCGCGATGATCGGTGATACATGGACAGGTTCACTGGCGAGTCCGGGGCATAGGATAGTACTTTACGATGACCGTGGATTTAGGATCTTTCCTGGCGTGAATTTCGATCAGCCGTTCTCCTGCATGGTGACCTGCGGTATCTGTCACCAGGTCCAGAGGATCTCCGGAGGCTGGCATTTCTCTGCCGGCCTTGATGTCAACGACCCAGGCAGACCTGGCGAACCTTGGATCTATTGGGACTGCCCCACCGGTACCCAAATCCCGCTGTCATATAGGAATTGGCCTGGTACCTTCGAGCCTAACCAGCTAGGTCTATCAGATTGGTGGTTCGTGCGGGCATTTGGCAGGCATATGCCAGGTGGCGGCGTCGGTACGAGGCCTCAGACAATGCCCGACCCGCACGATAGATGGCAACTTTCGGGCCCGCTTGAGATCAACTGCCTCAGTTGTCATGATGCGGATCCGAGGCACGATCAGGCCCTGTTCGGTCAGCAGATCGGCATGCATAACTTCCGTTGGGCAGCCACCGCAACCACTGCCCTTGGTATGGTCGAAGGTGCAGTCCAGGACCTGCCTGACACATGGCAGCCCGGAGATCAGGGTCAGCTGCCGAGGGTGATATACGACGATGGCCAATTCCTGCCGGATAACAAGGTCATACTTCAGATCACAAGGCAGATACCGAACGAGCGTTGCCTGTTTTGCCATTCGGTTCAGCTAGCCGGCGCAACGGCCCTGAATCGGTCAGTGGATGTACACGTTGCAGCAGGAATGAGGTGTGTAGACTGTCATCGCAACGGCCTTGATCACCGCATCAGCCGCGGCTATGTAGACCAGGACACGACGATAGGGCCTCTGACATGCGAGGGCTGTCACCTGGGCAAGGATAGTAGCGGCATGGCCATTACGAACCTTCACGCCCCTTATCCAAGGCACAAGGGCATCCCGAATGTGCACTTGGAGAAGCTCTCGTGTACCGCTTGCCATAGCGGGCCGCTCCCTACCGGCAGACCCAGCCTGGCCCGGACCTCCAGGGCCCATGCCCTGGGTACGGCCCAGGCGAATGCATCTGCTGTCACCCTACCACATATCTGGATGCCGGTCTTTGCGAAGGCGGCCGATGGCAAGATCTACCCCAACAGGCTCGTCTGGCCTGCCTATTGGGCCAGATTGGATGGAGATGCCGTCATACCCATCAGGCCGGAGCTGGTAAGGGAGGTTGCAGGCCGGTTTCTGCCGCATGGGTTACAGATGGATGTGCCGGATTGGCCGCGGCTTTCCAGCCAGGATGTCCAGCAGGTCCTACAAGCCTTGGAGGATGCAGGCTTCTTGCGGCCAGTATATATCACTGGCGGCAGGCTCTATAGCCTCAAGGCAGGTCAGCTTGTCAGCGAACCACACCAGGCTGGTCGTCCATACCTCTGGCCACTTGCCCATGATGTCAGGCCAGCAAGGTCTGCATTGGGTGCAGTCTCTTGCCAGGATTGTCACAGCCTCAGGTCGGGATTCCTTTTTGGATCGGTTCCTGTGGATGGGCCGCTTACGGAGCCCAATGAATGCCTACCTATGATGGTATTCAGTGGGCTAGAGCCGAGGTATACAAGGATATTTGCATGGACGTTCGTATTCAGGCCATATCTGAAACTGACGGTACTGGGTGTATCTGCACTGATTCTTGGGATCTTGGCGGTATTCCTCCTCCGTGCCATCTATCTGCTTTCTACGGCCGCGCAGGATGCGCAGTCGGCCCGCACAGGAAAGGATAAGGCATTCTGATGGATACCTTTTGCGAGATAACCTGGATCGGTCTTGCGGTGGTAGTTGTTGGGATATGGCTACATACCATCATCGCTTCACCTAGGGGCAAGGGCCCATTGTGGCTTAAGATCAGGACCATTCGCCTCTTGTTCGATTCTGCAGGCCTACTGTTGCCAGGCAAGGGAAGGTTGATCGTGGGTTGGTTGGCAAGGCTAGCTGCAGTGGTCGTGGTATCAAGTACCGTGGTGCTGGCCATCACTGGCTTCATACCTGCCCTCAGGGGTGAGAGGCTGAGTGGCTATCTGCTGTTGATACACGTCAGCGTAGGGCCCGTCCTTGTAGTTGCGGCGACATTCTGGGTACTGGTCAGGGCAGCCAGGTTCACATTTGGGGCCTCGGACTGGTATGCATTGAAGGCAGCGGTCCTGCGGGATCGTTGGTTCGGGCCCAGCCCGACCTATCCTGGTCCTGTTGCCAAGGTGTGTTTCTGGGCCCTCGCTACGCTGATACTGCCGTTGGGTCTGAGCATCGTGCTATCTATGTTCAGGATCTTCGATACAGAGACCCTCATATTCATGGAGGAGGTCCACCGGTATTGTGCATTGGCATTCTGTGGTCTTGGATTGATCTATGCATACTTGGTGGCCCGCCATAGGGCCTTTGATGTAAGGTCCAACGATCTTGAAGGTAAGGAGACCTGCTATGGAGACGACGGTACTACCAAACTATCTCAGATCCGCAAGACCGAACCCTGCTGAAAAGAGGGCACCTTGGTACAAGAATACGGCCCCATCCTATACAGGGATCTTCCTGTCGGTGGCCTTCATGGGCGGGATGGCTGGGGCCCTGGCGTACGGCAACCTCTGGGCAGGATTCGTAGGGCTATTGGTAGGGGCATTGTTCTGCCTGTTGCTCTACTACATCCCAGCGGTCCTCGGTCAGCAGACCGGCATGCCGCTTTATGTGGTAGGCTCGTCCACATTTGGGGCGACAGGCGGGATCCTGTTGCCAGGGCTGGTGATGGGCGTATTGCAGATAGGCTGGCATGCGGTGATGACCTTTGCAGGGGCAAGCTTCCTTGCGCAGGCCCTTGGCCTGCCCAGTTCCGGGGCCACATTCTGGGTCATCTGCTTGATCTGGGGGCTGTCACTTGCCTTTGTGGGTGCAGTTGGTGTGCAGTTGCTTGGTAGGTTGTCGAGCATACTGCCGATATTCCCATTGATCATGGTTGCGCTGGCTGCCATTGCTAACAGCAAGGGGCTTGGGGGTTTCAGGTCTGCCATCAAGTTGCCAGAAGCTGCGGCAGGTATCCCATTAGCGGGCCTTGGGGCGTTCGCTGCATTGCAGGCAGTGGCCGGTTTTTTTGCCACCGCTGGTGCAGCTGGCGCAGACTTCGGCTCCAATAGCCGCGACCAAGAGGATGTACTGCTAGGGGGGTTATTTGGCGTGACCATCGCACCGATCGTTATCGGCTTGCTTGCAATGTTGGCCATGGCAGGGGCGGTGGGGCTGAATCCCTCCATAGCGGCCAATGTGGGCAAGCAGACCTTCTTCGTAGACTCCATCATGGGCATAGGTGGGCTATTGGCAAAGGTTGCGGCATGGGGATTTGTACTCGCATCGATATGTCCAACCGGTTTTTGTGCCCTGCTGTTTGCCAATGCGTTCTCTACGATGTTTCCGAGCCTACCTAGGATGCCACTTGCTATGGTGGCAGGTCTGATAGGTTCGTTGGGTGCTGCTACAGGGATCGCCAACAACCTGGTGATATTCTTCCTGATCATAGGTGCGTCCTTTGGTCCTGTAATAGGGGCTATGACCGCACAGTACATCCGCGATGGGGGTTGGAAAGGACCGAGGAAGGGGATCAACTGGGCAGGTTATATAGCCTGGGCAGGGGGGTTCCTTGTAGGGATGATAGACATGTTCCCGACCCTGGCGGATCAGTTTGGCATGCCTGCCTTGCATACCATCGGGTTCACTTATGGGCTGTCGACATTGATGTCGTACCTGGTCGGTCTGGCGTTGTACCTGATCCTGGCAGGGGTGGGGCTCGAGCCTGCAGCAGTGGACCTGCCTGCTGGATCAAGGTAACCCTTTTTCTGGACCTTTGAGGTGATGGGATATGGCCTATCTGGGCCAGGGGGGATATTATAGCCGTATTCTGCGTTGCGCTTGGGACCTGCAGGACGTCTATCAGATGACGGTCAAGGGCTTTAGACTGCCTTGATGCCGAACTCAGAAAAGTTGTTGGAGCTTCTGGACAGGTTAGGACCAGACCTCCACGCATTGTTGACTAGGCTGACACTGAGGGCGGATGTGGCCGAGGATCTTATGCAGGACCTCTTCATAAAACTGGCAGGATCAAACCTGGACAAGGTAACCAACCTGGATGCCTATGCCAGGACCACGGCCATAAACCTTGCCTTCGACTGGCGTAGGAGGCGGTCGAGGACCGTATCCATAGATGACGAGCAATTCCCCGAACCGGTCTCGGACGAACAAGGACCCCTCTTTCACCTGCAGGCCGATGAGCAGATAAGGCAGGTCTTTGAAGCCATGGAAAGGCTCAACAAGCTCCAGAGGCAGGTCTTTGTGCTCAGATACATACACCAGCAGTCGTTCGACGATATCGCCCAGGCCACTGGAAAGACCCCTCATCACGTCAGGGCGCTGTGCTCCAGGGCCATGGCGAAGGTCAGGCAGGCATGTAGCCGCAAGGTAGGGAATTGATGCATAGGCAGCCAGATGGGATGGACGAGAGACAGGTCCTCAGGGCCCTGGAGATGATCGCGAGGGTAAGGCCCTCGGATCAATCTACCCAGAAGGCCATGGCCGCAGTCCGCAGTCGCCTGTTGCAAGGCCAGCTCCCTTCCAGGCCGATGGTTTATAGGCTTGTGGCGCATCCTGCCTTCAAGGTGGCATTGGCCGCATGCCTAATTGTGGCGGTAGGCCTGGTCCTATTCCTGCGGGGCAATCTAAGCCCCATCGGATCTGAAAGGCCATCTGGAACAGGTATTGTCCTGGCACCTGGTACTGTTTTGCCTGAACGGTTGGCCGATCAGGTCCAACAGATGTATAGGTCTGGGGATGTGGATGGGCTTGCCAGGCTTGTCGAGGCGGACCTTCCTATTGAGGTCAGGTTGGATGCCGCCAGGCACCTTGCGCAATTGGCACCTGCGGTCGCACAGACGGTATTGTCACGGCTGGCAGGTACTGCAGGCCCGGTTCCTGATGCTTTCACAGAGCTATTGGCACAGGTCAAGGCCAAGCCGACACCTTTGGCAACGGCCCAAGACCAGGGTGCGCAGGCCTCGGCTACAGGACCGATCCTTGTCGCGATGGTGATAGACGCATCTTCTGGAAGGCCTGTGCCAGGTCTGGATGTGGTGCTGGAAGGGCCCGAGGTGGTGAAGGCAAGGACTGGGCCAGACGGCCTATTCTCGCTGGCATCTGTGAAGGCACCTGGCGAGTATCGAATCCACATCAGCTCCGATCGCTACCTAGACCTCGATCAGGACGATCCTAGCGCGATCGTGAGCCTGGGGGGTGAAGGTCCTGTTAGAAGGGACATATTTGTAGAGCCAGGTTTTGTGGTAGATGCCGAGGTTGTTGATCAGGGGTCCAGGCCCATACCCGATGCAAGGCTTGTGGTGAGCTGGCTTGGTCAGGTCCAGGCAAATGATGTGGCATCAGCCTGGACCGATCAGTCAGGCAGGGCCAGGATCGGCCCGCTTAGGCAGCAGGCCGTTGCCTATCAGGTAGCAGCCATACACGATGCATATGCACCACAGAGGGCCCTTGTGGAGTGCACAGACTGTAATCAGCCGCAACAGGTCAGGATCGTCCTGGATAAGGGTGTCTCTGTGACAGGACATGCCAGGTATGAGGACGGTGCTGCTGCCGCGGGTCTGCTTGTGTATGCACTGCCTCAATGGTGGCATAGCACTACATTGCCAAGCCCTTGCACGACCGGCCCTGACGGTCTTTTCACATTAGGGCAGCTGCAAACCGGCCTTACGATCATAAAGGCGGGCATTGTCCAGCCCGATGGGAAGGTCTCCACCATGACGGTAGGTCAGATAGGCCTACCGTCAGAGGACCTAACCCCCCTGACTGTCACCATACCTGGTAGGTCCGTCCTTGAGCGGGCGACCCTTTGCGGAACCATCCGCTGGAGTGGTGGCAGGGCTGCGGATTATGTGGACCTGCTGGCATACAGTGTGCCGGGAACGATCATGAGGCAGAGACTGCAGGGTCAGACGGCCCTGTTCACGCTGACCGGCCTTGTCCCTGGCTCATATACATTGGTCTTCGAGGGGCCGAATGTGGCTGAGAGGGTGATCGGTCCTATAAGCGTACCTGGACCTGACCTGCAGGTTGCATTGTCCTATGTGCCCACACCCAGGCTCCAGGGCATGGTCGTAGATGCCAGCCTAGGAAGGCCTGTGGCTCAGTTCAAGGTTGCATTAACCAAGCAGAGGCAATGGCCTGGCCTGGTCTACCGCGTCGTCGAGCAGCAGTGGCATCTGGTTCGAAATTTTGACGGTAGGTTTGACATACCCACTGAGGGTCCTGGGATATACAGGGTCCAGGTCGAGGCAGATGGGTTCGTGCCAGCCGTGCTCGATGGTGTGGATACGGATCGCGACACCGGTGTCGTCATCCAGCTCAAGCGGGGAGGGACTATAAAGGGCAAGGTCCTTTCATCGGATGGTCAACCCATCAGCGGGGCCTCGGTCGTTGCCATATTGGGCCAGCATTTGGATGCAGATGGTAAAGGGGTCACGGCCTATCGAAAGGACTACGTTGCCAGGAGTATTGATGGCCAATTCATACTCGAAAACATCCCAGCAGGTATACACAGCCTCCAGGTTAAGCACCCTGGGTTTGCCACTACCATGGTGGAGGGTATAGAGGTCATGGAGGGAAGGCAGACCGATTGGGTGACCGTGGTTCTCGGTGATGGCGGCTCTGTCGAAGGTGTAGCGTATGACGTCGAGGGCAGGCCTCAGCCGAACCTGAGTATAAGGTTTACGGATGCAGAGACCAGTTATCAGCCAGGCCAAGAGGATGCTGCGATACTAGCGGTTGCGAGGACCGACCAGGGGGGTAGGTACCGCGTTGACCACATGCCAGGTATGGGTTGTTGGGTGCAATGGCAGGATGCCTCAGGCCTGACGCAGAGGATGATAAGGCCTATCCCCCAGAAGGTCATAAACCTGGACCTGGGTGTAGGTGCGAGCATAAAGGGCACGCTTGTGATGGATGGCCAGAGGGATGCCGGAAGGGCAGTACTACTTGCCGATGTGGCAGGTCCATCCAGGGGGTTGTTCATCCAAAGGACCACCTGCAGTCAGGATGGTGTTTTCAGGTTCTATGGTGTGCCTGCAGGTAGGTATGGGCTTTACGCACAAGGCACGACCGAGCCTGGCAGGTGGATCAAGCTTGCAGAACTTCAGGTACAGGATCGAGACCTCGATCTTGGCCAGATCCCTGGCCAGATGGCATCGGTTGCAGTCAGGCTCGTTGGCGGACCTGGCAGGCGAGATTGGAGGGTCCAAATAAGGCAGGGCGACGTACCTTGGGGACAGCAGTGTGGCCAGCTCGATCCATCCGAGCAGGAGCCTGGGCTTTATATGATCCAGTATCTATTGCCTGGACCTCATACCGTGGTGGCAGAGGACCCTGCCAGCGGCTGGTTTGTGACCAGGTCGTTCCAGATAGAGGATAGGGCTGAGGTACAGCAGGTCAGTTTGGAGGTACCTGTTGGTAGGTGCAGCATGAGTGGCATGGTCATTGGCCAGATAGGCCGGCCATTGTATCTGCACAATCTTGAGGCCGGCCTTTGGGTGAGGATCGAGGCCAAGGAGGGCTATTACCGGATCACTGGGCTACCTGCCGGTCATTACACCATAGGCAATCTATACCTGCAGGATCTTCTGCCCCTGGCCAGTTTCGAGCTGAGTGACGGCCAGCACAAGATCCTGGACCTCAATCCCCTCAGATGGTCGGGCGCTGATCATGGCCTGCTATCTGTACAGCTGTTCAGCCCCGATGGCCTTCCGCTCAAGGATGCATCTGTATGGCTTGAGGGCAGGTCTGGAAGGATCGAACCTGTCTTGAGGACGGATATAGAGAACGTATTCATCGCCCCTGCTGGCAGGTATCAGTTGTTTGCCAGCGGTAAGGGGCTTGTGACAAGACAGAAACAGGTCGTGATCACCGCCAATGATCTATTGGCTGTAGTCCCGGTCAGGCCTGTTGTCCAGTTGATACTGGAGAGCGAACGAAACCCCTCTAACGAACCCTGAAGCCCGCAAGGCCTGCATGGACGTAGGTCTTGCGAGGCTTCATGGTCGAGCTACTGTCGCTTGTAGAATCCAGATACGTCCAGCTCTTGCTCAGTGATATTGTACTGCCTCCTAGCGGAATCTGGTATATCTGCCAGGGCCAGTTTGGCCCTATAGGCATACTCGCTGCCTGGAAATTCGTTTATGATCTGCCGACAGTATTGGACCATCTGTCCATATGGGATCACAGGTAGCCGGCCCATCTTCCTGCTGGTAACCACCATCTGCCACAACTGCTCTGCCCTGGCCGCCTGTTCCTCGGTAAGGGGCTTGAAGACCGGTTGTGGCGCAGCATCTGCAGTTGGTTGGTTTGGCTGTGGTATAGGGGCATTGAGCCTCTGTTGGTCCTGCTGCCAGACCCGATCGAGGGTTGGGGCAGGTTGTGGCGGGGTTGCGGCCTTCTTGGTACCCAAGAAATTAGTCACTACCACCACCACAACTATCAAGACCACCACAATCCCTGCTATTTTCAGCCAGGTCATATCATGTCCTCCTACAATAGTTGTGGATATTATAGCCCCTAGTGCCAACAGGTCCATGTACTAAGGTCCTTGCCGCTATTGGGCGATACTCCAAATACACCGTCCAGGGCTATCGATATGGGCAATAAGACTCTTAGATTGACCTGCCTGGTCTTGGGTCTGATGGCAGGATTGCTGGGCTTTGGCACGCTTGGCTATAGGCTGACCGAAGGCTGGCCCTGGCTGGACGGCCTGTACATGACGGTCATAACGATCGCCACCGTGGGTTTCTCTGAGGTCAGGCCCCTTTCCTTGCATGGCCGTGTCTTTACCATGGTCTTAATCTTCGCTGGTCTTATCGTGGTCAGCCTCATAGGGACATATTGTGCCAGGTTGGTTATAGATGCTGGGATAAGCAACGTCCTAGGGGGCAGGTGTATGAGTAGACAGATTGCTAGGTTGAAAGCTCACTATGTGGTCTGTGGCTTTGGCAGGATCGGTAGTATCGTCTGTGACCAGCTACATCGGGCAGCAGTGGACTTTGTGATCATAGAGAAGGACCAGGCCTGCGTGCAGGCAGCCGAGCAGCAGGGTTATCTGGTGGTAAGGGGCGACGCCACCTCTGATGCGATCCTCAGGCAGGCGGGCATAGAGAGGGCCCGTGGGGTCATTGCCGTACTCAACAGCGACGCAGACAACCTCTTCATCTCACTTGCAGCACGTGAGATAAACCCTGCCATCAAGATCATTGCCAGGGGCGAGGAGCCTGGGATAGAAAACCGGCTCGTCCGGGCAGGTGCGGACGTGGTGGTATCGCCGTTGAAGCTTGGGGGCCTACAGATCGCTCGCATAGTCCTCGAGGGGCACCAGGATGCCAGGGAGGACCTCTATGCCGTAGGTCCGGCAGGCCACCGGCGGGATCTAGATCCTTGACTGGCAGGGCAGGTGGACATACCATCACACCATGTCCATGGAAAGGTGTCCAGGCACGGTGTTGATCCAGACTGACATCCCAGGGCTTGTGCCCAGGCGGGGGAAGGTCCGCGATATATACGATCTTGGTACGCAACTGGTGATCGTTGCTACCGACAGGATCAGCGCGTTTGATGTGGTCATGGCCAATGGGATACCCAACAAGGGCAGGATACTTACGCAGCTATCCAGGTTCTGGTTTGATTTCCTGGACGGACTGGTAGGCCACCACTTCATCACTGATGCCCTTGACCAGATGCCCGCACCATTCGCGAGCTACCCAGAGTTGGAAGGTAGGACCATGCTGGTACGGAAGGCCAAGGTCCTGCCTGTAGAGTGCATCGTGCGAGGTTACCTGGCCGGTTCGGCTTGGAAGGAGTACAAGGCCACGGGTCAGGTCTGCGGCGTCAGGTTGCCAGCTGGCCTGCGGTTGGCAGACAGGCTTGCTGAGCCGATCTTTACGCCATCTACAAAGGCCCCGCAAGGCCAGCACGATCAGAACATCAGCTTCCAAGAATGCACAAGGCTTATAGGCAGGGAGGCAGCAGAGTTCATCCGGGATAAGTCCATAGAGGTATTTACCAAGGCCGCAGATTACGCTGCATCCAGGGGATTGCTCCTGGCTGATACCAAGTTCGAGTGGGGTCAGGATGAGACAGGCAGGCTCATCCTTGTAGATGAGGTCCTTACCCCTGATTCCTCCCGTTTTTGGCCTGCTGACAGATATGCCCCCGGCCGGGACCAGGAGAGCTTCGACAAACAGTTCGTAAGGGATTACCTGGAGCGGATCCATTTCGATAAGTCAGGGCCTGGGGTGATGCTGCCTGAGGACGTGGTCCAGCAGACCTGTGCGAGGTATCTGGAGGCCTATGAGCGGCTGACAGGCAAGCGTTTTGGCGCGCAGGTCTGACCTTGCCGGGGAGGGTTAGACAAGTCCATCTATCCCAGCTTGTGGCCGTCTCGGGCGTCCACATGTTGGCTGACCTATTCTCGAACGTATTGCCACCGCTATTGCCGGCAGTCCGCCAACACTTTCGCCTGAGCCTTTTCGAGGGTTCCATCTTGGTGGTGGTACTGCTACTGAGTAGCAACTGGCTCCAATTGGTAGCTGGGTACCTGCGTTCGCACACCAGGGACAGGTGGTTCATGTATATTGGCCTGGTCCTGGCGTCGGCGGTGACAGCCATGGGCCTGGTCCCACAGGGATCAGGTGCACTCTGGTGGCTTTGCGGGTTGGCAGCTGTGACTGGCGCAGGCATAGCCATGGTGCATCCCGATGCACTGAGGGCGGTACACGGCCTGGATCGATTGCCCGGATCGGTTGCTACAGGCGGGTTCATGGCCTCGGGTTTCGCAGGCTATGCAATAGCTGGGTGGGTCTCTACATCCCTTGTCCAGCGGTGGGGTCTGATCGGCCTGCCAGTCCTGGCCCTGTTGCCCTTGGTGGGGATCCTGGGCCTTTGGAGGATGCGTATAAGGCCTGCGCTAGAGACCAGAGACGAGGGTGCAAACCTGCAACATGGACATGTACCATTCTGGATGGTGATGGCCATGGCCATACCTGCGGGTATTGCCATGACCACGTTCGGTACGTTGTTGCCCACGAGGCTTGTAGACGAGCTTGGTTTTGATCTGAGGTTCGGTGGCCTTTCTGCCGCCGTATATGGGATGGGTGGCGCTATAGGCTCGGTGCTGTGGGCCATGGCCGCAAACAGGCTTGGAGACCTCCTGGCTGCTGTACTGGCCATGGCTGTGGTGGGGCCTAGCATAGGTCTTTATCTTCTCTTTATGAACAGGCCTGCCACGATAGTGCTGCTATTCGTTGTAGGGTTCTTCTCCTTTGCTGCCTATATCCTTCTAGTTGCCGTTGCCAAGTCCGCCAAGGGGGCCAGCCTTTCCATGAGGATGGCATGGATAGTAGGCGGTACATGGGGCGTCTCGAACCTGGCCTTCCTCGGCCTGGCCAGGTTGGCGGACGTATATGGCACACTGGTGGTGATGGCCGTCTCGCCGGCAGGCTACCTGGTGGCCGTGGCCTTCGGGTGGTTTATCCTGCGGCGGTCAAAGGTCCTGGAGGTCAGGTGCAGCCAAGACCTGGGATCATAGCTAGCATGTGGGCTGATGGTATGGGCCTGTCATTTCATTGACGCTCACTGTCTGGTTTTTGGATGGAGGCGAGTACGGCCTGGAAGGAGCTCGGTGGAGGGGACTGTATGGATATGTCCCTGCCTACAGGGTTTGCGAACTGTATCCTGTGGCTGTGGAGCATGAGCCTTGGGAATCGGGCCTGCTGGCTTCTACGGCCGTACATCTGATCGCCAACCACTGGATGGCCTATGCAGTACAGGTGTGCACGTATCTGGTGTCTCCTGCCAGTGATCGGGCAGGCCCGCAGGAGGGTGAAGTCATGGTATCGCATCAGGACCTGGAACTCGGTGATCGCTGGCCTGCCAGCCATCTCGTCAACCCCTGTCCGGCCTGAGCCAAAGTCCCGCAGGGGCCTTTCTACGGTGCCCGAGTCTTTTTGTACGACCCCATGCACCAGGGCTAGGTAGGACTTGGAGACCTTACGTTGCTCAAATAGCTGGTTCAAGTACCTGTGGGTCTGGGCATTCTTCGCTATCAGTACGACACCGCTGACCTGCTTGTCGATCCTGTGCACAACATAAGGCCTAATGCCCATATGCCGCGCCAGGATCGCCACCAACGATGGCCTGGTCGGATCCCTCTCAGGTATGACGGCCAGGCCCTCGGGTTTGTCCACCGCAAGCAGGTCCTGATCATCGTAGAGTACGGATATCATCTATCCTATCATTACACGTGGTTCTGGCTGGATCAATACCGCAAATTGTATTGTACACAGGCAGCAGCCTATCTACGTGACGCTCCTGTTGGTATACTGGCCTGTAAGGCTGGCACGTGATCTGGCTTTATTGCCAGCAGCGATATTATAGGAGCATCATATTGGCTAGCGATGATATTGATAGGGTCGTTGGACAGACTGCCAGGAGGTTTCAGCTCCAGGCAAGGACCGCGACGAGGCAGATAGACTGGGCAAGGGAGCTCAACCCAGAGCAGCTTGCAGTGGTGACCGCTGCTGGTGGGCCCATGTTGGTGGTGGCAGGGGCCGGTAGCGGCAAGACCAGGGCCCTGACGTACCGTGTGGCATACCTGATCAACGCTGGCGTGGACCCATCCAGGATCATGCTTGTCACATTTACCAATAGGGCCGCCAGGGAGATGGTCAGCAGGGCCGAGGCCTTGGTTGGCCGGTCCGCTAGCGCCCTGTGGGCAGGTACGTTCCACCACATAGCAAATAGGCTCCTAAGACAATACGGTATGGTACTGGGGATTAGGCCAGACTTTACCGTGCTGGATCGGGAGGATGCAAAGGACCTCCTCGGTAGGTGTATCCAGGAGGCAGGCATAGATGTCCGGGCAAGGCGTTTCCCGCAAAAGGCCGTCCTTGCCTCCATAGCCAGCTTCGTCCAGAGCAGCCTAGAGCCTCTCGACAGGATCATCAGCAGGCGGTATCCGATGTTCCTGCAAGACATGGATGCCATAGCCGCTGTATTGGCGCGGTATTCGGCCATAAAGACACAAAGGCAACTGCTGGACTTCGATGACCTATTGGCATATTGGCTGAGGTTGCTGACCGAGCATTCGCAGATAAGGGATGAGCTGGCCGATAGGTTCCTGCACATACTGGTCGACGAGTATCAGGATACCAATGCTATACAAGGGGCGATAGTGGATATCCTGGCCTCTAAACATAGGAATATAACGGTTGTTGGGGACGACGCCCAATCAATCTATAGCTTCCGCGGGGCCAACTTCGAGAACATTTTGACCTTCAAGCAGAGGTATCCGGATGTTCGGGAGTTCAGACTGGAGACCAACTACCGGTCCACCCCACAGATACTGGCCCTTGCCAATGCCAGCATAGCCAGGAATACCAGACGGTTACAAAAGAGGCTCAAGGCAGTGCGATCCGGTGGGCTCAGGCCTGCGATCGTGACGGTCTACGACCATATGGTGCAATCCCAGTTCATAGCCGAGTACATATTGCACCTATTGGATCAAGGCCGCCGACTCAACGACATTGCGGTACTCTACCGCAGTCACTGGCATTCTCTGGAGATACAACTCGAATTGCAGAGGAGGAATATACCATTCCAGGTCAGGGGTGGCCTGAGGTTCTTCGAGCAGGCCCACATAAAGGACGTGATCTGCTTCCTGCGGATCCTGCAGAATCGCCAGGATGAGCTGGCTTGGTTGAGGGTCCTAAAGATGGTCCCGAGGATAGGCACTGCCACAGCTATGAGGATCTGGCAAGGGATAGGTGGTTGCGATGACCCAGTGGGTTTGCTGTGCCAGACTAAGGGTGCGGGGCTTGTAGGCAAGGCGGTCGGCGAGGTGTTCGGCAGGTTCGTAGACCTATTGGCCGGGCTCAGAGGGCTCACCAGCCCCTCACAACTGATCGAGAAGGTTTGCAGGGATTTTTACGACGACTATCTGGTCTCGCACTACGATGGGGCCGAGCTGCGCAGGGAGGACATCCGGGGCCTGTCAAACTTTGCCAGCCAATACTCAAGCCTCGATACATTCTTGGCAGACGTTGCCCTGGCAGGGGAGTTCTCCGGCGAGACCGTGGTGGCCGGGCCACAGGAACAGGATTTCGTCATACTCAGCACCATCCATCAGGCCAAAGGCCTGGAATGGCCTGTGGTATTCATACCTTGGCTTGCAGATGGGAGGTTTCCTACGGATCTGGCACTAAACAGTCTGGAAGACCTCGAGGAGGAACGCCGGGTCTTCCATGTTGCTGTAACTAGGGCCAAGGATGAGTTGTACCTGATCGTCCCGCAGACCTATTCCGGCGGGCCCAGGGCGCAGGTCATGATGAAGCCAAGTCGGTTTCTCTTAGAGCTGGCTAGCGAACTGGGCGACCTGACCGAGCCACTCCATGTGGATCAGCCCATGACCTACCCCTGGGCACAGGGCCACAACAACGGCAACAAGGCCGTTGGATATGGCCGTTTGGACAAGGCCTTAGGCAGTGACCCTCTTCTTGGAGAAGAGGTACAGGATTATCGCCAAGGCGATCAGTCCCACTAGGCCATTCTGGCCCAACGCGGAGATCAAGGCGGTCAGATTCTCGACGATACCACCGAAGAATGGTACGGTCCTGCCGAACAGGATCTCGACTATGATCCCGAGCGCGACCAGCAGCAAACAGATCTCCGTGACCTCAGCCAACCACTTCTTGACTTCCTGGAGGTAGTACATAACAGGTCTCCTTCAAAAAAAGATATAGAATGTACACTACCTTGATGCGATATACCGTTTTGTCGGCATAGTATAACCCGAATCTTTAGTCCCTGCTGTCAGTTGGCTTGCGCATTCTGGGCCTGGCCCAGCCTTCTAGAAGCTGACCCCTGCTATCAGCATTGATAGGCGGGTTTGTTCCAAGGGCGGGATAGGGGCCAAGTAGTTAGCGGAAGGGGTGTAAAGCTAGGTAAAATAACCTTGACAGCCTCTGAGATAATAGAAATAATTTAGTTATGACGAGCAGTATCGCCCAGATTATCTTGAGGGGCTCATTGGTGGCGGTCGTCTGGCTGCTGGTCTGGAGGGTGATCAAGCCGGTCAGCCCTGGACTAAGGGTGGTGAGGGCAGGGGTTCTTGTCCTTTCCCTGTTGCTGGTATTGGTTGTCTTGAGGTTGGCTGGGGGCTAGGCAGCCCTATCGGCGGACCCTGCTGTACCTGCCCATGATCTGACCTTCTGCCAGTATGTGGCCCTGCATGGCCTTCAGCAGATCGGGCTTTTCGGCATCCGCCGGAAGGTCTAGGGTGGTGTCTAGGGCGTAGACCTTGAAGTAGTATCTATGTGTGCCGCTCGGCGGGCATGGGCCTCCATAGCCATGCCTGCCAAAGTCGTTCTTGCCCTGCCTGGATCCGTCTTGCAACCTCGGTTCCTTTGGCAATCCCTCTGGCAGGCCTGTTGCAGTAGCTGGTATATTCCACATGACCCAATGAACCCAGGTACCTGCTGGGGCATCTGGGTCGTCGGCGATCAGGGCAACAGAGGTCGCACCTGGTGGCAGGCCTTGCCATTGAATTGGGGGTGAGATGTCCTGTCCGTCGCATGTATACCTGCTGGGTATGACACCGCCGTTCTGGAACGCTGGGCTTGTGACCTTTATCTCCATGGCAGTACTCCTACCAATCGGCCTCGATGGACACTAAGAGACTATACAGCCGCGGATGTGGATGTCCAGCCCGAACCTTTAGTGATGACATCGACTGTAGGTTTTGGTATGGTCTACAGACCTGCTTCGGATCTAATATAGGTTGGTGGGTATGTGCCAGGACAGGATAGCATCTGGAGCGATCTTCGACCTCGACGGTGTCATCGCCGACACGGGCTGGGCCCACAGGCAGGCCTGGGCCGAGCTCGCTGCTGCCTGCGGTGTAGGTTTTGACGACGAATTATTCGTGCGTACCTTTGGGATGCAGAACTACCAGATCGTACCGATAGTCCTGGGCAGGTCAGTGGATGGCGATGAACTGGCAAGGCTCAGTAGTTGGAAGGAGCAGAGGTATAGGCAGATCGTATCAGCATATCTTCGGCCACCAGAGGGCCTGTTGGCCCTGTTGCAGGACCTGAAGACCAATGGTTTTCGATTGGCCATAGGCTCTTCAGCACCGCCTGAGAACATTGAGCTGGTCCTGGGCCGGCTGGGTATAGCAGATGCCTTTGAGGCAGTAGTGCATGGTGGTATGGTCGGCAGGGGCAAGCCTGCCCCGGATACGTTCCTCCTTGCTGCGGGCCTGCTGGGCGTGCCGGTCAACAGGGCAGTGGTGGTGGAGGATGCGGTGGCAGGTATCGAGGCCGCGAAGGCAGCAGGTATGCCCGTCATTGCGATTACTACCACAAGGCCAGCGAAGGACCTGGCAGGGGCAGACATGGTGGTCGATAGACTCAGTCAGTTGAGTGCGAAGGACTTCATGAGGTTGATCCAGGGCAGGTCCGGGATGACCGCCTAGGATCTTATAGGGGCGATCTATGGGGATAGGTGTTTGGCTGATGATCACGACATTTCCAATGGTGGTGGCAGCGGGCGGTGGGTCTGTCCAGACTGAGGCCTCAGACGCAAGGTACAGATGGGATCTGGGGCAGATATACCCTTCTGACCAGGCATGGGAACAGGCGAGGGCACAGATCGCCAAGGAGTTCGACCTGATCCTTCAGTACAAGGGGACATTGGCCCAATCCCCTGCCAGGTTGCTGGAGGCCCTAGAGCTGAATAGCCGTATCCAAAAGGAGTTGGCCAGGCTCAGTTGCTATGCCTCCATGCACTTCCACCAGGACATGCGGCAGGCCAAGTACCAGGGCATGGAGCAACAGATGTCACAGATGGCTACTGACTATGCCTCAAAGGCCTCCTTCATCGTACCAGAGCTGGCAGCGATGGACCGCCAAGAGGTCGAGCGTTTCCTGGCCTCTGAGCCGAGGCTCGGCCAATACAGGATGTTCCTGCTGGATATACAAAGGACAAAGCCACACAGACTCTCTGAGAAGGAAGAGCGCATATTGGCAGAGGCGTCCATCATGGCCGCTGGCCCTTATGAGATCTTTCAGGTCTTTTCGGATGCAGACCTGCCTTATCCTACCATCAGGCTATCCGACGGCAGTGAGGCGTTGCTTAACAAGGCAGGTTATGCCAAGTACAGGGTCCTCGCCGACCGTCAGGACAGGAGGCGGGTCTTCGAGGCGTTCTGGGGGGCGATTGCATCATTTAGGTCGAGCCTGGCCGCACAGCTAAATGCCCAGGTCAAGAGGGATCTTTTCTACGCCAGGGTCAGAAACTACCAGAGCTGTCTGCATGCAGCCCTGGACCGCGACAACATCCCTGTCGATGTATACCAGAACCTCATATCCAACGTTCATAAGCACCTCAAGACATTCCATCGCTACCTCCTGCTTCGCAAGAGGCTGCTCGGCCTAGATCGCCTGGAGTATATCGACATATACGCGCCTGTTGCGAAGGATCTGAAGCTCGAGTATTCATACGAACAGGCCTGTGGGCTGGTCCTGGAGGCCCTCAGGCCGCTCGGTGAGGGGTACGCTCAGGTCGTCAGGGAGGCGATTGAAGGCAGGTGGATAGACGTCTACCCAGCTGTCGGCAAGAGGTCTGGTGCCTACTCCAATGGTTCATGCTACGATGTGCATCCATATATACTGTTAAATTACAATGGACACTTCGAGGATGTCAGTACGCTTGCGCACGAGCTAGGGCACACCGTCCACAGTTACCTATCCAACAAGAACCAGCCATATCCATTGGCTGATTATTCGACATTTGTCGCAGAGGTAGCCTCGACGCTGAACGAGGCGCTCCTGTTGGACATGATGCTCAAGAAGATACAAGATAGGCCGACTCGGCTATCCTTGTTGACCAACTACCTCGACAATTTCAAGGGTACCCTCTTCAGGCAGGCACAGTTTGCCGAGTTCGAGCTGGCCATACATCAGCAAGCAGAAAAGGGCCTTCCTCTGACGGCCGAGACCTTGGGTCAGATTTATGGGCAGATCCTCAGGGAGTATTACGGGCATGACAAGGGGATCTGCTACATTGACGATCTGTATACCGTAGAATGGGCCTACGTTCCGCATTTCTATTACAACTTCTACGTTTTCCAATATGCGACCTCCTTTACTGCATCGATGGCCCTGTCGAGGATGATCTTATCGGGGGATCAAGACACAGCAAGACGCTACATAGATCTCCTCAAATCCGGTGGATCGGACTACCCGATAAACCAGCTCAAGGCCGCTGGTGTGGACATGCTGACGGATGGGCCATTCGATCAGGCGATCGGTATCATGGAGGGCATCATGGACCAGGTAGAGTCCATGCTCGATGAGAAAGGTACTTAGGGTCTGTGCAATTAAGGGGTATCGAAGGTGGTTAGTTGGTCATTGCTGATCATTGCATTGCCGTTCCTGGCCACCGAGGCCAGTCCTGCGATCTTCGATGTGAAGGAGTTTGGTGCGAGGGGGGATGGTCGGACCGTGGATACCAAGGCCATCCAGCAGGCCATAGATGCATGTGCCAAGGCCGGCGGCGGCATGGTCTTGTTGCCTGCAGGCCACTATCTATCCGGGCCGATAGAGTTAAAAGGCAAGCTGACCTTTTACCTTGAGGATGGGGCCATGCTTCAGGCCACATCTAGGCATCAGGACTTCATGGACAGGCCAGGGGATTGGCTCAATGCCAGTAGCAGTGACTTTTTGCCCTTGATAAGTGGCAAGGACCTTTCCGACCTGAACATTACTGGCAAAGGGGTCATAGATGGCAATGGAAAGCATTGGTGGGGTCCGGCGGAGGAGGCCAGGCAGAAGAGACCTGGCTACACGCTGCCAAGGCCGAATCTCATCGTCCTGACTAGATGTAGGAACGTACGTATAACAGGATTGACGATCCAGAATTCGCCAAAATTCCACATAGTGCCGACAGAATGCGAGGATGTGGCGATCGAGCGGGTGAACATAAAGGCACCCCCAGATGCGCCCAACACCGATGGCATCGATCCAAGCCGCAGTCGCCGGGTCAGGATCAGCCATTGTATCATAGATGTAGGCGATGACAACGTGGCCATAAAGGCAAGCAGGCCGGTTGCAGGGAGCGAGTTTGCATGCGAGGACATCACAGTGCAGGACTGCCAGTTCCTGCACGGGCATGGCATGTCCATAGGAAGCGAGACCGCTGGCGGTGTAAGGAATGTGATAGTGCAAAGGTGTACATTCAAGGATACCGAGAACGGCATCAGGATCAAGACAGCAAGGGATAGGGGAGGAAGGGTAGTCGCCTTGAGGTGCACGGATATCAGCATGACCGATGTGGACAGGGCCATCACCATCACCTGCTACTATCCGAGGATCCCTCAGGAGGATGCAAATCAGCCTGTCACAGAACTGACACCCAGGATCATGGATATCACTATCAAGAACCTGACTGCTACATGCCCTAACGAGGCAGGGATGATCATAGGTCTGCCAGAGAGCAATGTGAAGGATGTGCTATTGGAGAACGTCCGCATCACGGCAAAGACCGGGTTTACGATCCGCAATGCCAAGGGCGTAAGGCTCCGCGATGTACAGGTCGAGACCGGCTCTGGTCCCGCCTTTATCCTCAGGGATGCCGATGTCGAAGGCTTGTCAAGGTGAGTGGTTTGGGCTTGACAATGGCTCGGTAGCCAGACTAGGCTTTTCTATTCAGCAATGTGTGTTGCGAATATGGATGGCTGGTTGTGAATTGGAAAGGTGGCGATATGAAGGTAGAGCTGAGAAGTAGTGTGCTTGTATCCTTGGTCACGCTATGTCTTGCAGGTTTTGCCTGCGGACAGGATTCCCAGAGGCAGCTCGCACAGGGCCCATTTAGGCCGACGTGGGAATCGCTTGCCAGCCAGTACCAGTGCCCAGAATGGTTCAGGGATGCCAAGTTTGGGATATGGGCCCACTGGTCTGCACAGTGCGTGCCTGAGCAGGGGGATTGGTATGCCCGGAATATGTATATACAAGGCACGCCGCAGTATGAGTATCACGTAAAGAACTACGGCCACCCATCGAAGTTCGGGTTCATGGAGATCGACAACCTTTGGAAGGCAGAGAGGTGGGATCCGGAAAGGCTCATCGACCTGTACAAGAAGGCAGGGGCGAGGTACTTCGTCGCACTTGCCAATCACCATGACAATTTCGATTGCTATGATTCGAAGTACCACAAGTGGAATTCCGTAAATGTTGGCCCCAAGAAGGACATCGTCGGGATCTGGGCGAGGGTGGCCAGGGCCAATGGCCTAAGATTTGGTGTCAGCAACCACTCTGCCCATGCCTGGCATTGGTTCCAGCCTGCCTATGGTTATGACGCAGAAGGGCCCCTGGCTGGTGTGAGGTACGACGCATACACACTTACAAAGGAGGATGGTAAAGGAAAGTGGTGGGAAGGGCTTGATCCCCAAGAACTATACACCGGCAGGAACATAGTAATGCCTGACGGCATAAGCAGCATCACGGCCTTGCGGCAGTGGCATGACAGGAATACCGGAGCCTGGATCGAGGATCCGCCTGCCATGAACCCGAGGTTTACGCAGACATGGTTCCTGCGATGCCAAGACCTGGTGGACAAGTATGACCCAGACCTGCTGTATTTTGACGATACGGAGCTGCCTCTGGGCCAGGCTGGTCTTGACATGGCTGCGCACTACTACAATGCCTCTATCTTGCGCAGGGGAAAACTGGATGTAGTACTGACTGCCAAGAAGATGCGTCCTGAGCACAGGGCCGCCTTGGTCGAGGACATCGAGCGAGGCGTGGCAACAGAGATACGGCCCCTGCCATGGCAGACCGATACGTGCATAGGATCGTGGCATTACGACCGCAATCTGGCTGCCAAGGGCAGGTACAAGACCGTAAACCAGGTGGTAGATATGCTGATAGACATCGTCTCCAAGAACGGCAATCTACTATTGAGCATACCTGTCCGCGGCGATGGGACGATCGACCAGCAGGAGGAGGCATTCCTGGAAGGCATGGCCAGGTGGATCGCGGTAAATGGCGATGCCATCTATGGGACCAGGCCTTGGAAGGTCTATGGGGAAGGGCCATCCGTGGAAGAGAGACCCGAGCCAGGTCAATTCGGCGGTGCAAGGGACGTCCGCAGGAGGCCTTATACCCAGCAGGACATCAGATTCACCACCAAGGGCGATGTGCTTTATGCGTTCTGCCTGGAAGTACCTAGCACCGATGTGAGGATCAAGTCGCTTGGGTCGCAATCTCAGGTGTGCATCACGACGATCAGGTCGGTGCAACTACTCGGTAGCGATGAAAAGCTCAGATGGACCCAAGAGCCGAATGCCCTCGTGATAGGGCTGCCTTCCAGGATGCCGTGCGAGCATGCAGTGGCATTCAAGATCGAGCTTGGGCCTGTTGCCGAGGTATTGACGCCTGCAAAGGAGCCGGATGTGATCTATGTCCCGACCCCGCAGGAGGTGGTAGACAAGATGCTGGAGCTTGCCGAGATCAAGCCAGGCGATGTCGTGTATGACCTCGGCTGTGGGGATGGAAGGATCGTCGTGACGGCAGCAAAGAGATATGGTGTCAAGGCGGTCGGCTTCGACATAAACCCCGAGCGGGTCAGGGAGGCACTCGAGAATGTCAAGGCCAACAAGGTCGAGCACCTGGTCACCATCAAGCAGGCCGACATATTCACCCTGGACCTTAGCGAGGCTACAGTAGTCACGCTCTATCTGCTGCCCTCGCTGAACGTAAAGCTCATGCCTCAGCTTGCCAAACTCAAGCCTGGTTCTAGGATCGTCTCGCACGACTTCGATATGCGCGGGGCCAAGCCCGTTCGGGTCGAGCACGTGACCGCAGATGGTGGCCAGTATGGTCGTGAACACACGATATACAAGTGGGTCGTGCCGTGGGAACCAGAGTAGTGTCCTGATGTGGTGTAGATGGCTGACAGCATCCCTACTGGTGTTTTCTGTTTGCGCTAGGCCTACGGCTGGTCTGCAGTGGGTCAGCCGGCCTGATGCCAAGCCGCTCGGCGCCCAACAAGAGGCCTGGGTACTGACCCCCCCAACCTTTCGCGAAGGCCTGCATCTGCCGGATTGGCGCGTCCCGGATCGGCTGGAAGCTTGGCAGGACGAGGGCCGCCAGCGGGCCCGGAGTGCCTTGTGGAGCCTACTGGGCAACCTGCCAGCAAGGCCTGATCCAAACGGGGTCAGGATTACCGAAAGGGTAGACAAGGGCCAGTACATATTGGAGCGATTCGAGTTCCACAATGGTGTGGACATGATCGTACCTGGCCTATTGATGATCCCAAAGGCTGCACTTGTCAGACCTGCCCCTGCAATCCTTGCCCTGCATCACTATGCGAGCAACAAAGAGGCCGTATGCCTTGGTGTTGGTCAAGACAATCCCAAGGTCGACGACCATGTCGGTACGTTGCTGGTGGAAAATGGATATGTCGTAGCTGCCATAGACGGCTATTTTCATGGCCAACGGATAGGCATGGGGCCTGGCGGAAAGACATCTAATGCCAACCAGCAGGAGATGGAGCTTTTCAAGCTGAACCTGTGGCTGGGTAGGAGTCTTTGGGGGCTTATGGTCAGGGATGACCAGTGTCTTCTGGACTATGTCATGACCAGGCCAGAGGTGGACAAGGAGCGGATAGGGGCAACCGGTATGAGCATGGGTTGCATGCGGGCACACTGGCTTGCAGCACTGGACGATCGTGTGAAGGTGGTGGTAGGAGTGGCCTGTTTTGTCAGATACAGCCAGATCGTTGCCCACGGTGTGAAGCATCACTCGGTCTATCTGTACGTGCCTGGCATGCTTAACCACTTCGACACAGAGGTATTGCACGCGCTGATTGCCCCAAGGCCGCATCTGGAGCTTTGTGGCGATCATGATGGCACCGAGCCATTGGACGGGATCGAGATATTGGATGGCAAGGTCCAGAAGGTCTACCAACTCTATGGAAGACCGGCAGACTTTCTGTGCCTGGTCTACGAGAACACTGGGCATGAATACCTGCCTGATATGAAAACCAGGATGATAGAATGGTTTCGGAAGTACCTTCCTCCGGAGGCAACACGGTAAGAGAGAGGATGGATCGCAGGCAGTTTATCAAGTCGGTATGGCTGGGTCTGTTTGCAGGTCGTTTCGTGCGGACATCGAGCCTATGTGCAGCTGAGGCGATGGATTTCAACCTCAAGGCATTCGAGGCCGAAAGGGTTCTCAGACTGGCCAGGCAGGCCATGCAGGCAAGGCCTGAGGCCATTACTGCATATACATGCCCAAGGAGCCCTGGTGGTCCACATGACTTTTACTCCGAAGGCGATTATTGGTGGCCAGATCCAAACAACCCTGATGGGCCGTATATAAGGCGAGATGGCCTGATTAACCCTGACAACTTTTCAGGTCACAGGCATGCGATGATCAGGATGGCCAAGACGGTGGCGAGCTTGACCGCAGCAGCATGCATAACTGGGCAGCTCGAGTATGGCCAAAGGGCTGTCGAGCATCTGAGGACCTGGTTCTTGAACGAACAGACCAAGATGAACCCGCATCTGCTCTATGCCCAGGCCATAAAGGGCATCTGCACAGGCAGGGGTGTTGGGATCATAGACACCATACACCTTGCAGAGGTGGCCCAGTCCATATTGGTTTTGGAGCGCTTGGGGATGATCGGCCAAGAGGATCTCGCGGGGCTGAAAAGATGGTTTGCCAAATACCTTGATTGGATCAATACGCATCCTTATGGCATGGAGGAGCGCAATGCAAGGAATAACCACGGCACCTGCTGGGTCATGCAGGCGGCAGCATTCGCCAGGCTGGTCGGCGACCAAAAGGTCATCGATCTGTGCAGGCAGCTATTTGTCCAGAAGTTGGTCCCTGATCAGATCGCACCTGACGGCAGCTTTCCATTGGAGCTGGCCAGGACAAGGCCATACTGTTATAGCCTCTTCAACCTAGACATGATGGGCATTGCAGCCCATCTGCTGTCTGACCGGTCCGACCTGTGGACGTTTCAAAATAGCCGTGGTGGTAGCTTGGAGAAGGCCATGGCCTTCCACCATCAGTTCATCCAAGACAAGGCAAAATGGCCTTATAGACGGGATGTGATTGGTTTCGAGCTGTTTCCAGTCCGTATGCCGGCCCTGTTATTTGGAGGGTTGGCTTTGGGCCAGTCAAGGTACATAGAGCTTTGGAAGCGGCTGGATCCTGACCCAACCGACGATGAGGTCGTACGGAACATGCCTGTCAGACAGCCGGTCCTCTGGGTAGCGGCATGACTGCAGAGCTCTCATTCCCTGACCACCTTACTATATCTAGCTGCTCCATCCAGATAGTGCCTAGATATGCAGAGACCGATCAGGCTGGTGTGGTTCATCATAGTGTATATCCTGTCTGGTTCGAGATGGGAAGGACCGAGTTGCTGCGTGCAAACGGTCTTGCTTACAAGGACCTGGAGGCGGCAGGATATCTATTCGTTGTTGTGGAGTTACATATCCACTATCGTAGGCCTGCCAGGTACGATCAGCCATTGTGTCTGTTGACCAAGTGTACCAGGGTCACTGCCAGTCGGGCCGAGCACAGTTATCTATTGACCGACAGTGCCACTGGTATGGTCGTAGCAGAGGGCTCGACTACACTGGCATGTGTGGATCGACAAGGAAGGCTTCAGAGGATGCCACAATTCATGTTTCCGGCAGACAGGTAGGCTATGGGTTACTTTAGACCTAACGTAGAGAAGACATCCGGTTACGTGCCTGGTTTTCAGCCAAAGGACCTGGGGGTTATCAAGCTCAACACCAACGAGAATCCATACCCCCCTTCGCCAAAGGTCATGGAGGCCCTGCGTTCCATAGATGCCGAGCGGCTTCGAAGATATCCCGATCCGCTCTGTCAGCAGTTCCGCGAGGCTGCATCAGAGGTCCACGGCATAGGGCCAGATCATATCATCTGCAGCAACGGTGCAGACGAGCTGCTCGCTATGGCGGTACGGGCATTCTGTGATCAGCAGAGGCCTTTGGCTTATCCTGTCCCAACGTATTCACTCTATCCTGTCTTGGGTAGGTTGCAGGATTGCCAGGTCGTAGAGATACCATTTGATCAAGAGTTCAATCTGCCAGCAAGGCTTGCTGACACCGGTGCTGCACTTACGATCGTCTGCAATCCGAATGCCCCTAGCGGTACGCTTGTCAGAAGGGAGGAGCTTGCCAGCCTTGCAGACGAGCTCAAGGGTGTGCTATTGATAGACGAGGCATATGTAGACTTTGCACCTTGCGATTGCCTGGATCTAGTGAGGGAGTTTGAGAACGTCATCGTGCTGAGGTCCTTGAGCAAGGGCTACTCTTTGGCAGGCCTGCGTTTTGGATATGCAATGGCCAGGCCAGCCATCATCGAAGGCCTGATGAAGGTCAAGGATTCGTACAACGTAGATGCGATAGCCGCTTTGCTTGCCACCGCTGCGATCCAGGACCAGCAGTACCACAGACAGGTCGTCGAGAAGGTCAAGGCGGCAAGGGCAGAACTGACAAGACAATTGAGGGAACTGGGCCTGCATGTACTGGATAGCCACACGAACTTCGTACTGGTCAATTGTACCAGCAGGCCAGCGCCGCAGTTATATGAAGGCCTCATCCGAATGGGTATCTATGTCCGCTACTTCGACCTGCCCGGGCTCCAGGACAAGCTGCGTATATCAGTAGGTACCCCAGAACAGAATGCAAGGCTGGTAGGGGCCTTGAGGGAATTGCTCCGGTCCTGATCAGGGATTCTCATGCCTGAGCATTGGACAGTCAAGGCGATCGAATGGATAGGGGGTCTTGAAGGATACCTGCAGCTAATAGATCAGCGGAGATTGCCTGCCGATCTTGTTCAGATCAGATGCAAGGACCTGGCCCAATTGTGCGATGCGATAAAGACCATGGCAATCCGCGGTGCACCTGCCATCGGGGTCAGCGCTGGATTTGGGATGGTCTTGGCATTGCAAGGTTGCGGTCACGATCTGAAACAAGCCTTAGGGATCCTCCACGAGGCTGCAGGACAGCTCATTGGTACCAGGCCAACTGCAGTAAACCTAGCCTGGGCAGTAGAGAGGGTCTTGAAGGCAGCGGAAGGCCTGGTCGCGGCCAGGCCTGATGCAGGTGTCGATGACCTGAGGCAGGCGGTATTTCAAGAGGCGATGAGGATCTGGCGCGAGGATGTGGAGGCCTGTCATAGGATAGGCCTGTATGGCTCCGATCTCATAAAGGAAGGCATGGCAGTGCTCACCCATTGCAATGCAGGTGCACTTGCAACCGCTGGTCAAGGCACTGCCATATCGGTCATATATGAGGCCCACAAACAGGGTAGATCATTTACGGTATATGTGGATGAGACAAGGCCATTATTGCAAGGTGCAAGGCTCACCGCCTGGGAGCTGGCCCAGGCCAGGATAAGGGCGGTGGTCATATGCGACGACATGGCAGGCTGGCTTATGCGGCAGGGGATGGTTAGCGTGGTCTTGACAGGCGCAGATCGAATAGCAGCAAATGGTGACACGGCCAACAAGATAGGCACATACAGCCTGGCTGTCCTGGCTGCCAGGCACAGTATACCTTTCTACGTGGCAGCCCCATTGAGTACATTCGACCTGGCCACCCGAACAGGGCAGGATATACCCATAGAGCAGAGGGCAGGCGAGGAGGTCAGGCAGATAGGCGGAACGACCATCGTGCCCGATGGCATCGAGGTATGGAATCCCGCATTCGATGTAACAGATGCGCGGCTGATCACCGCCATAATCACTGATGCCGGCATCATAGAGCGGCCGAGCCGGAGGAATATCGAGGCGTTCCTTAGGCGTTCTGGCCCTAGACGGCCATGACTGCCTTAACCTGAGGCACCTTCTGCTTCAGTAGACGCTCTACCCCTAGCTTGAGGGTCTGGATGGCCCCTGGACAGCCGGAGCATGCCCCCTGTAGCCTGACCTTTACGGTATTGTCCGGATCCACGCCAACGAGCTCTATATCGCCGCCGTGGCCCTGCAGGTACGGACGGATCTGTTCTATAGCGTCCCTGACCCGATCATGGACGGACTTGTCCGACTGTCCGCTACAACCGCAATGTTCGCACATCTTCTAACCCCTTAACAATGACCGGTTGTATTATACCCAAAGGCCATAGCCAGGCTAGTCCTTGACCTGCTCGACAGCCAGGTGGAATTGACGAAGCTCGACCTCCACCTGGTCTTCGATGATCTGGGCCTTGGCATAATGGCCGGTCTTGAATGGACCTGGGTTGACGATGGTGGTCTGGCCGAGCTTGTCTATCCCGATGGCCTCGTGGAAGTGGCCGCATATCGCCAGTAAAGGCCTCTTTTCCTCGATGAATGCGCGAATGCTCGTGCTACCTGCATGCCTTCCACCGACCAGGTCGAGCCTTGTACCATAAGGTGGCTGGTGGGTGACAAGCACCAGTCTGCCTCGACAGGCCTGGCAGGCGGTCTGTAGTGTCTGGGCGAACCCCTGCTCGTCCTGTTCGGACGGCGTCCTGCCTGAACAGAGCAAGGATCCACCCGCGCCAACGAACTGGAGATCCCCGAGGGTTATGACCCTGCCATTGAGGCCCATCCGTCCTTGGGAGAGCAGGTCCTTGATCTGGGGTCCATCGCAGTTGCCATGCACCGCCAGGACATCAGGGCCTAAGGCAGCTATGGCATCGAGGACGGCCTGGGCATCAGGGCCTTGGCCAAAATGGGTAATATCGCCTGCGACTAGGACTGCATCTGCATCAGCTATATCACGCCTTATCGCATCCAGGCCTGATAGGTGACCGTGGATGTCTGCCAACAATATGAGCCTCATGGCCGAGAACTTACCAAACCCATCCTTATTTTCAAGGAAAAAGCCATGGAACGTAACGTTTATGACCTTGGTACGTCTATGCCATTATGGTATGATTCCATGTCTTACCGGTGGGGTCTTTATGAAAGGTAATAACGTGAAACGACCAGGTAAGGTTTTTATATGGGTCTTCGTGGTGGTGCTACTGGTTGCAGGGGGGTCGGCCCTCTTGGTCAGGCGCAGTGGCAAGGCCAACAAGCCGATCGTGGTCACTACCAAGCAGTTGCGCAGGACGGAGTTGGTAGAGTTCATAAGCGCCCCTGGTCAGACAGACCCCAAGCTCAACGTACAGATCTCCGCCAAGGTCTCTGCCAGGATCGTTGAGCTGCCATTCAAGCAGGGTGACAGGGTCACAAAGGGCGATCCGACCGCAAATCCTCCCATACCTGCCTCGGTCCTGGTCAGGCTCGATGCAAAGGACCTCGTCAGCAGGCTCAATTCTGCAAAGGCACGCTACGCAGCCCAGGCAGCACAGCTCGAGGTAGAGAAGGCCAGGATTGCAGGCCAGAGGGAGTCCATAGCAGGTCTTCGCGCGGCACTGGAGCAGGCAGAGAAGGACCTGAGCAGACAGCAGGAGTTGTTGCAGTCCCACGACATAAGCCAGTCTGCCTACGATCAGGCCAAGCTAAGGTACGACGACGCAAAGGCCCAGTATGATTCACAAGAGCACGCACTCAAGGCATCAGAGCTGAACCTGGTTGTGCTTCAGCACAACCTTGAGATGGCACAGGCAGAGATAGACCAGGCTGAGGAGGCATTGAGCCACACGGTCATTACATCGCCGATCGATGGTGTGGTCACCAGGGTGAACGCCGCTGTAGGCGAGCTGGTGGTCACTGGCACCATGAACAACCCAGGTACGGTGATCATGGAGGTGGCAGACCTTTCAGAGATGTTGGTCCTTGCCCAGGTGGCAGAGTCCGATATAGGCAAGATCTCGCTCGGTCAGCCTGCAAGGATCCATATACAGGCCTATCCTGACAGGCAGTGGACCGGCAAGGTGGTGGAGATCGCCTTGACCAAGAATGACCTGCCGAGGCGGGTGGCCTCTTTGATTGGGGCAGACTATTTTAGGGTGGAGATACTGTTGGATAATGACCCGAATGCACCTGTCCTTTATGCAGGGCTCAGGTGCCAGGTTGAGATAGAGACATTGAGACACAGGGATGTGATCACGGTCCCGAGCCAAGCGGTCCTCTCGAGGGCGGTCGATGAGCTGCCATTGGAGGTGCGCAACAGCCCACAGGTCCAGAAGGACAAGACCTTCACCCCAGTGGTCTACAGGTACATAGACGGAAAGGCAGTGGTAACGCCTGTAAAGTTAGGCCCTGGCAATCTGACAGAGACGATCATCAGATCTGGCCTTTCCGAACAAGATAGGGTCATAGTTGGCCCTTACCGGATCTTGGATAGACTTACCCATGATCAGCCGGTACGCGATGAGGCGGAGCCGACTCCGGTACAGGCAAAGGCCAGCAAGCCTTCCAAGGCCTCTGCCAGTTAGGTGCCCTGCTGCGATGTCCAGCGATGTGATCATAAGGCTTGAGGCGGTTACCAGGGTTTATAAGGTTGGTGTGGAATCCATCCGCGCATTGGACGGGGTAGACCTTCAGGTAAGGCAAAACGAATACGTCGCCATCATGGGGCAATCCGGCTCTGGCAAGAGCACGCTGATGAACATCCTAGGCTGTCTGGATAGGGCGACGTCGGGTAGATACCTGTTGTGCGGCCAGGACACGACCAAGATGAGCGATACCCAACTGGCCAGGATCCGGAACAAGCAGATAGGTTTTGTGTTCCAGTCCTTTGAGCTGCTAGGCCAGCTAAACGCGCTTAGGAATGTGGAGCTGCCGCTGATATACTCCAGCAACGGATGGTTTTCCAGGAAGGAGTTGGCCATGGAGGCCCTCGCCAGGGTAGGGCTTGCAGACAGGGTCAAGCACAAGCCCAACCAGCTCTCTGGTGGCGAAAAGCAGAGGGTAGCGATTGCGAGGGCCCTAATCAACAAGCCCAGCATATTGCTGGCCGATGAACCCACAGGCAACCTGGACACCCACACCAGCGAGGAGATCATGGCCTTGTTTGACAGGTTGCATCAAGAGGGCCAGACCATCATCATGGTCACCCACGAGATGGACATAGCCAGACATGCAAAGAGGATTATAAGGATGAGGGATGGGAGGATCGTATCTGACAGTTCTACCCAACATGACCTATCACTGCATGGCAGCGATGGAGGGCAATAGATGCGGCCTTTGCTCAATGGCATCCTGGCACTGATACAGTTCCTTTATCAGAGTGTCAACCTTGCCATCGGCCAGATATGGGCCAACAAGACAAGGTCCTTTTTGACCATGCTAGGGATCATCATAGGCGTAGGGTCCGTGACTGCGGTGATAGCTGCACTCTCGGGCCTGCAGGCAAAGATCCTCACACAGGTGCAATCTCTCGGCACCAATACGATCTTCATCTGGCCCAATCGTCCGACCACAGGTCCGAAGGCCAATGCACCCTGGTGGGAGATCAGGTTCAAGCCTGAACATTTCGATAATCTCTTGACCTACTGCCCTTCTGTTGCGCGCTTTGGCAGGACCGCCGGACTCGGCCGCTACACCATCAGCTTCAGGGATAAGTCTGTCGAGCAGGTCGAGGTCAGTGGTACAGAACCAGCCGTGCTACAGATCCAACACAGGACCGTCAGCATCGGCAGGCTGATATCCCAGATGGATGAACTGCAGGCCCGCCAGGTCTGTCTGATAGACCCGAGACTGCGCGACAAACTGCTGCTAGACAAGGAGTGCATAGGCCAGGCCATATTGATAGGCCATCATCCTTTCATCATAGTAGGTCTGCTCGAGCCTAGGCCCAGCTCCATCTTTGGCGGCCAGGAGAGCGAGAACCTCGAGGTATTCATACCTTTTCAGACGAGCTTTAGGCTGAATCGCGACCCATGGATAATGGCCATGGCAGAGAGCCGCTCTGCAGGCCAGAGCGAAGAGGCATTGGCAGAGCTGCGTTCATTCCTCAGACGTACACGCCAGGTAGCCCCTGGGGAGCCAGATACCTTCAATGTGCAATCCCTCGAGAATGAGCTGAGGACTTTCAACAAGATCGCACTTGTGGTGACGGCAGTGGCGGGCGGCATAGTTGGTGTGTCCTTGTTGGTAGGTGGCGTTGGGATCATGAACATCATGCTTGTCTCCGTTTCCGAGAGGACCAGGGAGATAGGCCTGCGCAAGGCGGTTGGTGCCAGGCGTGTTGCTATACTTGCGCAATTCCTGATAGAGGCCCTAGTGTTGTGCCTGATGGGTGGGTTGTTGGGGGTTGGACTGGGCCAATTGCTTACCTGGGGCATAGCCAATATACCGAAGGCCGAGTTAGACATGGCATACATCCCTTGGCAGGCGATCGTACTGGCTTTTTTGTTCTCTGGGGCTGTTGGGATATTCTTTGGGATGTTTCCTGCCATCAAGGCCGCTAGGCTAGACCCTATTGAGGCGCTGAGACATGAGTAGCTTACGGATCCACACATTGGCACTGACCATCGCTGCCCTAGCTGCATCTGCAGGTTGTTTGGGCCTGGTCGGTAGTCAACGCAGACAGGCCGTGCCTGCAACAAGGTCGGATCTCTTTCAGATCCGGCCTATGCAATTGGAGCGTGCAGAACCGAATCTCCTAATCCAACTAGCTGAGCCCAATGCAGGGCCTGTGGAGTTGACGCTGGAGGAGTGCAGGGTCTTGGCCCTGCAGAACAATCTGTCGCTGCAAGCCACATTGATAGGGCCGGCCATCGCCCAGCAGCGGATCAACGAGGAGAGGGCCAGGTTCGAGGCCATATTCTCCGCAAATGCGACCCTCAACATCACGGATACGCCATCTGTCTCGTTCTATGATGAGATCTATGGTTCTCAGGCAGAGTCGCTCATTGCCGATGTGGGCATACAAAGGCCGCTTGAAAGCGGTGGCTCGGTATCCATCAGGGCCACTGACCTGAGGACAAAGACCGATGCCCTATACACCAAGTTCAACCCGTACTATAGCTCGGATTTGACGTTCTCTATAAGCCAACCGCTGCTTAGGAACATGGGCATGCCTGTTGCCACATATGGGATCCGCATTGCGGCACTCGAAAGGCAGATCACCGATGCAAGGACCAGGCTGGAGGTCATAAGACTATTGGCATCTGTCGACAGGCTCTATTGGCGTGTATATGCGGCGGCCAAGGACCTGGAGGTGCGCAGGCAGCAGTTGGACCTGGCCAAGGCTCAGCTCGAGAAGGCCAGACGCCTCGTCGAGCAGGGTGAGCGGGCACAGGTGGAGTTGATAAGGGCACAGGCAGGGTTGGCCCAGAGGATGGAGGCGGTGATCGTGGCACAGAACAACCTGGCAGAGCGACAGAGGGAGCTAAAGCGGTTGATGAATCAGCCAGGCCTCGGCCTGCAGGACCAAGAGCCATTGGTAGTTAGGACCGAGCCGAGGCCAGTACCCTACAGATTGGACGAGCGTCGGCTGGTGGAGGCGGCCATAGCAAACCGCATGGAGATGTTGGAGCTGGAGCTGCAATTGGCCCAGGATGCCTTGACCATAGACTATCAGCGGAACCAGGCCCTGCCCTTGGTGGTCTTGGATTACACGTACAACATAAACGGCCTTGGCGCATCCAGGTCCGATTCATGGGATCTACTGACAGACAATCTCTTCGCGGACAATAGGTTAGGCCTCAGGCTACAGGTGCCCATAGGCAACCAGGCGGCAAACAGCAGGATCAGACAGGCGGTCTACCAAAAATGCCAACGTCTGGCCAGCCTCAAGGATCGCAGATCCCAGATAGAGATGGAGGTCCTGAACGCCGCTGCGAATGTGAGGACCAACTGGCAGAGGATCCTGGCCTCTCGCGAGAACACGATCCTTCAGGCCAGGCTGTACGAGGCAGAGAAGAGGCAATTTGAGTTAGGCCTCAATACCAGCACTGATGTATTGGATGCCCAGGCCCGTCTGGCAGACGCACAGACCGCAGAGATCGCAGCCCTTGTAGACTATCAGATCGCCTTGGTAGACCTTGCATATGCCACAGGCACACTGATTGGGGCATCCAACATCGAATGGCAGCCATTGCAGCCTGAGACTTTGTCCCGCAGCTTGCCAGCGGATGGTAGGCGATAGGTAGACGATAAACGGGCCTACCGGTTGTTCAGGCCAGGGTCGCCCTGAGGCTGTTGGCTCGGTCCTGGGCAAACCTGTACAGGCTGTCCAAGGGACCTGGCCCAGGCCATGGTCGAGAGGAACTTGGGGCAATCGTTAGGGTCCTGGTCATAGAATTCCATGATCCCCCAAGATCCCCACTTCGACCAGCGGCTCACAGAAGAGAAATAGCACAGGAGGTCGCCGCCAGCCTCTTGCCAGGCCTGGTAGTATCGGTCGTAGATCCTGCCCATACGCGGATGCCGATTAGCCGCAAGGAACAGCCTGGTCATGGCCTGGTTGTTCTCACCTCCGCTAACACCTACCAGGTGCTGGCCTGCCTCGTAAGCGATCAGGCGAAGGCCATATCGATCGGCTATCTTCTTCTGGGCCATGATCCATTGTATGGCCTGGGGTAGGCATGTGTACTCAACGTGGTCGAGCAGTTGCTCCAAGGTCCATTTGGCCACCATCGCTGCGGTAATGTCCTGACCTTCTGCAGGTACGTTGAATGATATGTAAGGTGCGATCGCCAGGGCATCTGCATATCGATACGCATCCTGGAATTGCAGTATCTGTTCGGATACATATGTATTTGCCGCCTGGCTGGCCAGGACCCTGATCAACCGGCCTGGGGTATCGAATTCCTCCTGCCAGATCCTGAATATCTGCATGGACCTGTATGCGTAGTACCGCCAGGCCGCCTCCCATGGCCTTTGTGCAAATCCAAGCTGCATGCCTTGCTGGCCAGCCCATCGATGCTGCTGGAACATGCCATTCCATACCTCGTTGGAGTATTCCACATAGACCTTCAGATTGGGATCGAGCCGGTCCCTTACCATCCCCGCGAACCGGCGGATGTAGTCGTCATCTGCCATGTGGGGGATACAGAACCATGCGTCGGCCCCGAGCTGGTTGCAAAGACCGATCATGTATTCTAGAGCAACACCGCTTGCAGAGAAGGTAGCTGTCTGAGGGGTCGGCCGGTCTTGCCAATGGACGATCCTGGAGTTGTTGGTCTGCATCCAGTCCATGAACCTTACGCATGCGACCCCTTTCCACCTGTTCAGGAATGCCGGATGGAAGGGCTGCTTGTCAAAGGTCTGCCCAAATCCCGGCATGATCACACGGATGTCCCTGACATAGTCATTTGGGTCTGTATGCAGTATCCGCAGGAAGATCGCACCCTTTGAGGGATCCACCTGGATAGTCAGCAGACCCTGTTTGTGCCAGACAACCTTACCAGCGCCCCAGGTATCGAGCTGGCCTTGTCCCAGGTACATGACTGTGTAGGTGCCTGCAGGGTAACGACCTGCGTCAATGGTGCATAGAAGGGTCTCAGCGTAGCAATCTGGCTCGAGTTGCTTGACCCAACCATACTGGTCCAGGTCCAGGTCAGGGCCACCACCCCATGGTTGGCCATTCTTCTGGCTGATCCAAGGCCGAGATAGTTTAAACACATCCACAAAAGGTAGTTCTGTGTTCCAGTCCGCCGGGCCCGAGAGGTTGATCCCGAGTCGCGCGGCAGCAGCTGCTGCAATCGGCAAGGCAGATACAACGAGGGATATCAAGGCCGATAGGGCTGCTGCGAACCTGCAGGGGTCGTGTTCCATAGATCTAGCAGACATACCCTATGATATCTCAGCAGTGCAGATACTCCAAGAGGTCGTGCAGGCTGGAATGGTTGGTCTGCCGTTCGACTCGACTGCCATTACAAGGCCCGATGGCGGTACCTCCTCTTAGGTCCGCAACGGAGATCCTTCAGATCCAGGATGGTCTTTCTGAGTGTCGTCTGCTACCAACCATTGGAACCCTTGCAGGGAATACGGCATACAGTCATACATTGCCGCAGCGGATTCCAAAGGCCTTCCACGATGCTCTGAGGGGTATCGGGATCCAGCTCGCTCTGGGGACCATCTGATCAGCCTCTCAAGGGAGCCCCTGGCCTTGTAGGCTCGGCGGTTGATTGGGGCCTTGATCTGGCCCCCTGCGCTCGGGGGCCGGACCTCTCTGCATCTGGATCCTGGCCCTTTCAGATGGCCACTGCCACTGGAATTGTTCCTGCAGTCGTCTGAGCTGTCTATCCCAGAGGATCCTCCTTTGCTGTTCATCGAGGTGGGCCGAGATCCTCTGGGCCATCTGTCTGAGCTCCTCTGCTACCTTGGGCCTGACCTCCTGGCGGATGCGATTGATGTTGGTCATATGTTCCCGCAGGATCGGCCTTATGGCCCTTATCTGGGCATCGCTCAGGTGCAGGGCCGTCCTGAGTCGCTGGACGGTCACATCTACCGGCCCTGGGAATACCTGGGGACCTGTCGTGATGCGACCGGTCCTGGAGGAGCCGTGGAAGATCGCCGAGCCTGCGGCCCCTATCACCACCCCTGCCAGCAATATGACCAGGCCAAAGAATGCCATCTTCCATCGCCGGACCTGGGCCAATAGGAGCAGGTCCTGCTGACCTTGCCTATCAGGGCCTATTGGATCACCCATGATACTGCCTCCATCACCTCTGCTAGTGGATCTGGGGTGGCCTGCCAATAAGGGATAGCAGCGATGGCTACTATGGCTGCAACAGCAGCAGATAGGCCTGCCATCCACATCCATTGTCGCTCCCACAAGGCAACCTGGACCTGGGTCCTGGCGATCCTTGTCATGATCGCCTCGGTCAGGTCCACATCCGGTGGTCCGTCGGCCCTGGCCAGCTCCAAGAGTTGCATGAGTCTCTGATCTATCCCAGTCATGGTGTCTCCTTTTCCATAGACCTCAGCAATGCCTCTAACCTCCGCCTCGCCCTGAGCGTCTGGACCTTGACCATGGTTGCCGTCCAACCGGTCCGTCTCGATGTCTCTTGGACGCTCAACCCCTCCAGGTACCTCAACGTCAATACGAGCCTGTCCCGCGGCGACAGCCTGGCTAGCAACCTATGCACCAGCTCTGCTGCCTCGGCAGCGCCGAGCTCTTCTACAGGTCCCGGTGGCCACTGCTGCCGGCAGGCCTGGATCTCTGCCAATGCCTTGTGCCTTGCGGTCTGCCGCCAGTGCCTGTAGCCGACCCTCGTGGCGACCGTCGCGAGCCAGTGCTCCAATCCTGCCTCGGCCCTAAAGCCGTTCAGGCTCAGATAAGCCTGGACAAAGGCCTCTTGTACCAGCTCTGCGTGCACCTCCAGGTCCCTGGTGAACCTCCAGAGTATCCTACAGACATGGCCTTGGTACCGCTCTACTATACGCCTAAACGCGGCCGGATCCCCACCAAGGCTGGCCTTCACATCGGCCAGGTCTTCGTCGATCCTATCCTTGGCAAGTCTGTCAGCCGCTGTCTGCACCCCTAAACCTGGGCCATCGCTGAGGCCCGATCCACGACTGCTATGTACCTCCAAGGTTAAGATGGTGACGACCTTATGGCAACCCAAAACCCAAAGCTGGGGCCCGAGGATGTACCATCGGGCCCCTTGGCCATACGCAGGTAGGGTTCGCTATGGCCGACCTGGCCTTGGTCTAGGGCCTAGTGGCTTCACATAGGCCTTCAATTCCTCTTTGGTTATGGCACCATCCCCATCCCTGTCCACCATCTTCCATATCCGCCGATCCTGCAACAGGTTGAGGTTGCCAGGTGCGGCTGGCCTAAGCGGCTGCGCGCCCCGGTCCACAGGCGGTCCGAACTTGGGTCTGGCCTTTGGTCCAAGACCGGGTCTTGCCTGAGGCCTTATGGGTCTATTGGGCCCGATCAGTGCCTGGCGGGCCCTTTGCCTGATGGCCTGCAGGCGATCCCATTGCTCAGGTGTCAAGACCTCCTTCATGGCAGAATCTACCTTGGCCCTTATCAGTGCAAGCTCAGTGATGGCCTTACCCAGCACCTCGCCTGCAGCCTTTATCTGCTGGGGGTCTCCAGACTGTACGGCAGACCTGAAGGCCTGGGCAGCGGCCTGCCTCGATTGCCTAGCCTTTACGAGTTGTTCGCGGTCTTGGGATAGTATCTGCCTGAGCCTCTGCCTCTGTTCTGGCGTAAGGCCTAGGGCATTGAGGGCACGTCCTGGGCCTTGTCCAGGCCCGGGCACAGGCGGTTGGGCCGCGACAACGGTGTCTAGGCAAGGGATGGCAACCATGGTCACGAGGATCCATTTGGTTAGCGTGTTCATCTGCGGTCTCCTTTCGAGTTTTCCATCGCATGGACATATATCCAACCTTGATGTGTCTGTGCAGTGCGGTTTGGTTACAGGCGCGACAGGAAGGCCTGGATAAAAAACGTTGCGCGGGTAACCTATCCTGGAACATATGCTTATGTGGAACTGGGTTGTAGCCGTCTACCGAGGCCCGCGTCTATCTGGAGGCTGGGCGATCGGTCGCAAAGGGCTAAAGGGACCAGGTCCTGCGACCGATCCTGATTAGCGATGTGCTGGTCAGCCTCAAAGCCTCTGCATATTCCAGGCCTGGGACCTGGATGTAGGCCTCTTGGCATTTTTGGGGTATTATGGGTCTTACCTTGGGTGCACACGTGAACGGCAAGGCCAACAAGGGCAACGGCACGGCCGGCAGCAGTGCTGGCCTGACCCATGAGACCAGCTACGACACCATCTTTGGGCGGATGGCGGTGGAGTACGGACTGTGCACAAAGGAGGAGGTGCAGAGGTCCATAGAGGAGCTCAAGAACAGGTCGAGGTCAGGGCCTGTCAGCCTGAAGGAGCTGATGGTGGAGCTGGGTTACCTGACCAAGGGCCAGGCCCAACGCCTTCAAGCCGCTATCAAGGACACAAAGACACTTGCGGTCCCATACCAGATACCTGGCTACAAGATCATAGGGAAGTTGGGGGCAGGGGCGATGGCCGTGGTCTTCAAGGCCGTACAGTTGAGCCTGAACCGCACAGTCGCCATAAAGGTCCTGCCCAAGCGGTTCAGCTCGGATCCCGAATATGTCAGGCGGTTCTACAAGGAGGGCCAGGCAGCGGGCAAGCTCCACCACAACAATATAGTCCAGGCCATAGACGTAGGAGAGGCAGGTGGCTACCACTACTTTGTGATGGAGTATGTCGAGGGCAAGACCATTGCCGATGACCTGGCCGCAGGCAAGGTCTTCAGCGAACAGGAGGCACTCGAGATCATCATCCAGGTTGCCCAGGCCCTGGATCATGCCCACACCGCTGGACTGGTGCACAGGGATGTTAAGCCCAAGAACATCATGATCACCAAGGATGGTGTGGTGAAGCTGGCAGATATGGGCCTTGCTAGGGAGACCTCTGACATAGAGACCGCCAAGTACGAGGCAGGCAAGGCATATGGCACGCCGTACTACATCGCCCCTGAACAGATCAAGGGTATGGTGGACATAGATGGCAGGGCTGACATCTATAGCCTTGGTGCGACCTTTTATCACATGGTCACTGGTCGGGTCCCGTTCACTGGCGAGGACTCTGCCGAGATCATGCGTAAGCACCTGAAGGAGCCCCTGACACCACCTGACCACATAAACACCGCCCTTTCCGCTGGCGTCTCCGAGATCATAGAGGTGATGATGGCCAAGCGGCGGGAGGATCGATATGCCAACGCAAAGGAGTTGCTGGCCGACCTACTTGCAGTCAAGAATGGTCAGCCACCTTTGAGGGCAAAGACACGGTTCGATGTCTCTGCCTTCGAGAAGCTCGAGGAGGGCACGCCTGCAGAGGACCAGGATGAGCTGGCAGGCCTGCCAGAGGCGATCGCACGGTACCGCACTGCCACGATCATCCTTGGTGTGGCCTGTGCGATCCTCCTGTTGTTGGTGGTATTCCTACTGGCCCACTGAGGGTCTGGCCGTCATCTCTTGCTGGCAATACCGGCCAGCCTGGATGGCAGGTCCTTGCAGACCTTCTGTATGACCTTCTTGACCTGGTCCTGTTGCTCTGGCGACAGTGCATGACCTGCCACACCGCCGAGCACGCCGCCTGCAATCGCCCCTATCGTCCTGTCGCTGCTGTCACCACCTGCGGCAGCGCCGCCTATGACCGCACCTGCGGCAGCCCCCAATATGGTGGCCATTGTCCTGCCTGTAGTACCTGAGCCCTCGCCTATCCAGATTATACTGCCTTGTTCGACGTCTACTAGCTTTGCGGTCATGCTGAGCTTCTCGTCCTCGTACCTGGGTATGTTGATCAGCAGGACCGCCGGCACATTCAAGAGCCTACCTGCCCTGGCAGCACCTTCGCTAGTAGTCAGTTCAGACGACTGGAACTTCTGTTCCTCGAGGATCTTCTGGACCTTGGCACGCTCGATGACTAGATACCCTTTTCGCGTCAGCTCCATGGCGAAGAGGTCCGTGATCTGGTTCTTGACCGCCTCGCCATAGACTGCACCAGAGACATCGACGATGGCTACCTTGTCGTACCTGCTGAGGTCTACAGATGCACTTGCTACACTCTCTGCCTTCTCGGAACTGCACCCAGCGGCCACGATTAGACCGCAGATCACAACCGCCATTGCTATACGCATCATGGTCTTTTGCCTCCTTTTTCAGCACTAGCTTTCGGTTTACTGTAACACAGGTACCGCAACCTGTGCTCTGTGTCAATGCAATTCTGTAATGCAGCTTGTCCGAATACGACTATCACCATAGAAGGCCGCGGTTGCAGTGGCCGGTGTGCGTTGGTATGGCCAGGTCCAGACCAGGCAGATAGGATAGCGTTATGGCACATGCACCAGATCAACCAGACCAGCAGGCATTGCTGCTCCAGATCAATGAGGTGGGTGGCTTTCTGGTCTTTACCGGCCCATCCATCACGATCGGACCTGTCGGTTCGCCGAGCAGGCCTGACCTGGCGGTACTCGTGGATCCATCGCTTCCAGTATTAAAGGTCTGCAGGTGCCAGGATGACTACCTTGCGTATGGACAAGGGCAGAGCACGCCTATCCTCCTTTCGAACGGCCAGAAGCTGGCACTTTCCCAGAAGGCCTTCTTCTGGTTCGGCCTGCCAAATAGCGCAAGTTGCACCGCCGTCCTGACGCCTGTAGGCCTGAGGCTACCTAGATGCGATGTGCAGGCGGTCATATTGGCACCCAGGGAGATCCTGATCGGACCTACCAAGGGCCACCATATAAGGACTACACACCTGGACAGGACATTGACCTTGCTGATCCGGGATGGGATGATCTGGGCTGCAAAGGGCCCGATACCATTTGGGTCCAGTCCCTTGACAGAGCGGGCAACACCACTAGCGATGGATCAGCCTGTACAGGTACCGCCATTGGTGCTGGTGATAAGCCATTGGAAGCCGGAGGTCTAGCCATGACAGAGGCCTTTTATCAATATCAATACCACTACGGCGACAGGCCATTGGAAGGGTACACCATCCAGAGGGCCTTGGGCCGGGGTGGGTTTGGCGAGGTCTACTTTGCCATCAGCGATAGCGGCAGGCAGGTTGCCCTAAAGGCCATCCTCAATCATGAGCAGATTGAGCTCAGGGGGATCAAGCAGTGCATGAACCTCAAGAGCCCGCACCTGGTCACCATCTTCGATGTCAGGTTCAACGAGCAAGGCAGGCCGTTTGTGATCATGGAGTATGTCTCTGGTGTGTCATTGCGGGACCTGATAGATCAATCACCAGGTGGCCTTGGTGCTCAAAAGGCGGCCTTCTTCCTGAGGGAGATAGGTAAAGGCCTGGCCTTCCTTCATAGCTGTGGGATAGTCCACAGGGACCTCAAGCCTAGCAACATCTTTTTCGAGAACGGCTGCGTGAAGATAGGCGATTATGGCCTTGCCAAGTCCATAACCACTGCAGCAAGTGGCCAGACCATCACTGTTGGCACCGTACACTATATGGCACCTGAGGTAGGGCAGGGCAGATATGACCTGAGCATCGATATCTATGCATTGGGAGTTATCCTTTACGAGATGTTGACCGGCCAGGTCCCTTTCCTTGGTGCCAGTCCTGCAGAGATCCTCATGAGGCACCTTATGGATCAGCCAAACCTGGCAGGTATTGAAGAGCCCTTTGCCAGGGCGATCGGCAAGGCCCTTGCAAAGGACCCTTCGCAGCGGTACAGGACCGTCCAGGAGATGGTGGAGGAGGTGTTTGGGCCAGAACACATCCGAAATAGCGTCTCGCAGTTCAGACCCGAGGAACTCTCAGTTGTAGCCGCCTTGATCGCTGCAAAGGCAGGGATAGATAGCCGCCAGTCTGCCGATGCAGGCGGACAGGCTGCAGATACGGCCAGACAGCCTGGCATGGCTGCGGCAGGAGAGAGGATCGGCCGCAAGATCGGCTCTGCTGGGGACAAGGTCGCGCAGACCCTGGCCAGTGCGGCTTCAGGCCTGGAGCGGCACCTGAACAGCGGTTCCGCCGGACAAATGGAGGCAGGACGCAGGCAGAGGTGGCTGTTGGCCATCGTGATAATGGGCGTGATCTCCGCGGTCGTCGGCCTGGTCCTAGGGCGAGTACGTACCGGAGGTCTGTATTGCTTTGCCATGCTGTTGGGTCTGGTATGGGGGATCATCTTGGCAAGAGAGAGGCTACTGGTCGGATTGGAGCAACGGCCTCTTAGGAATGCCTTGGCAGCAGGTGTCGGGATAGCGATAGCCGCTCTCGTAGGCAGTGCAGCCCATATCGGTGGCTGGACGATCCTATCCCTGTTTGTCTTGGCCCTGGTGGATTGGGAGAGGCTGACTGCAGTTGACAGGCGACAACAGATCGAATGGACTCCACTGGTCTGGGCAGCGGCCATAGGCGGGCTGGTTGCACTGATCAATGGCAATCCCATCGTGGCCGTGGGGATTATCGCTGGTACGATCCTGGCGGTACAGGTCCTCAGTCCTTTTGGATCGACCAACCTTGGCGCTTGCCAGGCCGACGGTTTTCCCTCCCTGCATCAGCAGATGCCCCCTGCGGAGACCGCTGCCCAGGTAGGCTCGAAGGCCCAAGGCGAGGCTGCCCAGGTAGTGCAGCCTCAGGTGCAGGTGGTCCATGTGTCCCCGCAATCGCGGCTTGTGGCCCTATTGCTGGCCTTGGCTATCCCGATTGCTGGCCTGCACAGGATCTATGTTGGCAAGATAGGAACTGGGATATTGTGGTTGCTCACAGGTGGCCTGCTAATGGTCGGCCAGATCGTGGACCTGATACTGATCCTGGCAGGAAGGTTCAAGGACAAGGAAGGTAGGCCAGTACTCAGATGGGGCTGGCAAAAGGGGGAACAACAGATGACCGTCACAGATCCTCAGACAGCCGTACAATTCGTCCAGGCACGTCCTACCCGCAGGCCCAGTATCTTTGCAGGACTGCTGGCATTCATCGGATACTCGATCTTGATCGTCGGGATGTTGGCTGGACTGGCATTTGCACTGCAATTGCCATGGGTAGTGGTGGAGCTGCTGGGCCGCGATCTGCCCGAGATACATGGTTTTGCCGGTGTCCCTGATGGGCTTGAGGCCATAGAGTTCATAGGTTGGAGCATCGTTACTGTTATCCTGACGATATCGGTGATCGTATTGGTCATCGCCAGACGTAGACATGGGATTTGGCATATGCTCAGGGCGGTCTTGGGCGTAGGTTCTATGGCATTGTCTTTGTGCTGCATCTACTATGCTATCCCTGTAAGACAGATGGTCTCGATTTCTACTATCTATGCCCCGAACTGGCAGGTACTTGTCCACTCCATAAGCACGACCCTGGCCATAGGCTCTGTTGCCGCATTTGTGGCGGGGGTCACCTGCCTGGCATGGCCTGCTGACTCACAGGTTCATAGGTAGGCCGCGATCCGCCAGGTAGCGTTTTATCTGGCCAATGCTGTAGTTGCCAAAGTGGGTTATGGATGCCATCAAGACCGCATCGGCACCACCTATGGTCAGTGCATCGTAGAGGTGTTCTAGCGAACCGGCACCTCCTGATGCGATGATCGGTATGGTGACTGCCTGCCTGACTGCCATATTGAGCTGGTTGTCATAACCGGCGAGCGTGCCATCTGCATCCATACTCGTGAGCAATATCTCGCCTGCGCCAAGGTCTTGCCCTCTCCTTGCCCACTCCACCACGTCTATATCCGTAGGCTCCGTGCCCGCCTTTATGCAGACCTGCCAATGGCCTGGCCTGGTCCTGGACCTGCGCGCATCTATGGCAAGGACCACACACTGGCTGCCGAATCGCCTGGCTGCCTGCGATATCAATGATGGGTCCTTTATTGCAGCGGTGTTTATGGAGACCTTCTCTGCGCCGCTACGCAGTAGTTCGTCGATCTGTTGTAAGGTCCTGACCCCACCGCCTACGGTAAATGGTATGAAGACCTGCTCTGCAACGGCCTTGACCATCTCTACCATGGTCTTTCTGGATTGGAGGCTGGCCGTTATGTCCAGGAAGACCAACTCGTCCGCCCCCTCATGGCTGTAGCGTGCGCCTAGCTCTACAGGGTCGCCGGCATCGCGCAGGTTCTGAAACCTTATGCCCTTGACGACCCTCCCATCCTTGACATCCAGACATGGTATGATCCGCCTAGCTAGCATCTTTGACCCTCTTGCTTACAGATCCTCCAGAAGTTGGCGAGCACGGCCAGGCCTTGCGGACCGCTCTTTTCTGGGTGAAACTGTGTGCCGAATATCATGCCCTTTTGGATTGCTGCAGGCATGGCAAGGCCATAGTCGGTATATGCGATCTTCGCATCGCTTTCAAGGACCTCAGCATAGTACGAGTGCGCAAAGTAGAAGTATCTAGTTGGGCCGAGTCCAGAGAATATCTCCATGCTATCAGGCAACTGGACCTGATTCCAACCCATATGTGGTATCGTCCTGCCAGCAGGGATCGGTACCACATGCCCCTTCAGAAGGCCGAGGCCTTTATGCTGGCCGTACTCGAGGCCATATTCGAACAATAGCTGATAGCCGACGCAGATCCCAAGTAACGGTTTGCCCTCCAGTGCAGCATCGACGATGTACTTGGCGGCAGGACCGAGTGCCGAGATTGCGTATCCAAAGGCGGCCACACCAGGCAGGACCAGTCCATCTGCCTTGGCTATCTGATCCTTTTCCCTGCTCAATACTACATCGCATCCAATGTGCCTGAAGGCCTTGCAAACGCTGTCCACATTGCCTACGTCGTAATCTACCACCACGATCATACCTAGGTCCTCCTATAGCCTATGTGGCATCGGCATGGCCGCATCGCTACATCGGCCCATCCGCCGAATGGTATGCCTTCGCACCATTTGCCATCCTTTACGACCAGAAAGACGGCGGTCCGGTCGAGTTGCCGACAAACGGCTTGGGCTGTGTCCTCGCCTGCAACGAGAAGGCCTGTAGATAGGGCATCGGCCATACCGGCCTTGGTGGTCATGACCCAAGAGCATACGGCTCGATCTGCAGGACGGCCTGTTGCTGGGTCTATGATATGGGGTCTTCTTGTCTGAGATGAGCAGCTCAACGCGGCACTATGGAGCGAGACTGTCCCAAGGATCCGCCCATCGAGGGGACAGGAGATGCTGACAGGCCATTGGCCATCCATGGCCAGTACGGTGCTGGAGCCTGCATGCAATAGGACGTCCTGGATCCGCCAATCCGACATGACCTTTGCCATCTGCTCCAAGGCAAACCCCTTTCCTATCCCACCTAGGTCTATACGCAAGGCCTCGGATTGCCTGGCCACAGACTTGCCATCTGGATCGATCTTGATCCTGTCCATGAGGCCGCAGGTGGTTATATCGAAGCCGCCTGCTGTCAATGTCCAGGCATCTGTCGCCTCCAGAAGGCATTCGATCGTCTCGAGCTCTACCAATACCCACTGGCCAGGTGTAGATGCGTTTATCCTGGCCACGTCGCTGTTGGATAGAAAGCGACTCAACTGCGTCTCCAGCCGATCCAGCAAGGCGAATGCCTCATTGGCGGCCTGGCTGCAGTACCGTCCTCTGCGGTCATGTGTCAAGATCTCGAATGTGGTGGCCATGGCCTGATGGGAGAACCTCAGTAGATCATCGTTGCTGGGCTGCAGGTCCATTGCGATCGTAGATCTCTGCGGTCTTGTCGTTGCGGCTGGCATCGTATATATCCTTGCGGATGTATGCGTCTATGCAGACACCAGGCCTGAGGTACAGAGCACGATCCATGAGCATGAGGTACATATCCCTGGACCCTTCAGGCCTCGATTCATATAACAGGTCGAGCAGGTCCGCTTGGGCCGCCGGGCTTGCGAGGATGATATCGCCTGGTGGGTAGTTGAAGTCAACGGCTGGCCAATACCCTGTGTTGGGATAGGATCTCAGATACCATGGCAATGGCCAATAGTCTGCAGGTGGGCATATGACCTGGATGTAGATTTGCCCGCCTTTGCCAGTGGATGCTGCGATCTGGTCGATGCGGCTGGCTAGTGCTGGTATGTCCTTAGTCGTATGCGCATAGACGTATGGGTTGGACGGATCGCAATAGAGCCTGAAACAGAGCATATATGCCTGGAATGACGGTATTGCAATGCCCAGCAATGCCACCGCGAAGGTTGCCACCAATCGCCAGGAACGCCTCTGTATCGCATGCAAGAGCTCTGCAATGGCCATGGCGGCCACCAGGATCAGGCCATGGAGCATGCCTAGCATGCACCATGGCGTCTTGTATGGTATCGCACAATAGACTACTACCATGACTGCTGTGTAGACACATAGGAACCTTGCCAGGCGGATGTCGCAGCTCCTGGGACGTCGCAATAGCAGCAATACGATCCCTGCGATGCCGCCTATGACCACTAGATCTTCGTTCCATGTAGGCCTGGCGATCAGAGGTATCCATGTCAGAAGGTCCAGATAATAGTACCACGGATGTATATGCGGACCTGTATGCGCACGGCAAAGGTAACAACCCATGGCCTTTACGGTATCCAGGATCGCCTTCGGGTTCCTCAGCAATGACGTAAGTAGTAGCCCTGCAACGACCAGGCACACGACAACACCTATGGTCAGCCATCTGAGCACATGCCTTCGGCAAAGGGTGCCTTTGGCCGCTGCCAAGCAGCCTGCAGCAATGGCTGCAAATACGATGACCCATGTCTCCTTGGTTGCGATGAGCAGCCCTGCCAATAGGCCTGTAAGACCTGCCAAGACCACGGAAGGCGATTGTATGTATCTCCACAAGGATATGATCAGCCAGATACTCAACAGGACCAGCACGGGCTCGTGTAGAAAGTAACGGCTGTAGTAGGCAAATGCAGGACTCGCTGCTGTAAGAAGCATTGCCATGATCGTTGCAAACCTGCCCAGGCGATCTGCCAATCCGAGCGGTGCAAGGACTATGGCGATCCCGCTGATTGCAACGACGAGCCTTATGGTCCGTTCGTCAAGACTTGCGAGGCTGCGTTGGCCCCGCGTCATGGCTGCTATTGCAGTTACGTAGTTCAGGATAGGGCCGTGATAATCGTTTGGGTCGTATTCATAGGGCTTGCCCTCCAGGAATTGCCCGAGTTTGACCGCATGCACCGCCTCATCCGCGTGCATCGGCCTCAAGGCCAGTGCAGGCAGCCTCAAGGCCGCTGCCAGGAGCAGGGCAGAGCAGACCCACCAAGGCCCAATCTGTCTCATGGAACAGGCCTGCCGTAGACCTCCACCTCCAGATAGTGGTTCTGATCATTGGCGTTGTTGCCCTTGCTGTACAACCTGACGTATCTGGCGATCACGCCCTTTGCATCTATCAGCTTACCCTCATTGGTCTCTACATAGTGTCGGTCTGTACCCACGCCAAGGCCTGAGGAGTTGTCCCTGTCGTTGTTGAACAGGGTCCTGACATTGGTGATGAAGTCCTGGTCGTCTGCCACCTGCACCACAACATCGAAGTATACCCTTGGCTGCTTATGGTAGTGCCAGACCAGTATTGCATAGATCTGGTGCGGCTGCTGGAGGTCTATGGTCACGTGCTGGAGGAATGGGTCCAACTCGACGAGGCTTGCATCTGAGGCCTCCTTGTCGCCGTCGGTGATCATGGAGAGTTTGCCTATGATCGGCTCGGTGGTGGAGCTGGTCACGGGCTTACCGAGTGCAACGTTGGTTACGCCACTAGGTGCCAAGAACGGTGGCCTCGCCTTTCCGAGCGGCGGCTCTATGTCTTGGACGCCTTCGAAGTTCGTAGGTGTGCCGACGAACATGGGCTTAGGAAGCTTGATCGGTATAGGCACAAGGTTCCCCTGTGTCGATGCAGTTGGGGCCTGCTTGTCCGAAGTGGCGGGTTCCTTCTTGCTACAGCCAGTCAGACAAAGACAAAGTACTGTACAGATCGCTACGAGGCCGCGAACCATACGATCCTGCATATCTACCTCCAGTTCACTAGTCAAAGGGATTACCATAGCCGACGTCGATCAGATTCTACCTAATCCAATTGTTATGACAAGCCCATCAGCCCGCTGACGGTAGTACCTAGCCTGGGTGGAGACCTGGGCTAGGCGAGGCATATTGCCAGTTGGCACGGTCCATGCCAGGGCCATTATCGATCCTCTGCAAGGATCGACCGGACATCGACCTATCGATCAGCCCGACGTCTACCTCGATCCATTGGATGGGTTTATCCTTTGACACGATAGAAGGCTTGACTAGCCTGATAGGCCCTTTGACCCTATCCAATGCCAGGCCTGCCCATTCCATGATATGTACCCTAGGATTGACCTGGAATCGCATCTCCAACAGCCTTCTGCTCCTTGCGATCAGCAGGCATCCACCTGGCCTCAATGTCAGGTCGGTTGGCAGAGGCAAGACCGTCTGCCTGCCGTCCAGATCCATGCAAAGCGCCCAGGCCTGGTTGCAAGACTGGTCGTATAGGCTCACAGGCCCATCTGCTGCGTTGTATAGCTCTATGAAATGGGCATCAGGTACCTGATCTGGCCTGGCAAGGACCTCTGTGATCAGCACAGGGCCTGCTAGGAACATGGCATTCGCCTGGCCTGGGGTCGGCCTTTCCATAGGCAGCAGCGCTGCAGGGGCATTGTGGTCCTCGTATCGGCCTAGCGCGACACCTTGTTCTGAAGGGCCGAATACTGCATAGTCGCAGTAGCCTGGGCCCAGGCCGTCGGATCCTGCGGTCAGCCAGACCTCTTCACCTGTGTTGGAAAGCCCGAATGCCGTGCCGAATGAACGATCTGCATGGAGTACCAGATATCCGCAAGGGTCGATCACTGTGCCCGGAGGTATCTTGTACTTGTCTAACTCATCCCGGTCGTCGCTCAAGGCCCAACCACCTATGTCTATGGGCCGATCTGTAGTATTGTGTAGCTCCACCCAATCCTCCTGGCCGGTTGGCGGATTGGCCATTATCTCGTTTATGATCACACTGCCAGGTGGTATCGCATCCTGCGAATCACTGCCTCCAGGTGAGCCGCCACACCAGGCGCTTGGCCTCCAGGCCATCTTTGTGGATATGGCATTTGGGTCTGTGGTCGGGTCTACCAAGGTCAAGGAGTATCCTCGGCCATTGGCTATGGGATACCACCAGTCCTGGTACGTGAATGTCAATATAGTCGCACCTAGCGGATCTAGTAAGGCGACAGTCTCGCCCTTGTTATCGAGCGAACCACAATACGGGCCGAGCACCACCGCATCGCCTGGCAACATGGACCTGATGGATCCAGGGTCCTTGGCGACTACGAGATATTCGCCAGGCCCTAGCCTTACTGACGGGAAGGAGAACTCTACTGCCCCAGCTAGGCGGACATATGCAAGGTCTATAGGGGCGGTGCCGATATTGGTTAGTTCGACGTATTCTGTCTGGCCATCCGAAGGATGGTACATAAGCTCAGTGACCCTGATGGAACTGGAGATAGGCCCTATAGCGAAGATGGCCTTTGAAAGGCCACTTATGCCGCGATCCTTCAAGGACCTGGCCAATATGGATGTGGTCCTATCCAGGACGATCGGGCCAGTGTAGAGGCTGACCCCAGGTGCGATGGGAAGCAAGGTTATGTCAGCAATTAGCTCAGCGTTTATCAAGAAATCCTTGTCTGCAATCGAGCTGTTCATTGCATGTATAGCCAGGAGATTCTTGCCTGCCCGCAAGGCGTGTTTCATGTCGGTTATGTCCATACGTCTGAAGATGATCGCCTCACTATCGAGGGACTCTGCAATGGCATTTGAGTCCCATGCTGGCTCGAGACCCTGTGGAAAGTTCCTCCTTGCCACCTCGACGCCATTGATATAGGCCACAAACCCGGCGTCGTATTGTACGGTCAGGGCCAGGGCAGATATGCCCTCCGGGCCTACTGGGCAGTTGAAGCCTATCCTGACTAGGCATGATGTGTTTATGTTGTCCATCTGCCGCTGGATGTTGCAACTTATGTGCATAGGAAAATCGCCGCTGCGTCCGAACCCGATCCCGCCCGGTTGGCCGCTGCATACCTGCCAGCCGCTGTCGTCAAAACCGTCAGGCAGCAGCCATGTACTGTCCATTGGAGCCAGTGGAATGACGTACCTCTTTGTGGATGCCCTATCTATTAGCTTCGTGAGACCTAGGCCGCCTGGTGGCCAACCTGTTGCAGGGTCGGTACCATCGAGGCTGTAATAGATCGTTGCCCCAGGTTCTGGGCTTGAGATGGTCAGGACATCGCCTGGCTTGGCATAACCCCCATCCTTTGCCGAACCATTGACAAAGAATACTGGGCCTGGATGATTGTACAGCCCTTCTGCCTTGCAGGCCGCAAGGAATATGGCCGGTCTCTGGGGCACCCAGGTCTGGATCAGGTAGGTATCCATCTTTGGTATGACGCCGAGCATCTGTGCGCGGAGCCTCTCGAACATCTGCTGGATATGCGGACCGGATAGTGCCCCTGCACTTCGCAGCATGTGCTGCTGAAGCCTGTCGGCAAAGAGTCTCCTGAAGTCGGCATTCGCCTTCAAGGCCCTGTAGAGATAGCCGTGCTCGTTATTCTGGCTATTGAGCTCCCCAAACCTGACAGCCTGCAATCTATCGGGAAAGAACGCTCCTTCTGCATCCCATACGAAGAACCTCCACTTGCCTTCCTCAGATACCTCGGACGCAGCAGACCAATTGTTCTGGGGCCAATCCCAGTCTCCAGACCACAACCTCAGGATCAGGTAGTCGATGAACTGTTCTACATCCAATTGCCGCAGGACCTGTTGATAGTACTGGTCATCGGCAAGGTTGGATTGCCTTACCAACTGGATCAGTGCATCCCACCTTGTCCTATTGCCCTCCCTTGCATCACCTGACATGGTCACCACATCCCAGGGCTTGTTGCTGTCGTACCAGGCCTGACAGAAGTGCTCGTCTATGTGCTCGCAGGGGTTGTAATAACCCTTGTATTGGCCGTTTATGAATAGGTTCGCGAATGTGCCGCCACTGGAGACATGCCCCATGTCCTTGAGCAACCTCCTGACCAACTCATCCTTGATGAAGGGGTTGGTCATGTCGTTGTGGCCTGCCCTGATCACGATCGTGTCGAACTGATGGACCTCGAATGGAAACAGCGGATAATCTAGCAAATCTGGTCCGTATTCCCCCCTAAAATACAATCGCCAACTGAACTTGCTATCCTGCCTGTACCTGGGTCGCATGTAATTGCTTCCATGCACCCTCAGGCCGCAATCTGCCTGGATGCTGTTACCGTTGGGTTCGATCCATTCGAAAGAGACAGGCCGCTCGAGATCGCGATTCAGGATATTGTTATAGCTGTCAGGCCCGGTCGATTGCCAGACACCATTTACATATGTCCCTCCTACTATGGCCGCCACACCATTTGGCTCGTAGAAGGTCTGACCTGGATCGCCAACAAGGGATATTATTGGCAAAGACCTGACCGCTGCACTGGCACCTATGATATAAGTGTTCGTTACGACCTTGGATGGCTTCCATCCCAACAGTTTCGCTGCTGCACGAATGGGGGTAGTCTTGGCGATGGATAGGGGGCCAGAATACACCTTTGCGGTCCTTGAATTCAGCGGGTCTGTGCCGTCGGTGGTGTACCATATCGATGCCCCATCCGTCAGGCAGATCAGTTCGATGCTGATCGGGCTATCGTAAAGGCCCCTATGCCTGCTAAATAGTGGCTCTGAAACCAGGCCGAGATAGGCCTTGCTATTGGCTAGACCTGGGGTGGGGGCCAGGAGATATTGCAGGCCCTCGGCCCCATCAGGGCTTCGGCCGAAGGAACAGTCGGCGGTCTGCGGCCCGAACTCGACGATGTCAAGCAATGAGCCTGCCGGGTCGAACAGGGCGATCTGCTCACCTTCGGAGCTTAGCGAGAAATTGGCGTGCAGTGCCGAAGTGCCGGTGGCATTGTCGGCCCAAACGATCAAGAACCCTCTTGGTTTAATGCGGGTGAGACTAGGTTTATCTAATGGGAACTGCCACTTGCTGGGCTTGGAAGGTTCATCGGTCAGTAGGTACCCTGCCAGGTCTATATATTGATCAGATGCGTTGTAGAGCTCAATCCAATCGCTGGTCTGGCCGTACTCATTTCGCAGGCCGCTAGCATTTACGGCCATGATCTCATTGATCAAGACCCTAGCATCGGCTCCCAGGGCCATTCCTAGGCACAGGATTGACGGTACTACCCTTTTCAAGATGACATTACGGGCTGCCAACGACGGCCCTCCTTTTTTCGCCATTCTAGCCCAGATGGGCCAGGCAGGTCAAATCAATCGATCATGATGTCTTCCAGTACCAGCTCGACGCTCGTAGAGCCATTGAACGTGTTGAGCCTGGGCTGGAATGCGATATCAAAGAAGTCGACCTCAAGCAGCCTTTTTTCTAGGTGACCCATATTGAACCCGATGGCCCTCAGGGCCCCGGTCTGATCTGCAACCGCCATCTGCAGATGGTCGCCCTTTACACCCACCCTGCGGGGCGGGCTGAGCCATCTGACGGCCCGGCATGCAAATAGAGGCCTTGGGTTGCCTTGGCCGAATGGTGCCAACGACTCCAGTTGCTGGATGCAGATGTTCGAGAGGTCACCTAGGTGCACGAGGGCATCTAGGGTGATCCTAGGTGATAGGTCCTGTTCGCTTAGGACACCCCTTGCGTATGACTCGAGGTCATTGGCAAATGCCATTGGGTCGTCACCTGTAAGCCTGAGCCCTGCTGCCATGGAGTGGCCGCCAAATCGCTCTAGGTGCCTTGAGCAGGCCTTCAGGCCAGACAATAGGCAGAAGCCTGGGATAGAGCGGCCCGATCCCTGGATGATCCTGTCCGGTTGCTGGCAGCTCAGGACGACCGTAGGCCTGCCGAATCGGTCCACGATCCTGGATGCGACGATCCCCACCAGGCCAAGATGCCAATTGGGGCCGTACACTACGATCGTCCTGCGGTCTGGGCTGTCGAGGCCATTTTTGGCGATGAACTGGCAGGCCTGGTTGAAGATCTGGGTGCAATAAGACTGCCTCAGTGCGTTCTGGGCCTTTAGATAACCAGCGATCTGGCGGCATGTGTCTGGGTTGGAACCCAGTAGCAGTTCCACAGCCAACCTTGCGTGGCCCATCCTGCCTGCGGCATTGAGCATGGGCCCGATGATAAAACCTACCTCGTAGCTGTTCAGCCCCCTGCCTGCAAGGCCTGCTGCCTCGATTAGCGCCCTCAGGCCGCACAGCCTGGATTGTGTGATGGCCTTCAATCCGTAGTGTGCCAGGATCCGGTTCTCGCCCTTCAGCTCTACCAGATCGCAGATCGTACCTAAGGCGGCAAGGCAGGTTGCATCCAGCATCAACTGCCGAAGGTCCGATTCAAGCCTGCGGCCGTTGGAGGCCATTTCCGCAACCGCCCATGCAAGCTTCATGGCCACGGTCGCACCTGCTGGGTCGCAGCCACTGCCGCCAGAGATGCCAGGGTGGACAAGGACATCCGGTCTTGGCAGCTCATCAGGCAGCGCATGGTGGTCCGTCACAATCACCTCCATGCCGAGTTGTCTGGCCAGGTCTATGGCCTGGACTGCGGTCACGCCACAATCGACGGTGACAAGTAGACCTGTACCGGCATTGGCCAGTGCCCTGATGGCCTCGTCATTGAGGCCGTATCCCTCCTCTATCCTGTGTGGGATATAATAATCTACCTTGGCGCCCAGCCTGGAGAGCATGGACACCAATATCACTACACCTGCTATGCCATCTACGTCGTAGTCGCCGTATATGGTGATCTTCCTGCCAGCACGTATGGCCTGGCTGATCCTCTCTGCGGCATCGGTAATACCTGGCATCTGCTCTGGCCTGGCCAGGTCTGCCAATCTGGGGTGGAGGAATGCCTTGGCAGATGATAGGTCCCTGTAGCCCCTATTGATCAGGACCTGGGCCACCACAGGGCTTATGTTCAGCCCAGCAGCCAGGGATTGTGTGTGACTATCGGCCGGCTGGATGATCCACCTTGCCCTTTGCCTCCGTGCGGTCTGTAGCATGGTCTATCCTTATACCATCGAATACAGTCTGTTTATACCATAGCAGGCTGGATGCTCGCAAGGATCCTATAGGCACCTTGCGAGCATGGCCGTTGCCACCTCGTTGCGTTTCTGCCGGCCTGCTAGCAGCTCCACCAGTGTCAGTGCAAAGTCTATGGCATAGGCAGGGCCTTGACCTGTGACGAAGTTCTTGTCTACCACCACAGGCTCCTTTGAGAGCATGGTACGATCAAGCTGGTCCTGCAATGAGGGGTAGCAGGTGGCCTTTATCCCCTTTAGCAGACCATGGGGCTGCAATACCACTGCAGGTGCTGCGCAGATGGCAGCGATCCATCGGCCTGAGTCGGCCTGGCGTCTAAGCATCTGCAAGAGGACCTTGCAGTTCGAAAGGGCCTGAGCACCTGCCATGCCGCCTGGCAGTGCGATCATGTCGTAGGTCTCCTCAGCGCATGCACCGATAGTCGTATCTGCCACGAGCTTTACACCCCTGCTTGCGGTGACCTGTGGTCGGGCTACCGATGCCACAGTGACCTCTATCGAGGCCCTCCTGAGTGTATCTATGATACAAACGGCCTCTATCTCCTCCGTACCATCTGCTATCGCGACTAGGACCTTCTTGCTCATACCTGACCTCCATGAATATTACATACTCCTGGCCCCGATCCATCCTAGGGCCAATGCCAGACCTATGCTACCACCTATGTTGGTCAGTGCCGTCACAAGCAGTATCCTCGTGACCGGGTTGGACCAGAAGCCCCTTATGGTCGAGATGCTGTTGGGTAGCTCCTCCAGGTCCTCCACTGTTGGCCTCCTTATCCACGCCTGCACCAGGCCAGCGAACCAGCCTGCAGCCAACAGCGGATGCAATGTGGTAAAAGGAGCCACTACGAATGCCGTCAGGATCGCAAGCGGGTGGGCAAAGGCGGCGGCAGCCCCGATGGCCGACAGCAAGCCAGTAGCCAGGACCCAGATGTAGACATTCGTCCATGCCTTTGGCCCTGTGTGTATGAAACCATAGACCAATAGACCCACCAATGCCGCCGGTATCAGCCATGCGATCAGACTGGACCAAAAAGACCTTGGCGGCACGCGTTCGAGTTCTTCGATCGGGTAGTCACGATCCAGGTTCTGGACGATGCCCTGTACATGCCCTGCACCTACTACTGCCACTACGTTCGAACCCTCGGTCCTCCGCAGCATCTGGGCCATGTACAGATCCCTCTCGTCTATCAGTCGCTGCTTTACCTGCGGGAACCTGGCTGCAAAGTCGGCCATGATGGCCTCCAACGTATCCTGAGACCTGAGTTGTTCTATCGTCTTCTGGTCCAGCTGCTCTGTCTGTAGGCACGAAGCGATCATGTGTCCCAAGAGCTTGCACCTGGACCAGAAGCCCAGGTAACCCCATACCCGCCTGAAGGTCACCTGGATGTCGCGGTCGATCAGCACCAGTCTAGCGCCGGTCCGTTCGGCCAGGTGGATCGCCTCGATCATCTCTGCCCCTGGCTGCAGATTCAATTGGTCTCCAAGCCTGCGATATACCGCCGACAGGACCAGTTGCGTCAGCAGTAGGATCGCCTTCTTCTCCCTCAGGATCCTGAATATGTCCATCCTCCGCCACGCCTGGGGGTCGGTCAGGGCCTTGTATCTTGCCTGGCATAGCTCTACCGCTATCGTCTCCGGCCTTAAAGCAGAGACGGTCTGCCTGACGTCCTGGACCGAATGTTCTGAAAGGTGGGCCGTACCGACCACCCAGATCGTGCGACCATCTTGGGTTACCCTGGTTACGCTTGACGGCAGATCTGTATCAGCCATGCTATCGCAAGGACCCAGCAAGCATGTAGTAGACCTCGTTGAGCCGCAGTTCCTTGGCGAATTGTTCTATATCCGTCCGTTCGTCTATGCACAGGTACTCGATGCCTGCCATCTCGGCAAAGTCCCGCAGGTATTCGGGCGTCAGTGCGGTGCTGAAGCAGGTATGATGCGCACCTCCTGCCATGATCCAGGCCTGTGCAGCAAGGTAGAGGTTCGGCCTTGGTTCCCAGACCACCCTAGCCACCGGTAGTTTCGGTAGGTCCTTCTTGACATCCACCACCTCAATAGTGTTTACGATCAGGCGGAAGCGATTGCCAAGGTCAACCAACGATGCGTTAAGCCCCAGCCCTGATCTGCTGTTGAAGACCAGCCTACATGGGTCTGCCTTGCCGCCTATGCTCAATGGGTGTATCTGCAGGGATGGCCTGCCTGCGGCTATGCTCTCGCATACCTCCAGCATGTGTGCACCGAGCACAAGGGGTCTGGCTGGGTCCAGGTGATAGGTGTAGTCCTCCATGAAGGATGTGCCACCAGGTAGACCTGCTGCCATCACCTTCATCGCCCTGACCAATGCAGCGGTCTTCCAGTCCCCCTCTGCCCCAAAACCATAGCCTTCTGCCATCAACCTCTGTACCGCAAGGCCAGGCAGTTGCTGCATGCCGTGCAGGTCCTCGAAGGTGGTGGTGAAGGCCTTGAAATTGCCTGCCTGCAAGAATCCCCGCAGACCCAGCTCGATCCTGGCCGCCTCCAGCAGGCTTTGTCGCTTGGCCCCATCCTTCCTCAGGGGGCCAGCCAGTTCATATCTCTGTTCGTATTCAGCTACAAGCCTATCTACTTGTGCGTCAGTGACCCTGCTTATCGAATCAACCAGGTCGCCTATACCGTAGCCGTATACGTCGTAGCCCAGACGGATCTGCGCCTCTACCTTGTCACCTTCGGTAACTGCCACATCCCTCATGTTATCGCCAAACCTTGCGATCTTGGCCCCCTGTGCATCGTGCCAGGCAGCAGCGGCCCTCATCCAGATGCCCAATTGTTGCTGAACCGATCCATCCTCCCAGTGCCCGACGATCACCTTCCTTGCCTTTCGCATCCTTGTACATATAAAGCCGTATTCCCGGTCGCCATGTGCGGATTGGTTGAGGTTCATGAACTCCATGTCTATCTGGGACCAAGGCAGTTCCCTGTTGAACTGTGTGTGCAGGTGCACGAAGGGCTTCTTGAGTACATTGAGGCCGCCGATCCACATCTTTGCAGGTGAGAAGGTATGCATCCATGTGACAAGGCCTATACAATTCGGCGAGGCATTGGCCTCGGTCATTATTGCCGTGATTGCCTCCGGGGTGGTCATGACAGGCTTGGAAACAAGCCTTATGGGTATCAGGTCCGAGTGGTTGAGGCCATCCACGATGGCCCTGGCGTGATCTGCAACCTGCCTCAAGGCCTCCCGGCCGTATAGATGTTGGCTACCTGTTACGAACCAAACCTCTAGTTGTCTAAGATCCATTGCCATATCGTGCCTCCATTATTCCTGTCAGTAGCAGAACATCTTGTACCAGAAAGGCCCGGTCTGGGAAAGGGGTCATTTACAAACGAAAGGTCTTCTGGTACTTTGCTCGAGATGCGACACCAAAGAAGGTAGATCCTTGGGTATTTCGGCGGAAATGACGCGGTTAGCCCACAGGTACCATATCGGGATCATAGGCAATTGCTCATACATCGCCTATATCGATGACCAGGCTGCAGTCCAATGGCTTTGTATGCCAAGGTTTGATAGCAGCTTCGTCTTTGGTGGACTGCTGGATCAAGAAAGGGGAGGGCAGTTCTATGTCAGACCCATGGGCGATTTTTCCAGCAGGCAATACTACCTGATCAATACGAACATACTTTGCACGGAGTTTGAATCAGGCGACTGCACGGTGAGGGTGACGGACTTTGCCCCTAGGTTCTATCAATACGATCGATACTTCAGGCCTCTGATGATGATACGCAAGATCGAGCCAGTTAAGGGCCAGCCCAGGGTCTGCGTTAGGTGCATGCCTAAAGGTGAGTACGGACGGATAAGCCCTGAGGTGACGGCAGGTAGCAATCACATACGCTACCTCAATTTGGCAGGGCATGTCCGCCTGACGACTGACATACCCCTGAGTTATGTCCTTGAAGGCAGGCCATTTGTGCTGGATGGTGTTAGGTACCTGGTCTTCACATACGGTCCTCCGTTGGAGGCGCCACTTGCTGCCACGGCTGAGGATTTCTTGGATAAGACCCGCAGATACTGGCAGCAGTGGGTCAAGACTACATCCATTGCGCCTATATTTCAGGATGCAGTCATACGTTCTGCATTGGCACTTAAGCTGCATCAATATGAGGACACAGGTGCCATCATCGCGGCTGGTACCACCAGCCTTCCAGAATCGCCTGGCTCTGGCAGGACCTGGGATTACCGGTATTGTTGGCTACGCGACACGTACTATGTCTTGACCGCATTCAATCACATTGGGCATTTCGAGGAGTTGGAGAGGTACTTCCAATTCATCCAGAACCTTACTGCAGGGGGAATATCTGATATAAGGCCCGTTTACACCATCACTGGTGACCCGGTGCCCGAGGAGCAGACGATACCGTTGGCTGGTTATCTGGACAATCAGCCGGTTAGGATAGGCAATGCTGCCACCGACCAGCGGCAGCATGATGTATATGGGCAGGTCCTGATCAGTCTGCTGCCCCTGTACCTGGACAAGAGGCTCTGTTGTTACAGACCCCAGCAGATCACTGAGTTGGTGTGCAGGATAATCGACCAGATAGATCGCGTAATGGATCGACCGGATGCTGGGATCTGGGAGTTTAGGACCAGGCAGCAGTACCATTGTTACACGTACCTGTTTCATTGGGTAGGCAGTAAGGCTGCTGGAAAGCTTGGCAGGATCTGCGGTGACGGGTCGCTTGAGCAGAGGGCGGCCTTTCTTGCCGAGCAGGCCGCGGCAAGGATCGAGGCTTGCTACGATCATGTCCGCAAGGTCTACACCCAGGCCGTCGGTTCGGCAGATCTGGACGCCAGTACGCTTCAGTTGATAAGCCTCAATTACCTGCCATGCAGGTCAGATAAGGCCAGATGGCACCTATCGGCCTTGGAAGGGGAACTGAAGGCCGACAGGGGTTTGTTTTTTAGATACATATATCCTGATGATCTTGGCAGACCTCAGGCCAGCTTCCTGGTAGCGGCCTTCTGGTATGCAGAGGCCTTGGCTTGTGTCGGCAGGCTTGATGAGGCAGTAGGGGTCGTGGAGGAATTGCTCCAATACACAAACCATTTGGGACTATTCAGTGAGGACGTGATGGTGGATGGTTCCCAGTGGGGCAACTTCCCGCAGGCCCTCAGCCACGTTGGGCTGATGAATGCAGTCTACAGGATAGCCCGTAGGCTGGACCAGCCTATCTTCCTTTGAACTTGGATCTCGCTGTGCCTGACATGCGTATGGAAGGCTGCGATCGTATAGTAGCTGTGTCATACCGACTACCCTTTAGGGTACACAGGGGACAGGCGGTCCAAAACCCTGGCGGTCTTGTGACTGCCTTGTTGTCGCTCGTATCGGCTAGTGACCATCAAGGCGGTGGCTTGCCGGTAGGGGATATCGTGTGGATTGGTAAGGCAGAGGATACGCCTGAGGAATGGGCCGCTGTCAAGGATCAGGTCCGGCCCTTTGAGCTAGTACCTGTAGACCTGCCGACAGGCCTGGACAACCGGTATTACGGAGGATTCTGCAACGATTTGATATGGCCTTTGTTTCACTATTTCCCATCCCTAGCGGTCTTTGACACCGACTATCTTGAGGCCTACCGGCAGGCACAGGAGTTGTTCGCCCAGGCCGTAGCCAACGTGATCAGGCCTACCGACATCATCTGGATACATGATTACCAGATGATGCTACTGCCGGCCATGATCCGCCAGCGATTTCCAGAGGCCAAGATAGGCTTCTTCTTGCACATCCCATGGCCTTCGTACGAGGTCTTCAGACTTATGCCGAGGTCCTGGCGGAGGGAGCTGATCGAAGGTATGTTGGGGGCAGACCTGGTCGGTTTCCATACCCACGACTACACTCACTACTTCGTTAGGGCAACGGGCAGAGTGCTAGGCCTCGAGACCTGGCGCAACACCTTGGTATTGGGAGATCGCCTGGTCCACGTGGATACCTTTCCCATCGGCATAAATTATCGCCACCTGAGGAATGCCCTGAGCGATCCTGTTGTTGAAAGGGAGAGGGGACGGCTTCGGCGTATACTGGGGCGCAAGAAGCTAATCTTCTCTGTCGACCGTCTGGACTATACCAAGGGATTGTTGGAGCGGCTTCTGGGGTTCGAGCTCTTCCTGCAACGGTTTCCGTATTGGCACAAGAAGGTTGTCTTTGACATGGTAGTGGTGCCGTCACGGGAATCCGTCAGCAGGTATCAGCAGCTCAGAAAGGAGATAGAAGCCACCGTTGGGAGGATAAACGGTAGGTATGGCGGTCTTGACTGGCGGCCAGTGGTGTATGAGTATAGGGCGTTATCCTTTCCAGAGCTAGTGGCCTTATATGATGCCAGTGACGTTGGACTGATTACACCCCTACGGGACGGTATGAATCTAGTGGCAAAGGAGTATATTGCATGCCAGGGCTCCAAGGCTGGGGTCCTGATCTTGAGTGAGATGGCAGGGGCGGCGGCGGAGTTGACCGATGCATTACTGGTCAACCCTACAGATAAGGCTGAGATTGCCTCTGCCATAGCAACGGCCCTGGAGATGCCCGAGGATCACAGGAGGGAAAGGCTGGGGCGGATGCAGAGGAGGATCTATGATTATGACGTCTTTGCTTGGGCTGGGGACTACTTTGATACTATGGCGCGTACAGTGCATCAGCAACAGGTCTACAAGGTTAGATTGGCGGATCGTAGGATATTTGGTGTGGTCGCAAGCCAGTACCGCAAGGCAGACCATAGGATATTACTTATGGACTATGATGGGACACTAGTCCCATTCTCCGGCTTTCCTGAACAGGCCCTACCAGACAAGCCACTGTTGGACTGCTTGCAAGACCTGGCAGCAGATGCTCGAAACACAGTGGTGATCGTAAGCGGGCGGGATCGCCAGTTCCTGGAACAATGGTTCGGTAGTCTTGGACTGGTCCTTGTGGCAGAGCATGGTGCGTTGATCCGATATCCTGGACAGGGTTGGGTCGTTCAGGTCCACCAGGAGGCGGATTGGCAGCCAAAGGTTATGGCCGTCCTAGATCGCTATGTTGATCGTTGTAGCGGGTCACTCATTGAGAAAAAGGCCTTCTCCTTGGCCTGGCACTACCGAAACTGTGAGCTGGAGACCGCCCTGGATAGGTCTCAGGAGCTGATGGAGGAGCTCCGGCAGATCGTCCAGCAGGACAAAAGGCTTCAGGTCTTCGAAGGTCACAAGGTCATTGAGGTCAAGATCGCCGGTTACGACAAGGGCACGGTGGCCGCAGGTCTACTAGCCGCCAGACCATACGATTTCGTCCTGGCCGTTGGCGACGACCGGACGGATGAGGATCTATTCAGGGTCATGCCCGCCGATGCCTTCACCTTTAGGGTAGGGCTTGTTTCGTCCTTGGCCAGGTACAACCTCAAGGACCAGACGCAGGTCATGAGGCTGCTCAGATCGCTGGTCGGCCTCCCTGAACAGGGCTAGAAAGGGCCTTCTCCTGGGTGTAGTTGATGGCACGGATCGGATAAGGTATCACGATGCCTTCCTGGCGGTATCTTTCGTGCAGCCTCTTGATAAACTCGTGCTTGATCAGGTGTTGGTCTACTACCTCCCTTACCCTCAGGATTACATTGAAGTTTATGCTGAAGTCGCCAAATGTATGATAACGGATGAATGGTTCGAACGTTGGCACCCCACCTGGTACCTCCTTCATCACCTGCCTGGCCACATCGATGGTCACCTGCTCAACCTTCTTTAGGTCGCTATCGTAGTGGACGCCAACAGGCACTATAACGGCCGTCTCCTTGTCAGGTTGGTAATAGTTGACCACAAGGGCCTTGGCCAGCTTCTCATTGGGGATCAATACCACATTGTTAGGCAGCATGCGGATCTTTGTAGTCCGCCAGTTTATATCGGTGACATAGCCCTCCTCCCCGCTCTCTAGCCTGATAAAGTCTCCTACCTTGATCTGTCTAGAGACGATGATGTGGAAGCCGGCAAACAGATTGCTCAGCGTATCCTGCAGTGCCAGTGCAACAGCAAGGCCTCCTAGCCCCAATGTAGTCAGTACCGGCGCGATGGAGATGCCGAGTTGATTGATGATGATCAGTAGGCCAAGTACGATGATCACGATCCTGGTGATATTCCTGGTAAGGGATGTGACAGGTAGGGCCGTCTCTAGCCTGCTGGCATAGGTCTGTACGACCCTGCCTGCCATGTTGGCCAGGGCGAACGTTACGGATAGATACCCTAGGACCATCAAGAGCTTGTTCGAGAATGCGATGATCCTTGCTACCGTCTGTTCTGCCCGTGGAGTAGCTATCTCCGTTGGTAACTGCAGGGCCTGCAATGCAAGGTAGAGGCCGAGCATTAGGAACCAGATGACCATCGGAGTCTTTATAGAGGCGATAATAATATCGTCTATCTGGGTCTGGGTCTTCTTTGACCAGTAGGCCAACCTGGCGAATATGATCCGCCGAACCACATACCCTATCACCAAGGTCGTTACAAAGACCACAAGTGGCAGGAGGATCCATGCTAGCTTGCCGAGCAATATCTTTAGTTCCGTCATGCTCACTCCATACTTACATATTGCTAGTTGCGGATTGGATTATATGGCAGTATAGCTTGTGGACAAGTGGCAAGTTGGCTTTGGCCGAGATTTGACTATAATAATGACATATGGGTCAGCAGTCAGAGACGGCGTTGTTACATGAGCACGTCCTCGGTATGGTCGCCTGGCCAGCGGTCATAGAGGCCTTGTTCGACTGTATCCCTGACATGGTCTTCTTCATAAAGAATAGTCGCGGCGAGTATGTAGTGGTCAATCAGACCATGGTCGAGCGATGTGGCAGGCACGAGAAGACGGAGATCCTTGGTCGCAGGGCAGAAGAGGTCTTTCCGCCGCCGCTGGGCCAGAGCTACAGTGACCAGGATAGGCGGGTCCTCCAGACAGGTCAGCCTATCCTCAACCAGCTGGAATTGCAGGTATACCTATCAGGCGGTACGGGTTGGTGCGTGACTCACAAGCTACCCCTGCAGGATCGCGATGGCAGGGTAATAGGGTTGGTCGGGATATCGAAGGATTTGCAGGCCCCTAGCGAGAAGGGTCAGGACTATAAGGCCCTCGCTGAGGTAGTTCGGTTCATCCAGCAGCACTATGATCAACCCCTAAAGGTCCAGCACCTGGCAGCGATAGCTAATCTGTCGCCATATCAGCTCGAGCAGAGGTTCAGAAAGGTATTCCAGATCACTGCAGGCCAGTTTATCCAGAAGGTCAGGATGGATATCGCTGTCAGGAGGCTCAGGCAGACCAAGGACCCAATCTCGAAGATTGCCCTTGATTGCGGCTATTGCGACCAGAGTGCGTTTACAAGACAGTTTAGGCAGACCGTAGGCATATCACCTGCCCAATACCGCAAGTCCGTCCAGGGCGATAGAGATCTGAAGGCCGTTGACGGCCCTGAGTGGGTCGGCTAGAATCGCGATAGATGGACCAGGTTCAGGATCTACAGACAAACTTACCATCGGGCCAGCCTGGGCAAGCCAGGCCCAAGAGGGCAAGGCCCATCCTGCAGGATATCTGGGCCGTGTTGAGGGGCCTTGCGATAGGGGTCAATATAGTCATAGCGGTATTGATAATAACGGCCCTGATCGTAGCAGGGCGCAGCTATAGCGGCTTCCAGGAGGATCTGGTACAATCAGGTCCAAAAACTGATAAAATAGTTATAGTCCCCTTACAAGGCATCATAGATGGCAAGCAGGCCGAACAGGTCTGCCGGTATATCAAGGCTGCAGGTGAAGACCGCGCGGTCAAAGGATTGATCCTGCGGATAAGCTCCCCTGGTGGTACCATTGCGGGCAGTGACCAGATCTACAACCAGATCAACAGGTTCAGGAGCGAACATGGCAGGCCAGTGGTTGCCTTCATGCAGGGCCTAGCCGCATCTGGTGGCTATTATGCGGCGGTCGCCTGTCAGAGGATCGTGGCAGAGCCTACGGCCATTACGGGTTCTATCGGTGTGGTCTTGGGCCACTTTGTGTTCGGTGATCTGCTGGAGAAGAAGCTAGGGATCCAGCCTGTGATACTCAAGTCCGGTCAGAAGAAGGACTGGCCTAGCTCATTCGATCTGCCAACCCAGGAGCAATTGGACTACCTTCAAGAGCGGCTGATCAACCCTGCATACGAGCGATTCCTGGACGTGGTCAGCCGTGGCAGGAGCGATGTATTGTCCACGGATCAGGTCAGGGCCTTGGCTGATGGCGGTATCTATACGGCCCCTCAGGCACTGGATAATGGCCTGATAGATCAGATAGGGTACCTGGAGGATGCGATAGATCTGGTAAAGTCTATGGCAGGCCTCGAGAAGGCCAGGGTCGTAGAGTTCAGGCAGGCCTTCTCACTGAGGAGCCTCCTGGTCGAGGCCATGGCAGGTATGTCCATAAGGTTCGACAGGACTAGCCTCCTGGAACTGACTACGCCTGAGGCCCTCTACCTCTGGCGGGCATACTGAGCCGATCAGAGCTTGTACTCCTTGATCTTCCTGTAAAGGGTCCTTTCCCCGATCCCAAGTATCTTTGCCGCCTTTTCCCGGTTGCCACCGGTCTTTGCGAGGGTCTGGGCAATGGCCTGCCTCTCGAGTTCTTCTAGGGATACGCCAGCAAGCTCGGCAGTGGTTTGTGCAGGTCCTGCAGCAAGCTGTGGTCTAGGGCTGATCTCTGGGGGGATATCCTGGATGTCGAGCATCGGCCGATCGCACAGGACCACCATGGTCCTTATGGTGTGCCGCAACTGCCGTATGTTGCCAGGCCAGTGATAGCTGGTCAGTATGCCCATTGCCGCCTGGGTGATGCCCTTGACCGGCGAGCCGATCTCTTCTGCAGCTTGTCTGACGAAGTGCTCCACCAATAGCGGTATATCCTCAGGCCTTTCCCGCAGGGCAGGTAGCACGATGTTGACGCCCTTTATCCTGAAATAGAGGTCCTCCCTGAACTTGTTCTCGGAGATAAGCTTCTGGAAGTCGTGGTTTGTGGCACTGATGAGCCTCACATCCACCATCACTGGCCTGGTGGAGCCCACCGGAACTACCACCCCATCCTCTAGCACCCTCAGCAACTTTGCCTGCATGGCCAGGGGCATATCCCCGATCTCGTCTAGGAAGAGTGTCCCACCGTTTGCCAATTCAAATAGGCCCTTGCGGTCTGCTATGGCACCTGTGAATGCCCCTTTTACATGGCCGAACAGCTCGCTTTCCAGTAATGTCTCGGTCAAGCCAGCGCAGTTGACCGGCTGGAAGGGGCGCTGCCGACGGAGGGAGTTGTTGTGTATGGCCCTTGCCAGAATCTCCTTTCCGCTGCCAGAAGGCCCCTCTATCAACACAGAGATGCTAGTGGGTGCCACCCGCCTGGCGATCTCTATGACCCTCTCCATGGCAGGGCTGGCCCCGATCACACCCTCGAAAACGAATTGGGGCCTTTCATCCTTCTGACAGACCCTTGCCAGACGGCTGGCCTCTTGTGCTGCCTGTGCCACCAATGCCCTCAGTTGGTCTATCTGGATGGGCTTGACCAGGTAGTCATAGGCACCCCTGCGCATGGCCTGCTTGCAGGTATCGATGGTTGCGTAGGCAGTGACGAGTATGACCTTGGTGTTCGGGTCCCTCTGCAATGCACGGTCCAAGACCACCAGCCCATTGGTCTGCGTGCCGAGCTTGAGGTCGGTTATGATCACATCGATGCACTGACTGTCGATGATCTCGAGGGCATCCTCGCCTGTATACACGGCCATTGCCCTTACTGGGAGCCTGCCCAGGGATTCGACGATGCTATCGGCGTGCTCCCTTTCATCATCCACCACCAAGACAGTAGGTTTTTCTTGCCTTAGCGACATGGTTCGGATCCACAAGATCTTGGATGCAATGGGAGCCTGACAGTGACCGCCGTGCCCTTACCCACCTCGCTGTTCACAGAGATCTGGCCACCATGGGCCTGGACGATCTTCTTTGCCGTTGGTAGCCCCAATCCGGTACCTTTTGGCTTGGAGGAGTAGTAAGGCTCGAATATCCGTTCGAGGCAATCCGGCGCGATACCACAACCTGTGTCGCTGACCTGTATCTCTGCCCAGGGCGGTCTCGACTCGGTCCTCACCATCAGCTCCCCACCTTGCGGCATGGCCTGCTGGGCATTGACAAACAGATTCAGCAGGACCTGCTTGATCGCCCCTGCATCCACGTTGCATACCAAAGGCTCCTTGGTCAGTAGATGCCGCAAGGTTACGTTATTATTATGGGCCTGAGGCAGGTAGAAATCAACCATGTCCTGCACGAGCTGGTTGAGGTCCTGGGGGCATGGCTGCAGCTCTGGCTTGCCTATGTACCTCAGAAAGCCTGTCAGGATGGCCTCCAACCTGTCTGCCTCCTCCTGGATGATGGCCAGCTTCCTGATGGCCCTGGATATCTCCGGGTTGCGTGTCAGGTCCGGCTGGTCCAGACACTCGCGAACGAGCCTGACATTTATCTTCAGCGTGGAAAGGGGGGTCTTTATCTCGTGCGCCAGCTCGCCAGTTAGTTTTGCTAGCTCCTCGAGTTGCTCCGCGCTCGACCGGCCATCTTGGGTCAGCTTTGCGTTTGTGCTCTGCGAGGTGGAGGTCTCTTGGAACCCTTTTTTAGCCTGGTCTGTGCCCATGCCTTTGGGGCTGGCCGTCTCTGGGCCTTGCATTTGCCTGGCGGCTAGGATCCGGCCTGCCACCTTCGTGTCTATCCCTTTCCGGCTTGGCCGCTTGTCCATCCTTCGTGACCTGGCTATTGGGGCCCTTGTCCGTCATGCCCAGTTCAGCCATGGCTGCCTTGCGGGAGAGCTTGAGCCTGCCCTGTTCATCTATAGCGATCAGCTTTACAGGCATCGTATCCCCCACCTTGCACAGGCTCTCTATGTTCTTGACATAGGCATCACTCAGCTCGCTGATGTGGCACAGCCCCTCTACGCCAGGCGCTATCTCCAGGAATGCCCCGAAGTCCTTGACGGTCACCACCTTTGCATTTCGGTAGAGCCTGCCTACCTGGGGCGGCTGGGTCATGTTCTCTATGATCTCCTTGGCCTGCAGGTGCCCGTCACCATCCGTGCAACTGATGAAGACCGTCCCATCCTCCTCTATCTCGATGGTCGTGTTGGTCTGCTCCTGGATGGCCTTTATCATCTTGCCGGCAGGGCCTATGACCTTGCCGATCAATTCAGGATCGATCTCCAGCGTAACCAGCTTTGGGGCATGTGGGCTGATGGAGGGCCTGGGATGGGAGATGACCTTGTCCATGATATCCAAGATCTGGCCCCTGGCCTCCTTGGCCTGGTTGAGGGCAGCGGCTATAACCTCGTAATCCAGCCCCTCGGTCTTGATGTCCAGTTGTATGGCGGTGATGCCCTTCCTGGTCCCAGCAACCTTGAAGTCCATATCCCCGTAGTGGTCCTCCTCGCCGATGATGTCGGTAAGGAGCTTATAGGAGCCATCCTCGGCAGTGACCATCCCTATGGATATCCCTGCTACCGCAGCCGCCATGGGTACGCCGGCGTCCATCAAGGCCAGCGATCCTCCACAGACCGATGCCATCGAGCTCGAACCATTGGACTCCGTGATGTCGGAGACCACCCGGATGGTATATGCAAACTTATCCTCTGGGGGCCTAAGGGGCTCCAGTGCCCTCTCTGCCAGTGCACCATGGCCTATCTCCCTGCGGCCAGGTCCCCTGATGGGCTTGACCTCGCCTACCGAGAATGGCGGGAAGTTATAGTGGAATGTGAAGTTTTGCAGATACTCCTCCAGCAGGCCATCTATGACCTGTGCATCGCTTATGGTGCCCAGCGTAACATTGACAAGGGCCTGGGTCTCACCCCTGGTAAACAGGGCAGAGCCATGGGTCCTGGGCAGGATCCCGACCTCGCAGGTGATAGGCCTTATCTGGTGATAGTCCCTCCCATCCAATCGCCTGCCTTCCAATATGAGGCTGCGGACGATCTGCTGGCAGACCCTGTCGAAGGCCCGCTTGACCATGGTGGTTGGGTACCTCGGCCCCTCGGTCTGGCCGACCAGCTCTGCAGGCCCAAAACGATCCAGCACCTCCTGCAGGATCTGGTCTACCGCCTCGTTCCTGGCCCGCTTTTCGGTTATGCACTTGGCCTGCCTGATCTGCTGGCCGAACTGACCCTGGATGAGGGTCAGCAGGGCGGGATCTATCAGCTCCACCGGTGTCTCCTTGACCGGGTTGACCTTGGCCGCCAGCTCCTCGATCATCTGGCAGATCTCCACTATGACCTTGTGCGCGACCTGTATGGCCTCCGTGACGGTCTGCTCACTGACCTCCTTTGCCCCGAGCTCTATCATGTTGACCGCCCGCTTGTGACCTCCTACCAGGAGGTTCATCTGGCTCTCTGCGAGCTGACTTGGGGTGGGGTTGATGACAAACTGGCCATTGAGCAGCCCTACACGGCATGCAGCTATAGGCCCTTGAAATGGGATCTTGCTTATGGCCAGTGCAGCGGATGCACCTATGATGGCTGGAACATCTGGGTCATTGTCCCGGTCCGCGCTGAGCACCGATGCGATGATCTGGACCTCTTGGAAATAGCCCTCAGGGAATAAGGGCCTTATGGGTCTATCGATCATCCTGGATGTCAGTATCTCCTTTGTAGAGGGTCGACCCTCCCTCTTGATGAAGCCCTGTGGGAACTTGCCGGCCGCGCTGTACCGCTCGCGGTATTCCACGCTCAGCGGGAAGTAATCGATCTCCTCGTTGGATGGGCTGGCAGTGACTGCGGTGACCAGGACCATGGTGTCCCCGTACCTGACAAGCACAGCACCATCCGCCTGCCTACCTATCCGGCCTGTCTCAAGGACCAGTTGCCTGCCTGCGATCTGTCTTTCAACGGTATGAATCTGAAACATTGCAGTCCTCTCTGGCCATCGCCATGAATCCGACCCGGCCGCAGTGCGATCTCGGCCGCAGCCCCAAGGCCGCTACTTCCGCAGGCCCAGTCTAGTGATGATCGCCTGATACCTCTGGGGATCCTTCTTGCTGATGTACTTGAGCAAGGAGGACCTACTGCCGACCATCTTTAGCAGGCCCCGTCTGGAGGAATGATCCTTACGATGCACCTTCAGGTGCTCGGTCAGATCATTGATCCGCTTTGTCAGGATGGCGATCTGCACCTCTGGCGAGCCTGTGTCGCCAGGATGGGTCTCGAAGTCCTTGACTATCTGTTGTTTTTCGGTCTTGCTAAGCATGTCCTTGGTCGTTCCTTCCTAAGACAACCTCTAAAGCCATTCAGATTGAGACCTTACGCAAACCCTGAATAATATGCCAGCCTTTCGATCTTTGCAAGCCTTTTCTTGTAGCCAAGGTCTGAATGGATACCAGCCATTGCCATCGCCCCAGATCTGCACCTCCAGAGCGGGCCATGTATGGCCCAGCCAGACCGAGCGGCAGTAGTGAGGCCCATCTCAGGGGCTACTGGCAGGCCTTCTGCCTTGACAACCGGTCCTAAGTCTTGGATATTCGGATCATTATCAGCAGGCAGCGACCTGGGCTGGCAGACCGCCTGGTAGGGCTGTACGCCGCGACGGCGTCTGACCACTTGGCTGGCCTGCTGAGAGGAACCCTTGGTCATACCGGAAGGTGAGGATTGATGGCGCGAAGGCACGAGAACAAGGCAAAGCAACCGATCGAATCCTATGAGCATCGAGACAAGAGGCGGCTCGACAACCCGCCGGCCAGGCTGGTGACCCCCCAGACCGACCCGGACGCCGACCCAGAGAGGAAGACCAGGGCCTATGACCCGCATCGACAGGTAGCTGCCCCGGCCGGGCCTGGTACAGATGACCGGTCACCCACTTCGGCTTTGTGGCAAAGGTTCCAGGCCTGCTGCGTGAACTGTTCCAATTTGAACGTGCCGACCTCGACTTTGGCATCTACCGCATTATGAACCACAAGCGGGCAGTGATCGAGCCATTCATCACCGGGGATTTGCCCAAAGCCATCGCCGGAGAACTGGCGCGCGGCGCGCTGGCGCAACAATCACAAGCCATGCAGGCGCTGGAGGCCGCGCGAAAAAAGGTGCTCGAAACGCTGGGCGATGACGCGCTGGATGCCAATGGCAATCTGGCCGAAGCCTATCGCAACACCAAAGCCGGCAAAGAATATCTGGCGGCGCGCGAGATGGCGGCGGGCGCGCGCAGCCGCGAGGCCCTGGAAGCCGCCGTTTACAACCACCTCTACACCTTCTTTAGCCGCTACTGGCAAGAGGGCGACTTTATCTCCAGGCGCCGTTACTCAAAGAAAGAACGCTACGCCATCCCCTACAACGGCGAGGAGGTTTATCTCTACTGGGCGAATCACGACCAATACTACATCAAGACCGGCGAGTATTTCACCGACTACACCTACAAGGCCCCCAACGGCGTGACCGTGCACTTCAAACTGCGCCAGGCGGATGTGGAGCAGAACAATGTCAAGGGTGAGAAGCGCTTCTTCCTGCCGAGCCTGGACGAAATCACCTGGGATGAGGCGGCGCGTCAGGTGGTTATCCCCTTTGAGTACCGCCCGCTGACCGCGCAGGAGGCCATCACCTACGGTCAGAAGAACCAGCAGGAGGCCATCGCCTACAGCCAGAAGAACCAGCAGGAGGCCATCATCGCCCAAGCCGTCGCGGAGATTCCCAAGCGCGTCAAAGCCCCGGAAGCAATAGCCGCCCTCACCGCCGAGCGACGCTACCCTGGGAACGCGGACGTCTCGTCCGCCCTGGAATACCACCTGCGCCAGTACACCCGCCGCAACACCTCCGACTTTTTCATCCACAAAGACCTGAAGGGCTTTCTTTCGCGCGAGCTGGATTTTTATCTGAAGAACGAGGTGCTCAACCTGGAGGAGATGGAAGCCGCCGGCGAGCGACTGAGTGAGGGCTGGTTTCAGCTTATGCGCCTCATCAAGCGCATCGGCACTCGCATCATTGAGTTTCTGGCGCAGATTGAAGAGTTCCAAAAGATGCTCTGGGAGAAGCGCAAATTCGTCGCCGAGACTTTTTACTGCATCACCATAGGCAACATCCCGGAGAGATTTTACCCGGAGATTGCCGCCTGCGAGGCACAGTGGGACGAGTGGAAAACGCTCTTTGACCTTGAAGTGCCTCAAGCCGCCAAAAAGCGCGCCGAATTGCTCCAAGCCCATCCAACGCTGATACTGGACACGCGCCACTTCCCTGCTGACTTTACCGACCGCCTGCTGGCTTCCTTTGACAACCTGGACGAGATGACCGACGGCCTGCTGGTGCACGCCGAAAACTGGCAGGCGCTGAATCTACTGCAGGAGAAGTACCGCGAGCGGGTGAAGTGTATCTACATTGACCCGCCGTATAACACGGGGAGCGATGGGTTTGTTTTCAAGGATAGTTACCAGCATTCTAGCTGGCTCAGCATGCTGTCTCAGCTACTTACTCTATCATCAGGTTACCTGGCGAGTGATGCGTGTTTATTCAGCAGCATAGATGATGTAGAGTTCACAGGATTGAGATACATACTTCAGCAACTATTCCGAGAAGATTCCCTCGTTTCGGAGCTTGTTTGGAAAAAGCGTGGTGGAGGCGACATGACAGCAGGACGAGGGTCGCGCCTTTCAGTAGACCATGACTACGTAGTTGCGGCGTTAAAGCGGAGCGGTTCTGGATTTTCTGGCTTGCCCCTGGACGAGGCGGACTATAGCAATCCAGATAATGATCCTGATGGTCCTTGGACGACCGGTGACTTGACATGCAATAAGACCGCTGAAGAGCGGCCGAATCTGTTCTACGATCTGGTCGATCCTGCAACAGGAAACGTGTTCAAGTGTAATCCTAAGCGAGTGTGGGCATATGAGCCCGAAAAAATGAAGCAGTTTATTGAGAGAACGGTTGATGGAAGGTGGCTACCAAAAGTACTATTCCCAAGCGATCCAAACAAACGTCCGAAGTTGAAGGTATTTCTCAAAGATCGCCTGAGAGCAGCCAGGCTTTTCTCGTCGTGGATGGGGAATGTGCCACTGAATGCGACAGCAACGCGACTACTTGATAATATTCTTGGTCAAAGAGTGCTCATTTATCCCAAGCCCCTTGAATTAATCGAGATTCTTGCGAGGCAAGTTCTGGACTATCAAGCGGATGTGATTCTCGACTTCTTCGCCGGCTCCGGCACCACCGGCCACGCCGTCATCAACCTCAACCGCGAGGACGGCGGGCGGCGCAAGTTCATCCTGGTGGAGATGGCCGACTACTTCGACACCGTGCTCTTGCCGCGCATCAAAAAGGTCACCTTCGCGCCCGAGTGGAAGGATGGCAAGCCCAGGCGCATGGCAACGCCCGAAGAAGCCGAGCGCAGCCCGCGCATCGTCAAGGTCATCCGCTTAGAGTCCTACGAGGACGCCCTCAACAATCTCACCTTCGACGAGGAAAGCGGCCAAAAGGCGCTGGAGCTCTTCAAGGATGACTACCTGCTCTCCTACATGCTCCGCTGGGAGACGCGCGCCAGCGAAACCCTGCTCAACGTGGAGAAACTGCAATCGCCCTTTTCCTACAAACTCCACATCCACCGCGACGGCGAAACCCGCGAGCGGCCCGTGGACCTGCCCGAAACCTTCAACTATCTGCTGGGCCTGGACGTGCAGAGGCGCAAAGTATATATAAATGCGGGCGGGACGCCCGCGATCCCAGGGGAAAGGTATGCTGGTAGCGCAGGCGTCTCGCCTGCACAGTGCCCTGGGAACGCAGGCGTCTCGCCTGCACAATACCTCGTCTATCGCGGCAGGTTGCGCAACGGCCGCACCGTTGTCGTCCTCTGGCGCGATATCACAGGCTGGGGAGTGAAGGATTACGAACGCGAAGCGGCCTTCGTTGCGGAGCAAAAATTGACTGCCGGCGCAGACGAGATCTACGTCAACGGCGACTCGCGTATTCCCGGCGCGCGTTCGCTGGATCCGATCTTCAAAGAGCGCATGTTTGCCACAATGGAGGCGTAAGATGAATAAGCAAATCGTGTTTCCTAAAGAC